>JAABUU010000327.1_pt1 | contig 113992 bp, 143 predicted proteins | sample 5559301 | NCBI WGS metagenome assembly JAABUU01 (sample SAMN10711884, study PRJNA513360) | rock metagenome | isolation source: Antarctica rocks | place: Antarctica: Victoria Land, Richard Nunatak white | reverse complement strand
GCCCCCCCCCCCCCCCCCGCCCCCCCCCCCCGCCCCGCCCCCCCCCCCCCCCCCCCCCCCCCCCCCCCCCCCCCCCCGCGCCGCGTCGAGCGCCTGCCAGGCGAAGCTGCCATTGCCGTCCAGCGTCACGCCGAGCGCCTGCGGCTGGCCGTCCTGGAAATAATCCATATTGGTGCCGCTGCGGTCGGGCGCGCCGGCAGCCGGCTGCGCCGGCGCCGCGTCCGCCGCCAGCTGCGTTGGCGGCCGCGTCGGCGGCCGCGTCGCGGCCGCCGCCGGCTGCGCTGGCGCGGCGTCGGCCGCCAGCTGCGTCGGCGGCGTAGCAACCGCCGCGGGCACTGTAGGCACCGAGTCCGCCGCCACGGGCCGCGTCGGCGGCGTCGCGAGCGCCGTGGCTTGCACCGGCGACGTGTCTGAATAGTAACTTACCTGCACCAGCTGCACCGGCGGCACGCCCGCTGCCGGCTGCATTGGTGTCGCAGCTGCGGCCCGCTGCACCGGCGTTGCGACCGCCGCCGACTGCACTGGCGTCGCGCCCGCCGCCGGCTGCACCCGCGTCGCAGCCGCTGCCAGCTGCGCCGGCGAGGCCGCCGGCGCGGGCGCAAACGCCGTCCGTGCGGCCAGGCTGATCGGCTTCATCGCGTCGACGCGCGTGCCCACGAACTTCCAGGCGCCGAAGGCGTCCGCAAAGCCGGCGTCCTGCGCGCGCCCTCGCCGGCGTGGGCGCGCGCGCATGCGGGGCTGTGCAAGGGAGCATGCCTTGCTTCCAGGCCGTGCATGCGTGCCAGCTGGCAGCCCTGCATGGTGCACTGATGCCAGCGCTGCTGCGCACGGCCTTGCGGCGGCAGACCCCCCATGAGGACGCATGTCGCCGCGCGCCTGTCGCATGCAAGGCTCGCACGCCACGCAAGCTGCGCCGCACAGCGCCGCTGCAGCAGCGCAACGCCGGCGGCGGCGACCAGCGCAGCGGCCCAGCAGGCAGGACAGGCAGCGGGGTTGCAGCGCAGGAGATACGCACCTGGACGCAGTTTTGCAGCCCGGCGGCAGCGTCCTCGGCCCGGGCGACCAGTACCGCGCCCGCCAGCACGTCGGCGGCGGACGCGTCGGCCGCGAACGGCGCCGACGCGGGCCCGCCCGCCTTGGGCCGCGTGACCGTCGGCGCATCGGGCTCCCAGGTCACGCGCGCCGGCGTCTGCGCGCGGCGGCGCCGCCGTCGGGCGGGGCGCGGGCGCGCGCGGGGGCGCGCGGGCGCGCCAGCGGGCATCGTCGCTTACATGGGGAACCAGGCTGCGGTGCCTCTGTGCTGCCGTACGGTGCACAAGCTGGCCCACCACACAGCGTAGGTGCTTTCAAAAAAACGCCCCTTACTCCCCCAACGATGGCAGAGAATGAGCGCCGAGGCGGGTGAGCAGACTCGCAGTGCGCAGACGCGCACACGAGCCGACGGCAGCCCCGCCTCCGCGCACCAGGCCGGACGACACGTTGGCGGGCGGCGAGTAGGACGGCGCGGCGCCGGCGCCGCCCAGGAAGTACGCGCGCACGGCAAACAGACCGGCCGGCAGCGCGGCCTCCACCGCCGCGCCGGCCGCCGAGCCGTTGCCGAGCGGCACCAGCGGCGCTGTGCCCAGCTGCAGCGCGGTCGGGCCGCCCTGCGCGGCGGCGCGGCCCCGGCCGTCGGCGGGCGGGGGCATGCCAGGTGTGCTTGTGCACGCGACGTGCGGGCGCACTGCGCACCTGCCAGCGAACAGCCCTGCCGCGAGCGCGGCCTACCCAACTGGCACTCCACGCTCGCGCCTCCAGTGTTTAGTGAAGTGGCTGCGCTCTGCCTGGCTGTAGAAGATGCGAGAACAGGACCCCCTCTTCCCTGGGTGCCAGGCACACACATTCACTGAAAGCAGCTTCTCTTCCTGCATGAATCGGCTTTGTCATGTACTAGCTCTGTCGGGTCGCAGGCACCTCTTGCCAGACGTGCAGTGTGCCGCGCGGCGCAGCCAGCAGGCAGGCTCGCTCTGTGACCCGGCTGAGCCTGAAGTGGGGCCACCTGTGTCGGCGAAGCCGAGAACAGCACCATGCCGCCAGGCGCGGGGCTGCCGGGCGGCGACGTCACAAACGCGGCCAGCTGCGCGCGGCCGCCCCCGCTGGCGCCGTCCGCGTCCGGCTGCAGCGTGACGACAACCGCGGTGGCCGTGGCTACGCCGACACCAGCATCGACCGGCGCCTGCTCGTAAAATGCGCTTCACCGTGCTGAGTGAGGCGCCGCAGCTTGCGCTCCTCCTCCAGGACGCAGGCGCTGGCAGGCAGCAGGCCAGCCGCAGTCTGGCGCTCCGAGCCAGGAGTGCCAAACCCGCAACTTGTGACACGGGCGACACGCAGGGCATGCAATATGGGAGCATGCAGCGGACCTGGCCGTCGGCGACACGGACCGCAAGCGCGAGCAGCGCCAGCACGCTCAGCAGGGCGCCCCGCTTGCCCATCGAGGGGTGCAGGCACCGGGTGCCTGCGTGTGGGCAAAGTGTGAGCTGCAAGGCAGTCACCGCGGTAGCCCGCATGCTGGCGCCAGGCACGCGCCAGAAGGTGGGGCAGCTTGGGTGCTCACAGGCTTTGGATAGCTCCTTGCAGCTGTCAAGGAGCCCTGCTCCTGTTCAGCGCCGTCCCCGCGTAGACATGCTACCCAAAAACCTCCAACACTGCTCACGTACGTACGTGTACGTACAGCTTATTCCAAAAGAACTTATCGGGCGCGTCTCCGCCGCAGGACACCGTGCGGGCAGCTGCTGAGGCGCACCTCTGCTCCGGAGGCACTGTCGAAGGCTGGGTTATACAAGGTTTCTTGCTCAATGCTCAACTGAGCGCAGATGAGCGCAGATTGAGCGCACAGGAGGCAGACGCCTGGTCATCGACAATCGGCGGTGTATCCACCAGCGTACTCACTGTGCACACGGGGTGCGTGCATGCGCCCTCGGCACCGGCAAACTTGCTGCCTTGCCCGAGCAGGGTGTCTGGTGGGTGAGAGGAGCGAGCGGTAAGGTGCCAGGCCTGCTGAGCCGGAGGGCGGGCACCAACTTGATCCTGCCTCCGCGCACGTGCGCCCCTCTCGCTTTGTCTGATGAGGTGATGTCTCAGACGATGCGGCTTCAACGCGTGGTTTGCCTTCGTGATGGGAGGCACAGTGCCGCTACCTCTGTTGTGCAAACTAGCATTTGCCGCCACTGCTGCAGGTAAGCAACCAGCCCTGGACCCGCACGCGCTTGACTACGCAGCTGTCCCGCTCCAGAGCTCCGCGCCGGCCTGGGAGAGCCTGCTGCGCGGCTGGGCCGCGTCGAGCGCGCTCCCCGGCGACCGGCCTGCGCGCTCAGAGCCGCCTGCCGTGCGATGGAACATCAGTGGAGGCGGCACGGCCGCCGCCCCGCGCGCAGCCGCCTGGCAGGGGACCCCCCTGCCTGGCGGCCAGCTCGGGCAGCGCAACGCCGCGGCGGGCTTCCCGCCGCTGCCCCTCGACTGGCTTGCCGCCCGGCATGAGCCGAGCCGCAGCGCTCCTTCAGCCGCCGCGAACCCATACCCGGAAGCCCAGCATGCGCCGGCGCCGGCAGCAGGGGCCGGCCCTGGCACATGGGGGTCGGCCGTGGCTGCAGAGCCGGCGGGCGGGCAGGGCTGGCGCCTGCACTCGGGACCCCGCCGTGAGGGCTTGGTGCCCGCGGCTGGGGCGGGTCACGGCATGCAGCAGGCGGCGGCGGCGGCGGCGGCGGCCGCGGCGGCCGCGGGCGCGCGCTGGCACCAGGGACACCAGCAGGCGGGGCATGAGGCGGCGGCGGCGGCCGGGGAGCAGGGCGCCCGCACGCATCACCGGCTCCAGCAGGCCAGGCGGACCCCAGGTGCGCATCGGCACTGGGTGCAGCGCGGCCGGGCCGCTGCTTGCGTGGCAGCAGCCGTGAGGCAGTGTGCTTGCGCCGTGCCTGCGCTATGCATGCCCCCTGCTTATGAATCTGCTTCACCCGGACCCTGTCCAGGCGTCAGCCCGCCCAGGCATCCGCGCCGTGTGCGCTTACCCCCTGCTCCAGCAGCCTCTTCACGGTGTCCCGCCGTGCAAACCAGAGGGCGGGCAAGACACGCCGTCCGCGCCCTGTTCCATGCGGGGCCAGGCTGGCGGGGCGGCCTGCGCCGGCATCCGTGTGCCCCGCCCAACCGAGCGCACTGACGCTCGGCATGCCGCGCGCAGCGGCCGCTCGCAAGCCAGGCAGGGACGCGGCGGCGAGCGCACCTGCGACAGCAGGCGCGCGCTGCCCTCGCTGACGCCTCGCTGACAGGGCCTTGCATGTCCAGGGGCCCTGCCCCTGCTGGCCGGGGCGCTGCATGTGCGGCGCATGCACGGGTTCGCATGACGTCTGCGCGGGTGCGGCTGCCGCTGGCCCGTGCCAGCGTGCCGCGGCCGTTGGCGCTTTGCTCGTTGCGGAGCCCGCCTCGCTTTCGAGGTGCTGGCTGTTGACGGGGCGCGCTCCCGTGCAGGCGGCGCTGCGGATGTGGGCGCGCCGGCCGGCGGCAGGAAGAGGACCACTGGCCCAGCCGCCGCGCGCTCGGCGCAGGCGGAGCGGCAGGTGCTGCGCAAAGCGCTGGAGTGCGTGAGCGCACTTGGCGTGATTGTGCAGAGTGAGCCCGTGCTCAGGTGTTTGATGGAGGGCCCGGTGCAAGTGCATGGAGGGGTGTCATGGGGCGTGCTGGCGTGTGGGCCTCCAGCTTTGCTGTGGACACATGGCAGGCGCGGCGCGTCCGAGCGGCAAAACTCTTCCATCCACCGTGTCCCAGTGTGAGTGGGCTGCCAGGTCAAGGGCGGGGTGCGCGGGGCGCGCGCAGGCAGCGGAGGCGCGCGCGGCGGCGGAGCGGCGGGCCGCGCCGCTGCTGGCGCGGCTCGCGCCGTCGCCGGGGCCGTGCCTGGTCGTGCCGGGCGGCTTTGAGCGCGAGCGGGTGCGCCCGGGACTGTCTCTTATGGCCGAGCGTGTGTCACGCAGATGTGTGCACGTCCTGGTCGTGCCGCGCGGCGCTGAGCGCGAGCTGAAACGCCTGAGCTTTTGTAGGCGAGGCTCCTGCTGCCCACGCGGGGCCTTTTCACTCTGACTGCTGACTCAGCCGAGGCCAGTGCTCAGGCACGCGCGAGAGCGTGCGTGGATTAATGGGGGGGGGTGTCTCAGCGGTCTGCATCCTGGAGCATGTGTGCGCGGAGTCCGTAGCTTGTTATTCATGGCCTGCCTGCATGATGCATGAGCCTACTGTGCCGGTTTGCCGAGCTGGCATCAATGGTGGCTCCGGCAGCATGCTTGGAAGGCTGCTACGGTGTGATTTGTGTCCCCTGTACCTCTCAGACTTGCGGTCCCCATCATGTGAACTCTCCGCCGTGTGATTCGCCTGTCAAGACTGTCTGAAGCGTGGTTCCAATGAGGCTCATGCCTGGATCATGGTAGATCCTATGGGCTCCCTGTGCGTGCGCGCAGCTGCACGACATCGTGCTGGCGCTCCGCAGCGGCCTGCGGAGCGTTGTGCCGTGGGCGCTGAACGTGGTCGGGCTCGCGTCTTTCCAGGCGCGCAGCTCCTCCTGGCGCGCTCGGCGCGCAGCCACGCGCCTACGAGCGGCGCGGAGCCGTGCGAGCACTGCAGTGCCGTTTGCCAGGGCTGCCATGCATGTGTTTTGCCAGTGGGCGCTTGGGCTGCTGCGGGCGCCTGGGCAGGCTGCTCCTCCGTGGTGGCCGCCAGCGCGGCGGGCAAGGATGCCCTATCATGGAAGCTGATACCCTAACCCTAGTCTTAATCATACCCTGTGCACCGGCCTGCAGGCGCGCCCCGAGCTGCTGCTGGACCAGCTGCCGGGGCTGCTGCCCGCGCTGCTGCGCGTGGTCGCGGCCGGCCTGGGCGACGCGGACGCCGAGGCGGCCGCGGCCGCGGCCGCGGCGGCCGAGGAGGCGGCGCGGGAGGAGGCGGCCGCGCGCGCGGCGCGCGCGGCTGCGCGGCCGCGCGTGGCGAAGCGCGCGCGCGCGGCCGAGCCGCCCGGCGCGCCAAAGGTGCCGGCTTGCCCTGTATGAGCGCGGAGCGGCTGTGCGGGGCCGCTGCGCGGACTTGGGGGGCCCTGCCTGGCACACACGCTGGCGCGCCAGGCGGGGCGCCCGTGTCCTGCGCCGGCACTGCTGCCTCCAGCCGCAGCCAAGGCTGGCCTGGCGCGCCACCTGACGAGCTTGCCTGCTGGAACGGCGGGGCACCTCGCCCATGCCTTGACGCGCCGTGGGCCGGCAGGGCTGGTGGTGGGAGGCGCCCAGCGAGGGCCTGCTGTCGGACGGCGGCGCGGGCGACGAGCGCTTCGCGTGGGCGACCGCCGCGGCGAGCGCGCTGCGCAACCTGGCGCTCACGCCGGCCAACGCGCCGCACTGCGCGAGCGCCGCTTGCGTCACCGTGCTGGCGCGCGCCGGGCCTCCTGGCCGCCGACTCGATTGCACTCTGTTGCGGCTGCTGACATGCTGAGCTGGGGAGACAGTGCAGCGTGACCCGCAGAGCTTCAACAGGGTCGTGGGTGCAGGCAAGGCCTGCTCCAGCACGGCTTCTCTGTGTGGCAGCCTGTTCTGGCTGATGCCCCGTGGAAGCCCTGCGGCAGGTGCGCTGCCTGGACCTGCGGGACGCGCTGCGCTCGCCGGGCTGCAACGAGCTGGCAGCCGACGCGCTGGCGGTGCTCGCGCTGGCCGGCCGCCACCTCGCGCTGCCCATGCCGCCCGCGCTGCTGCGCGCGCTGGGCGCGCTGCTGGAGCCCGGCGCCGCGCCGCCGCGCCTGGCCGCGGCCGCGGCGGCCGCGCTGGCCGCGGCCGCCGAGGCGCCCGCCGCGTGCGGCGCCGTGGCGGCTGGCGCCGGTGCGCGCCCCGCGTGACTCGCTGCGCAGTGGAGCGGTCCGGCCTGAATACGGGCGCCGGTTTTAATGAGTGCAGCAGTCTCGCCTGGGTTCGCTTGCCTCTCGGTGCCATCCCGCCGGCAAGCGCGGCCGCGCGCCGATAGGGCTGCCTGAGCAGCTCGGTGCCGGGCTCGCAGGGCCGCGGGTGCTGCGCGGGCTGGGGTGGCTGGTGGCGCTGCCGCTGGAGGCGGCGGCCGCTGCAGCGGCGGCGGACGCGGCCGGCGAGTGCGGCCCGTCGGAGGTGGCGCTGGCCGACGCGGAGCCGGCCGCGCTGACGCGCGCCGGCGCCGCGCTGCAGGCCGACGCCGCGGCCGCGGCTGCGGAGGCGCGCCCTTGGCTCGCTGTCTGCATTGCTGTGCACGGAGGCGTCTGTGTCAGTGCGCACTCGCGGCCGCGCCTGGCCACGGCAGCATTAGAGGAGGCGGAAGTTCTCGCTGGAGGCTGCGCGCTCATCAAAGGAGTGCCCGCGCGCACCCTCGCCTGCCGCATGGCGCCGGAGGCCGTTGCGGATCTCTCTGCGGCTGTTTGTGCCCATCCCCGCGTCCCACACGCAGTCGTTGAAACAGTGCCGGTCGATGCGCCAGGCGCTCGCGGCGCTCGCAGCGCTGGACGGCGGGGCAGCGGCGCTGGGGGCGCAGCCCAGGGTTATGAGGACCCTGGCAGGGCTCCTGACCGGCGCGCGCCCCGGGCCGGCCTGGGAGGCGCCGCCGCGGCCGCCCGACAAGCTGACTGCGCACATGGCCGCCACGCTCGAACGGCGCGCCCGTCGCCCGACCCAAGCTTGTTTAGACATGAAGTCCTGCAAACTGCCTGGAGCGCCCAGGCTCAATCAAGCCCGTAACAGGACGTGCGGGCAGTGTTTGCGTCGGACGCCGTAGGGCCACCTTTGGTGACTCTTTGGGTGCGCGAGCGCTGTTACTAAAGCAGCACCTTGTCATTCATTAAGCTTTGCAATTTCCATGCGCAGTGCGCGCGTATCGGCGGGCCGCGCGCTGCTCCATGCAGCGGCGGCGGCGCCTGCGCTCGCGCTGCTGCGCGGCCACGAGGCCGCGCTGGCCGGCGCCGCAATGCGCGAGGGCGTCCAGGCAGCCCCCGCGGCAGCCGTGCTCGCGCGCCTTGCGCGAGGGGCATGATCGCGTCTGGTGGAAGTGCTGGAGTCGCAGGAGCTGCCGTAGGTGTCCAGCCACCCGGCGGCAGGGCAGGCCGGGCTGCAACTTGCAAGAGCAGCGCATGCTCAGCGAAGAACGTATGGCAACCCATTTGTTTATGCTTTTGTCGGTGCCATGCTTTGCTTGCGGTGCACCCGTCCTTGTGTCGCATTTTGCATGCAAACGCTGCCGTTGCGTACGGCTCCTATGTTTCTCTGGATGGCCAACACATAGCGTGTAGTGAGCCCGAGCACACTACTCCGCGGCTTTCGACATCAGCTTCTAGAATATGCGATCTGTCTCAGTAGCGCAGGGGTAACTTCCACCGCCCTACGCAGCCGTGGAGCACCAAAAGGCAATGCGATCTGTGCTTTATTGTGCTTTCTATTGTGCTAGGAGCGCGGGGCGCGTGGGTAAGTCGCTATGGAGTCTGCGGCCTGGCAGCTTCAGGACTGGAACTGGGACCCGTTCAGTCTCCGCGCGGTCCCAACCCACGAAAAGCAAGCCAAGCCTGCCTGCAGTGACAACCCGGACTCCGCGCCGTCGCTGGACCTGGGCTCAGCCTCGACGCAGCTGGTCGAGGATGCGCAGACCGCGAAGGCGCCGGGCAAGGGGCGGCCGCAGTGCCAAGTGGAAGGGTGCTGCGCGGACCTGAGCTCGCTCAAGGAATACCACCAGCGCTACAAGATATGCGAGTACCACCTTAAGGTTCGGCCTCTGCTGCATCGCGCGCGCCGGGCGGCGCCGCATGCCAGGGTTTGCGGCGGACGACGGCGCGCGCCGGGGCGCGCAGGTGAACAGCATCGTGTGCGAGGGGCGCCGCCAGCGCTTCTGCCAGCAGTGCGGCCGCTTCCACGACCTCGCGTCCTTCGACGGCGACAAGCGCAGCTGCCGCGCGCGCCTGCAGCGACACAATGCGCGGCGCCGCAAGAAGGCGGACGTGACCGAGTCGTCGCGCGTGGGCGGGCCCAGCGTGCGCCTGCGCGGCGGGCACAGCCTGGCGAAGAAGGGCGCGCGGGAGGATGAGACCGTGGACTATGCGCGCGCGAGCAGCGTCCGGCAAAAGCAGTCGCACGGCTCCTCCTGCTTGAAGGCGCGGCGCACTCCGTATCACAGTTGCCCAAAGAAAAATTCGGGCAATTGTGCCAGGCGCGCTCTTTGCAAGACAGGACACAGCGTATCGACAGCGCATGCCTTGAGTAAGCGCCGCGCCTTGCGCTGCTCGGACCCCAGGCGAGTGGAGAGCTGAGGCGCGCTGCAGCGCGAGTGGCGCGACAGCTGTAACAGCCAGTTGCGCTCGAGCTGCTTGACAGTAAATTTGTGCTAAAGCAGTTGCGCGGCAACGCGCAGGGTCCCAGCGTGTGCAAGGAGGAGCCGGCGCCGCCGGCGCGCCGCGCGGGGCGCGCCGCCGAGCGCGCGCAGCTGGAGGAGCGGCACGGCAGCAACGCGCTCGCGCAGCTGCCGGGCGGGTCGCGCACGTACATGCCTATGGGCCAGACCCTGGAGGAGGGCTCGCTGACCTCCGCGGCGGCGGCGGGCGCGCACAGCCAGGGCCTCGAGGACCGCGGCCGCAGCCTCTCCGCGTCGTCGGGCCGGGTGCGCGCGCGCGCGATTCACATCTTAGTGTCTGCAGTCAGCCTTGAGCCAGCATCCTGTTCGAAGCGCTGCTCGTTTGGCCCGGGCGAGGCTGGGAGGTCGCTGCCTGCCGGGCTGCGCAGGGCGGGCGCGGTCTGGCCCGTGACAGGCAGTCGGGCCACCTGAGTGGGGCCGCGAGCCCGGCGGCTCGCGCAGGGGGCGCGAGTCATGCACAGGCCTGCTCCTGGGTCGGGTTGCCGCTGGGCTCGGGACGCTGGTCCTATGCTGGCAGCGCGCCCGCCGCGAGCCTTTGAGGGCTGAAGCGGCGGCGGCGGGCCCGCGCGCAGATGTCGATCGGCGCGTCGGCGGACGCGTCGGCGGGCGCGTCCGGCGGCTGCGAAGACCTGGACGCAGACGGCGTGCCGCCCGCGCCGGCCGACTTCCAGGGCGGCCTGGGGCCCTACTCAGGGCCCTATCCGGGGCCCTACCCGGGGCCCTACCCGGGCATGGAGGCGATCGCGTCGCTGGGCGAGCTGGAAGCGCTGAGCGCGGACACGGGCTTCATGGACCTGCCGGGCATGCCGCCGGCGATGCCCGACTACTCCGACCTGGAGTACGCCGCGTACCGCATGCAGGCGCGCGCAGCGGCGGTATATCCTCGCGCTGGTAAATCCAATTGTAAGGGGCGCAGACACTTGTCCTAGAGGACGACGCGTACTGCAAGCGCCGGCCGGTTGCGAGACCAAGGGCGCACTAGCGGGACAAACGACTAAGCAGAGCACTATGTTTACGATTTTTCTGAACACAGCTCTGAACACAGCTTTGAGAGACACCCGTGGCGCGAGCCCTGCAGGGCTTGTACGGCAACGCGCCGCACCTGCCGCCGCACGCAGCGGCCCCTTCCAGCGACGCGCCCAGCACCGACGCCGGTACCGCCTCGGTGCTGAACGCGGGCGTGTCGATGCTGGACGAGGCGCGCGCGCTGCTCAGCTTCAATGTCGGGCCGCCCATCATGGACTACGCGGCCGAGGAGCACTTCGCGCGGTGCGCTTCCCTTAGGGTTTGAGTAACAGATATTTCAGTAGGTTTTACGCCCTACCAATATAACAGGGTAGCTCACAGCTGAGGGACATATGCTGCACGGCTGTCACGGCCTTCTGACAGCGCGTATGTTGGGCTGGGCGAGCTGGCTTGCTTTGCGGCGGTGTGCGCACACGCGCGACTGTCAGGCCGCCCTGCTCGCGGCGGGGCCGCGCGCGGCGGCGCGGCGTTGACGGCGCGGCGGCGCGGCCGGCAGGATGTCCGTCAAGCTGTTCAACTGCACGCCGGCGCAGCTGCCGGCCGACCTGAAGGCCAACCTGGTCACGATGCTGCAGTGCGGCGTGAACGCGCTGGAGGGCTACATCCGCCCGGGCTGCGTGCACCTGGCGCGGCGCCCGCCCTGCGCGGTGTTCTGCAGGGTGGAGGGGCCCCGGCGGCCGAGCGTTTATGTGGCTGCTTTCGTTTTGGGCGTGGCGTGCCGTGCCTCGGCCGGCCGTGCGCGCCTCTGCGTCAGCGCTTGTCGGGAGGGGGAACAACAAAGCAGGCGCTGAACAGCATGCAGCGCCGAGTAAGCCGCCTTTAGGTGACAAACTGGTGCTTGACCTGACCCCGACGCTCCGCATGCATTTCTGTATATGAACCGAGTTAAGTTATAACCCCACACCACACCTGCTCAAGCAGGTGTGCTGCCAAGGCCAGCAGAGCGGGACTGCTATGATGTCATGATGTGTTGCAGGAAGCAAGAGCGCATGCAGTGAGCTCCTGGCGGCGCGCTGAGGCGGGCGCTGCGGCGCGGGGCAGGTGTTGCACGTGCTGCTGGGCGAGGAGGCGGACGGCGCGCTGCAGCGCTGCGGGCTGCGCGACGCCGTGCGCGCGCTCGTGGACGGTCCCTGCGCTGCCTTCTGGCGCCAGGAGGTCCTTCTGGTGCGCGGCGCGCATGGATTGGTTATTATATATGGATAAAAAAACACAGGGCTCTGCCAAATGGCAATACCAAAACCACTAGGAGAGAGAGAGACTAGTGTAGACAACAGTTGGACGAAAGGTGGATGAAGAGGACGGAGTGAAGAAAGGGCTGAGAGTTTCTTGCGCAGGCAGCCAGTGTCGAGTCTGTTGCTGCCGCGTGATGTGGGCCCGCAAGAAAGGGGTTTATTGTCGCGCTGATGTTTCCTGGCAGCCTGGGCGCGTGCTTGGTGCTGCACGTCCTTGGGGCCGCCTTCCGGTCGCCTGTGCGGCCACAGTACGCGCGTGTCGGCGAACCGGCGGGCGCGCGGCCGGCGCGCAGGTGCAGCTGCACGACGAGGTGGCGCTCGTGCGCAACGGCAAGGTGCTGCACGTGCTGTCGGGCTCAGGCAGCCGCGGCGTGTTCCCGGCGATCGATGCGGTGGCGCCGCGCGCGGTGCTGTCGGCGTCGCCCGCCGCGGTCACGCTGGCCGGCGTCAACCTGGCTGTGCCGGAGAACGCGGTGCTGGCGCGCTGCCAGGGTGCGCCCCCTAAGTGGGGTTGCGTGCCCTAGGTAGGGTTGCGCGCCCTGGTCAGGTATGTGATGGGCCTCTACAGCGGCAGTGAGGGGTGCCGCAGCAAGCGGTGCTGGAGCGCTGCCAGGGTGTGCGCCCTGGTCAGGATGTTGACGGGGTTTGCACGGGTCTTGGGAAGCTGCAGCGGAGGGCGCAGGCGCTGCGCGCGGTGCTGGCGGCTGTGCCGGGCGCTGTCAGCCGGACTGCCGCCGCGGCGGCGGCCGGTGCGCGGCGCCAGCGCTGCAGCGCGCGGCGAAGCGCCCGGCGTGGCGCGGTGAGGGGCGGGCGGGAGGCGGCGCCCGATCTGACGCCGCCGGCGCGCGCGCAGGCCAGTACGTGCCCGTCAAGGTGGACATGGGCGCTGAGGACGGCGGCGGCGGCGCGCGCGGCGCGGTCACCGTGCGGCTGCCGCCCGGGCAGCGCGCGGGCGCGGTGCTGCTGGAGGTCGTGCGCGGCGGCTTCGTGAGCAACATGCGCCCGCTGCTCGTGCTGGATAGCGCGGCCGCTGTGGCGGACGTAGCGCGCCTGGAGGTCGCGGCGCCCGCGGGTGCGTGCCGGGCGCGGAGCGCTCGCTCTTGGGGCGTGTCCTAGGGTTTCAGTTCTGCGCCGCGCACATCGGCCTGGGCTGGCCAGGGCGCGTGCCTAGCGGGGCAAGGTGTGCGGCGCGCGGGCTGCGGGCTAGGGTTGGGGCTGGCGGGCGCGCCGGCGCCTGCGGGTGGCGGGGGGCGCCGCAGTGAGGGCGGCGCTGGGCGGGCGGCGGGGGCAACACCTTCAAATATTGTCAACAAGCTGGAAATTTATGCAGGCGTGGACCTGGACGCGGTTGCGCTGGATGCGGGCCGCGTGCTGGAGCTGCGCAATGCTGTGCGCGCGGCTGCCGCGTGCTCTGCGGAGCCCGTGCGGCGCTACGGCGCGCCCGACCTGGCCGCGCTGGCCGCCACCGCGCGCCGCCTCCTGCTGCTCTGCATCGACCACGTGCGGTCCCAACCGAGCGCGCACCCAGCGTGACTGCATGCCGCGCGCAAGCTATGACAAGCTGAAGAGCGCGGGAGGCGCCGGGCGGGGTGCTCGCGGGGGCCGCGCGTGCTGCTCGAGGCAGCCAGCGGCGTCGGCGCGCGGGTCTTGTGACGGGTGTGGCGCCTGCTGTGTGCTGCGGCACTGCTGTCACGGTTAACAGTGCGTGCGTCTCTGCCATGCTCTGGACCTCCACGTGCCCGCCGCCAGCACCGAGCAGAGCGCGCAGGCCGGCCGGCGCCGCGGCGCGCTGAGCCCTGTGTGTGCGCGATGTGGCCGCGCAGGGCTGCGCGGGGCTCGCGGCGGTGGTGCTGCCGGCGGTGGGCCTGGACTGCGCGAGCGTGCGGCAAGCGGTGGAGCGGCTGGAGGCGGCGGCGGCGGCGCGCGCGCCCGCCGGCGGCCGGCTGTCGCTGCTGCACCTGGCCGTGCGCTCGGGCAGCCCGGCGCTGGTGCGCCCGCGCTTGACCGGGGCGTTCATTATGGTGGGGCGGCCCGGGGGCGGGGTTGAGACATCGCCGTCCGCCATGTCCAGCATCGGGTCACCCCGGCGCGGTGGTGCCTGCATGCAGCCCGGCACTGGCGTAGGCTGGCGGGGCCCGGGCATGACAGAAGCGGCCGCACATATGGCTGCTCTGGTCTGTTGACCAGGACGCGGTCGAGGCTGGCCTGGAGGCAGTTCCTGTCCACACGCAGCACACCGGCCGGTGTTGGGCCCAACAGGCAGGATTATGGTTAGGGTTAGGGTGCAACAGCTGCACAAACGGCAGCGACGGCGCGCAGGTAGAGCTGCTGGTGACGTGGGCGTGCACGGGGCGCTACGAGCTGCTGGCCACCACGCGCGGCCCGCGCGGCGTCACGCCCATGCACCTGGCCGCGCTGCTGCCCGACGACGGCGCCGTCGCCGCAGCGCTGATCGGTGTGCCCTCTCTGGAGACGCACAGTGCGTGTGATAAGGCAGCAGTGGGGCGCAAGCGGGCAGGCTGCTCTGCCTATGTCCACGCCATGTGGCAAGACGATGGCAACGTCTGCTGTGGTGTGGCGACACCCCGGTTCTGTGGCCATGACAGCGTGCAATTGCATGGTGCGCCGAGCTGGCAGCCCCTGCTTCACAAGCAACCGTGCTGGAGCATGTCCGGGCGTCGCACGAGCCGCCCGGCGCACGGCAGGCGTGTGCGAGGACGGGCGCGAGGCGTGGACGTGCGCGCGCCACGGCGGCCCGTCGGCCGCGACGCTGGCGGCGGCCGCGGGCAACGCGGCCGCCGAGGAGCGCGTCCGCGCCAAGCTTTCCGCGCTGGCTGGTGCGCGCCCGGCCGCCCAGGCGGCGCGGCCGCGTGCCGCGCCGGCCTTCAATCGGCAGCGGTGCGCGGGGCGTTGCGCATGGGCCGCTGCCGCTCTGCCGCGGGCCTGCTGCCGATCACCGGCAGGCCGCCACGCCGCGCCAGGCCGCGGGCGCCGGCTGTCCTGACCGCCCTGCGCCGCTTGGGGGCAGCCGCGGCGGCTCTGGCGCCTGAACGCAGCGCTGCAGAACCACCGGGTCCGCTCAGTAGTGCAAGCGATGCGTGCATGCCAGATCAGCGTCGAAAGACACAAAGCCTAGTAGACCCTCGACATGCGTCGTCGATGGCGACCCGGACGCGCGCCGCCAGGCCCGGGGGAGGAGGCCAGCGCGGACGAGGACGCGAGCATGGAGCGGGTCTCTGCGTCCATTTCGGCCGAGGACGCGGGCATGGCGGTTGAGGATGCGGGCGTGGACTCGGCATTCAGAGACGCGAGCCTGGACGAAGAAGAGGGCTTCAGCGATGCGGAGGGGCAGGCTGATGCGCCGCAGGTGGCCGCGCCGCAGCCGGCGCCGGCTGCCAGCGTGGGCGCCGCGGGCGCCGGCGCGGGGGCCAAGGGTGTCGAGGGGGAGCGTGATGCGGAGGGCGGCGCAGATCTAGAGAAGATGGCGGACCTGGACAGCGCGTTCGACTCGGCCGCGGCCAAGGCCGCGGTTAAGGCGGCGCAGGCGCGCAATCCTGTCCGGACAGTGCCTGCGAGGCGGGCGCGTGGGCGCCGAGCGTGTGCGCGTGCGGGGTGCTCGCGGACGGCGCGTTTGGCCCAGCGGCGGGCAGAGCGGGCGGGCTGGACTGGGGTGTGGCCAGGGTTGTGCCGGGTGTTGCAACCTTGCGAGTGCTCGCCGGCGCGTGCCGAGCGTCCGGGAGGGGGACCAGGGCTACAAGGCAAGCGCTTGCTGCGTACGCCTGCCGCATGCCCGCCGCGGAGGGCTCATCCTGACCTGGCCTGAAGTGCCGAGCGCGCTGCAGGCAAACCTGGCCGAGGGGCCTTGGAAAGGCTCAGCGCCGGAGGGTGTAACTTTGGCTGCGGCGCAACCCGAGGGGCTGCACGGCGTCGACGGCAAGAACAGCACCGCGCCGCCCACGCCGTCGCTGTCCGTGCAGGCGCGCCGCCCCCCGTCCATGTGCGGGCGAACAGGCCGCACCGTTCCCAGGCCTGCAGCTGCGCCGCCCCTGCGCACAGCCGCGTGGCGTGCAGCGAGCGTGGCTAGGGTCGGGTATCGCCGCGCAAGCAGCGGCCTGCTGACCATACCCTACCCTGACCTGCGGCGCCCCGCGCCGCCAGAGCGTGGCGCTGGACGGCGCGACCAGCAGCTCGTGCTCCGGCGGCAGCGCGCAGCTGCCGGACGCGGTCGCGCTGGGCCTGCGCCAGCGCGGCCGCGGCGGCAAGGGCGCCGGCGACGCGGCGCCGTACGGCAAGGGCAAGGCCGACGGGCAGCGCGCGCTGTGCAGCGGCGACTACTACGACGACTGCGACCTGTACGCTGTCAAGGCGCGGCCGCGCTGCCGCGCCGGCGGGGCGCTGTAAGGTCGACCAGGCAAGTGTGTCCGGTTACGCGGGAGGACGAAGCTGTATTGGTTCGTGGCAGGAGAAGCCAGACACTTCCGAAACCTGCAGACTTAAGGATGCCACTGGTAAGGCAGGGCTTCCAAGCCGCGTTGGCTCAAAACCATGTGCAGGTTGTGTGCTGGGCGTGCAACAGGCACTGTAGTCAGGGCGTCAAGTCAAGGCGTCATCTGCCGGCTGAGGCCCGGCGACCATGGCACGCAGGTCGCGCCCACCGTCTTCGATCGCACCAGCGCCACCGCGAGCGCGGCGCTGATCGGCGCGTTCGGCGGCGCCACGCTGGTGCTGCGGTACTACATCGACTACTTCATGGACTGAGTGGGGTTGGAGGTCGTTGATGAGTTCGTGATTTGAGGGGGTTAGGGTCACGGGCTACCTCATGGACCGAGGGGTGGACTGAGGGAAGTGGGGCATGGACTGCTTCAGTGGCAGAGGCTGTGCGTACGTGCTGCACCAGAGGCAGCTGTATGCTGCCTGGTGCACCACAGGCAGCTGTGTGATGCCTGGGTTGAGGCCCTGTGCGGTGCAAGGCGATGAAGCGGCGTGCGCTGTGGTGCGTCGGGGCCGGCTTTGCTGATACTGGCGCGTGGCGAGTGGGTGTTTTGTCAAGAGCGTCCGTGTGTTGGGGCGGACGTTCCTGCAGGTGTGGCGGGCTCAGCCTGTGGGTTGAAAGCACTTGCTGCCTGCCTGCGAGGGGACGCGCGTGAACCAGGCACTTCAAGGCAATTGGGGGTTGCTACTTAAAAATTTATGCACCAACCTAAATTTGGGAGCTCCGCTGCCGCGTGATGCGGCCTGGGAGTGGTGGTGGCTCGGCGCCTGGCGCTTACCCCGGTCCCATCTACGCACTATGTACAACTGCCTGGCACCGTCTTATCTGAGCTATTTGGCGACATTATCAAGCGCTGTTGCGGGCAGCAGCAGCCACTCCGCTCCTTGTGGGGCGGGCAGGGCGCCGGTCGGCTGCGGTGCCGAGCCAGCTCAGCGCTGGGGTTGCGCGTGTGCGCTTGCGGCCGCCGTGACGGCCGCTGAAGCCGAAGCAAGCGGGGTGGCTGGAGATGCCAGGCAGATACATTGGTTCAAGGCATCTGTCTGGGCGGCCGTGCCTGCCTTGCGCGCCCGGCCACGCCTCCGCAAAGCCGCATGCTCGGCGTGCACGCGGCTGCGTTTGCGCCCAGCGCCGGCCGCCGCGTGTGCCACCTCCCCATTTGTGTCACCCCTGAATGCTGTGCGTGTGTAGGGGCTGATCAGGGCCAGGGCGCCCGCCGACGGCTCGCGATGGCTTGCAGCGTTTTCACGCGCAGACCTGGGCCAAACCCGCCATCGCGGGCGGCGGGGGTTTCCGCGCCTCCCCTTGCGGGGCCGCAGACTGCAATGCGGGCAGCGCTGGGGCCATGCTTATGCGCACCTCACAAAAGCTGTGGTACTGTGCGATCACTGCACATGCATCGCCTGTTGCTTTACTCACTTTGTGTCCGTGGTGGCAGTGGGCCATGGGGCGACCAGGCTTCAAGCACATGCCCTGGGCACCAGTTCTGGTCGCCGGCTTGGCAGCACTTGCAGTGGCGCCGCGCCGAGAGCTGGGCTGCACCTGTGGGAGTTGCTGGGTGTGTGGTGCTAGAGCGGGTTCGTTTAAGCCACGCCACACCTGGCTAATTTTCCCTGCTTTTGCCACTTGTAATGTATTTGCCATCATGATGGTGACACAACTTAACCGCAGGACGACGGTGTCAAAGTGGTTGTGTGGTGCTGCTCCCACTGCAGTCCACCGGCAGCTGGACAATGAGCAGAATCAGGAGGAAGCACGATACATTAACCCCAAGCAGATGCGCGCTGCACGGCACACCTACCGGGAACTGAGTTGCCAGGCATGGACAGCACACTTTTTGCTCGTATGTATGTTTTCACAGACGAAAGTACCTGAGAAGCAAGGAGCAGCTTACGGCCAAGCCCCGTCATTGGCAGCGCAACAAAGCGTTTATGCCACATACACCATGCGGCATGTGTCTTTCTTCCTCCCAGCAATCCCGCTCCTGCATACCAGCATGCACGCATGAAGGCAGGTCCTTTGATTGCACAACTGCCCATGTGACACGGAAAGGCTGCATGCATGCAGCTTGTGCAACAGCACATGGCCGCCGCTTTCCTTCCTTCATGTATGCTCGTGCATGCGCTTGCTGCTGCTGCTGCTGCTGCGCCTGCTGCTGCGCGCTTCATGCCTCGCTGCTTGGATTGCCAACACTCAAGCAGGTGGTTGTTGCGTGCGGCCGTTCACATGGGGACTACCATGCTTGCTGATGACTTAGTGCCATGTTTGGGAAGTACCCAGCGGTCTGGAGCATGTGCATGCTTGGCTCTGGCAGCGCCCGCGGTGATGCGCGGGGCGGCTGTGGGCGCCGCAGTCGAGCCTGAGGCGGCGTACACGGAGGAAGCCGCACTCGTAAGAGGCTGGAGGCACGCGCTGCTGGTCATGCCGGGCGTCAGGGAGGGCGCGGGCTTCCGGGTGAGGAACTCTGGGGCGACGCTCAGAGCGAGGGCTCCTGGAGCTGGACGAGCTGGTCGCCGCTCACGCCCGCGTCGAGAGCAGGACGGCTGTGGGAGGGCTGAGCGGGAGGGCTATGAGGCGCTTGTCAGTGAGCTAAGCCTGTGTGTTCCAGAACCTGGCCATAAGACCTGCATCAGTGCAGGCGTGTGCTGGCTGGGCCGCGGCGGCGCATGCGGCCGGGTCGCGCCGCCCGTCAGGGGGTCCTCATCGGCGCCGCTGCCGCCCAGGCCGCCCGCGGCCATTGCGCGCTTGCCTATGCGACTTCGGCCGCGCACGCGCGCACGCACCTGTTGGCGTCCCTGCAAGCCTCTCATGGCAGGCTCACCTTAGCCAGCTCGTGCAGGCGCGGCACCCTATCCCTATCCCTATAGCCAAACTCCAGATTCAAACATGCGCTACATGCACACGTGCGCGCGCATTGCTCCCAGGACTCACCCTCTGAGTGCGCTTGCGTGCATGCGCGCAGGGCCTGCACAGGGCATGGGACCACTCGAATCCCGGGGCAGCCCATGGAGGCTGGACTGCCTGGGCCCATGAGCACTTTGTGCACGGCGCAAACCACGACCAGTTGGCGAGCACACACCAGCGTCAGCCATACTCTCGGCGTCAAATAACAGAGCTTATTCGCGGGGCAGGCGCGTCGCCGCTGATGGCCGCCACAGACTTGCCTGCCTTTTACGCTGGCTCGCTACATGGAGTTTGCGATCGGCGGCGCAGCGCGGGGCTGGACCAGGGCGGCGCAGCGGGGCCCGGGCAGGGCGACGCGCTGGAGCTGCGTGGGTGGGTCTTGCTCGGGCCGTCCTGCACTCAGTCCCTGTCCCAGTGCCTGGCGGCGTGCGCCGTGAAGAGCGTGTGCACCTCCGCCCAGGAGGCGGTGCTCTTTGCCCACCGCCAGAACTCCTGGGCGGAGCCAGCCCATGGTGCATGCGCCGCCCGGCGCCTCATACCCATCAGGCCCGTTGGCTTGATTCTGCGGCCCGCCATGCAGGCGTGCATCATGGACTGGATCCTGCCAGGAGATTGTGCCGTGGGCGGAGAGCACTGCCATGTGGGAGGAGGTGCACTTGCTCCTGACGGCGCATGCCCAAGCACTGGAAGGGCTACTGTGCGTGGTGCGGCCCGGCCAGGCCCTGCACCACCCGTGCAACACCAGCGGCGCTGGACCAGCACGTCGCCCTGCCCAGGCCCAGCCGCGCCGCCCTGTCCCAGCCCCGCCACATCGCGCTGCGCAAACTCCATGGAGCGGCCGGCGTCAGAGGAGGCAGGCCTATGGCGGCCACCTGCAGCGGCGCGCCTGCCCCGCCAACAAGGTTGTGACTTGATGCCGCCGCGGGTATGTGGCTTGCGGAGATGTATGCTGGGCAGCTGGTCATGGCTCACATTGCGCTCACAGTGCTCGTGGCCCGGACAGTCCGGCGGCCACCATGGGCTGCCTCAGGGCTTGGGGGGTCCCACGCCCGGTGGAAGCCTGCGCCGCGGAGGGGGCCTCGAGCGTCAGCAGGAGCGCACGCTCGCAAGCACATACAGAGGGTGAGTCGTGGGAGCCGGGCGCGCACGTAGGCGTATGAAGAACGCTCAAAGGTCTCGATTTCGGTGTCTCTGATGTATAGATGCTGCACGTCGCGCGCAAAGTCTCACTGCGCAGGAACGTGCACCTGCTGTGCTGCGCGCGCAGCAGTGTGTTGGGAGGGCTCTCCCTGCTCAGGCGGACTGCGCCCGCAGGCGGCGCGCCCACTGTCAGCGCATTGCATGGGCGAGGCACACTCATGCTGCCATCAGCGCTCCATCACACCAGGGCGTGTGTGCTGCAGTTCTCACGCAGCGTACCTGCGTGCACGTGCGGCCAAGCCTGTCAAGAGCCAGTGCGTATGCAGAGCTGTGTCTCCTGGCAGCAGACATCGGCATGGAATAAGACATAAGACACAATGCATTCAACCTGTGACGGCAGCTCGCCACATATTGCTTGCCCGCGCCACAGCTTGTCGGCACCGACAATCCAAGGCGAAAGCTGGAGACACGGAGTGCCCTGGTGACCTAGCAAGCGCAATCAAGCAACTGCCTGCCTGCCAGGATGCCGCTCCACCCACCCAACAGTCAATGAAAAGAGAAGGCGGGAACACAGCGTGTGGATAACCGCAACCTCTTGTGGCGCTGCTGGCGTGGGAATTTTCAGCGAGTGCGCCCAGCACAGCAGCCCAACCAGCACAGGGCGCTACGCAAGTGCTAGCGCATGAGCTGCGGTGGTGCAGGACACAGTTGTGCCTTTCGGCTGCGGGTCAGAGAAATATGGGAAGCTTCACTCGAGGCTGTAACTCCCCAGTAATCCCTAAGCAGCGGCGCTTGTTTAGTTTCAAACCCAGAACTGATAGCCACAGGAGGCGGGCTACGGAGCGCGTGCACGCGCGCCAGAGGAGACCCGCGATGGCCGCGTTCGAGGCCGGCGCAGAGCCGCGGCGCTTCCTGGAAGACCCGGCGGAGGATGACTTTGATGACAGCGAGAGCAGCGTCAGCTCGTATGATGACGAGCAGGCGAGCGCGGGGCCCGCCGCGCGCGCGCCCGCGGCGCCCTCCCGCGTCCCGCCGCTCGCCCTGGGCCCGCCGCCCGGCGCGGCGCCCAAGCTCGCGCCGCGCGTGCCGCTGCTGGGGCTGCGGCTGCCGCTGGCGCGCGAGGGCCAGCCCGGCGAGACGCCGCGCGCGATGGCCAAGCCGGACACGCCCGCGCTCGCGCGCAAGCCGAGCGCGGAGGCGGGCGGCGGCGACGCGCTGCCGCCCAAGCCGCCGCGGCTCAACCTCGGCTCGGTGGCCGGCGAGCCGTCGCCGAGCCCCAAGCGCGCGGCGCACAGCGGGCGGGGCGCGCGCGACGCGCCGCCGCCGCTCACCGTCAGCCTGCTCAGCGAGGCGTTCCAGGTGCCCGCGGAGGCGGTGCGCGCCGGCGGCCGGGCGGCGCAGGACGTCGCGCGGCAGCGCGTCGCGGCCGAGCTGGAGGTGCCGGCCAAGGCGCTGCGCGTGTTCGAGCTGCGCGAGCTGCGCGACGGCGGCGCCGCCGAGCCGGAGGCCGGCTGCAGCCACCTGGCGGTCAGCGTGACGGGCTCCAGTGCGCGCCCGCGCCTCCCCGGCCCGGTCGCGCGCCGCCCCTGTGTGTGCCTGCGTGCGCCGGAGCGCCGCGCGCACCGCGCGGAGGAGCCTGGGCGCGGCCCAGCACCCCGGAGGTCTGCTACGCAGGCTCCACTGGTGCCCCGGCTGCAGTATAAGCCACGCCTGGCATCAGACGCGCTTGCTGTCTGCCGATACACAAGGGCGCTACAGGTCGCACAGGCCTGTGCTCGGGCTCCGCTTCACACGGCCTCCTGAAGCCGAGCCAGCAGAGCGCCCTGGCCGGCACTCTATTGGCTTGCTCGAAAACGCCGCAGCAGCTTATGAGCAAGCCCCAGAGACACCAGCCGCCGCGTTGCTCAGTGCGCCTCTCCCTGCAGCGCCTGACACGCCCGGGGCCGCGCGGCCGCAGCATTCTCGCTGGCCGCGCTGGAGGAGCTGCTGGCGGCCGGCGCGCGCCTGGCGGATGCCGCCAAGCAGAGTGCGCCGCGCACCCAGCCGCCCCACCCGCGCACAGCTCTGGGCGGGCCCGGCGCCAGGCATCTCGCGCTCCTATACGCTCACACATGTGCCCTGTCAGCACACAACACCCAAGCGGAGTTAGGCCTAGAAGCATTGCCCGCTGGTGAGAGCAGAGGGTCGCTTTGTCCACGGTCTCAAGGCGCACGTGGCGGCGCGCGCAGGCGATGCGAGCGTGCAGCAGCTGCGCGCGCAGCTGCGCGCGCGCGAGGCCGGCTGCGCCGCCGCGCAGCTGCGCGCGGAGGACGCGGAGCGGGCGCGCGGCGCGGCAGAGGCGGCGCTCGAGGTGGGCACTGCAGGGGTAGGGCAGGGCCAGTGTAGCACGGGGGTTTGTGTCTTGCCCGGCCAGCCCTGCCGCCTGCGGAGTTGGTGTGATGCCAGTGCGCACACAGGCGCATGTCGGGGGCTGGGGCCAGCGGCGAGAGTGCGCGCCCGCAGGAGGTGCAGCGGCGGGCGAAGGACGACCTGCAGGAGCTTGGCGCGCGCTGTCAGGGCGCTGAGGCGGAGGTCGCTACCCTCACGTGCGCCGCAACACCACGCCAGACCAGACACCCCTCCTATAGGCTTGTCACAGGGGGTGTAGGTTCTTGTGCAGAGGCACAAACAGGTGTGGAGTCGGGCGCATGCCAGTCGTCTGCAGGGAGTGTTGTGACGAGTGTCTACTGGAACTCGTGTGGTCGTCCAGCTACGCGGCAGCGTGCGGCCGCAGCGCTCAGCCTGCAGGCATGCCGTCACCAGCCGGCTTCCCACTGCGCCTGCCAGCCCTCGCGTGCACAGACTTTCGCGCTTCCGTCTGTCACCCTCGGGGCGTGCGTCTCGCCGGCGTGCTGCTCAGCCTCGTTTGGATGCCCGCACCGCGCGTGCACACCCTCCTGCTAAAAAATTGTGTCGTTGTGACGACCGCGCCGGCGCAGGGCGGCGCTGCGGCGCGCGGCGGCCGTGCGCGCGGAGGGCCAGCGCGCGCTGGACGGCCTGCGCGGCGAGTTCGAGGCGCTCACGCGCGAGCTGACCGCGCCCGACGCCGGCCCGGCCGGATCCTGGTCGGCCGCGTCGTCCGGCCCGCCGCACGGCGCGCGCCGCCGCCAGGGCTCGGGCAAGGTGTCGGCGCGGGGCGGGGCAGGGGGCGGGCTGTGAGCGGCGGCGTGCCAGCAGCCTCCATGCTGCCAGACCCCACACTTGTGCTCAGCTGCATTGCCATGTGTTGCTAGGGCGAGCCTGCAAGTCTGCCGTGTAGGATCCTCTTTGTAGGGCGACATCCGTCCACGAGACCGTCAATGGTGGGCCGTGGGATTGGCTGCTGGATTCAAGGCAAGTGCGGGCACGTGTTTGGGGATATCAGCTGGGCGGGTCACGTGCGCGCAGGCCCCGGCGGCGCTGGCCCGCAGGCCGCGCCCGCGCCAGGCTGCTCGCCGCACGACCGCGTGGCGTCCGTGCTGGAGCGGTGCGCGCGCCGCCAGCGCGCCGCCCTGCTGCGCGCGCTCGCCGCCGCCGCCTGTGTGACTGACCTGCACACGAAGCCGGAGGAGCGTGTTTGAGAGGAGAGTGCTGTGTAACGGCTGCCTTTACGCTTTGCAGCAGCTGGGCTGACGGGCCGCGCCCCCCGGCCGCCGCGGCAGGCTCTGCGACGAGGAGCTGCTCTCGCGGCTGGAGCGCTGCATGGCACGCGCGGCCAGCGGCGAGGCGCCCGCGTCCGAAGCCTGCGGCTGAGCGGCGATGCACCTCCGCACGCGAGCCATCTGGGCGAGCTGGCCGCGCCCCGCCCAGCGAGCGCGCGCGGTTTGGCACGCGCGGCCAGGCAGCAGCCGGCCCGCCCGGCAGCAGCCGTCCGGCTGCTGCCGTCCGGCTGAGCGACTGGAACGGTTGCATGTGTGCTGCTCATGCATGACTGTGTATGTGACTGTGAGCAACGGAGAGCGTCTTGTTTGTAGCGGGCTATGCAACGTGTTCTGCGGTCATAGACCAGTCCAAGCATGCGCCGTCATGCGCTCGATTCCGCAGTGTGAAGATCGGGGTTATAGGGCTTTGACGGAGCAGCGCAGCCCGCACCTGGCGCAGCGCAGCCAATGTGTTCCCAGCGCGCCGCCGCCAGAAGCAGCTTCGGGGAGGTGAGAGGCGCACTTTTGGCAGCAGGATAGAGCGCGAGCGCGGGCGTGCCATGCAGACGCGGGTCCCGCCGTTGCAGGCGTCAGTATGAGGTGGCGGCCCCGTGCGCGCACCGCATGGCCTCCAGACGCGCCAGCCCTCCCAGTGTCGCTGTGATAATTGTTGTTCAGCGGGGCTGACAGGTGTACTGGGGCACACTATGACCAATGCCATTAAGTGATTGCGCTGCTGACACATAGCCCTGGGGTCTGCTTTCCCATTGTATGCGGCGTGACCTGTAGCCTGCGGCATCAGCGAAGCATGCCTAGCCGCGCGAGACTTCTGCGCCTGAAATAAATGGATTATGCGCATTGCGTTGTTGCAATTGCGTTGCACTGGCGGGCCATCTCCCATGAGTTCATCAGTCGCAGGGGGGATACAAGGCGGCCTTCCGAATACAACAAAGGGCAGCACTGAGCATGCATTATGCCACACACCTGCAATACATGCCCTTGCATTTTCAGCAACCCGACAGCGCCTTGAAGCAAACAGGCGAACATTCACTGTAACCAGCTTCAGTTCATGAGCTGACAGTCACCGTGAGGATAACACCGTCACAATACTGTCACAGATTTCTCAGCCAGCGCCCGCACTCGCAGCTCATGCGCATGCCCTCACGAGCTGCACCGGGTGCACCCTGGCCAACTCACGCCGTGTGCAGGGCGTTGAAGACTATGATCCAGCTCAGCTGCGCGGCGCACACGCGCACATCAGGCTCAGCGCATCGCATGCTCGTGCAGGACGCCTTCACAACTCCATTCTCCTCTCCTCATGCAGAGCGGCACGCCGCCTGACGGAGGAGGCTGCAGCGCCTTATTGTAAACAGGGCACAGCTGCCTGGGGCTTTACTGAAGGCGTGGATGCTGCACTGCAGCAACAGCATAGCCAGCTGCATGTCTTTGCCACGAGCGGCAGCCGAAAGGGCGACAGCGAGTAGACAGCCAGTGAACAGGCTGGCACGAATGCCCCCTGGCCCACTGCACCCCCAGCGGCGCCAGGGCATGGGGCGTGCACCAGGACAGTGGCAGAGGCCCTCTGCAGCTGCCTGGGCGCGCACCAGGAACAGCCCTATCGCGGGCATGAGGCCCTCCATGAGCAGCAGCTGGTAGCCGCCGTACTCCTCCTCGTCCAGCCTGCGGCACTGACACGGGTCTGCACTCCTATCTTTTTTCACTTGCATAGAGCAGCGCAGAGATGTTGCAACAACAGAGGATACACAGAGGCAGACGGGGAAGGACAAGCCGACGGGGCACAAGAGCCGCTCGGGCAAGGCGAGCGCAGCACAGTCGATGCCGACCACGTCAGGTTTCGCTCGTCGGCGACTCTTGTCTGCGACCGCCAGCAGGTGCGGGCTGACACGACACCCCGCGCCCTGCCTGGCCGCCTGACAGCGCCCCCGGGAGGCAGGCTTGCGCGGCGCACCTCAGATTCTGGAACCACGAGTACACCAGCAGCAGCGCGACGCCCGCAAACCTGGACACGCGCACATCTCAGTGTTCACACTGTGCTGGAGCGAGTCCAAGCGCCAAAGCCAGCGGGGTGTGGTCCAGGCCCCTGGCAGCTGCTGGCGCGTATCCTTGCCAGCTGAGCTTGCAGCAGCGGCCGCCTGGCAACCAGGGAGCTGCCAGAGCTCACGAGGCGGCGCACCCGGCCAGTGGCGGCCAGCCCGACAGCCCCGCCAGGCCCACCCCGACGCCCGCTGCCAGCGCCACCAGCTGCCGGCACCAGTAGATCACGTCCAGCAGGTCGTCCTGGCGCCTCAGCACAGCTCCCCTCAGCAAGTTATCGATCGGTGGGTCAGCAGCCAGAGCACCAGAAGACCGCGTAATGGGCGCATTGAGCGTAATGCCTCTCGCCCAGGTTCATGGCCGGACAAGTCTACAGAGTATTTAAGTCTAGGAAATGCTGCTCGGACAGGACCTGAAGCTCTGGTTCTTCTGACACCAGACACACTAGTGACTGAAAGTGGCAGGCAAAAGCAGCGGGCCAACAGCACAGCAGGCACGCCGCAGGAGTGCATGCGTCCTCAGTGAAGGGAGCCACCTTCTCCCAGCGCTCGCCCAGGCTGTGCTTCGGGTCGAGCGCGCCGTGCAGCGCGCGTCGCAGCAGCGCCACCATGCGCCATGACGACAGCGACAGCGCACTCGACCCGGCGGCTTCGCTCACGCTGCGCCGGTGCCCATTAACTGGCTGCGTGGCCGGCGCAACAGCCGCGGGGCTGCGCGCACCGCTTGGCCGTGCTCGCATCACAGTCTGTTTACGTGTCAGGGAAGGTGAGTTGACGACGAGCAGGCACTGGGGCACGGCTCACCAGCTCGCCACTACACAGTCAATAGTTGCGAGTTGCACTCCGCACAATTGTGAGGGTAGGGGTAAAGGGTTTAAGGGCAATGCGCTCGCCTCGGATGCATCGTCCGGACGCCCGTCGATGGTCCTGACAGGCGCACTTTCCTCCAGATTTTGTTGGAAAGAGAGCGCAGTCTGCAGCACGTCCCTTTTAAGCTTGTGCGCTCTGTGCAGCCATCTCAGTATATAGCTCTGTGCCATCTCCCCAGCCCAGCACTGCAGCGCACCCAGCAGCTGTCTGTGCGCAGCTCCTGGGCACCCCAGAGCTTCTCCGCCATCTAGACGAGCAACCAGCCCACCTTGGGCAGCGCCGCGCACCACATATGGCCCCGGCAGCGCCGCGGCCGCAGCGCGGGGCGAGGCGAGCGGCCAGAGCGGCCCTGCTCCTCCTCTGCTTCGCGGCTGCAGCCGCTGCGACAGCTGCGCCCACACCCACTTCCGGCTCGGCGCGCGCGCTGCTCAACGCTGGAGCTGACAAGGCGCGCCACACTGGCAGGACACTACATAAATGTCATTACAAGTGCAAACTGCAGACGCACACTCTCAGAGCACAGACCGCAAACACAGGCGCAGAGATGCCTTTGGCGCCGCCGTGTGGTACCCCAGCCTCGTGTCACCACTGCGCAGGGCTGCGCAGGTGCTGACCATTGTCAACACCTGCAGCCTGGACGGCTACTGGATTGGCACGCGCTCGTACCCGGCCGGCGCCAACGCCACAGGCGATCTGGCGTGCATCAACAGCAACGAGCTGGACATCAATGTGCCATACTCTGTCAACGTCAGCGGCTGCGGCGCGCGCCCCGCCCCCGCGCCTGCCGCGCATGCGCATGAGAGCAGGCTGTGCCACCCCCAAGGATAAGCAGGCGGCCCAGCTGGCGGGAGTGCACCACAACCGGGCACGCACCGGGCCGTGTGTGCAGGCCAGCTTGGGTTGAGCGGCCAGCCCTGATGAGAGGCAGTCGAGGTCAGGCGCCTCCGCCGTCACTGTACGCAAACACGTAGGAGCGCAGTGCTGTCAGCGCCGTGGAGCCTCCCGCACAACGTGAATAGAGAGGGCATGGCATGGCGCAGGAGGCTCGCGTGCCGCGCGCAGGCACCTCCGTGCGCACGGCCGCGGCGCCGCTGGTCACTGTCAGCATCGCCCAGGCGGGCGCCGCGCCGCAGCCGCTGAGCGTGGCCGCGGTCGACTCGGGCGCGTTCAACGCGACCTGGGTGGTGGCCGGGGGCACGCCGCCGCAGTGCGCCGCTGTGTCGCCTGCGCCCATGTTCGCGTGCGTTGGCCCCCCCACCTCCCCCCGCACTGGAGCGCCTGGATGCACTGCTGCCCTGACCCTGTTCCCCCGTGTCTCTGCTTCTCAACAGCAGGTCCCACCGCTTGTCAACTCTGACGGCACGTTGATTTGTCACACCTTTACGTGGCGTCAGGACGCCGCAGTGCCTGCTCAAAAGCATGCGGAAACAGTTTTGCAAGTGGTCCCTGTTCATGCCGCGCAGCCTCCAGCCGGCGGGCGGCGGGGCGCTGCAGTACCTGGTCTGGGAGCCGTTTCAGGACCCCAGCGACAAGGGCATCAAGGCCATCGTAGCCGAGAGGTACATGGTCGCTGCGGCGCCTGGCGGCGCAAGGCCGGCCGTCACGCACGTGTGCGGCGTCACTGACACGCAGGGCACCTCATGCAGCCAGGTGCCGCCCGCCCGCCGCTGCCACGGAGTGCGCCGCAGCACGCGCAAACTGTGCAACCCGCCCTGTCATGTGCCCAACTGCTAAGCGGGCCTGCTGGCGGCGACACACAGGCTGCATGCACAGACGTTGCATGTGAGTCACGTGCGGCGAAGCACTCTAGGGTCAGGCGCTCAGCGCACTCCATGCTTGCGTGTGGAGCAGCGCAGCACACGTCTCACGGGGGCGCGGGCCTGCCCGCAGGCGGCGGGCGCGCTCGGCAACCAGACGCTGCTCACCACCAACGTCACGTTGCTGTATGTGTTGCAGTGCGCCGCGGGCCAGTGCCTCAAGCTCAACCCCTACGCGAGCGGCGCATCTGCGGCGGCGCCCGCGCTCGCCTCGCTCGCCGCTGCCGCAGCAGCCATGTTTGTGGCCTTTCTGATTTGACGAGTGCTCAAGGAGCTCTGGGTCACTCTTTCACCGCTGTCTCCTAGACTGTTGTTGCGGGATGGGTATGTGCTGGGTAAGAGGCGGGCGTGTATCTGCGCGTCACCTTGTGCGCCTGCTGGCCCGCCTTCATGCTGGTGACTCGGCGCGTCCCTGGCAGGTTGCGGTGCCTCTCAGCACCATGCATGCAAGTAGCCTCAACGAGACCAGGTACACCGCAAACGACAGCCCAGTGCAATAACATTGACAGAAGGCCGTAAGCGGCCAGTTTTGGCTGACACACGGTTGTAATTCGTTCATTCACTCTCGCATTGACACAACTGTGCTCCCTAATGCTTTTGTTCTTGCTGAGCCTTGCCACCCCTGGAATTGCATCCGCGCGATGGCACGCGCTAACGCACCCTGGTTACGACCCCTTACTCCTCATTATGTACCTGGTGATGAGGTGCGCCGAAAGGAAGAGGGCAGCTGCTGCTCAAGCGCATGACACCATACACTAGTCAGAATGTGCCTGAGGCCAAGTCAGAGGCTGCGTGCATGGAATCGCCATCATCATCGTCATGCAGATAACTGCTTCTTTTAAGCAGCGCCAAACATGATCTGCACTGTTCTGCATCATTGCATGATTGCATGATGAACAACACACAGCGTAGCTTCCCCAAGTCCCAGGTTGCACTCCTTCACTGGTTGCTTTGTCAGAGCATATTTTGGGCAACAAACCTTGTTGTTGCTCAAAATACTGTGACCAAAGTACAGTGACCAAGACTGAAGTGCAAGGATTTGGGAAAAGCAGATGTACAGGGTTTTCATAGTGTGGCGGTTTGCACATACTCATATGCACTCTGCAACAACACACCTGCAGCAACACGAAATACATGTACACGACACTCACACAGCATGTGCTGGTAAAACTCGCAGCAGATGCGAGCCCCGTATGCACAAGGCATACATTTTTTTTTGCCGGACATGGTTCTACGCGGTGCTGGCTAGCTTCGTAAACGATGCAGGTAAAAAGGCAAAATACTGGTTCCCCACCTTTGGGCCAGGCCCGCCATGTGACAATGATAGCTAGGGCAGGCAAACACACCTGGCACGAGGGAGGGGTCCCTAGCAACATATCGCATGCAAGCAAAGTCAGACCGCTCTGTCAGCCCTGATCAGCAGTCTGGATGCAACCAGCTCGAAATGTCAGCGCTCTCAACACGTGGCTTGACATGACCTCCTATGACCTGTCCCAGAACAGACCGCAGCGGCGCGTGGGGGGCAAAATGGGCTGCATGTTGCACGGGCCAGAAAACACCACAGCCACCCCAAAACCCACAGCATCAGCATGCAGGCGCATATTTCTCGCGCCACAGCCAAGCTGTGGGGGGTAGCACTGCTACCCTATGCTCCCCCCCCCCCCCCCATTTGCAGTGACCGCACTCCTTGCGGCACTGCGCCAAGAAGATCACAAGCTTTAGCTCCTTCCACCCTGGGGCCCCCACCCCGATCCGGCCTAAATGGCCAGGCATGAGCAGGTTTGGCTGCGGCATACATTGCCACGATGGCGCAAGCCCAAAGAATGTGTCTAGACATGGCCGGATGCAGCCATCTGGCTGGCATCCATTGCGCACTTCAGCCGCCGGTCAGCTGCAGCGCCGTCTGCCAGAAGCCGCCGAGGCGGCCGAGCGCCAGCCCGCTGCCGAGCAGGAAGTCGCGGCGCATGCGCGCCTCACTTGCGATGTTGAGCACCAGCGGTACGACCTGCGCCGCACCGCATTTTCAAGTCAAACTGGCGCACGCGACGATCTGCAGCCTATGACAACCGCAGCTGCAAAATGCTGTAGCTGGACCGAAACTGCCGAGATACGCACACACTGCCACGAGGACCCAGCAGCGCGCAAAAGGCTCTGCCACCTGTCAACAGGAATCACAAACACTGTGACGCAAAGCATGATGCGCTGCCCGAGCGGACTGGCTTCACGCGTCGGCAGTGGTCAGTCTCGCAACCCTGCTGAGCTTCACGATGCATGCAATGCCCAAGAAATGTTGCTTGGCGGGTGGACAGCGTGCCGCCGGCATCCTGGCCCACGCCACATGCCCACGCCACACACCAACGCCTGCGTCGCCGGGCGCTCGCCCGTGCACGGCGCGCCCCTCTGCGCGCCGGCCCTGCCACATGCGGCGGCCGGGCCGGCGCGCCTGCGCGGCCAGCAGGCTGCTGACGCTGCGCGCCAGCGCGCCCGCGCCGCGGCCCTTGCGGAACGCGAGCACCAGGTCAATCTCCTGCAGCACGTAGCACACCTGCGCGCCGCGCCGCTCGCGTCAGCGCCGCGCCGCGCCGCCGCCCCCGGAGCACGCCATTGCGGATGCAAGCGCGGCCGCCGCGCGCCGCTCGCAGCGCCTGCCCGGGCCGGCCGACACAGTCGCGGCGCGCTGAGCCGCTCGGCGGGTGCGGCCCGCAGTCCTCGCTCTGCATCTGCGTGAGCACACAAACCTGCTGCTGCAACCCCACGGCCATCCGCCCGGCAGAGCCACCCACATTGGCCCACATGACCCGCACAGCATGCACCAGGAGCGTGCGGCCTCCTGCAATAGACGGCCACTCAAATCGAGGCTGAAGACTGGGCTTTTTACACGGTGCTGTAGCCTCTTGCACACACCTCGATGGTGCCGGGCAGCGTAACTCCCTCCAGGGCCGCACAGCACGCGCATAGGATAGATCAGGCTCCATCCAGCGGCGGGCACGCCTGGCACCAGGGCAGCAGGCCGCACCATGACCAGCGCGTGCAGGCGCAGCAGGACGCTCAGGCGGTAGCGCTCGCCCAGAAGGACCCAGGCGCGCGCCGCGTTCACCGCCACGGGGCTCTTCATGTTGAGCTCGTCCAACGGGCGCGCCAGGATGCTGGCCATCATGCACGCGGTGAGCGACACGAGCGTCTGCCGCGTCTTGACGTTGCAGAAGCGCCACACCTGCCGCCGCGGGCGCTCGCACGCTCGACACAACCGCCTGCGGGCACGTCGTGTCGCGCGAGCAAAGTCGTGCCAAGCCGCCAGACGTCGGCCGACCGCCGAGCGACAGAGCACAAGCATACGCCCTGTGGCATCACAGGCATGCCGGCGGGGCAGCAGGTGTGCACGGCATGGGAAATCCGCGCGCCTGCTCTGGCTTGCGCAGCACGAGCAGCGCGCGCGCCTGCACAACAGCGGCAAACACCAGCACTGCCAGCAGCAGTGCCTGCCGGCATGCAGGCCACACAGCCAGCCTGTTGAACGCTTGGCAATTTTATAGCGTAAGGGTCACTTGCTCAACACACAGAGCGGTAACTTGCTCAACACACAGAACGATAAGCTCAACACACATAGAGCGGTAACTTGCTCAATACACAGAAGGACAACAAATGCACAGAACACCCTGGGAAAAGCTGAAGCACAGCAGCACATTCAGTCATGACACAACCAGCAGCGGCGGCCGCACCCGTCGCGGCGTCAGTGACAGCTGCGACAGCGCTGCAACAAGCACTCGCAGCACGGCCGTCGACCACAGCACGAACGCCACCACGGACGTTGCCAGGGCAGTCCGTCGCCCGCGCGCGCTGTAGTACAGGGTGAAGGCAGCCTCAAGCCGCACATCGGGAAAGGTAGTTGCCGCGTCCCCTGCGGGTGGTGCGCACAACCCGCTGGCCTGAGCCACACCGCCTGCAAGTCTGCCAAATGCAGCAGGTCTGCCAACTCCAGTGACTGCTAAGGAGAACAGCTCCAGTGGCTGCTGAAGTGACCAAACATTATGCAAGCGTTGAGCGCGCCGCCTGCACCAAAGTGTGCCTGCCACACGGCCCTCATACCGCCCGCTCCATCACTTGGTACCCCGCTCCTCTTGCCTGCCACGCTCGCTGCAGCAATACATGGCTCATCCTGCAGCCCAGCACCCAAGAATTACAATGTATGCATGCAAGTAAAGCACTACAACATTCTGCAGGTCATTTTCGCTACGAGACAAAAGCAGAGCCACGAGCGCTGGGACGTAGCACTGCTCACCCGAGCTCTGCATGCGGCAAAGATCCTTTTAGCAACAGCTGTCACGTGGTACACACTCGCTCGTCTTCGCCCGAGAACTCTGCCTCGTCATCACTGAACTCGCCTGTTGCTGCCCGTACGCTTCACAGAGGCAGCCCATGCTTCACATGCAAAATATCCCGCCTTTTTTGAATCTAATTGGGCAGGCCCTCGAGGGCCTGCTCTGCCCTTGAGATGTGCAAAGGCCGGGGTCTGCGCTCCTTTCCTTGCACATCCGCGTCAGGATGTCAGCCGTGTACAGAGCTTGGAGCGAGGCGCCGCACCTCGCACCCGCGAAACGCAGCGGGTAGGCGCATTGCGGGCTGCTAGATGCGCCTGCTCTTCGCGAGCGAGGCCCTGGAGGCGCAGTTTGCCGTCTTCCTGGCGCTGCGCAGCCGCCGCCTGGCTCTCGCGCTGTGCAGCCTCACGCTTGCGGTGCGCGGCTGCTGGTCGCCTCCCTTATGCTGTGCTGATGCGGCACGCCTCGGCAGCGCAGGCTGGGACCCAACTGACGCTGCGGCTGTTTGGACGCGCAGCTATGGCTGTCCGCGTTCACGCGCGTGACCTTGCTCGCCGCTGCGGCCGGCACGCTGGTCGCCCGGCGTGGCGTGCTCCTCGCTGCGACCGCCGTGGGGACAGCCATGCAGGGGCTGGCGATACAGGTGTTGGCCGTCCCGGCCAAGGTGCGCAGCCAGTGGCAGCTGGGCTCGCCACGCAGCGCACAGTATGTGCCGCGTCTCTGTGCCGCGCCTTGCGCATACCTGCCTGTCGCCGCCGCCGGAAGGGTCACCGGCCAGGAGTACTTTGCTGGTGGACACGCAGCGAGCTGCCGAGCGCGGCGGGGCTGCAGGCGGTGTACCATGAGCAGGTGAAGACGCGGCAGACGCTGGTCTCCATGACGGTGTGCATGGTGTGCGCCATCCTGGCCAACCCAGACGAGCTCAACATAAAGGCGCCGGTGGTCATGTTTGTGTCGCGCTCCGTGTTCCACATGGCCGAGCGGTACCGCCTCGTGACGCTGCTGCACCTGCAGATGATCAACCTGGTGCGCGGCACAGAGCAGCCGGCCGCTCTCGGTGGTGCCCCCGCAGCAGTGGGCGCACCTTGCCCACACTCCTCTCAGACCTTTACGTCCAGGCCTGCATGCCTGAGCATCTGCAGCTCGTCGACGGCCCCGCTGGGGATGGCTCCAACCTGTCTGCCTGCCATGTACGCAATGATGTTGCGGACCGGCCCAGCCTGCTGCTGCGCGCACATGCGGCGCCGTGCCGAGCGCAGCGCAGCCTCTGCGGCACGGCTCAGCCCGCACACCCCAGAGCAGGCTGCGCCATGCACGGTCCGGCGTGCCACCGGGCGCCCTCCTGCACGCGAGCTAAGAGCAAATGATACAGGCTTGTTAAGAGACGCGCGCGGGGCCTCAGGTGTGCTTCTCGCTCCAAGAGGTCGACCTGGCGCTCTGGGCGCGCAAGACGGGCGGCAGCCGGTCCTGGGCCGACGCCGCGCTGGACGCGGCCGCGATCATGGCGGTGGGCGAGGTGCGTGTGCGTGCACCGCGCACCTGGGGCTGGCTCAGATGGCGCACAGAGGTCCGTGGCGCCACCAGGCAAGCTGCACGCGCACCAGACCGCTGGCGGGGCGCGGTGCCTGAGGACGCATGCATGAGAGGGAGGTCCTGCATCAAGCCGGCCGCAGCACAGACGCGGGTGCCGGCAGGCGCGCGCCTGCAGCACACGGGGGCGGCGTGGTGCAGTGCGCCTGTGATGTGCGCACAGCGTGACGCGGCGCTGAGCGCGCGCGCCGCGGCAGGCGCTGCCGCTGTTCATCGGCGTCGCCTGGGAGGCGCGGCTGCGGAGCGAGTTCCTGCGCAGGGCGCGCCAGCCGGCGTCCCAGCTCGGCCCGTTCTGGGCCGCGTGCATGCGGTGGACGGCCGCTCCGCAGTGACTGCTATGTTTTACGCGGCGGTGTCGCCTGCTGGGGAGGTGACACTGCCTGCCACCAGGTGTCCCTGCGAGCAGCTCAGCCTGGCGAGCGGCGGGCCCGCAAGACAGCGTGTTTCACAGGAACAGGAACGTGTTCCGGGATCTCGATGACAGTGTTGGCCGTCCCCGCTCATCTGTCAGACTGGCCTGGCTTCAGCTTCAGTGGGTGCAACTTCAGCGTCGGGTGGCAAGCGGAAGTGGGGGGCTGTGCCGTGTGATGGCCTAGCCCGGATGCAGTTCATCTTCTTTGGTTTCTTTCGGCTTGGCATCAGTGGAACACTTGCTGCAGTGCCCTGCGATCCAGGCTGGGGCGGGGGCGGCCGGGCTGCATCGGCAGGCGGCGTCGGGCTGCATCCAGTCAGTGTGATGCCAGCACTTTCAGAGACGGCTGCGTAGGCAGCTGGACCATGCGCGCCGTCGATCTGACGAGCTGAGGCTCGTCGTGCCTGGGGCTTGACGCCTTGAGAGCAGGCGGGGGCCGCATGACCTGATCAGGATGTGTTTGCTGGCACTCTCAGAGTTGTACACTCCAGTTCCTCTGGTTTCTCCGGGAAGGCAAGGCGCGTAGCGCCTGCTGGGCTCGGACGCTCCGGCATTCTGCGCTGTCGAAAGTTTTGGGTGTAGGCTCCACACTGTGTGAGGCTAAGTCTGTACCAGGGACAGGACACTGCACGCGCCGCGACTGCATGCAGCCTAGTGGCATCTTTTGCCGGGCGATGTCAGGTGCTTTCGCGGGGCCTGCTGTGCGTGAGATGCATACTGCACTGACTCCTCCTGGCGGCTTTGCTAGAGAGACAGGCTAGGCTCTTTGCGCAGGTAGGTGACATGTTCGCGCGGACATTTCTGGAAGTCATGCTTGCTCTGGCAGTCTCAGACGTGTAGTAGAGTCGCAATACAAGTGTCTCATGGGGTATGTTGGGGTCGGCATGAGGCATGCTGTGTGGCGCTGCTTTAGTGCCGGATGTGGCGGCAATGGCTGCTTCGCAATTCATGTACCACTCATGCGGGGTCTTTCAATACATGTGCATATAGGAAGTGTGATGCGAGTAAGATCAACATAGAGCAGTACAAGTCTAAGGCGGGTTTTTAGGGGTGACTTAAAGCTTGTGCACTCGGGAGGCCTACTCTCTCAGCTCAGCTCTACACCTGGTGTCTATTGTCACACTCAAAATAACAGTTGGCGCAGTGTTGCTTCATGCTCCAATATATGTACCCTGTGATAAACACATTTACAATGTGCGACCGGCCCAAATTCAACGGCCGCCGAAGTTTTGGTGACTCTAACAAGGCCATCTTCACGCGCAATTCTCTCTTACAATTTACGCACTTCTCTTGTCACTACATGCGTGACTTGCAGACCCTCCAGCCATTAAAGTGCTGCTCTGTCATGAAGACATAACACCTCAAGTGGTGGCAAAGCTCAGCCAGCCCCCCCTATCAGACCTGTGCTGAATGCAGAGACCCACTGCCACTTCCACAAGGCACACATCATGTATGCTGGTTGCCAGGTTAAGCGCGCTTGGTTGCTTGCTCTCTCACCAAAACATGCGGTCCGAGTCTCGTGGCCATCACACAGGTGGTGCATTGTGCAGTGCCATGCTCGCAGCGCAGGCAGCTAGGCATGCTGGTGCGCAGTGGGCATCTGTGGGCACCTCCACGAGCAGGCAATGCGCATGCTGGGGCCTGAGCCTGGGACTGGGCCGCACGGCAGCCTCAGCGCATGCAGGTGCCCCTAGAGACCCCGCCGCGCGCCAAGCCGCCCGCGCGGCCCCCTACCGCGGCGCTGCACAACCCGCGCGCCAAATTGCAGTGGCAAGCGTTCATCGCCCGACACTGTGCCTGCCCCAGGGTTGTTTGGCGCCTGGTCATCCAAAGCCGTGGCGTTTCCCGCTCCTGCCCCGCCTGCACCTCTGCCGGCTTGTGCGTGGGGGGACCCGCTGGGACCCCCCGAGCCCCTTCTGCCCAGCGCGCCGGCAGCAAACGCGCTGACCTGGGGGCCCTGCTGCGTCTGCGAGGGCGATAGGGGCTGTGAGGCTGGTAGGGCTCCAGGCTGGCCCTGGCTGGCCGGGAAGGCAGAGGCCTGGGCGCCGCTGGCATGCTTCTTGCGCAGGCGCTTCAGCTCGCCAGAGTCGAGGTCTGCGCGCAAGCCTTACAGCTGTTAGCGCTGATGCACTTGCCTGCATACCCATGCACATCCGCCAACACCCCCAGGATTTCTTGCGGAGGCAGCTCGCCCGAGGCTGAGGTGCATGTGCCCGCAGCACTGGCGCATCTGCCTGCCGCGCATGCGCGTCAATAGGGAGCCCCCGCAAGTGCACGAGCTACTGCTCTTGACACGCGGGGAGCAGACAGTGGCTCGAGTGTGGGGCGACGCGCACTCTGCAGGTTGAGACTGCCGCTGCCGCCGCTCCGCTGCTTCTTGATGAGCACCGCCAGCTGCTGCTTCAGGGCAGTGGTCTGCGGCATGCCAGCACGCACTTGATGGCACACTCTTGTGAAGCCCTGCAACAGTACTGGGCGCCCACACAGCAGTGCTGCATGCCCGCGACAAAAGCCACATGCACGCTGCTGCAGCATGCTGCAAGAGCGGCCTGAACATGCAAACCCCCGGAGGCATGCATCCGACTCCATGCATGTGTCCTGGCTATGGAAACGTGGTGAAAGGCAGGGCATGATACGCATTCAGGTATGTGCAGTGCTGCGCGGCTGCAGGGTGTCCGACAGTGGGAAGCGGGGTTGCACCTCCGCCTCAGCCTGCTCCAAGCGCTGTGCTGCGCGAGCGGCGTCTGCCTGGCTTGGCCTGGCTTTGTAGTCGTCCATGAGCTCGTCGACGAACCCTGCGGCAGTGCGGCGCGCACGCTTGTGCCCGTCGGCGGACGGGCAGACCGCACAGCAGACCCACTGGGCCAGGGTGCCAGGACGTGTGGTGCCTCCGCTCAGGACAGCTGCGAACGTGTTGCGCCGGGTGTTTTGAGCGCCGCAGGCAGTCTACACCACCAGTCAGGACATGGTGGACGAGTCGCTACACGCAGCCTTGCTAGTACCAGAGAACACCGGCGCGGGTGCGACCTTTGACAAGGTCTGCCATAGACTCGGCGGCCACCTCCACAAGGACACCGCTTGGCGGCAGCCTGCATATTGCCACGCTGGCCCTCAGGCACGTGAAGCGTAGTAGCACACATATGCTTTGGTTTGGCGTGCTGGGCAAGGCACACGTGCTTGCACGGCTGCGCAGCCAGGCCAGGTGCGGCAAAGGCGCGCACCGGAAGCGGCGGTTCTCGGGTGACTGGGAGACAGGCGCGTAGAGGCACAGGCCACGTCCTGCCGGGCCGGCAGCGTGCACTCCTGTGGATGCGTACAGAAGACGGAGGTTGAGCTAAGACAGGCAACGAGCGCACCGGCCCAGTTCCGCAGCTCCGCATCGCGCGCCTGGAAGCCTCGGAGCTCGTCCAGCCACTCTGCCGCTGACTTGGCAGCGAACTGCGCGGGAGCCCCTGGTCAGTCCGGGCGCCTACAGACGGAGGCAATCATCTCCAAGGCAAACGCGGTGGCAAGCAGATGGCGCCCAAACGGAGTGACCAGGCGTGCACCTCTGACTCAACCAGAGCGTCGAGCAAAAAGTCAGCCTTCCAGCACTTGTTGGGAGGGTCCAAGAGCACGAGCGTCCTGCTGGCTGTCACATGTCAGTACTGCACTCCTCCTTCTGGCGCATGCACTCTGCTGAGCAGCAAACTGAGCAGAAAAAGCGCGCTCACAGGCTATACTGCCCGGCTGAGACGCTGTAGGTGCCTGTCAAGTGCCAGTGCAGGCGCGTGCGGCCGTCTGTGACGTCGCCAAAGCGGTCTACAGCGGGTAAGGTGCCTGTGGCTTCCTGCACCTCCATTCCTGAACCATAGAGGAGCAGCTCGCCATGGAAGCTGGTACACAGCTTTAGCGCTCGAGTGTGCACGCACTTCCGTCATATTAAAGCGCCTGGCATGCTTCCCATGACACGGGTTGGCTGTAACAGCAACCAGCCAAATAGGGCTGCTCACAGCCCACCATGCACACCTACGCGCACCGCATCCAGCAATACACCTGGCACATGCATTGTCCTACAGTGATACAGCTGCCTCCAGTCGGTCCATGCAGCGCCGGTCTCCACACAGCATCAGCCCGCACAGAGGCCTGGCAGTCTGCGGAGACCGGCAGAGCTTCCTGTTGAAAGGCACGCAGCAGCAAGCTAAGGAAGCAAACACAGATGCATGAGGCTCTTTTACCAGCTGGCACCCAAGTAGCAATGCCAGCCTCTGGGCAGCGCCCGACAGTGGCGCGTCATATGGCAGCTGCGGCCAAAGCACGAACGCCTACAGGGGAAGAGGCAGGTGCCTCTTCCCCCGACCAAGTGCCCCTGACCAAAGCAGGGCGCCTCTGCAGGGCAGCCCGAGCACCGCAGCAGCCTGCGCCGACGCGCCATGCTAGGAGCACACCTCCTTGACGACGCTGCACAGCCGACGAAGGAGCCCATCCCGTCTGTTCGACAGGGGTCCCGACAGCACCTCTCAGGTAGCAAACGCTCTGCAGGCGCAGGTCTTCAGGGGAGGAGATGCCCAACGCCCCGCTCTTCCCCTCGCGGGAGGGAAGCTGGAGCACCCTGCAGTGCTGCCCATGTGGCGCGAGCGCCCGCCCTGACACCCTGACAGCAGCTGCCGCTTTTCAGGTTCCCGACGCGCACGCCCAGCAGCACCTGCAGGAGCGAGCGGCATGCAAGGGGACGTGCACTGCACCCCAGCAAAGGAGCCGGCAGTGCAATGCAGAAGAAGTGGCAAGCCCACCACGGGGACTCAAGCCAACCGCACCAAACTTGTCAGGCATATATACTTGCATGTCGCCTGGTTGCAGTGCACTTGACACGACCCAGGCAAAGGAACACAGTCTGGAGTCGTATCACAGCACCACCCCCAGCATCGCTGGGTCTTGGTTTGCCAAGGCTGCGTAACGCGTGCTGCAGCTAGCATGTAACCTGAGCAGGCCAGCGCCCGGAGGCCGCCCAGCTGCCGGGTCTCATAGCAGCGCTGGGCCTGCCGTGCACTGGGGCGCGCGGGCCGCGTACACCAGCGCTGCGCCCAACACAGCAGCTGCACATCGGGAGCTGCGCTGCATCAGCATTATAGGCGGCGCGCGAGCCAGGCGCGCCGCGAGCGCCGCTCGAGTGCCCACCCGAGCACGAGCGTGGCAGAGACGGCCGCCGCCTGCATGCCCAGCACCGCGGCGCCGCAGGCCGCCACGGCCAGCTCTGGCGCGGATGCACGGCAGACAGAAAGTGCTGCCGCGGCCGCCAGCGCCCACCGTGCGGCCGCGGCAGGCGCCAGCACTGAGAAGCGCACCTGTGCATGGCATAGGGCTAGGGTTAGAGATCAGGTTTGGTGTGTGAGGTGCGCAGGCGGTGCCACAGCCTTTGGAGGGAGCAGACGGGGATGCTCTTCAACTCACAGGTCATCTCTGCAAGGTCAGGCGCGCCTGGCACGCCACGGCGGAAATGACCAGCACGTCCACGAGCGCGCCGCGCTGCAGCCACACTATGGCGCTGGGCGCGCGCGCGGCCGCGAGGGCGCCGGGCGGCAGCCGCCGCGCCGCCGCGAGCCCGGCCGCACACCACGCCAGCGTCGCTGCGGTCGCAGCAGCCTCGCGCCAGCGCACCAACCTGCGCAACACGAAGGCCGCTGGCGCGCTTATAGCCCTGGAGCCACCAACTCTACTGCGCCCATCTGTTAGCTTCCAGCCTCCAACGCCAGGTGGGAGAGTGGGCGCTCGCGCGTCTGGGCGGGGGCCTCGGCGGTGCCGATGCGCCCATGACCCGGCGCGCTGCCTCCACCCAAGGCTGAGATGACGGGTGGCTGCACAGCGGGCTCCACGTCTCCGCCAGAGCGTCCTGGCCCAGCAGGGCACGCCATGCGCATGCCCGCCCACCGTCGGCGGGTCCGAGGCTGTATGCGGGGCCCCGCTCACCGCGCGCCGCCCGGGCGAGCCCCACCCTGCCTGTGCGGTCCCCAGGCAGGACGCCAGAGCTTGGAGCGGGAGCGCGTGCGCCCAGCCGACAGGGCGCGCACCTGGATGCGGGCGGCAGCGCGGACACGCCCAGCATAACCAGCGCGGCGCAGACGGCCGCCGCGCTGATGCCCGCGTGCACCGTGCCGCCGCCGGCACGGAGCGCCTGGGCCGCCGCCACCGCGCACGCCACGCTCGAGCCGAGCCGGTCCATCTGCCCCGCGCGCGCGAACATTTTAGGGTAAGGTGAGGGGCTTTACCTAATCCCTAGCGTATCCTGAACCAGGACTTCCACGGGCCTGAACATGCGCCCAGTTTGCAGCTTGGAGCCAGCTCAGATAGTTTGATCAGCGCAGACGGCCGGCGCCAACAGCTGACGCAGCCGTCAGAGCAGGCGAAAGGGCCCCTATTTGTAGGCTCTGCCACGCCACGGCGGGAGGCAGGTCCTTGGCTGCCAGGCGCGCGCCCAGCAATTGCTCGCAGAGTGCCACGCAGCAAAGTCTGCCTCCAGCGCGCTGCCGCGGAAGGTCAGCCAGAGCGCGTGCATGCGCTGCGCGTCCGCCTGCGGCCCCAACGCGCCGCCGGGCTTGACGCGCGCGCTGCGGCCGCCAGCGCCAGGCTGCGGCGCGGGCACCACCGCAGGCGCGGTCAGCCACAGCGGGAGCCTGCACGGTGTGTCGCTACCTAGGGCAACTTCTCGCAGCACTCGCAGCACTCACTCGAATGCGCACTGCACAGCGCGCCGCAGCTGCCAGCCCTTGCAGCGCCGCAGTAGGGTCCGGCGCACCAAGCACAGGTGCTGCACACCCAGTCCACAGCGAGAGCAAGCGCCCCATCCCATGAAGCAGTGCGCAGGTCGCGGCTGGCGCGCCTTGCCGCATCCGCGGGCCGGCGGCGCTGCGGCGCTCACTGCGCCGCCCGCAGTGGCGCTGTCACCCGCGGTGGGCGCCGTGTCGGCTGCGGCCAGGCTCGCAAGTGCGGCCGGCGCGTCGCCCGCGGCCTCGGTCCAGCTCGGGGTGTCGCCAGCCCCGCCCCTCACCCTCAGCATTGCGGTCCTGTGACCTGGTATTGCCCCTGGACCGCCCACGCCCGCCGTCGTAAGCTCGCGGCTGCGTGCAGCCGCGCTCGGCGCTGCCCCAGCCTGCAGCGCCTCGCGCGCGCGCGCGCGCGCAGGGTCCGAGGCCTCGGCGCCGCGCGCCCAGCTGCCGGGCCGGGCGTACAGCGGCAGCAAGAGCGTGGCCATGTCGCGCACGAGGCGCGTGCGTGCCAGCGCGGGCGCCAGCTCGGCCGCCAGCGCCTGCAGCGCCGCCAGCGTCGCCGCCCTGGCGGCGCCCGCTGGTGCTCAGCCTATGGCACACGCACGTCCTGCCAGCATATGGTCTGGCAATTGGGGTCTGGATCGGGGTGTGACGTTTGTGTCTCGACGCCGCTGCTTACATTCTGCCACGACTCCTGGGTACTTTGCATGCCGGCGCACGGTATCCAGCAGCAGAGCGCCCCTGCGCCTCTCTGAGCAAGCGGGCCCGCCACACACCTCGCAGGCCTGGTTAGGCAGCCAGCCTCTGCGACGTTAGGCGGAGCTTGGCACGATAGAAATGCAACCGCACCGCCGCAGCGCATTGGGGCCGCTCCAGCAAGATCCATGATTCAAGCACCATACAGGCGGGACACTCACCCTTCAACGGAGCCAGGCGCGGAGGCGGCGCCGCCCACGCGCAGCAGCAGCGCACCCGGCGGTGGCGCGGCCGCGCCAGGCAGCGGCACGCACAGCGCCCCTTCCGCTGCGGCCAGACCGTCCGGGGGCATGAACCTCCGGTGTGCACCGAGCGGCAGGAGGTCTGCAGGCAGCCAGCCGGGGGCAGCCGTGCCGGCCATGACTCGGCCTTCGGCGACGTCTGCGACCGGGTGCAGCTTGACCGCGAGCGGCCCCGCGCTGAGCAGACACTCAGATGTCACGACCAGGCCGTCAGTCACCCTCAGCGCCGCCCTGCACGCACAGGTGCAGCACGGTTGGCGCCGTGTGCCTCTGCTGTGTAGCAGGGGGCAACATCCGTGGGCGAGCGCTGCTGCAAAGCTGAGCCACCCGTCAACGCGCCCCACAGACCTCCCGAGCGAGTGTTGGCTCTGCGGCCTAGCTACTGGACATGCATAAATGCGCATATAGTTGAATTGACTGACAGCAAGGCCACAGAGGTGCAACACGATCTACTTTTGCGTCAGCACGGGTAACTGCCTGCATGGCCGAGCTCTGCTATCAGCCACTTAGGTCAGTGGGGCCCGGGTGCAGCGCGTCAGCAGCGGCGGCCAGGGACGGGCCGCACCGCAGCGCCACCCCTGTCGGCAGCAACGTCCGCGCGGCATATGCCGCTGAAGCACTGTTCAGCGAGCTGTCAATGCTGGAAGCCAGGTCCAGGGCCAGCGCTTGTGGGGACAGCATTGGCAGCTGTTGCATCTCTGGCGCCGCCGGGCGTCAGGCTCGGGGTCCCCTGAGATGGCAGGCATGCATGGAGTGGTGTGCCCCGCCGCAGGTCTGTGGGGCAACCACCGAGCTGCGTGCGCTTGGCGCTCTCCTACACCGGCGGGTAGCGCGCACTGCAGGGCCAGCAGCCCCAGCGGCAGGCATGACCGATGGACATGTGGGGTGAGCCTGGCGGGGTTAAAGCTCAGGTCGCGCCAAGCCACCATAGGAGCGCGGAAGTCTTGGGGACTGGAGCTTGTACTGTTGCCTTGTGCTGCCCTGGGGGCCGCGCGGTGCTTGCCCTCGAGCATGACCGCAGCAACGCTTTTGCAGAACAAGCTGTGGGCTTTCCTGCTTGGTGCAGGCACCGCCGGCGCGGCGTATGTATCCACCCGGGTATGACAATACTGTAGCTGCCTGAGCTGTAGTAGAGTTGCTCCGCAGGGTCCATAGTCGAGTAACAGAGGTGCGGTGCGGCCTCGCAGAGGGGCGTCATGAGCTCAGCGGCGGAGGTCGCCGACGCGTGGGGCATCGTGCCGCCGCCCGAGGAGGGCGCATGGGTTCGCCCATACCGCTTCTCAGTTGCTCTGCGGCCCTGATATATGCTTCGCGACACCTCAAGCTGAGTGTGCGCGTGGCGCGCGGCGTAGAAGCCGGAGCCCTTCTTCGGCCCCGACGTGCGGGGACGGCTGGTGCGGCGCTGGAACCAGGGTGTCGACCGCGTATTTGAGCCAGTCATCGCAGAGCTGAGCAGGAGAAACTTGTAGCAGGCGAGCTGCTTGGTTACAGTCGTGTTGCGTTTGCTGCACTCGTGAACTGCGCAGGGCGCGCCTGCTGCCCGGCGTGCTGTGTTGTGTAAAGTGGTTTCACAGCCTTCTACAGGCTGCGCCCGCGCCCGTGCGCGACCGTAACAACGAGCAGCAGGCCTGTCTCAAGCATCGTGCTGTCTAGCTCAGGCTCTTACAGTACAAAGAGGGACACAGTCTACAAAATGCCAAACGCACAGCCACGTTTCGCCATGAAAGCTTCACTGCGCACTTCACCGTCTGACGCCGTGCAGTCCGTGCAGCAGTCGCGCAGGGGGCAGCCATCGCATAGGTGGCGACAAAAAGAGCACAAGATGCATATGGTGTGTCTGCAAAGGTCGAGCTCGTGTCCAGTTGCACACTGCTTGTGTTCTGCAGCTGCACCAGGCTCGCATGCGCGCCAGGCAGCAAGCGGAGGCATGCACAGGCGCCACCGCCGCGTTGACAACAGATGCCAGCCACTCTGCGCTTGGCGAGGTGCTCCGGAGCACAGTCTGACACTGACTGAAGATGACTATTTCTGTTCCGCAGCACTTGGCTGTCTGCACAGGCTCTCGCGTTTGCTCTGAAAGCTTGATGTGTAGCTGTTGCGCAGGCTTTGGCGGCGAGGATGCAGACGTAGCGGTGTTCCGCTTCACACTAGGCATCCCGGGCTTTGATGACGCCCTCATCCCGCGCGCCGTGGGCGCGCTCGGCGCCGCTGCGCTGGTTGCCAACCATGTGCTCGGCGCCGGCGCGCCCTCCGCTGCACAGGTGCGCGGAAGAGTGCCGCACGCAGGCGCCCTGCTAGCTGCGAAGGTGCACAGGCGACTACTGCGGGCGACTCCTGCCCTGCAACTCCTGCCCCTGGTTGTCGGAGTCCTTATCGCAGGCCCACCCCTTGCAAGCTGCGTCCGTCGAGCCGCGCTCAGGGCAGGCCTTGCCGGGGCGCAGGCGCGCGCGGAGGCGCTGGGCGCGCTGCTGGCCGCGGTGGCGTGCGCGACGCCCGCGCTGGAGGCGCGCCTGCGCGGGGGCGCGCCCGGGCGCGGCACCGCCGCTGGGGACGCACCAGCCGCGCAGCTCTTCGCCACTGCGCCCGAGCTGACTCTGGCTGCCAAGCAGGTGCAAGATCGGACCCATTGGAAATGCTTTGCTGCACAAGACTGAGGCGCTGCACCTCCAAACCCATGGTCGCCTCCTGAGCATTTCTTTGCCTACGTGCGCCACTGCGCTGGCAAGGCGCATCTCGCCAAAGTTTCAAAACGCCGCCATGGTCGTCACGCTCGCCGCGCATAGTGTGAGGAGCAGGTGCATGTATGACTGCCCTACTGGTTCAAGAGTCGGCTGCGGCGGGAGCAGGAGCTGGCGTGGACCTCATACGCGCTGCTGCGCAACACAAACGCCGGCGCGCTGCTGCTACTGCGCGGCGGCCGCGCCTGGCTCGCGCGCGGCGGCGCCGGCGCGGCCGCAGCCGGCGCCGCAGACGGACCAGCCGCGCTTGCAGCGCTGGGCCAGGTGGCGTCCCGCTCTTGGGCCTGGTGGCCAGAACGGGCCCATCGCAGCACCGCTTGGTGCACAGGCTGCATGCTACGTACAGAAAGGAGAGCAACACTCAATAGTGCTTCGTCCTGCATCAGGCTCCCAAGCAGCATATTGCTGCCATCCCTATCGGAGTCACATGCAGGCACCCTCAGCGAGCGCCGAACAGATGCCAACACTAGCCCTTCACCTGACGCTTGTGGGCTCGTCGCGGCCAGGCTGCCTATGCGGCGGCTGGACGGTCGCGTCCGCTGCGGCGCATGCTTGAGGGCGAGGCTGCGGCGGAGTACCTCGCGGACGCAGGTGCGCTGGCGGCTGCAGGGCTAGGGTCTGACTCAGGCTTTCTCCCACCCGGCACGCGCTGCGTGCTGCTGCAGGCGCTGCGGCGGCTGCCGCCAGAGGCAGGAGCTGCGGGCAGCGAGCAGGCGCCGCTGCCGCTTAAGGACACCGGGAACAGTGTCGGGGCAGAGGCCGGCCCCGGGTCTGGGACCAGGGCGGTGGCCGATGGGGAAGGGGGTGTGGCCCATGCAGGCGGCGTGCTAGTGCTGGCCTCAACGCGCCCCCGCGCGCTGTCCGAGCGCGAGCGCCTGTGGGCTGCAGCAGTCGCGGCCAAGCTTGCGGCAGTGGACTTTCCTGCGTGACCTGCCTGGTGACCCCTGAGCCCTCACGAGCACGAGTGCATGTCTTGCTAAGTGGCAGCCTCTGTTGGGTGCTTGCGCACGCAAGGATTAGCGCAGAGGCGTGTCATGGCGGAATTGGAAACTGATTAAAGGACCCCCTATAGCTATCACGCACTAGTCCTCGACCCTACCTCCACTATGAATTCATTCGTGAAAAGCGGGCCGGGGATCAGTTGCCCACGCCACGCCAACGGCCGGAAAATGTATCCCGGCTGGATACACCAGGCTGTAGGCTCATGGTCGCCAGTCTGCAACGCCACCATGTTATGCGCACGCCACAGCGGTGATGGGGTTGCACTGCGCATGAACCTGGGTGCAGGGGCACGAACAGCGCAAATTCTCGCGCAGACTGTTGAGTCATAAGGCACTTGGGGTGCCAGCACTCTCCGTGCCTGGGATGCGTGACCGCCCCCTGCAGTATGCACGTCCGCAGCGGCCAGCCATTTTACAGTTGCCGCAGGCTCCTGCTTGCTGCAAGCCTGCTGTGGGTTATACATAGCAACCCAGCGGCTGCAAAGCTGGCAGTCAATGTGTCCCAGGCGGCAGAGATTCCGCGGTATGTGCGCTTCGCGACCGCGCTGCAGCCTGCCAGCGATTACTTCAACCCCGTCTCAGCGTACTACAACATGTGGCGCGCCCCTGGCCTGAACCCCGCAGCAGCCTGAGAAAGCAGGCCTGCGTACACTCAGTGAGCGCAGTTGCTGCGCCCTGGAGTGCCAAGAGGTCCCAGAACTGATTCAACTCTGTGTGTGCTCTGTGAGCAGGAACACCACGTACAGGCTGGTTGGGACGGCCGCAGTACGCCTCGCCAGCCCTGCCCCTGTTGTGTTGGCTGTGCACCCCAGGAAGCGCACTCTTAACCCGTGCCACTGGCCCCACGCAGCAAACACCGACGCCTGCGATGCTCGCGCTCGTTGAGGAGACGTTCAACAGCGTGCTGGTCAAAAACAATATAAAAGTGTTGATATCATCGGCGCATAGCAGCGTGTCTGCACCGGTAGACACCCAGACGGGTGCGGCCTGCCGGGCTGCACTCCTGTCACACATTTCTTAGGCCGATTTTGAGTGCAGCAGCGCGTGCCTCTGGCATTGCCTGGCACCTGAACGTGTGCATCAGCCAGTGCCTGCATCTCGCTGACGAGCAACACCGCGCCTGCCGGTAGGGCTGTACCCGAACGCGTCCCAGCAGGCCGGAGCACCCGCGGTGCAACAAGCGCTGGCACCCGCGCTGGCGCCAGCGCCAGCGCCAGCACCCGTGCAGCAGCCTGTGAGCCTGCCAGCAAGCCTGAGCTCCGTTGACGTCGATTCCGCTTTCTATCTGGGCGCCAACTCCGTCTGGCAGACCTCTGGGTTTGGCTCGGAGGAGATGCTGGACACGCTGCAAGGCAGCCTGGCCGTCTCGGGCCTGTCGGTGCGTCCTGTACCACACCTCCCCCAGGACCAAAACCCTGGGTGCTGTGCATACCCCCCACACACAGAGTCGGTACGGAGAGGGGAGGCATGGGTGCTTGCGCGCAGGTGTCTGTCCTTGCCATGCAGGGTTCAGTGAACCCTGCTGCCGCGAGGATCCTGGCAAAGCTCATCCTCATCTCCGGATTGGTCTCCTCTGCGGTCGTGCAGGTGCGCCGTGTGTCGTCGCCGTGCCCTGCAGCCTCGCTGATGATGCGGCACGCGTACTGTTACACCGTGTCCTTCTGCAGGGACTGTGTGCATGCGCTGTACGTCATGCATGTCTGCAGGGCTCAGCTCTCTTTCATGACGCGCCGGCGGGCCTCCACTGCACGTCGATTGATCGCGGATTGATCGTGTTGCAGATAAGCGCGAGGGGGCTTGTTCCTGCCGGCGTCCGCTTGCAGACGCTCGTGATGCAGGTGCGCATATACATGCACAGCTGCAGTCAGCTGCAACTGTGCAGGAGCAGCGTTCATGGAGCGTGCCGGAAGGAAGCGCCTGGCAGCAGACGTGTGACAGACCAGGGAACCCGTCTGCATGCAGTGTTCATGCGCAGGTGATTTCCAGCCTCATCGGCGACAACATAGGCTTGCACCTCATGCGCGTGACCCGGGTGCGCATCTAGGCAGGCCCTCGGGCTGTCGCCCCAAGCTTGGCAGGCTGCGTGCAAGAGCGCCTGCGCTCCCACCACAAGCTATAGGGTAGGGTGTACCGATGCATCACTCCACCTTGGCGGCCCCTCATGTCGGCTCCCTTGCGTGACTCCCCAACCGGACTTGCATGTGGGCGCCCCCATCACCTGCCCATGCGACATCAGGCGGACACGGCGGTCGCGCGCGGCCGACAGGTGCTGGAAATGCCGGCGCCGGCGGTCGGCGGCGTGGACTTTGTCAACGTGACCATCGTCATGTCGCAGGACCCCAATGCGACGTCGGCGCAGAGCGTGCGCACCCTGCAAAACAGACGTTGCAGGGGACGCTGCGGGGGCGCGAGCGAGCGCGCCTGTGCTGCAAGCTGGCCGCTTTGGCGGGCGCTCGCCTTGCATGCAGCACGCCGCGCGCATCTGGGAGCCGTCGCAGCCGGCCGGCCTGTGCGGCTCATGCTGCGCCAGTCCGCGCGCTGCCCGGCCGCGGCTGGCGGCCGCGCGCGCTGAGCCCGCGCGCGCGGGCCGCCCGCGCAGGAGCTGACGCGGGTCATCACGACCACGACCGCGTTCGACGATGTGGTCGCGCAGCTCGTCGGCCTGCAGCTCGCGTCCAGCGACGTCGGCATGTTCACGCTGCTGCACGGCGCGAGCCTCGCGGACCAGGTGGCGGCGCTGGCGAGCATCGGCTCGGGCTGGCAGAGCGTGCCGCTGGTGCCCCTGGACGTCGGCAGCGCCTTCCGCGCCTCGCCCCCGGGTGCGCCCGCACGTCGTGCAGGCACTGGAGGCCCTGGCTGGCAGGGCGCGCTGGACGCGCCGCTGGTGGCAGCAAGCGAGCATGCGGACACGCTCCCAACAGCCCTGATCGGCAGCTGGCGCTCGCGCTGCCGGCCCCGCGGACGCACCCAGGGCCCGCCCGCCTGATGCACATGCAGTACCAGGGAGACCTGTACGTGTTGAGGCTGTCGCATCACTGCTTGCTGTGCGTGCCTGCGCCCCACAGCTGGGCGCTGAGCAAACATGAGCTGGAGGCATGGGAGGCAGTCACAGAGTCTGAGGCGGGTGGTTTCAAGGAGGCTGCGCTTGCCTCGATGCAGGCGGTCGGGGATCCTCAACTGTGGCGCTCACTGCTGGCATCCTGAGCGGCGTCATCGGCCTCTTCATCCTGTCCTGGGTGGGGTTCTGGGTGTGGCAGAGGTGCCTGCGCAGGCGGAGGGCTTCGGACGCCAAGCTAGGGCTCCACAAGCCCGCGGTGCGCCGCAGCCCTGGGCATGCAGGTCCGCGCGGGCGGCAAAGCGGAATTTGATGTGATGCCTGGAAACACTATGCCCTGCTTTCTTGTGCATGCTGAGGAGCACAGCGCCTCACACCTGCAACTTGAGCCGGTAGAGCTGGAGCGGCATGTCAGGCAGGCCGCCGCGTGCATGTTCAGAGTTGCACAGCGGCGTCGCACCAGCACCGCGCGTGGTCCGTGCGCGCCCCGCCGGCGGCGGGCAGCGCCCCGCGGCGCACCGAACCTGCGCACCCCTGCGCGCGCGCAGCCGGGCGCGGCTCCCGGCGCATCGGGGCCCGGCAGCGGCGGCGCCTGCCACAAGAGCCCGGACTCGCTGGCGAGCGTGCCCGGCTCGCGCATCTCCGGCAGCGGGGCGCCGCCGGACGAGCGCGGCAGCATGGGCACCGCCGAGACGCAGGACCTGCTGTGGCGGCGGAAGGCGGGCCGGGAGCAGGGGCAGGGCCTGGAGCTCGGCCACCTGATCGGCCGCGGGTCGTTCGGCGCCGTGTACCAAGGTCCGCTCCTTGCTGGCTGGAGGTAGCATTTCTGCCATCGCTAGCCTGCTGTACAAGGACACTGTGGGCCTCTGTTTTAGTGCCTGTTTGATGAACGCCTGTGGCTGTCAGCAGATAGGGGGGCGCTGATCGGGTGTGTGCTGCGCCTGCCGTCTCCCGGGCTCGCCTGCTTGCATGCATGCGGGCCGCAATTACCGTCGCGAGGGTGTTCAGCCGCCGTCGGCAGGGTGTTCAGCCGCGCGCGCCTGCACGCAGGCCTGTGGAACGGCGTGCCGGTCGCCATCAAGGTAGTGCCGAGCTACAAGATTGGCAAAATCGAGACGGCAATGCAGGAGGCCGTGCTGAGCTCCAACATCAGCCACCCGAACGTGGTGCGCTTGCTATCCGGGATCCCCACCACCCATAGGTGTAGGGTTAGGGTAAGGTTAGGGTAGGCTGCGGGGCCCTGGTCAGGGCATCCCCTGCACGGGCTGAGGTCAACGTTGGCGCCGAACGCGCCAGCTTGCAACCGGTAAGCGAGGGGGGGTGGGCGCCTGCGAATGCACTTCGCCGCGCCTCACGCGCCGCGCGCGGCCGCAGGTGCACCTGTACAACACAATGGTGGTGCGCGAGGCGCTCACGGGCGGGCCGCGCGACCGGCACGAGCGGTCCGAGCACCCCAGCACGCTGTCCATGTCGCCCTCGCAGGCCAGCGCGTCGCACGACTCAGACCTGTTCGAGACCTGGATGGTGATGGGTGCGGCCCAGCGCCTCCCACGGGTGCCCCAGGTGGCTGCGCCGGCGCTTGCATGGCGCGCAGCTGCGAAGCTTGCGGCGCATGCCGCTCCGCCTTGCGCACCTTGCAGCGCCTTGCGCCGGCGGGCGGCTGACGCGCGCGGCCCGGCGTCGTGCGCGGCAGAGTTCTGCGACCTGTTCAGCCTGGAGACGGCCGTCCAGGAGCAGCGGCTGCAGCACAACCTGGTGCGCACACGCTGCCTGCCCCAATGCTGAGCTGGGCCCCATCGAGATCACACGCACAGCCTGGCCGCCAGCCACCCTGCACGCGAGGCACGCGGGCAGGCTGACTTCTGTGTACAGCTCTGATTTGACTCACGCTCACACCCGGATGACATCATTCAGTGTATGTCAGAGAGCATCCGTGCTGTGGCTGCGTACACTGTTTCGAATACGGCCGGCCACACACAACAGCCTACAATCATCTGCGAGCACTGCAGCTGCGACGGGCCTGCTAACTCCTGGGCGGGGGTGCAGCGCTGTGTGCTGCTCTGCCTCCAGGACATCGCGGCCGGCATGGAGCACATCCATGAGCTGGGCATCGTGCATGGGTGCGCTCCCAGCACGCACGCCAACCCGGGTGGCATGCTCGAGCCATGCTGCACCAGGCGGCCCTGCTGCTGCATGTGCTGCTGGATCGCAGTGCGAAACAGGAAACATGCGAAATTGTCATGGGTTTGGCTCACAGCATACATGCAGCTTCCAGGATGCGGGTGTGACGGGCGCACCGCCATGCATGCTGACAGGGCCTCACCTGCGCATACGCAGCGACCTGAAGGGAGGCAACGTGCTGATGGCCTCGCGGATTGCGACTCGCGCAGACCCGCGCGGCTTCATCTGCAAGGTCCAGCGCTCTCACCTGCACCTGCCTTGTTACATGCGACTCGTGTCTAGGATGCTGTCCTCCACCCGCAGCGGCCGGGCGCTGCTGCTAAATAGCACGGCGCGGCAGATCGCGGACTTTGGCATGAGCCGGCTGCTGCAGAACCTGGACACGCATGTGTCCACAAACACGCACGGCGCGCGCCTCCCCTGTGCTGCGCCTCCCGCGCCCATGCCCAGCTGCCCTGCGGCCCTGCCTGGGCACCTGCACGCCAGTCACGGCTCATCCGCTTACTGAGTGCGGCGTGCGGGGCTCGCGCAGGCACTGTCGCCTACATGGCGCCAGGCGCGCGCCTGACTGCATGCTTGCCCGAAGTTGCCTGAAGGACAGGGGACGTCGGACAGCGAGACATGCTGCTCTGACAGTCTGCGTTTGCGCTGGTTCTGCACCACCTGGATGTGCAGTGCGGTCGTGGCCAAGCCGGTGTGCTAGGCGGGTAGCGCCTCAGGAGTGAGACTCAGCAGTGCCAGAGGCAGCACTGCGTTGCCTGGGATGCAAGCTGCCTGCTCGCGTGCGCGCGGGCATGGCCAGAGCTTGCCGGGTCGTGCCCCAAAATGAGCGCCAGTCCTCCCGAGCATGCCTGCACTGCCCATGCGCAGAGGTGCTGTCGGAGTCGCGCGTGAGCCGCGCGAGCGACGTGTACAGCTTCGGCATGATGATGCTGGAGCTCTACACCTGCAAGCCGCTATTCCCCGGGCTCGGGCACTTCCAGGTGCGTGCTGCCAGCGCCCGCTCCTGTTTCGCTGCCGCCCTGCCGGCATGCCTGGCCAGCGCTCTGCGCACCTGCCAGCTGTCGACATGCCGGGTGGCCTGGCCAGCCGGCTACCGCGCGCACTTTGCCGGCCGCCACGCACTGGCGCTGGCGACTGGCCAGCGAGGCCCAGAGAGTGTTTGCAGGCCTGAGAGAGGGACCGCCGCCCGTCGAAACCGTCTGAGCTGCGTGGCGCGCGCGCAGGTGCTGTACATGTCTGTGAAGCGGCTGCGGCCGGACGTGCCGGAGGACATGCCGGCAGGGTACCGCGCGCTCATGGAGAGCTGCTGGGCGTTCGAGCCGGCCGAGCGGCCGACATTCCGCGACGTGCTGGCGTGCCTGCGCGACCTGCAGGGCCGCCACTGCCCGCGCCCGAGCGCGTCGTCGCTGGGGCGCAACTCCAGCGCGGAGATGCACACAGGGAGCGGCGCGGGCGGCGGGGCCCCGGGGGCCGGCGTGCTGCCGCCGAAGCCGCCTCCCGGCCGGCAGGCGCTCATGCTGGCGCACTCTGCGCTGGCGCACATGGCGAGCGGCGCCGCGGGAGGCCGCGCGTTTATGGCGTCGGACTCTGCCTCGTTTGCGGGCGGCTCGGCGCCCGCCGCAGGCGCGTACGCAGGCTCGGCGCCCTTTGCGATGTGGGCCGGGGGGTCGGCGCCGAGCGACGGCGGCGCCTACGCCGCGTCGGACCCTGGGTGGCTGCCGATGCCGCAGCCGTTCCCCAGCGCAGATGCGCCGTCGCACGCGCAGCGCAAGGCTGTGAGCATGGACGAAGGCTCGGCGTCGGGCGCCGGCGTGGACCACAGGCAGGGGGCCCCTGCGTGGCTGCCGACGCTGCAGGCGCGCTCCGCCGCCGCTGCACGGCCTGCTGCCGGGGGCGATGGCGCCTTTGGCAAGGCATGCCGGCCGCCAACCGACCGCCCGCCCGAGAACTACCATAGGCCAGGCAGCTTCAAGAGTGCGGACGCGGCCCCGCCGTTCGCGGCCTTGGAGATCCAGCCGCACCGCTAGCATGCGGCGCCGGCTGGTCCTGGCAGTGTGCAGGGGTAGAGGCGGGCACAGCGTTTTTGTCCAAGCACTGGCGGGGCTATAAACGCCTCGCTCAGCGATTTGCGCTGCTCGCTTAGCGTTTTGCGCTGCTAGGAAGGGTGTGGAGAGGGAGAGAGATCCGTCAATGAAGGGGGCGCGGGCGGAGAGGGCTGAGCCGCGCGACTGGCTCCTGGGCTGGGGGGTAGCGCAGTCGTCGGCCCAGGCCGGGTGAGCGCCCCTGTTCCGCATCTCTGCTCATTTGACAAATACTAGCCTCTCCACACAGAAGCTCGGTCCTTGTTCAAACGGGGGCTTGCACGCCCCAGCACCTTGCACGGCCCTATTCAGTTTGATGCGCTGCGAGCAGCGCCGCGGGCTCCCGCCTTGTGCACATACAGCAACCAGGCAACGCGCGGTGCCTCACAAGTGCGGGAGGCCGCCATGGCCGGGGGTTGACCCGCTGTGTGCTCCCACCTGCTGCATGGTGTTTTTTGCTGGTGCAGTCCCGAGAGCGGCTGCGCGCGGGTCCTGCAAGCCTGTCTGGCAGGGATGGCAGGTGTGACCGGGTGACGGGCCGCGCGGCTGGGAGCCTGGCCCGGGCTGGGCACTGTTTGCCCTGTCTCGGCCCGTGCGGAGCTGGCGCGCTGGGGGCGGTCGCATGCGCGTGCTGCTAGTGGCGCGCATGGCCCCGGCCGCACCTGCCATCCTGCAGCCCTGTGAATCGGGACATGACATCTTGCTTGTCTTCCAGAAGGTGTCTGCGAGGGTGCCGTCTTCGAGGGTGCTCCGTAGGGAGTGCGCTTGAGGAGGGCGGGCGTTCATACAGCCCGCCCATGCAAGCTGGTCGCCGCGTGTGCATGTGCGGCGAGGGAGACTGAATGGAGGGAAGTCTGTCTTGCTTTTGAGTCAGCGCTGAGGAGCACCTCGGCGCATGGACATGCCTTTGTGGCCCATTTCATGGGGGTGCTGGCGTTTGCCTTGGGGATGTGGGTAGTCTGTCTGGACAGTCTAATAAGACATGCCAATGGGCAATCCGAGGGTTCCGCAACAGGCAGGCAAGCCACAGGCTGTTGGGGCTGTTACATGCATCACATGACAGCATACAATGACATGCTGTACCAGCACATCTGCACCGCAGCGCGAGTTGCCGTGGTGGTCAAAGTGCAGCTCAAGCTGCAGGGATGAGGCCACCATGGCCGAGCTACTGCAGGCCAGTCTTGACAGCAAGCGGAACAACACCTCGTGTGCAGGAGAAGGCAGGACAGATACAGCAGGCGGACTGACGTGTCTGCGATGCAACACTTGCCCGTGTGGCCGTTCTGCTGCATCCAGGCGAGCGTGCAGGAAGGAGGTGCACCAGCGCGTGCAGCCGCGGTGCCCCAATAATTCAAGCATGCTCGGGACTACGAGCTCGCGAACGTGGCACCAGCACCAAGGGCTGGTGCAAGCAGCGCCCCCTCAGGCACACACGCGAGCCGGCGCAGGCGGGCGCGCCGGCCTAGACAGGCTCGAGCACGACGTGCAGCCCAAAGTGGTCCGAGGGCAGCACGGGCAGCGTGAGCGGCCCGCCCTTGCCACCGCGCTTGACATAGGTCGCGCCTGCGATGGGCGCCGTGCCGACGATCCGCATGGCCGCCGGCCGCCAGTCGGCCAGCCTCGCAAACACGCGGTCCAGGCGCTTGCGGATGCGGTTGTGCGGCCCTGCGCGCGGCCGGGGCGCCGCAGGGTTCAGGGCGCCTCGGCGGGGGTGGCGGTGGCGATGCGGCATGCTGCCCGCCGCCAGACGCTGACCGACAGAGGCTCAGCGAGGTGGCAGGGGCGCCTCGCGCCCTGCACCGCGTGCCGCGCAGCCTGCCGGCAGTGCGGGCACTCGCATTCGTGCAGCGTGCGGCCGGTGCGCGCAAGCGCGCAACGGCGGGTGCCGCATCAGTGACACCAGCCGGCGCGCCCAAAGGATCAGTGGGTGGCATGCATGGGGTCACCTAGCATAGGGTTGGCCTTGGGGTCGTAGGTCAGCCCCGGCTCGCCCGGGTGCAGCTGCTCCCACACGTCCACCCTGCGCCTGGCGCGGTCAGCCAGCAGCCCTGCGCCATGCGGCGCCCCGCCCAGGAGCTGACCAGGCGCGGCATGCGAGGCACGCCGGCAGCAGTGAGCGGCACGAGCTGCATGACTGGCTCCGCGCCGGGCGCTGCATGGACGGCGATGTGCGAGCACGGGCTGCACGATCTGGATGGCAGCGGCGCGTGCCGGACAGGGTCGGCCGGACAGGGCGCGGGCGCCGGCACGGCGACCGCACGCGCGCCTCACAGGTGTGCGCAAAGGCAGGCGGGCCTGAGCCTCTGCAGCGAGTGGGGCCGATGCGCCGCAGGACAGCTTCACATCCGCCTCAGAGCTGTGCACTCCTGCTCATGCTGGGCAAGGGAGGCGGCGGGGGGCGCGCCAGCCGGGCGGCAGCGGGGGCTCGCCGTCCTCCTTGGCGCCCCAGTTCATGTCGCCGCAGAACACCGAATTGGCCTCGCCGGCCCGGTCCAGCATCGCCAGCGCCTGGGGCCGCCCGCGGCTGTCAGCGCATCCCCAGCGCGCACAGGGGCGCGCGGCGCGCCAGGCGGCGCGCGCACGCGCCCAGCGCCCACAGCGCCGAGCTGCAGTGCCCGGCGGGCAGCGGCGGGGGCGGCGGGGGGGGCGCGCGCCTGCTCGCACTGCGCGACGCGCGGCTCAGAGTACAGCTGGTTCCAGCCGCACGGGCTCTCCAGGTGCGCGGTCGCGACGCGCAGCCGCCGCCCGCCCAGCGCGCCCGCCACGTCGTGCAGGCCGCGGCCTGCCGCCGCGGCAGCCAGTTTGCCCACCCAGTCCCCTCCCGTTCATACAACATCGACCCCATCGTGTGCAGCTGCTGGGCCGGCTCATGCCCCGGCAGGGCTGCCAGGCGCGCCGTGCTCACAGGCCAGCAGCCATGTGCTTGGTCCCTTATGGTCTGGCTCATGCAAATGCAAAGCGCTGCACAAACTGCAGCCATTGCCGTTTATGCTGGCATCAGCGCCTGTGCGCATGCATACGCGGAGCGTGTGCGGGGCTGCCAGCGCGCTCGGCCACAGGGCGCCGCGGCGGGCACGCGGCGGCGCAGGCGTGGCGCATAGCGCACCCATGACAGAGTTGCTGAAGTCGCGCAGCCGCGCGCGCTCGGGCGCCGCCAGCGCGCCGCGCGCCTGCAGCAGCGCAGTAAAGTACGGCCGGTTGGGCATGTTGGGCGAGGCCTCGTAGCGCCGCCACCAGGCCTGGCCGGCCAGCAGCTCGTAGATGGCGGCCGTGACCTCCTGCGCGTCCCTGGCGTACAGGGTCAAACATATTTGTACAACCCTAGACCTACATGTGCAGGATTTTAGAAAAAAGCCGGCTGTCCTGGCGACCCTGCATGACACACATACCAGGCGCTGTGGCGCGCGCACTCAGAGCCTTTCTTTCTTTCTTTCTGTGCGGGCTGCGCTGTGACAGTGGGATCCGCGCGTATACGGCAGCGCTAAAGGACAGGCCTGTCAGCGCAGCGGCGCATTGCGGGGACCCCCACGGCACGCGGCGCGGCCGCGCATGCCGGAGCCTGCTGAGCAGAGCGCTGGGCGCGCATGCCCGGAGCCTGTACTCGAGCGCGCTGCCAGCTCGACCCCTGCGGCGAGAGCACGACCACAGCGCGCCCCGCCGCCGACCCGAGCTCAGGGCAGCAGCGGAGCTGCGCGCGTTCGCGCCCTGGCGCGGCGCGCCTGGAAGCAGACGAAGGTGGGGTAGCCGGCCGGGCCGGCGCCCAGGTCGTCGATCACGCGCCCGACCGCCGCCATGCGCACCTCCAGCTCCACCTCCTCCGCAAACCTGCGCTCCAGGTTTCAGCAGGGCGTCGGGCGTGGTCCAAACCCTAACAAAGGAACCCTATGAGAGTGCCGGGCCGCGCGTCGGCTGACAGGATAAGCTGACATCCGAACAGGCCGGCCGTCCGTCCGCGCGCGGGGCGCGCACACGTCCACCGGCCCCAGACGCAGAGGCGGGGCCCGGCCGCGAGCGCGGCACACCACAGGTTCCAGGTCAGCAGGGACACGGCCGGCGGCGCCGCGCCAGCCGCGCGCGCCTCGCCGCCGCCGGCCGGCCCCGGCGCGGCGCCGCCGGCCGCGTCAGGCGGCCGGCCGTGCCGCGCCAGGCGCTCTGCGTGCAGCGCCGCCAGCAGGCTGTTGCCCGCCCCCGCCTGCGCGCGCACGCCGCTGGCCCCTTCCCGCCAGCGCCGAGCAAGGCAGGGCGGGCCACGCGCGTGCGCCCGGCGCGACGTCCGTGGACACAAGCCCCTTTTCGCCGCCCTACTCCAACGCTGGGCGCGAGCTGCGCCCGGCGGCACAGGGCTGCGCGCTTGCGGGCGCCTCGGACCATCAGGCGGCGCTGGACTGCCTCTGCAGGCTGCAGCAGAGCGCGAACATGGTGGGCGGCGCCGAACACAGGTTAGACGGCCAGAGGCCGCCCCTTATTCATGCAGCGTGCTGGGAGTTGTTAGTTCGCCTTGCCAGGCATGCCTCCTGCGGAGCGGCGCAGGCCGAGGCTCGCGCCTGCTGCGCATGCGCCATGATGCGTTGCCGGGCGTCCTCGTCGACGTTCGGTGGGGCGCTGGCGTCACGCTGCGGCAGTGCGGCCGCGTCTGGACGCGGTGCCCTGGGCTGTGCATCAGTCCTGGGCGCTGAGAGAGCGGCCGCTGCTGCCGCTCCGCGGGCGTCTGCCACAACACGGGTGCAGGGCTCCGCGTCAAGGACGTGAGCCTCCCCCGCAGCGGCTTCACCGCTTGACCTCCGCCGCTTCCCACCTTAAAGAGTGCACAAGAGTGTGTCACAGCACTGGAGCTCAATCATGTGAAACTACACATCATGGTGTATACGACAGTGCCTGCGAGTCTGGACAACAAGTGTGACAGATGACAATAATGGGGCTGAGCGATGTGTCGAGGAGGTGCGCACTGTGAGCAAGGCACAAGCGAGGCAATGAAGTCAAGCAGTTTACGCACCGACTGCCTGCGCAGGCTGCGCCGCATCCAGGTGCGAGCGGAACGCCCTCCGCGCCGGCTTGGCCGCGCCTGGCTCCGGGCTGTCCGGGTCGCTGTCAGCTGTCAGGTCGATGACTCCAGCGCCCGCCATCAGCGTTCGGGACCGGGCAGTGCGGGCAGGCGTGCGCGCTGCGCTGCTCACGACCTGCCTGCTGGTGTGCAGGGCACGCCTGTTACAGCGGTAAGCCTGCGCAAGGCCCCTCAGCACCGCTGAGGACGTCGGCATTGCGGCAAGCGGTGGCCATGTGCAAGCTCTCAGGCCCCAGGGCCCACCCAAGGCCTGTCCCCTATGATCTCGCATGCTGCTCGGGCACCAGCAGCAAGCGGTTTGCAGCACGCAAGTGTGTTTTTTTGTATCTGACCAGTGTGCTTCCAAGGATCCCAGGACTCGCACAGAGGCAGGAGCGCGGGTCATGGGAGCCACACAGCTCACGACCCCAAACAAACGCCCTCATTATGTACACGCCTGGGCAGCGCAAGACCAGCCCTGCTTTGCACCGCCCACGGCAAAAGAATGGTTTTGTCTTCTCTGCCTCACTTCCCTCTCCCAAAGGCATGATGAGGTCACGAATCACAATCTGCTCCAGCGCCCCATGTGGTCATTATCACAATTCATTCCACCATTTAACCTCAATGCCAGAATATGATGCACTGTTCTGTAACTGTAGCCCCAATGCTCAAAACACACCCCCAGGTCCTTGCAGGACACCCAGTCAACACACAGATGCCAGGACCCCCAGTCGGCAAGCGCTTGATGCGCGCAGAAGTGTGACCATGGCAGCGATGCATGCTGCCCCGCCCTGTCATAGGTGTGCTGCCTATGGCCCCAAAGCCCCCACACAACCATCCGACAAACCCCCCTTCCCAGCCACAAGCTGCCCATCAAGCGTCGCCGATGCGCAGCCACATGCTGACTTACGGAGCCCTCCGGTGAGCCCTCAGTTTGTGAACCCCACATGAAGCCCTGCGGCTATCCTTGCTATTCACCCGGCCATCCAGAAGCCAGACGCCCAGGCGCCCTGCCCGGCCGTCCGGCGCCCCCGCGCGGACGCGCCAGCCGCAGCGCCGGCGGCCCTCCCCCGGCCCTACTACAGGCCGGTGACCTGCCGCCAGGCCCTGCCAGGGCCCAATAACCCCAATCCCCAAGGCCCTACCCCTCCCCAAGGCCCTACCACAGGCCGATGACCTTCCACCAGGCGCCGCCGATGCCGAGCCAGACGCCGAGGTAGACGAAGGACAGCAGCAGGCCCAGCTGGTACCACTTGGCCTGCGAGACGTAGCCGGCGCCAAAGTAGGGCGGCGCGGAGCCGATGCCGTACGTGGTCAGGCAGCCCATCAGGTTGGACAGCTGCCCCAGCGCAATCGCCGCCAGCAGGCCCGGCGTGCCTGCGCGCGTGCACGGCGGCCGCGTTCGGAACTGCACATTCTTCCAGCGCCCAAGCCCCATCTCGGCCTGCAGGGGCGCCAATCCTAAATCTTGCAGGCGGCCAGGCAGCTGCCGCTGCACCGCACAACCGCCCCAGCGTCGTCGCAGCCGCAGGATAGGGTATAGGGTACACTATCCTGAGCTGGCGCACGCGCGTGGGGCGCGCGGGGCGCGCACCGCACGCGATGGCCACGCTGAGGAAGGCGGTGTACATGGCGCCGATGTGCGCCGCGCCCGACGCGAACAGGTAGTGCGAGTAGAAGTACAGCAGCGTGATCACGCCGAACGCGGCCTGCCAGCTCAGCCCGAAGCCGCTGACCACGCCCACCACCTACGCACGTCACGTAGGTGGTGAGAAACATAAAGAGATAAAAAACCTTCTCCGAGGCCGAAGCCGCTGACCACGTTCACCATCTGCACGCGCGCAGCAGGCGGGGACGGCCTCAGCGCCCGGCGGCCACCCCCCCCACCCCCCCCCCCGAGCTTGCCGCGCGTGCATGCCCCTGCCAATGCTGTAACAGCAGGTGACAGCGTGCTGCCATCAGACAGTTTCTGTCAGACAGTCTCCAAGCCGGCGCCCGATCGGGCGCAACGCCGCCGGCGATGCGCGCGCGCGCGCCGCCCCCGCCATGCGAGCAGGTCTCCAGGGCGGCAGCAGCGCCAGGCTAACGCGCCGGCTGCTCTCCGAGGGCACGACGCCAAGGGGTGGAGGCTCGCGCCGGGCATGGGCAGCCACGACACGGCAAAAGCCAGCGCCCGCGGAGATCTTCTACGGCCCGATCACCGTCTGGCGAGAGAGGCGGGCGCGTGCCTGGTCGGAGAACCACTTGATGAAGCCAAACTTGTTCAGGTAGGAAGCCATGCCGATGAGCGCCGCAAACCACGTCAGCGTGTCCCAGGCCTGCGCGCGCGCGCGCCCGCGCTCGGGCAGGCCGGAGCGCTGCTGCCTCAACAGCCTCCCGCCCTTAGGTGCGGCCTGCCAACGGACAGGATGCGAGGCAGGCCAGGCGGTCCGCTGCGATCAACCAAGCACAGGTTAGGGTTAGGTCTGGGTCATCACAATCGGCCAACCACCACGTTTGGGCTGTCGGCCAGCCCCGCGGCGTGACACAAACACTCGGGGCGGCCCGGCCGCATGCAGCCGCCCGCGCGCCTGGTTGTCGGACAGGCACTCCTTCCAGGTGACCACGTTGGTGATGAGCAGCACGGCCAGGCCCAGCAGCGCGGCCGCGACCGAGCCGATGCCCAGCTGGCCGCCGAAGATCCACAGCGCGACCGTCAGGCCGAGCGCGCCGGCCGTGAGCTTCTCGTCCAGCGACAGCGGCCCCAGCTTCTTCAGCTCCTCCCTGCGGCGGCGCCGCGCGGCGGGGCGTCAGCCTAGGGATAGGCTTTAAGACCCTAACCCTATCAGCTGTGGTCACTGGCATCGCTGTGGGTGCATGTTCGGCCCACCGCGGCCTCAGCGTGGCTCGGGCCAACGCACTGTGCAGTGCAGCAGCGCAGCAGCGCATTATGTTGAAGTTGCGGCCGCCAGGGGCCGCGGTGCGGCCGTCAGGGCCGCGTGCTCCAGGCGCTCGACGCCTCCGGCGGCGACCGCAGGTCCCGCACCCAGCGCGCTCCGTGCAGTGGCGCGCACGGCCGGCCGCGGCCCTGCCAGGGACGGGCGGGGCGCGGGGCCGGCTGACGGGCGCGGCGCGCCTGGCCTTGGCGGGCGCGTCGGGCGTGTCCTTGACCTCGGGCGGGAAGATGACGTAGAGGATCAGCGGCACCGCCACCAGGCACACGATGCCGGGCACCAGCCCCGCCAGCGCCCACTGGCCCCAGCTGCGCAGCACGCGGCGTGGCGCTCAACACGGCTGGCGCGCGCATGGCTGTCTGTGTGCTTGTGCAGCGAGTGGCCAGGGGCCGTTCCTGCATGCATCCCTCAGAGTACCTTGCACTGCCGCCATTACAAGCAACAGCCGCCCTGCATTGATGCACCTACGCCTGCGGCTAGACCATAATTGGGGGCGGGCTCCACGGACGTCACCTGCGCGGGCCGCAGGCAGCCCCGGGCGCGCCCGGGCGCGGGCCCGCGCCTGATGGTCTCGCCCAGCGAGCCCTTGGCCAGGTCGACCGCGAGCGGGTTGGCGGCCATGGCGGTGATGAACATGCCGGACGAGATGCACGACGTCTGGAACAGCGTCTTCATCACGTACGCGCCCATCTTCTTCTCCGTGCCGTTCTTCTGCGCGGCGCGCGCGGCGCCCGGCGTCACGCACCCTATTGTATCCTGACACTTCCCCAACCCTTTGCCTGCCTGCATGCGTGCGTCCGTGCCGTTCTCTTCTGCGCGGCGCGCGCGGCCCCCCGGCGTCACGCCCTGCGCCGCCGGGCCCCTGCACGAGGCCCGGCCTGCCCGCCTGCCTGCGCGCGGCCCTGCTGGCACACGAGCGCGCCGCTGCCTGTCCCGGACGCCGTAAGCCGCAACACTTTCACGCGCCACAGCACCACACCGGGCCTGTCGCCCTCAACAGACCCAGGCAGGGCTCGGAGCAGCGAAAGCGCAGCGCGTCGCGGCGGTGCCGCGGCAGCGGAGCGCGGCAGCCTGGTGCGGCAGCGGAGCGCGGCAGCCCGGCCAGGTCGGAGCCGCACCGGGTCGGAGCCGCAGGCCAAGCACAGCGCCTTGGCGAGCGGGAAGAAGATGCCGCCGGCGCGCGCGGCGACCGACGGGATCGCCGGCGCCAGCAGCGCCTCCGCAAACACGAGCGAGTAGGTCAGGCCGAGCGTCGTCTTGCCGAACGCGCTGACGATGCCGTACGCAATCCGGCTGCCCAGGCCCGACTTGATGAAGCCGCCCGACAGCCAGAACGCGATCGCGATCAGCCACCTGCGCGCGCGCGCGCCGCGCCTCTGAGCCCCGCTCCCCTGCCGCCTGGTTTTGCGTCAGGTTGCGGCGCGGGGCGCGGCGCGGCAGCCCGCGCAGTGCCTGTTGCGAACCCGCCTGGCAGCATGAGAAGGACCGCAGCCTGGTACACCTGCCACCGCACTCCCGGGTCGGCCCAGTGCCGGCCCGCCAAATCAGGCCAGCCCTGCAGACCAGACGCGGTGCGCCTGCCCCAGCGCGGCGCGACCGCGACCACGACGGGCGTGACGCGAAGCGGCGAGCAGGCGGCCCTTGTACAGCTGCTCCGCTGCACGGTGCGCGGCCAGGAGCGACCCCAGAGGTCACGGCTTGCACGCATAAGCGAGTCGCCCGCCGAGTGCGGCGGCGCTCGGTGGATCGTCTCGCACTGGCGCTCGGGAGCGCGTGACCACAAGGTGCAAGGGAGTCGTGTGCACGCAAGGCGGCTTGCGGCCCAACGGCCAGCCACAGGGGCAGCAAGGAGGTGCCAGAGGGCGACGTGCGCTGGTGGCAAAAGGCAGGCGCGCTTTGCCGACAGGGGTTGAGCGGCTCTGCCCAGCCGCTGGCGCCCTCATGCTGCAAGCCTTGCCAGTCGAGGGCGTCGAAGCAAACCGTGAACCGGCGTGCGCGCACACGCACTCCAAGGCCCCGCACGGCGGGCATGCCGTGACGGGGCGGTCCGGGATCAGCGGGGCCGCGCACGGGATCTCGCTCGCAAATGCGGAGAACGCCGCGGCGAACGTGAGCGTCTTGGTCAGCATCGTCGCGCCCAGGCCCAGCATCGCGACCGCGCCCAGCGGCAGCGGCTTGGTGATGATGCCCACGATCGTGCCCAGGAAGATGGCGAGCAGGTGCCAGGCCTGCACGCTCACGCCGGCCGGCGGCGGCAGCAGCCAGATGACGGCGCCGACCGCGGTGCTGATGCCCAGGTTCTTCATGTCGGCGCCCCATTTGAACTGCTTGGGCGCGCGCGCCGGCGCCGGCGCCGCGGCGGCCGCCGAGGACGCCGCGACGACCGCGCCGGCGGCGAGCATGCGCTGCGCCCGCCGCGGTCCCCGCCTGGCAGCAGTGGCTGTCAAGGCGTCTGCCATGCGCCCCCGGCCAGCAGTGGAGCGGCACGCGCTCGGGCACAGAGCGCGTGTGGACGCAAGATGTTGGCATTGCCGCAATGCGGCTGGTGCAGCGCCCTGCGTGCGCAACTGCACGCGCGTCGCCGGGGCGGCGCTCGCCATGCTGGAGGCCATGGATGTCGCAGCAGGTGTAAATCTAGCACGAGCAGAGCAAAAATGCACTGGATGAAATTTGAGCGGCGGTGCCAAATCTGGCTGCACACACAGGGCGTCACAGAGAACCGGGGAGTCCAGAACCGTTGGCAGAGCAGCAGTAGCACTCTTTGCAGGACATATAGCCCAGGGCGCTTGTCTGAAGCAGGTTGCTCGCTCGATTGCTCACCACTGCTTGCTACTCGAGCATGACTCTGGTAGTCCTTTCGATACACTGTAGCGCATTCTGCCCTTTATAAACCGTGTCGTACTCTTTAGTATGCGTGCGCGCCTGAGGCTGGTCGTTAAGTAATGCGCAGGCACGCGCCTGCACAGGCATGCTGCCAGGCCCTGGCACAGGCGCCCCGGGTCCCAGGTGCGTGCGGCTCATTGCGCTCACTGCACCTTCTAACACAGGTACTGCTGGGCATTGAAGACATTTTCTTGTTGCTATGTTGCGAGCAACCACAGAAGTCTGAGCTGTACCATCGTGTTGTCAATTCTGTGCAGAGTAACTTAGACAAGGCTCTGTGGGTGCAGCGTGAGCGGCGTGCCGGTCGCGTACGCGCGCGCGCCGAAGCGCCCGCTCGAGCTCGCGGCCGACGATGGCCGCCGGCTGTGCCAGCCCGACCACGCCCGCCCATTCAGCAGCGTGTACGACGCGGCCAACCGCCTGGTGCCCTTCCACGTGCGCGCCTGCCGCCCGCCGCATGTGGCTCCCTCTCCGCTTGCTCGCACAGCCGCTGTCGACGCTTGGCAGCCTGCGCGTCCCTTCGGGCCTCACTCTGGTGCACGGCCTCCCGTTCAGTTGAGCAGGTAGGAAGCGAGGCGGGAAGAGGGGCCGCATGCGCCGCGGGAGCTGCCGCCGCTGGTGCTGCAGCTAGGGGCAGAGCAATGTAAAAATGAGGGCTTGGCATGCTGAGGTTTGTAGGGTCTGAGGCGTAGGTGCTCGGCGCGGAAGGCGCCGCGGAGGCCGACGCGCGCGAGGCGGCGGCGGAGCCCGGCGGCGAGCCGGCGGCGGGGCGGCGGGACGCCTGGAGCCGCGCGTGCCGGCAGCAGACGGACGAGCTGCTGGGCGCGGCGCGCTGCCCTCGCCGCGCCCGCGGCACACCTTGGGCTTGCTTTTCATGCAGATTACCGTGACCACTTCCTGCAGAGTCCAATCTACTCCAGGGCGCGGGATGCTCCCTTCCTGCATGCCGCTCCCGCGCCCTCTTCAGCTCTGCTGTCATGTCGATGCGAGCTCATCGTGGACGCGACGTGGTCCTTTCGCCGCTACCCCTGCCTCTTCAGCCCATGCAACCATGATCCAGCTTCTTGCCCTGTGCTTCCGCAGGCATGGCCCATGCTCGCCCCAAAAGCTGTGGTGCATGTGCCTCTCGGCCTGCGTGTCCGCGCGTGCGGGCGCTGCGTCACGGCGCGCGCGCGCAGCGCTGGTGAATGGCATGCTGGCGCCTGTGCGTTGGCGCCGACGCGACGGCGCACACCAGGCCTTGACGCCGCGCGGCGCTGCGCAGGCGCGCGCGCTGGCGCGCCAGGCGGAGGCGCGCGCGGCCGGCCGCGGCGCGCCGGGCCGGCCGCGGCCGGAGCAGCGCCACCTGCTCGCGCGCCTGGCGCTGGACGCCGAGCGCGGCGCGCTGGCGGCGGAGCGCGCCGGCGCGGCGCGCGAGGCGGCCGCCGGCCGCGCGGCCGCGGCGGCCGCGCAGCGGTGCGGCGCCCTGCCCGCCTCCACCCATCCCCTGGCCCGCACTTGCACTGCTTTCCGGAGCACTCTCCGGCCAGGCCGCCGGCATGCGAGGGAGTGTGATCGCGCAGCCTCGCTGCAGCACGTGCACGGCTGCGGAGGCGGCAGCTTGGATCAGGCGGTGTTGTCTTGCGCTGTGACAGTGGCCACCCCACTCCCTCTGCTCGCGCCTCTCTCATCGCCCGAGGCCCTGCCGCAGGTCACGGCAGGACGCCGCTGCCCGCGCGGCGCGCCTGGACCCGCGCGCCGCCGCCGCAGCCGCCGCCGCTGCCGCCGCCGCACGCAGCATGCAGGCGGCCGCCGCCGCTGAGGCGGCGGCGGCCGCTGCGCCCGCGCCCGCGCCGTCCGCCGCTCCCAGCCAGCAGACAGGTGCGGGCCAGAGGGGTGTGCCTGGAATGCCCTGCCGCGCAGCGCACCTGCCGACTTTGTACCCTGCTTGGACGCTCGCAGAGGGCGCGCCAGGCGCCTGTGTTGTTTTGTGGTGACCGCTGTGTAGCTTTGCAATGATCCTGTCACGTGCTGTCAACACCGGTCGTCAGTTCCTGTGTGCGTTGTGTTGAGGTGGCAGACGCTGCCCCGGCCCAGGGACGTGAGCAACCCCCAGAGCGGGCGCAGCGCGCCCCACCCGCAACCCGATTGCATGCCTGAGCCATAGCGCACTCGCTCATGCCACCGCCCGCCGAGTGCTGACGTGGGCGCGCATCGGGGCATGAATGCAGAGCCGGCGGACGGCACGCCTGCGGCCGGCACACCCGCGGCGTCCGGCGCGGCGGGCGGCGCGAGCGGCGAGCGCGCCGGCGGCGGCGGCAGCGCCAAGCGCGACCCGGGCTCGGCGAGCCAGGAAGCGGCGGGCGGCGGCGGGGACGACGGCGGCGGCTGGACCGGCTGGTCCGGCTGGAATGAGGCCGACGGCGCCTAGCTCTGTATGCACGCCGGCGTGAGCGGCGAGCGCGCTGGCCGCGGCGGTGGCGTCAAAAGGGCTCTGCGAGCCTGGCAGCGTGCGGCGGTGAGGTCTGTGGCGGCCGCTGGACCGGGCGGTGTGGTTGGGGGCGGTGCTGGTGGCACTCGGCTAGAGTTCTCAAGGATGTCCTGGTACGCAGTGTGCGGCTTATCAAGAACGCTTTGGGTGTTTTGACACACGGAACTGGCGGAGTGCAGCCAGGCCAACCGCGCCTGTTGCTTGGTCCGCACCTGCCAAGCAAGCTTGCATGCGGTCTGTGAGGGCCTCAGCATCGTAAAGTGCAGAGGAGCTTGCAGGGCAGCTGAGTGTGATGTCCGCTCAGTTCCAGGAGCGCCAAAGAAAATGCACATGTCCATGCACCCGTCGTGCGTCTCGCGCATGCTGTGCATTGGCACTTGACCTCTGGCAACTCTCCTGTGAACCCAGCGGCGTCTGCAGCCCATGTGCGGCGTGGCAGGGCACATGCGCCTGGGCGCATGCCTCGCTTGACAGCTCCCCGCAGCAGGTGGCATTCACACAACGGCAAGGCATTCTACAGGGAACGGCATTAGATAGCGTAACAGCGCAGCAGCAGAGAAGCACACACTACAAGCGCTGTTTCAGCTAGTGGAGTTGTGTCGCCTGGCGTGTTACAGACAGCGCAACCTATGCTTTCACATGCATCGAGGCTAACTGGAAGAGCTATGCTGCTGAGTTATTGGGTCTGTGCATCACCCCATGCAGAGCAGCTCACTCTCAGGCCTTGGCAGTAATTGCCGCTCGTGCATTCATATGTAACTTGGTCGTATGTGATCGTTCTGCTGTGCATGCTCCTACATCTGCGCCCACATGCCTTCCCGCTTAGGGCCAGTATTCGCAGCCTCTAGGTCTGCACACATGCCACCTAGCACACAATGATCCGAACTATATGTTCGCATCAGCATTCACACCACTGCTCCTACTGTTGCACTACACACGCCCTGCTGCTGGGGCGCTGGTGTCCTGCGCTGCCGCGGGCTGCACAGCCGTGCTCGCCCAGCGCCCATCGCAGGCATCGGCCGCACCCTGCGCCCCTGCCGCGCACTCGTCGCGCGCCCGCGCCCCCGGGCGCCGGACCTGCGCAGCCGCCGCCGCCGCTGCGGCCTCTGCCTCCGCGGCCGCCGCCGCCGCCGCGCCAGGGCTGTGCTGAGCAACCGCCGCTGCGGCGGACGCCGCAGAGCCGCTGTGGCCCAGTCCCGAGCCGCTATGGGCGGCGGCATCTGCATCGGGGCCGCTGCGGCCTTCGTGGCCGGTCGCTGACGGCACGGCGCCGGCGCACGGCATGCCGGGCGGCTGCAGGCTAGGGTTAGGGTAGGACAATGGACGGCACGCCCTCGGGCGCGCGAGCGCTCTGGAGCGTCCGGCGCTGGGCTGGCATGCGCACGCGCCCGCCTGCAGCGCACACAGAGCCTTGGAGCCAGGCTGGAGCGTGGGGCGCGCGTCCGTATTGGACGCCCAGCAGGCCTGCATGCGTGGCCCTGACGAGCATGCGTCAGCCTCAGCATTGTGGGCGCATCCAGGTGCGCCCTGTCTCTGAAATCGCAAGTGGCGTGCGGGCTGCTGAAGCGCAGGTGCGTTCGGCGCGGAGCAGCCACTGTCTCCTGTCTGCGAGCTTGGCTGGGCTTGTCTGGCCGTGCGCCCCGTGCGAGAGCTCACAGGGCGCCGAGAGCGAGGCCAGGCCACCCGACCCAGGGAGGACACGCGGCACACAAGGCAACGAACAACCAAGATCATGCAGCACCACAGTTGCATTGCCATGTGTGGGGCTTTGTTTGCCCCCGGACGCATGACGCCGCTGCAGGCCGGACATGAGCCCGAAAGGCCTGCGGCCGCACACCTTTCAGGGGCTGACAGGGATGGCGGCAGCAAGGCGCCCGGGGTAGCCGACCCGGGGTGCCGCTGGCGGGGCTGCAGCCAGCGGCAGGCAGGCCGGCCAGGCCGCGCACGGGCTGGGGCGCTCGCGGCTGGCCTGCAGGCGGTCAGGGACAGCCGGTCAGGGCATGGGCCCGGGCGCGGGCGCCCCAGGCAGGCCCGGGCATGGCTTAAGAGGGGGTAGGATTGCCCATGGGCGCCCCTGGCGGGCCCGGGCAAGGGCTGAGCGGCGGCTGCAGGGTGTGTGCGAGCGGGGCACCCTGCCAGAGCGCGCGCGGGGCCCGGGCCCAGCTGCCAGGGCTTGCTGGGGGTGGCTCCGGGCATGTCAGCCCGGTTCAGGGCATGTTCAGGGCACCCTCCTGACCGACTCCGGGCATGGCCTGCAAGCTTGCGCATCGCCCATTGCGGGCCGCAACACTCGCCACTCCAGGTCCCGTCTCAGCGGCGGGGCCGGCGCGCCTGCCAAGGCGCGGCCACGCGCGCCAGCGGCAGCGCGACGGCGCGCGCGCCCGGCATGCCGAAGCGCGACATCAGCACCTCTGCCGCCAGGCCCTCGTCCTCGGCCTCCAGCCTGCGCGCGCGCGAGAGCCGTCAGGGGTTGGTTAGGGTTTAAATTAATTCCAGGTAGCACCAACTAAAAGTCTCGCACAGCGGCAAAGCGGAGCGAGGCATCTCCATGGGATGCGGGGGCCTTGCTTGCCACGGCGCCCTGCTGTGACGCTGCTGACGGGAAGCATGAGAGCGCGCGGCAGCGACTGCACGTTCATGCATGCCGCAGCGGCGCAGCGCACTGGAGACATGCCAAGAGTTACAATGTGTGCCCAGCAACAGGGAGAGCCTATCCCCCACCCTATGCCCAGCACGGCCCAGACTGTGTTCTGTGCTCGCTGGCAAACACTGGGCCAGGCAGCCTGCAGGCCGTGGGGCTCTTGGCGAGGGGAGCCAGGGCAGGGGAGGCACCAACGCAACGCATGTGCGGCCGGCGGGTGCAGGGCGCTGCGGGCGTGGCCGCCCCTCTCGCAGTCCTCGCAGGCGCCAGGCGCGCGCGTTAAAAACAGGGACGCCGGCGCGGGCCAGCCCAGGGCGCCGCCGCTGAGCGCTGACCCAAGCCTGGGAGAAGCGCCGGCGGCCGGCTCGGCGGCGTGGGCCCGTGGCGCCTGCCGCGCGGCGCTGCCAAGTGCAGGGTCGGCGCAGAGGCTGATACGAGGGGCTCTGCCGCCGTCTGCGGCGGCCGCCGGCCCACGCGCAGGCGGCCAGGCGCCCCACGGCGCTGCGGCGCGCACGCCGGCAGTCTCGCAGTTGGGGTGTGCAGCAGGTTCTAGAGCGCAGCAGGGCGGTGCCGCGGTAGTGCTGCTCTGGCAGGCGCAGCCGCTGTGCGCCAGCGGCGCACCGCCCGCCTGGTGCACGGACTGATGAGGGTTAGGTAAAGGGGTCAGGCGCTAATACGGACAGCGCGGCAGGCAGCTTGCAGCCTAGTGCACAGCGAGATGCACAGCGCGCGCCTGGGCGGACATGCGCGACAAGCGGCCTGGGATGGCAGGCCTGCTCCTGACACAGCAGGCTGGCAGGCAGAGACATGTGACCTCACGTGACTTTCGTGTTGGAGAGCCGCACTGGATGGAGGCATGGCAACGCAGGCCGGGCGCACCTGGCGGGCCCGTGCGCCTTGCGTGACATCCGTGCCGGCCGGCTCGCCGTTCGCGCCGGCCAGCCCGCCGCGCATGCCTCCCAGCGAGGTGCAGACTCTGCTGCAGTGCTCGCCTCCGCTGCCGCCACTCGCGCCGCACGCCGTAGGCCAGCGCGCGCGCACGCCCGCCGCGAGGCCGTACCCCGAGGGGAAGCGCTCCGGGCGCAGGTCGGCGGGCAGGGTGGCAGCACCCAGCTCGGACGCGTCCGCCGCAGCCGCTGCGCTGCCGTCAGCTTCGCCGCCGCTGCCGCCGCGCCCCGCCGCGCCGTGCCAACTGCCGCAGCCCGCGTCGCTGGCGCGCCGCTGCTGGCGCCCGGCGGCGCCGTCGCGCGCGGGCCGTGCGCGGGCGCGCCGCGCCTGTGCTGCTCGCCACCCCGCGAGGCGCGGAGGGGCCTGCCCGCCATGCCCGGCCAGCCGCTGCGCGCGCTGCCGCTGCCGGCGCTGCCGCTGCCCCCGTCGCTGTCGCTGCCGGTGTCGGGCTCGCAGGATTTAACCCTGCGCAGGGTCGAGCACCGCGGCGCCGCCGCTGCGCCGGGGTTGCACGGCCGCCGCACGCGGCCGCCGGCCGCGCGCTCGCCGGCGGGCGCAGCGCGCGGCCCGGAGCAGAACCCCGGGTGGCCGCAGGGCTTGTCGCACAGCGCGTTGCGTGCGCACTGGCCGCCGGCGCCCACGGCATAGGGGCCGGGGTCGGCCGGCGCCAGGTGCGGCGCGCCGCCCGCCATTGCGCCGTACATGGGCCGCACCGTCGCCGAGCGCACTGCGTCCGTGTTGGCCTGCGCAGGGCACACGCCCCGCGCTTGCCCAGCCTGATAGGGGTAGTATTAGCCAGCTCCAGGGTAGTGGCATGTGCAAGGTCCAGGGTGCTGGCGCCCGCACGGGCGGCCTGTCGCACACAACAGAGTCGCATGGCCGCCGCCAGTCCATGCGCGGCCTGGTTCAAGCGCGCCTGGCGCTGCGCCGAGCGCCCGCCCGCCTGCCCGCCCGCGGCCCGCACGAGCGCTTGACTGGCACGGCGTGTGGCGTGTGGTGCAGTATAGGGTAGGGTGGCATACCGCGATGACCAGCACGCCCTCCGCGTCGGTGCAGAGCCCAAATACAGTCGCCCTCACCCAGGCGGTGCGCGCGGATGAAGGGGCCCGCCTGCGGCGCCGCCGGGGACCAGGATAGGGTTAGCCTACCCCTGATCTGCCCTGACCCTTGGTCCCGGCACCAGCCTGGCGGCCTCATGTCGGCGCACTGGGCGTTGGCTGGCAGCGTGTGTGAGCGCATCAGTGCACACGTAAAGGGTCTGCTCTAAGCATCATAGCAAAATCTTACATGGCGCACAGCATTGTGGGCAGACTGACATCACAAGATTGAAACACGCTTGACGGTTGCCCATGCAAGCGCAAAGACATACCAGCCCAGTCGCAAGGGGTAATGCAGTACAATGATTGACCCAGGAGTGTTTGTGCGCTGCCTGATCTAGAACAGTGCCTAGCAGGCTCCCCTCCGCAGGGCACCAAGCTGGGGCCGCGCCTGCTCCAGTACAAACACGCGGCGGTGCTCCGAGCCGTTGGCCCACGACTTGACCACAAAGTCCCACAGCCGGCCGTCGGCGTCCACAGCTGGCAGCGTGTAGGACCTGCGCGGCTGCACTCCTTGGGCCGCCGCATGTGACCCTGTGCACGTCACGTCATACCTCGACCTGCGTGACGTGCCTGGCTGCCTACATCCCGTTTGCGCAATGGGCTCCAACATGCCAACCTCGTTGGCGCGAGTTACAGAACTCCAAAACTTGATGCAGTCATAAAAAGAGGCTGACCGATGCAGTGACTACCGGGCCCTCTCAGGCAGCCTACCAAGCACGTGGCAGCCGCGAGGTTCGCAGCGCTACGTCTGACAAACGAGCGTTAGGCCACCACGCCATGCGCGTATGCCGGGCTCCCAGGCGGGCGGCCCGGGCGGCGCGCTTGTAGCCGATCAGGAACGAGCGTCAGAGCGCCACGCCATGCGCGCATGCCAGGCCCCCTTCCCTATCCCTTCCCATCTTTCACCCTATCCCAGGTAGGGTAGGGCAGCCAGGGCCCGGGCGGCGCGCTTGTAGCCGACCAGGAACGTCAAATTGGCCTCCACTGAGACGCGCGGCAGGATGACGCGGCCGTTGGTGTCGCTGCGCGTCAGCGTCTTGGCCACCAGCACGAACGAGCGCGCCAGGCCCGCCGGTAGCGCGCCGCCGCCGCGCGCCTGCAGGGCGCGGGCCGTCAGGCCGGCTCGGGCACCACCAAGGAGGACACGCGCGCCTGCAGGCTTGCCGAGGCTAGCTCATGGATGCAGCGTGGGGCCCGCGGCGCCTGCAAGCGCTCAGCCGAGCAGTGCACCAGGCTAGGCACAAGCGCTGTCACGGCAACTGCACACAGGCGCCCGCCGCTCGCTGCGGCCGTGCGGTGTGCCGCGGGTGCAGGGGCGGGCGCGCCATCTTGGGCACCATGCTCGCGGCCGGCAGCATCAGCGCGCCCGCCGCCGCCGCCGCCGCGCGCTGCCGCACGCCGCCGCCGCCGCCGCCGCCGCCGCCGCGCCGCGCGGTCCTGGCAGGCCCCGCCGCCGCCCGCTTGGGGGCCCGCGCATGCGCGGGGTGCGCGCGGGGCCGCCGCGCGGGCGGGCCCTCTGAGGACGCCTCCGGGCTGATGTCCTGGGCGCCCGCGTCCGCCAACAGGTTATACCCTGCCGCCCGGCCGCCGGCGCCTGCCGCGCCCGCGCCCAGGCCGGCGCTCAGGCGCGCGAGCGCGATCGCGGCGACCGCGCTCGCGTCGGCGCCGGGCGCCTCCAGCCGCGCCGCCCGCAGCGCCGCAGGCGCGAGCAGGACCCCGTTGCGCCTGCGCCGCGCCGGGGCCGGACCCGGGTCCATGCCATGCTCTGGGCCTGCGTCCGCGCACGCGGCCCGCGCCTCCAGGCGCGCCAGGAAGGGCACGCGCGGCGGCGGCGCGCCGGCGCCGCGCGCGAGTGGCGGCGCAAACGCGCTGGCACCCAGCCCGAATCCCGCCGCAGGCCCGGGCGCGGCGTTGCGCGGCTCGCCGCAGCCGCCGCCCGCGTGCGTCGCCGCGGCGCCCCATGCCGCGCGGGGCCGCTTGGCCAGCGGCGGCGTGTCTCCTGCCAGCGCGCCAGGGTCCGGCGGACCCCTCCCGCCCAAAACTCTTGCAGGGCTCGCGCCGGCGCCATCCCGCGCCGTGGCGCCGCCTGAGCGGCTGGAACCCTCGGCAGCGCCGCCGCCGCTGTGCGGCCAGGCAGGCGGCGGCGCAGCCGCATGCTGCGGCTCTGCGCCCAGGTGGCTGCTCAGCGCCTGGCGGGGCTTGCGCTTGCTGCGCGCGCAGACAGAGCGTGCGTTGGCGAGCGCGCAGCCACGGCTGTACAGCCCTGCTGCTTGCCTGCCAATGCATGCCAGACCAGTGCTCAGGCCCGCGCACCAAGAAATCCAGTTCAGTGCTTTCAGGACGGCGCAGGGTGTGTCAGGGTGCGGTTGGCACAGCAAGCCGACGCTGCATGTTGCTTTGGGCATCTTCAGGTCCCTGGCATTAATGTTGCAAGGCAGCCACCCGCACGCCCCAGGTAGCCTTGCGCTTCTGTGTGGGCGCGCGCGCCGTCGGGAGCGGCGCACGGAGTCCGCTGCATCCGGGTCGCTGGCGTCAGGCGAGGGCGCGGAGGGCGCGTCATGCGCGCTGCAGGCCGCGGCCGCCGCCAGCATCTGCATGCGGAGAACAGGGTAGGGTTGGATTTTTTTGCAGGGTGTGTGAAGGGCGGCGCGCTCACAAGTGACTGCCAAGGCCGGAGGGCTCCGCAAAGAGGCGTGCATGCGCAGTGCTTGGGTATGCTCCCGTCAGGCGATGCTGCGCAGGCCCGCTCGAGTGCATGGTGCCAGGTGTCTGCACGTCCAATGAGTGTGTATATGCATGCCTGGACCCATGAACGCCTCGCAGACTGCAGACAATCGTGCGCCACTGTGTGCATGAGTGCACACGCCGCAGTGGCGCGCATGCGTGGAAGCCGAGCACGACTTCAGGGGGCCGGGCTGCGCACCAGCATGTGCGGCGCCAGATGCGTCGCGCCTGTCGCCCCGTTCGCCATCATGGCCATGGGCACCAGGAGGGCACCTGCGCCCCTCTACGGGAAGGCTCGGGTGCGCTGAGCGACGTTGTGCCCATGCAGGTTCAACTCCTGGCTGAGCTTGCGTATAAATGCAGCATGCAGCAACAGATGCAAGCGCCGACGTGGTTCTGGCACTCGTGCAGTGGCAGCCTGCTGGCTCCCTGTCTGCACACATGGCGCCTCTCAGCTAGAAGCATGTACTCTGCTTGCATGCATGCTACATACCTCCAGTGCCCAGATAGGAATATATATGTACAATACCACCAAATAACGGATGAGCTATCACAGCGCAACCGCCCTCCACAGCACGGCGCGTCGCTGCAGGTGCGGATGTCCGTCTTGTGCTCCTGTGCAGTTCCTGACAGGCCGGGCAGAGTTCGCGCACACGGGAGCGCGCCTGTCACGTGCCAGATTCTCTACACGCGTCCTCGTCGCCGCGTGCGCGGAGGTGCGCACTCAGCTGGGCACCGCTGTCATACTCGCTGCACAGTGTCTGCGCGAACGTGCCTGCGACGCCAGCAGTGCGGCCAACAGTCAGTTTCAGTTTGTCCCATGCACTTGCGCGTCGCGCGCAGGGCTGCTGTTCAGCGAGTGGAGGAAGAAGCGTTGTGGAGCGTGCGCCGCGGCAGGCCGCGTCTCGTGAGAGCGGGCGGCCTGCAACAAGCCTGCGCGCGCAGCGGCGACTGGCATGCATTGCCACATGCGAGCGCGCCTCGGGCGCTGCGCAGCGCGAGAGCCTCGCTCACAGGAGGCAGTGAGGCCTGCGCGACGTGCTGGAGTGGCGCTCAGGCACACCGCGAGGCTGCCGCGTCCACACCGCCTTCCTGCACCACCTTTTTGAAGCTTCAAGGGGCACCCAGCACCGGAGGGCGCGCACTCGCAGCGCCCCGCAGCTGCAGGCACGCGGGTGCGGGGGTGGGGATGGCTCACACAGTGCACTCCCCGAGGCTGCAGCGTGCGTGACTTGTTGCCGAGCAGAGTTCATCAGCATGCCAACCTTAGTTTGCCGCCGTTTGCCCGCAGCGGCCGCTGCCCGGAGCGTGGCTTGCCGCTGGTATTCGACAGGCACAGACATGCAGCAGCCTGGAATGCAGGCCGGTCGGCGCATGCCGACGGCTCTGAACAACCGGTGAACTCGCCACAGGCGGCACTCACCACCATCGGGCCACAGAAGCCGCTTGCAGGCAGTACCCGACCGCTCCTCGACAAGCCGCGCCTCCTCAGCCGCCCAGGACAGGCGGAATTGGCTGACTGAGAGTACCAAGGTGCACCAGGTGCGCTGGAGTTTTACAATTTCGCACGCAGGTCAGTGTTCAGCACGCCTGGACCTGGATGCGGTCGGTCACAGAAGCAAGCCTGCCCTCAACTTGCATCAGACTGCGGAAATAGCACGTAGGGTAGGTTATGTAACTCTCTCCCTGCATGCATGCTCAGCTAATGAAGACGGCAGTAACCACAGGTAACACCTACCAGACCCCATTTTTCGCACCAAACTAGTCTGTATCACGCGTCGCACATCAGGAACGGTGACCTACGGCGGCGCCGGGCGCGACAGCATGGCTGTCAGCGCCGCCCGCACGGCGCCCGCCGCGGCCGGCAGCCCCAGGCGCGCCGCCAGTGCATAGCTGTGCGCCGGCAGCGCGCCGGCCAGCGCGCGCGCGCGCGCCCACGCCGCGGCCAGCTGCGCCAGGTCAGGCCGCGGCAGGCTGGGCGCGCCACCGGGCGCACGCAGGCGCCAGTATGCATATGCCGCCGCAGCGGCGGCGGCGGTGACGCAGGCGACAACAATGCCGGCGATCGCGCCGCCGCCCAGCGCACGCCGCGCCGCGAGCGGGGCGGTCGATGCGCCACCGCCCGCCTGCGCCTGCTGGCCGGCGGCCGGCGGCAGTGGCAGCGCGGCCACGTAGAATGGGCGCGGCCCGGCCGCGCACACCTGCGCCCTCGCATGGCCGCGCCTCGATATACGGCAGCACCTTGTGTTGGCTGATAGCCCGCGGCGGCAGCATGCGGCCACGCACACAAAGCGCGTGCCTGCCACGCGTGGCTGCCCGGGCGCACAGCTGCCCTGCAATCTGCGTTGCGATTTGGGCAGCAGGCAGCAGTGGCGCTGGGATCAGCTGGGCCGGGCCGCGCCTGCTTGTGCCCGGCCTGGCATGCCTGTCGAGGGAGAGGACTGGCTGATCAATGCTCACGAGCATTGGCCAACGGGGAATGGTTACGCTGGCCAATGCCACTGGTGGCAAGCTTGCATGTCAGGCCGTCTGACATAGGGTCTCAGATCAAGTCCTGCTGGCCGCGCCTGCGGCTGGCCAGCCGCGAACTGCTTGCAGCGCGAGTTGAGGTCGAACAGCCCCGCGCACAGCAGCGCGTCGCGCAGCGGCGCCTGTGCGGTCTGATACGCGCAGCTCGGCCGCGCGTCCTGCCAGCCCTCGAGCAGCTTCACCTGCGCTGCATGCGCGCAGCTGCTGGGCTTGGGCTGCCAGGGTGTTTCACTTACCGGCGGACTCAGCCACGCAGCCTGCTGCGAGCTTGCGCATAGCGGATGCCGTTCCAGCTCCGCCCCATGCAGGGCTGGTGCACTGCTCCTCTCCTCATGTCATTGATGCAAGCTGCCTGCCTATACCTGCGAGCAGCAATAGCTGTGGAAGCAGTGCCTGCCGCGGTCAGGTGCGTTTATCACACACGCCCAGCGTTCAGCATGCGCCCTTATCAATGCCTGGCCTGAACAAGAAGCTTGAACCTGTGAGTGGCCAGTGCGGGTGCAACGGAGGTCCTGAATTTCCCAGACGGCTGCGCTGTCTTCATGAGAAGGCGGCGGGCCGCGGCGTCACCCACTGCACGACGCCGGACACCGCGTCCAGCGCCATGACGAACGCGCCCTCGCCCGGCGTCAGCTCCCGCGACTGGAAGCTCGCCAGGCCGGTGCCGCCCGCGCGCGCGCCCGCCCCCGCGGTCGATGTCACGACGACCTAGCAAGTGTGCGCCCGGTTGTCATGGATGTCTTCGCGCATTGTCCGCCGCATCGAGCGTGGTGTGCGGGTCTGCCACTTGGAACAGCGGTCGTGCCAGAGCCAGCCTTGCGCGGCATGTGCAGCGCACAGCACGTGCATATTAGCACTGATGTCGACTGCTTGGGTAGACTTATGCACATCCAGGCTGCTGCAGCTAGGTACTCCGACGCAGTGATGTGCAGGCTGGCCTGGGCCCGCTCTTCACGCTCAAAGCAGGCACTGTGCGGCCGCGGCCCAGTTGCCCTAACCTAACCCTGCAGCACTGCACGCCGCGCCTGGGCGGCCGACCAGGCGCTCCCCGCCACGTACAGGGTGCTGCCATTGGGCGGCGCGGCGAGCGCGCCCGGCGACTGCGCGCCCGGACCTCCCACCGTTGCGTACCAGGCGACCTGCGCGCAGCAGGGCGCCATCAGGCTATGAACGTCTAGGAAACCTGTGCAATTTTCATTGGAAGTCCAGCACAATGCCACTCGCATCAGCAGTCCAGCTTGTAGCCATGAAGCGCTCTGGTCCTTGCATGCCCTACCCTCACCCTACCCTAATTCTCCCACACCATGGAGCTCGGGCTCGCACAGAGAGGTTGGGCGCCAGGCTCAGCAGCAGGCCGTCCGCAAAGGCGTCCGGCGTCGGCGCGCCCAGCGGCGCCGTCGCCGCGCCCAGCAGCGCCTGGCCGACAAAGGTGGCCGCCACAAACACGCCAACCGGCGTCTGCGCGCCCGCGCACGCCTGCATAGGCAGGCTGGCATCCCGCGCATGCGCCTTGGCGCGCCAGGGCGCCTCGCGGGCGCCCATGCTGCACAACCACCACACGCCCAGTGTGTGAGATGTACAGCACACGCAAAGAGACGGTCGTGAGAACGGGCAGGGATGTGCTTTTTGGGATGCGCGCGGGAAGGGTGTGGTGGCGGCGGATCGAGCTGCACACAAACCTCAGTGTGCTGCCGAGGTGGGGCGCGGATGCGCATCGCTTGGGAGCATCTGCGCCCAAGCCTGGTACCTGAAGCACATGCACAGAGGCTGCATGAGCACATGCACAGAGGCTGCATGAGCGCAGCAGCGCTCAGCGCGCGCCTGCAGCAGGTCGCCCAGCAGGAGCTGCGGGGCGCCGCCCGCGCGCGCCGCGGTCACCAGCAGCGGCTGGCCGCCCGCCAGCGCGCCCGTCAGGTCCAGCTGCAGGTCCACCCCCGGAGGTGGGCTTTCACACAATGCAGGCTTCTTGCACAGCTCTTCTCATGGCCTCTCCACCGCATCACCAAGAATATCTGGTCATGCAGCAATGCGTCGGCTGGAGGACCACCGAGCGCACCCTCGCAGCTGGACCCAAGCCTATGTGGCCAGGGGTTAAACAAGGGATTGCGTATGCTGGGACCAGCGTGGAGGCGAGCGCGCCTCAATGACAACCAGGCCGGCCTCCGCCGCGCCGACAGAGAGCGCCTGGCCGCCCAGCTGCAGCTCGGCCGGCCCGGCCACCGCGTACGCTACCACCGCGGTCGCGCTGCCGGCGCTGAGCGCCAGCCGCGCGGCCGCCGGCGGCGCCGCGCCCGCCGGGAAGGCCGACGTGGCCGCGACCGCCCCGAGCCCGAGGCCGCCCGCCAGGCGCGCGAAGAACAGCGAGGCTGACGAGACTGCGGCGGCACTCGAGCTGGGGCTGCTAACCAGGCCCAGGGTGGCCGCCGTCGGCGCCGGCGCGGACGTGCCCACTAGCAGCAGGTCGCCGTTCGGCGCCGCAGCGATGGCCAGGCCGCCGTCGCGGCCTGCGCCGCCGTACCGCCCCGCCCACACGAGCGCCCTGCCGACATGTGCTGCGTGAATGGCAGGTGCCTGGCTCACATGAGCGTCTGCAGACGGACACAGAGGCGTGGTGGGACCCAGGCGCCTTCAATGCCTATACGACAACCAAGTACGGGCCGACTCAGCTCAGCTCAGCTCAGCAGTAGTTTGGAGTAGTTTCGACAAGGCACAACAACATCAGCCGCAGGCTCTGCTCTTGTGCACAGCAGAGTGGGCTGCTCAGGTCCGGCAAGTGGTCACAGGCTGCAGCATCCTCCTACAGTCATTCGTGACACCGCCAGGCATACAGCATCGAGGCAGGCTCGTGGCAGCGCGCGCGTGCACCCGCTGTCAGGGTCCAGCTCGGCCGCGAACGCGTCTGTGCCCCCAGAAGAGGTCAGCGTCTGCGCGCCAAAGGCCACGTGGCCGGCAAAGTCGCCCGCAAGCAGCAGGCTGCCGAAGGCGGGGCTCGCCGCGGCGCCCGCCAGGCTCAGGGCGCCGCCGCCGCTCGCGTTCGCCTGCAGGTTCACTGCCCAGACCACCGTGTCCAGGGTGCCCGCCTGCGACGCGCGCCGCATGGAGGCACGTCACCGATGACCTTTGGTGCGCCCTGCATGTCTTCATAATCGCATGGGCAGCAGGACGGAGAGCCGCGAGACGCGCTCTGTGCAGCATGCAAACACATCGCATGCATGCCTGCACAGCTGCGAGGGCTGACATGGCAATGGCTCCAGGGCTTCATGCACAGCAACAGGAGCGCGCCTGCAGGCAGAAGACCAGGATGGCGGGGCTGCCGGGCGGCGCGGCGAGTGCGCTTGCGCCCAGCTCGAACGTGCCGCCCGCCTCCACAAGCGCCGCAACGTAGCGGCGCCCCGTGATCGGGTCTGCTGCGAAAAATGCACGACGCGTGGTTGCTCCGGGGCCCCCGGCCGCGGCCGCCGACATCGAGCCCTCTGCGCGCCCGCTGCGCTGCGCCCGCTGTCAGCGCGCACAACAGCCCTGGGACCCCACTAGTGCCTGCTACCTTGGCCTACACAGGGCTTACAAGAACAAGCAAACGTGGTCGGGTGGTTTGCACGCGCAGCAGGCACACACCAGGATCTCTTGCTAGGCACTGCAAAGCGAAATAAGGCACGGAAAGCAAGAGAATAAGCGAATGAGGATGACTCCGGCAACGCCAAGGCAGCCCGGGACGCTGTGCCTGTGCCGCGGCGGCGGGGCGCGCGCACCTAACAGCACGCTAGCTACAGCAGTCAGGCCGCGGCGCGGGTGTGCGCTCTGCAAGGCCGGGCAGCCTTGCTCGGTGGCCGCGGCTCGATACGCAGGCGCCAGGAGCAGGTCCGACGCAGCGCGCTGCTCCAGGAGGCGGCAGACGCCCGCAGACTCGCCGGTGCAGCGTACAGCTTGCCTTAACGTCACTGCCAGGAAAATCAGCGAAGTGCAGCCGCGCTGGCTGCCTACCCCCGCACGCATTGATGGCAGCGTGATTCGCTCCGCTTGAACTTGAGCACTTGCAAGATCAGTCCCTACACCCTGTTGCGTTGAAGTAAGCATGCGTTCGTTTTGTTCTTTTGCAGAGAGATCGCTCCGCAGTGCACAAGAGCGCAGCTGCGTTTCAGGGTAACCCACCCCACCCTTCACAGGGCAGGGTGAACACAGGCAGCACCAGATGCAAACAGCACAGGAGACAAGGCCTTCAGCTCACACCTGCACCTGCTTAGCGGATTCTTGCAGCTGCCACTTCAGCTTGTCAAGTCAGCTCTCAACACGTGGTGCATCAATAACAGTACTAGAGCTCACGTTGTCCAATGAAAGCATGAGCCTGCGCTTGGCGGTCTCTGGCGCGCAGGTCAAGCAGCTGAAGGCCGTGCTGCACTTCCTTGGCAAGATTGGTGAGGCCTGCACCCACCCAGCTCTGCTTGGCATGACCCATCTTGCTTGTTCCCTGAGCACACGGTGGCGCAGGCGCCGAGCTCCTCATTGAGGCTCTGCCACAGAAGGTGGGGACACGCCGCTCAATGAACTCAACAAGATGCTGGCAATAACAAAGTGCTGAGCATCTAAACCATGCGCACCGGCGCAGCTCATACTGCGCGCCATCAACACGTCCCAATCTGCATACGCGTCTGTGACGCTGCACAGCGAGTTCTTCGTGGCGTATGATGTGTTTGACACCAATGTGGTGCAGACCGGCGTGCTCATCAAGGTCTGGCTTGGCTGCACACACCCTTCCAGCTCCGCATGCATTCAGGCAGCCTGTATGAGTGTGATATCGGGGGGTGGCAGCACGTGCTTGCACTCTTTCGGACTCAGCACATAGCCAAGCTGGCAGTGCAGCTGGAGACAACGTCCAACGCACTTGTCGCCACCATCTCTTCGGAAAACGGTATGCAGCTCAAACCACCTTACTGCCTGCATGTGAGCTGACGCACCTAAGCAATTACGGGCAAGCTCTGACCGCCTATCTGACGCGCGAACGACAAGCAGGCTTGGAAAAGCAATACCGCATGCCCTGCATGGAGGCGCACATCCTCCAAGCCAACCTGGAGCGGGATGCGTTCCCTACATGTGTCATTGCCGCGGCGCACGAGCTGGCCAGGTGCTCTTGACATGGCCTGCAGCGGTCAGATCATCAGCAGGGTCATGCTGGATGTGTGCATGGCCTTGCATGACTCTATATTGCTTGCCGCACTTACCAGCCTGTATCCACCATACCCTGTAGTTGCTAACCAAGGTTTTAGATCCGTTAAACAACGTTGCATCAGAGCTTAGAGGCTCTGCATGCGTCTATGCACTTGTCAGAGCTGCGGCATGCCCAACCGGAGTTAAGCAGTGCCCGCTGCGCTGTAGGCTGCTGGCCAGCTTTCAGAGCAACCTTGAGGAGATCACCATCATTGCCACGCCGGACGAGGATGCCGCCGGCGGGCCTGCGTCGCGCGCCGTCCAGCTGCACAGCTTTGTGGACCCGTTGAAGAGTGCGCGGCACGCAATTCTCGGGGCAGTGCTGGCTAGTGCGAGCAACATATATCTTGTCATTGCACATGCACCGGCACTTATGTCAGCCACCCAGTCACCATTGGGAGCTCCCGTCAGACAGCCTGAAATATTGTGAGCTTCAAGTCTTGATGCAACCCCTTGACAGGGTATCAGCAACGTCCAAGCGCGATGCCTGGGTTGCATGCAGGCGCATGCCATGTTCTGCAATGCCTGCCATGCGCAAAATAACCTGCAATACATTACTTGGAGCCTGTAGTGATTGCTAACGTCAACATGGCGGGCAGGCACACTGCCCGGCATGCAGGGCTGGCAGCGGACAGCGCGGGCCTGCCTGAGCCACCAGCGCAGCGCCTCGCCGTGCGCACTGGAGGACTCACACAGCGAGCATGTCGCGCCTGCTCAGGCCCCGCGGCCGCCGCGCGCCAGGCAAGGCGCAGACCGCGCTGCACACCGAGCTGGCGGTGGACGCGCGCGAGGTGTTCCTGAGCTACCAGCACAGCGCGGACGCGGCGTGCGACGTGACGTTCAACCTGCGCGACTTCAAGGCCGCGCTCGCGCTGTGCGAGGCGCTGCACGCAGACGTGGCCATCCGCTTCGGCCAGCCCGGCAGCCCGCTGGTCGTCGAGCCGCACGTCTCCGCGCACAGCGAGCAGGCGCCGCCCTGGACGCCGGCTGAGCCAGCCCTGCACCCATGCACGACCCCCAGCAGGCCACCCATATCGTTGGACAGGCTGCCTGCCTCGAGCCGGGCCCTGCTCGGTCAGCATGGCCGGCGGGCCGCGCCTTCTGTGCCGCGCCTTTGGTTTGCGGGCTCTGCGCCACTCGAGCTGGTCAGCGAGGGCATCAGCAATGTCGGCAGTGGCAGACCTCGATGGTAAATTGCGATGTGGCCCTTCTGATTGCTCTCCAGCGGACAGCCTGTCTGAACAGCCGCGCGGCGCGGGGCAGGAGATGCCGCTCGCGGCGGAGCTGGTGTTGGCCACGCTGCTGGAGACGGCGCGCCCGGGCGACGCGGGCCCCGCGACCGTTGCGCGCAACGCCGCGGGCCGCCTGGACACGCCCGGCGGCGGCCACATCCCGGGCGACACGCCCTGGACGCGCCGCGACGCGCCCGCCGGCGCGCGTCCCCGGCCTCGGCCCACCGAGGCAGCGGCGCGGCTGCCTGGCGGCATGCTTGGAGCGTGCGAGGCTGCACATGCGGCGACGCTGCAGGAGCAACGGGGTGCTCCATGTGCTCTGCTCTTTTTGACCGGCTGCAGAAGCAGGGCAAAGCACAACCAGCTTCGGGCAGCGGCGGTCGCCTTGCTGCAACGCTGTGCACTCGACAAGCGGGCAGGCACTGCACAGCATTGTGGTAATGCTTGCTGTGCTTGCATTGGTAGGCGCACGGCGGGAGGATGCGGGCGCGCCCGCCGGCGCCGGCCTACCAGCGCCGCCGCCCCAGCGGCCAACCCGTTTTGCGCAGCAGGCGCAGCAGGGCAACAACAGCAGGATGCCTGGAGCTGGCCCCCGTCCAGCAGGCCTAAACGGGGCCGCCGCTGGGCGCGCCAGCGGCGGCGCTGCGGGGGGCTCAGCGCCTGCGCCGTGGCCGCCCGGCGACCCGCACGCGCCGCCGCGCTCGGCGCCCGGCGGCGCTCGGCGACGCTGGCCGCACGCGCCGCCCGCCGACGACGCGCCCCTCCCAGACACTGAGCTGGGCAGCGCGGAGGCTGACGGCGACGACGTGCACATGCACAACTCGGGCGCGGCCGGCGGCGACAGCGCGAATGATGCAGCAGATGGTCTGGATGCGGGCGAGGCACAGCACGCGGGCGGCTCAGGCCTGTGGCAACCGCAGGCCAGGGTGCGCTTTGGCCGCGCCGCATTGCCGGGCGCCGGCGACGCGGGCGCCGGCGGGCTGAGGGGCGCAGGTGAGCCAGGGGGCCCGCTGGTGGAAGACAGCGGAGGGCAGGACGCGCGGCAGGCGGCTGGCGCGCCGCCAGTGTCGAGCAGGTACCTGGCGCGGCAGATGGCAGATGACGACGAGGAGGCTGCCGACGGCGAAGCAATCCCTGGCACCCCCTAGCGCTGCGGGCGGCCATTGGCACAGGCTGACCTGGCGAGCCGTAGCAAGCAAACGGCAGGCTGAACACCGCCAGGGCGCTGTCTATGGTGGAGCTGCTTTGGCGTGATGCTACTCACAATGGGTAGGACATGATGGTCTTATGTGTCGAGGTACCAGGCCAAGCTGTGCACAGTGCAGTGCATATATTCCTAAACTTTTACAGGCATTGTATCAGTGCAACATATTACCCCTGGCCAAAGCATATCAGCAGACAAGCCAATATCCAGGAGCACCACACGCCTGCGCTTTTGGTGCAAGCAGCGCAATCACCCTGATATGAGCACACAGCATGCAGGAAAACATGCTGATGCAGGAATGGCACCCGCATGCCAGATACAGTGTTTGAACGACACTGCCAAAATTTTCTGCCACTGAGATGCTACACCGTCAAGTTATGCCCTCGGAAGACCCCGCAAATTGTTGTTTTATTGCAACAATGCCAGCTGAATATGCGGTGTTTTTAGCTAGCACAAGCAGCTACAAGCGGGCATAAACCGTTTGACGACTCTGGCGGCATGCCATTCGCCTGCCTACAGCAGCTCTGTAGAGCCACAGTGTTTTCTCGCCGGTCAAGCTAGCCTGCATAATGTCCGCAGAACCCTCAGGCAGAGGGAGCAGCCGCTATAGTAGCGCGCGGCGTGCAGAACATGGGCAAGCCATCCTTGAACTGCAGCGTCCCGCGCAGCACTTCCAGGTCCTCCATGCTCTTTGCTGCAACCTACATGCACCAAGAGGGCGTCGCTGTCACTCGGGCAGTGTTTATTGTCATGCGACGTGAAACGTGCACTCCGCATGGCGTGAAGGGTACCTGTGCTCAAAACCCCAGGTGCCATCCAAAACCCAGGTGCCATCAGGCACGACGACACAATGGCAAACCCATTACGCCAGCACGTAGCACAGACTAGCAACAAAAGGAATGCCACTCGTGCCACTAATTGCCCAGCATGCACAGCACACATAGCGAGTGTCACATCCCTCGAGTGCGGACAGGTGCGGACACACGCAATCGTGCAGCACGCTGCGTGAGCGCACCTCTGGCGTCAGCTCAAACTTGAACGCAGAGACCAGCATCGCCACCGCGGTTGGCATGTTGATCTTAGCCAGCTGCTGACCTGCGCACAGCGCTGTGGCACTCAGGCTTGCCCCCCTGGGTCCTGCCCTCCTGCCGCGGCTGCACGTCCTCGAGAGAGCCCTGCATGCAACAAGAGGTGCAAGCAGCACACGCACAGGTCAAGTTGGCCGGTCAACAGGTAGCCATGGCGCCAGGACATCATGACCTTGACTTACAGCCATGATCTACTGACGTGATGGCAAGTCGCACGCATGCAACAGCACAACGAGACATTCGCGGCAGCGAGCTGTGAGGCATCGCACCAACGCAATTCCGCATGCCGTTGCCAAACGGCGTATACCGGAGCGCCTGCACACCACACCCACGTTATGCGTGCCAGGACGCCCTTCAACCCGCATCCTCTGGCGAGCCATATCTTGAATATGTGCGGCCGCCCTTCATTACTGTTCACAACGCGTTGGCCTGAGCCCACTGCGGACTTGCCCTGAGCCCACTGCAGATTTGGAAAAGACAATCAGGGCTTGCTGCGTGGCCGTGGCCCCTAAGCGCGACACCGCACCTTGGTCGCGGAGCCCTTGAAGTCGGGTACGCCGTCGTCCAGGCCGCCCTGCCCGGCATCAAGGCGCGCGCCCACGTCCGCCGCGGGCGCGCTGCGCTCGACGTACACCGCCTCTTGGTTCTCAAAGCGCTCCTGACGCCGCAGAGGAAGGTATATTAGTGTATGGATGGCACGCTCCTATAACCAGTAATAAGCAACTTTGGAGGAGAGACCTTTAGCCGCGACAGCGCCCCGCTGTGTGCATCCGTCGTACTGAGTACAAAAAATCACTGTGGAAACGCATAAGAATATGCATGGCCTTGCAGCGACACAAACAGCCCGAAGTCCCTAACAGAGCCCGAGCCTTGTGAAACAGACGACGACATGCAAAGCTGCCAGACTACAGTGGATAGCCGGTGCCTAATGGGCTGGACCCTGCCATGTGAGCATAACAGGGCTGCCTTCATATTGCTCGTGCGCACACCAACAATGTGTCGCGCTTTTGACCTCGTACGCACATCCATTCTGGCAAGCAGCCGCGTTCTTATCACCGCCGACACTGCGACAAAAGGGGCATGCGTGTAGCCGCACCGGGATGAAGCGTTCAGGCGCCTCCCAGGAGTGCGGGTTGTTCAGCACCGCCAGGTTGGAGCCGGTGATGGTGGCGCCGCGCGGCAGCACCAGCCCGTTGGACAGGCGCACATCGCGCGCCACGACGCGCAGCATCCCGCCCGCGACCACCGGGCGCAGCCGCATCGACTCCTGCGCAGCGGCGCAGCCCAGGTTGCCGGGACGCCGGTGCACGCTGACGGCGCAGCCTCTTTACAGACCTGTGCCATGACAGTCGGCACCATACCAGGCGCACTCTGCTCGATGCGCACGGGAAAGCGGATAACACCTCGGCCTGTCTCCGTTGGCCTCTACAAATCTTGGGCACGGCCGCATCATCAGACGCGCGCGCGACGGCCGCAGAACAATGCATAGGTTTATGGTTATCACGCGCGCCTTGAGCACCGCGTCCAAAAATCGCAAGCGGCTGATGTCGGCAAACGCGAAGGGGCGCGGGTGCGGGCGCGCGGGCGTCGCGAGCAGGCCGGCCGCGTCCAGCTCCGCCTCCAGCGCGGCCGCCGCGGCCGGGTGCTTGGCCAGCAGGTAGAGCGTCCAGGCGATGCTGTAGCCGGTCGTCTCCGAGCCTGCGTTGCAAAGCAGGGGGCTGTGACACGGCAGGTAAGCAGGGCGCTAGCCCCGAGGACCGGGGCTGGTAGATGGTAGGCAACTACGCAGACACAGGCAGCAGCTACTGAAAGCAACCAATGTTTGCACTTGCTTTGTCTTCCTGTAAACTCTCTTCAAATCACAAACTGTAGCTCCCACGCCGTGACGGGGTTCCGTGTCTTGGGGGAAAAAGCACAGCCATGCAGCACGACACCAGCAGGACGGCGATCCAGCCCCTGGCTATGGCCCGACGGCGCGGAGGCGAATGCGCAGCGCCGCGCACCAGCGATGAACATGATGGACGCCTCATCTTCCAGGCGGTCCATGCTCAGCGGCCGCTGCGTCACTGGGTCTACGACGCGCAGCAGGTGCGCCTGCGCGCGCAGCGCGCCCCGGACCGCTCAGTTTAGTCCATAAGCGCATGGAGGCGGCGCGGCGGCTTACCTGCCCTTTGGACGACCCCTCTACATATCTACGCACATCTGAGAAGGCGGGAAGCTGGCGCCGCAGAGGCATGCGCTGCCGAAGGTCAGTCGCGCTGCCGGCCTAGCTCGCCCCTGTGCGCCCCACGCCCAAATGCGTGAAACGAGCGGGCCGTCTGCGCTGCGTGCGCAGCGCGGCGCACCGCGATGGAGCGCTCGTCGAGGTCCTTGCTCGCGCGGCACTCCTCCATCAGCTGGCGCGACATCTGCAGGATGCGCCCGGAAGCCCACTCGCCCTTGCTCGCCTCCTGCGCGGGACGCCAGCTTCTGTCGGCAGCATGACTACTTCTTGTTACGTATGTCACAGAATAACATGCAGATTAAGCACACATTCAGCGCATTTCCACACTGCGTGCAGGCATGCCCCGGCCATGCTCGAGGTGAGCCGCCACACACAGGCAGCAGAGTCTGTCGGTCCGACCTGCCAAGCCACAGCAGAGCCCCTGGTGGGCAGCCGGGGCCTACCATGGGATCGGCGCCAGCACACGGCCACGCATGTGCTGCGCCCCGGAGAGCGCAGGGCGCCGGCCATCACAGCGCTCGCGAACCTCGCCCGGCAGGGCCTCAGACGCGACAGGGCACAGGGCCGCGCTGCATGGGGCGCGCACCCTCCTGTGGCCCAGGAAGCGCAGCGGGTTGTTGAAGCGCTTGCCGGCCTCGCCCAGCAAAGTCTTGAACACGTCAAAGACGTCCGGCTCGCCGCCGAAGGACGCCGACACATCGATGCGCCTGGGCAGCCAAGCCGCAGACTGTCAGGAACCTGCCAATCGATTTGGGGTTGAGGCAGGTCTCATGCACTGCCAGCACCCCCCTTACAGCTGTCTGCAGGTGCGCATGCACAATGTCAGAATGGCAAGGCATGCACAAAGACCGTAGACGTTCAGTCGTCTGGGCCCATTACCATCGCTTTGCTTTTCACACCCACTTGGAAGCGCTTGCCTTTTAAAACCAGCACGTCTGAATAGCTGCTGCTCACGCGCACGCTGGGAACACGAGCAGACGCCAAACATGCAGGCTAAAATTCTCTGATAGATTTCCACTGGACGCTCACCTGCCTTATCTCCCAGGCCTGTCTGGCACCAAAGCTTGACGCCACCGCTTGCGCTTGTCAACAGACATGCTCAAGCGTTGCAGAGCGCGCCTAGCGGTGTGTGCTCTCCAAATGCCCTGCTCAGAGCAAGGGCCGCGCGCCTGCTGACGCCAAAGTCGTGGTCGAAGCCCACGCGCCCGATGACGTCGAACGACTCGCGCTGCGCTTGCAAAGCTTTCGTCAGTCATCCCTTACTCCTTGCAAATAGTTGCTCTGTCATATGAAACCACAGGATGGAGCCACAGGCACAAGCACGCCATGACGCACGAGCCAAATCAGAGCCCAGCGGCAAGCTGCTGCACTTTGGCATACATGCAACAGCGCACACTGGCTAGGCTCGCCTGTGCAATGTTAGAGATGTCGAGTGCTTCGCCCGGCCCGCGCGCCGCGATGCCATTGATGAGGTCCTGGACCACTGTGCAGATGTGGTGGTGGAAAGCCCTGCAATGCAGTCAGCCAGTCTGAGCCAGGACACCACATCAATCAGCAGCAGACTCAGACCAGCGCCGCAAACAGGCTTGCAGCCGCCCCAAAATAGGGGGCGCCTCACTTGAGGTTGGCGGTTGAAAACGCCGGTGCAACTGCCTTCCGCACGAGCCGCCACTTGTAGTTGCCGGACATCTCGCTGCCCGGGAGCACCGGCGGTCAGTCGTCGTGCTGAAGGCGCTGGGCAGGACAGGGGCGTCCACCAGAAGCAGGTCAGGCGCTCGCGGCGACGGGCAGGTTGCGCGCTCGCGCCGCCGCACCTGAACATGTTCCGCTCCGTTGTCTTGCCCCTGGGCCGGATGAGCTGGAAAACTGGCTTCTCGATGTAGCCCGCGCGCTCAGCGGCAAACACCTCTTGCGCCAGGAACGGATCCGTGATGTAGATGGCCTGCGGCGCGGACCACGGCAGGCTTCAGCAGCTGCCTGGATGCGTTTGTCAGGTGCGGCGGCCCTCCCAGTGCAGGCTCGGCACTCGCTGCGTCCGCAGGAAGTTGGGACCGAGGCCGGGAAGCTGCGCCCGCGCTCGCCAACCCCGCCCCCCGCCGCGTGCGGCCCGCCGCGGGGCGCATGCCTGGCGCCAGACCAGCCGCAGGCGGAAGATGCCGCGGTACTGCTCGCTGAGCTGCTTCACGACGCGGTGCGCCGGCGCGTCGGGCCGGTTGAGCAGCGGCACGTGGCCGGCGAGCAGGCTGGCGGGCGGCGGCCCCGGGAAGGCGCGCAGCATCCACGCGGCGCGCACATACGTCCACAGCTTCCCCGCATACAGCGCGGCCAGGACGGCCAGGCCTGCGAGCAGGATTGTCACTGCAACCATCGCACGCTCTGCCTGGTGCGCTGAACGGCAAGCCGATCTCACTGCGCAGCTGTCCCCGGGGTCGGTCGCAAGCGAGTCTTGTGAGACTCGCGTGAGATGACTAAACTCCTGCAATCTTAGTAAATCAACCCTGTAACTGTACGAAAGGGTATGCTCTCTGTTCCGAGATCTGAAAATGGCAGCCGGTGCCATCCACCTTGACAGCGAGCATCGCTCCACTAAACCCGCCAGCCCGAAAGAACATGGCCAGGATGAGCGTCTACGTGATCTGTGCCCTTTCGGCCCTCTGCCTGTTTGGCGGGGCAAGGGGCTGGGGCAGCTGCGACTCCAAGTACGTGGCGACGCAGACCAGCACGCCGTACTCGGCGGCCAAGTGCGCACCCCAGGCCTTGCTGCAGCAGGGCAGAGGGTGGGTCAGATCGCCGCAGCCGGCGCCCACAAAAACAAGCGCCTGACGGCGCCGCTGCTCACGCAGCTACTGCGTGAACCCCGGCTCCTGCGACAGCAGCCTGGGCATGGCCTGCCCGACGGTGGTGCCGTGCACGTCCGCCGCCACCAGCGCCCTGCCCGGCGCCTTTCCCTGCGTGGCCCCCGGGTGCCCCGCCTGCGCGCCCCCGGGCGACCCGGCCGCTGCCCTGCCGCTCTTCCCGATCCAGCCCAGCGGCCCGCCGGCGCCCGCCGGTGCGCAAGTGGTCCAGCCCTGGCATGGCCCCCGGCCCTGCTCCTGGTCGTGTGCACTTGGCGGCCACGGGCGCCTGAGCGGCCTACTCGGGCGCCTGCTCCGCGCGGCAGCACAAGCGCCTCCCTCGCCCACACTACACCTGTGAGGAGGGCTTGGTGGCATCGTGGCTGATCGGGCTGTCGAGCAGTATGATAACAGGCTCGCGGCTCGCAGCGCAGCCTCCTGCACCCGCAACTTTTCCCACACACCTGCGTACGGCCTGGTCTACACCGCCCATGAACAGCAACTAAACACTCTGCCCCCGCCTGCAGCAGGCAGCCTGTACATCGCGCTGGACACGAGCACGGCCGGCATCACCAGCGTCACGCTCACGCTGCAGCTGCCGAACGGCACCATAGTCGGGCCGGGCGGCAAGTTCTCGGCGCGCGCCCCGCCATGGCTCATGAGCAAGCCTGCATGTACCTGCGGGGCTAGCCACATAGGAGTGCAGAGCGCACCTGGGACTCGTCAGGCAACAGGCCTGCTTGTCATCCAGCACTGCCGACTCATCCAAAGCGCCTGGTGTCGTTCATCGGGAACGGGGTATCGCGGCGCCGCAGAACGCACACGTGCCTCTTATATCGGAGCAATTTGTGTCTGATGTGCGACGCCCCCATCACGCCCTGCAGGCGGCGACAAGCTGGTTTCAGGTCCCCTCTTGCCTGCGCTCACCATGGTGAAGCGATGCAAGCGCGGGCTGCGAGCAGGCATACGTGGGCGCCACGCCGCCGCTCGCGGACGGCACAGCGGCCAAGCAGACGGATGGCGCCCTGGGGTGCGGCCCCGCCCTGACCAGGCACCACTATATGGATGCAAATGGAAAAGCCAGAGCGGCATGGCGCACCGCAGACATCATGGAGCCTCCGTGAGCCTGCTTACTTGTAGGCAAGGTGTGCAGGGTCAGCGTGCTCAGCGCCGCGCCGCGCTATTCGTCCATCCAGTGCCGCCCTTGCGCCCGCCGTCACTGGGCTGCTTGAGACGGGGGCATGCAGGCACATGCGGGCAGATGTTTAGCCCTACCTGACATCGTCGCGCGCTGCTCCCGCGCAGGTACGACAGCATCCGAGTCAGCGCAAACTGCGCGACGTACACGCGCGCGGTGCCGGCGGCCGCCTGCTCGGCCGCGCCCATCTACATCGGTGCGCCGGCCGTAACCCCGCGTCGTGCGCAGCAGCGGCACAAGATGGCCGGCGGTGCTGACCTGCCAACCGCCCCGACTGGCGCGCATCTGGGCCGTTTAGCACTGCATGCATTGTGGCAAGCACGGCTGCTCCTCGCTCTGTGCGGGCTCCATAGTCTGCCCGAGGCAGGGCACAAGGCTGCTCAGGCCCGCCGCGAGCCCTGCAAAAGTGCGCCTCCCTAATGGCAGCGCCGGGCCGCGCCTGAGGCGGGCGGCGCCTGCGCGCAGCGGTGCAGGCAACGGTGTGCGCCTCGGCGCAGTACGCCTACGGCACGCTGCACGCGACCGACCCGGGGTCCATTGACGCGCCGGGCGCCAGCTACCTCGACCCCAGCGTGCAGGCCAGCGGCTGCGGCTGCGACGACCGCTCGTGCGCTCCCGCAGCGCATGCATGCCGCACACGCACGTAGCGTGCACTCGCACACGAAAGCGTGCGGCGCTGTGGCTGTTCACCGTGCCCATATCACGCGTGCTCAGGAGCCACAGGGTTTGTGTCAGCGTGTGCGCCAGCCTCAAGCCATGCAACTTGCATGCTGTGCGTGTGCGCACACGAGCGTATGCGCCGGAGTACCTTGCGCATGCACACGCTGATGCAGGGCAGCGTGCCGCGACGCCGACATCATGTTTCCCGTCGCTGCCAGCTATCGTGTGCCCTGCGACGCGCCACGGCCTGCTCCTCAAGGCGCCGTCGCCTGCCCTTTTGGTTATGAGGAGAGCTCTGCCCGTGGGGCGCCTTGCCAGGCGCTTGCACCGCGCATCCCGGGCGCGGCAGGTCGGGCCATGACATCTGCCTCTCCATCGGCAGCGTGCCGGCGGCCCCGTCGGCGACGTGGTCGCCCGTGCCCGGCCCGGGCGCCGCATCCGTGACCTGGTTTGGCGACGCGAGCTCCAACAGCGCATACATTGCCGTGCGTTGTTAGCGGTCCCCTCCCTTGGCTCGCGCGCGCCTGATAATGGTGGGGTCATGCATGCACCCCGCAGTGCACTGCAGCCCGCGAAAGTGGCTGCCTGCGTAGCTCTCAGCCCGCCCGTGCAAAGGTGCCAGCGTTAGCTGTGGCCATGCGAGCTGCGCCTGCCCCGTATGCTGCCGCCCGGCGGCCCCTGCGCGCTGCTGCTGCCCTGCGAGCTCACATAGCCTGCCTGGGAGCATGCTGCCACCAGCAGCCCGGCGCGCGCGCGCCCGGTCTGACATCATCCTGAGCCGTGCCAGCCTGTGCTCATATCGCCTTTGGCTAACTCAGCCTCCCCACCTGCTGGGCCTCCCATCCGCGCAGGTTGCGCCACTGCTCTCGGCCGCATGCGCGCTCGTGCCCGCACCCGCTGCGCCCGCACCCGCGCCCGTGCCGATCGCCGCCCCGGCGCCGGCGCCCGCCGCCGTCGCCGCCGCCGCCCCGGTGCCCGCCAGCGCGGCGCCCCACGCGCCGGCGCCGGCGCCTATGCCCGCGCCTGTGCCGAGGCCAGTGGCGCCCGCGCCTGCCCCCTCGCCGGTGGCGCCCGCGCCGGTGGTCATGCACTCCGCCCCAGCCCCCGCGCCCGCAGGCTCGACGTCCCATGCGCCTGCGCCAGCGCATGCGCCGGCCGCGACGGCGCCGGGGCCCGCCATGCATGCCGTCCCCGCCGCGGCGCCTGCGAGCGCGGCCCACAACGCGCCCGCGCCCGCCGCACACACCGTCCCCGCCCTGGCGCCCGCGCCGGGCCCTGCGAGCCGCAGGGCCCCCGCCCCGGCGCCGAGCCTGCCGCCTCCGCCGCCCACGGTGCGCCAGGAAGTGGTGGCAGGCAACGTCACATTAGCAGGGGGGGGCTCTGGCACTGCATCTGTCCTGGCCTGCAGTGCTGGCAAGGCGCTTCCATCCCGGTGCTCCATTGCCACTGCAAGCCAGCGCAGCCACCGCAACCGCTTGTGCTTGCTCGGCGTCCAGGACACCATGCACTCCGTCGTGAGCGACCGCCAGGCGCCCGTGTTTGCGCGCGCATACAGTCTGACGTTCACTGCTGACGCGCGGCGCAGTGCGACGCGTTCGGCTACGACGCGCCGACGCGCTGCTACGTCTCGAGCGGCGGCGCGCACCGCTTTGCATGCGGCCACCAGGCGCCGGCGCGCGCCCCCGGCGGCGCGTCGTGCTGCACCTGCGCCGCTGGCGGCGGCGGCGCCTGCGCGCAGGGCGAGGTCTGCGTCAAGACGGATGGCGACGGCGGGCAGTGCCAGCGCGCGCCGAGCCCGGCGCCCGCGCCGGCGCCCAAGCCGAGCACGCCCGGCGCGTCCTGGGGCAGCAGCGTCGCGCCGCCGCCCACGACCATCGGCAAGCCCGGCGAGGACCGCGGCGAGGACAGCCAGGCGGGCCCGAGCGCGCCGGGCGGCGCGCGCGGCTCCGGCGAGCACTCGCGCCGCGCGCTGCTGGACGACGGCGACGGCTGGGGCGGCCAGCTGGACACGCCCGGCGCGCAGGGCCTGGGGGACCTGGGGATCCTGTACGGCGGCGCGTCCGGCGGGCAGGGCGCGGGCGGCGGGCTGAGCGGCAGCTGGGGCGGCGGCGCGGGCGCGGGCCAGGGCGGCAGCGGCGCGGGCAGGGTCATTGGCCTGTGCTCTGACACGGGCGCCTTTGTGTGCGGCTGCGTGTAGCGCGCGCCGGGCGCACCCGCGCGCTGCTGGGCAGACGCAGCTGGGCCTGGCAGTCAGCTCGATGCCGGCTGCATCTGGCGGGATGGCGCGTTCAATGCGCATGCATGCACCTGTGGCGCGTGCCTGGGCTGTGAGAGGCTCGGGCTGCTGCGCGGACTGGTGGTCAGCTGGCGCCCAAAGGCTGGCGGCTCGTTGTGCGGCTGTGCTCCTTTGTGGCAGCTGGATCGACGGGCGTCGTTGGTGCCAGGGTAGTGCATTTTGCCATTGTTAGTGTTGCGCCCGCCGAACTGCTGGAAACAGCGCTGCATGCAGCTTTGCTGATGCTGATGTAACGCGACAGCCTAGAAAATCCGCACCCTAGCGAAGGTTACGCCTACCTTTCAAATTTGCTGTAGAAGGCTCGTGAAAGCTGCCATTATTGCCGTGGCCAGGCCGCACGGGCTAAATTCCACGACATGCAGTCGGCGCCGCTGTCCGGAGATGGGCCCTGTCCTGGAACGGAGCCAGAACAGCATACCGGCCTGCTCGAGGCCGAGCACACCGGCCTGCCGGAGGCCGAGCAAGCACGTGCCCGCCTGTTCATGGCCGCGTGTTGGCACCGCTGGGAGGCGTTGCCAGGCACGGCTGTCGGCGTTTCCAGTTTCACGTACGACGTTGGGATCCCCTGCGCCCAGTGCCCAGGCAGTGCGGACGCCCCGCAGAGCTTGCGCGCGCATGCAGCGCCGCCGGGTGCACGTCAGCGCGGATTCAAGGCTGCCTGGAGCATGTCGCTGAGTGCGTGCCTAGGCCGCTTGTCGGCTCTGTGTGCTCCCTATTGGTCTGCGCCGCGCAGGCCCCGGCCCAGGGCAGCGCCGACGCTCTGCGCGCCGCAGGGCGGGCCGCGCTGTGGCGCAGGCCGCCATCGACCGGCTGCGAGCCGTGCAGGTGCGCAGCGCGCATGTGACCCCGGCCCTGCACGCGCCTGGCCTGCGTGCGGCCAGGCGCCCTGCCTGCGCAGGTGCTCCCCGAGCCGTCGCCAGCGGTGGCCGACGCCGTGAGCAGCGGCGAGGCGCCTGGCTGCGGCGCGGCCGCGGCGGGCAGTGCGCTCGAGCGCAGCGGCCGCAGCCGGTGCGTGAGCGGCGCGCCCGCCGCCCGACCGGCACGGCTGGGCGCCGCGCCCGCTGCTGCGCCGCGCACAGGCGAACGCCGCCTCGTGCCCTGCCATGCGCTGTGCAATGTATAACACCGACGAGTCGCGTCTGGCACCACCTGCACCCGCTCGCCCCTGGCCGCCGCTTGATGGGCGTCCGGGGCTGCCGCGCAGGGGCCGGCGGCACGCGGCGAAGTGCACGAGCGCGCTGTCAGACCGCGAGCAGCACCTGCTGCTCGTGGCGTACATGGGCCAGGCGGGCATGCCGGAGCAGCTGCCCACGCAGCTGGCGGCGGTGCGGCCCTGCTCGGGCTGGGCGCGCGCGATGCGCGCCTGCAGAGCCCGAAGCTCCTGGCGTGAGGCGGGCGCGCCACTCGCCGCGCCTGGACTGCTCGCGAGCGCGCCGTGAAACGCCGCGACAGAGCTGAGCAAACAGGTGGCACAGGTCACTCTCGTGCAGCCTTGGCGTGGGGCCAAGAGCGCGATTGCACAGTGCACCTCGTGCGGCGGCGCGTCTGCACGGGCTCCGCGCGCGCACGCGCGTCGCGCGCCTCGGGCCCTGGGCGCGCGATCGGGCGCTGAGCGCCGCGCGCGCGCGCCCAGGCGCTGCGCGCGGGCGCCAGCGAGGCGGCCTGCCGCGGCGCGCTGCACGCGGGCTTCCGCGGCGCGCAGTGCGCGCCCGCCGGCGAGCCGCCCGGCGCCGCGCCGCCGCGCAGCAGCGCGGCCTACAAGGCGGCCATGCTGGCACTGGAGCGGGCGCGCCCCCGGCCCGCTCACCCCCTAGCGCTTCTGTCCCGGCCGCACCCTGCTTGCCTGGCGGCGCTGCCGGGCCATGGCCCGCCGAGCGCTGCCGGCAGCCGCACATGGCCTGATGCTGAGAATGCCGTCTTACCCAGCAATCCACCCGGCTGCGTCTGGCAAGTTTGGCATTTGCTTGGGCGGCTCGGCGGCCAGCGCAGCATTGCCTGCAGTAGCGCAAATTTCGCTGCCTAGGAAATGCACATTTAGCTACTAGCTGCCTCGCTGTGGCCGCAAGCAGGCGGATCCCATATGTCTGGCAAGACGGAACAGCGGCCGGCTCTGCCACGCCCTGCTGTGGCACTCCAGCCTGCACGGCTCCCGCGCCGAGCTGCGCCGGCGCAAAGTCGGGGGGCGCGCGCTGCGGCAGGCTCTGCGGGCGCAACAGGATGCGACGCCGCATGGCTCGCCAGACTGCGCCGCGAGCGGCCCCACGGATGCGGCCAGCCCCGAACCTGGCGCCGAGGGAGTGCCGGCGCCCGAACCGGCGGCCGCCAGCGCGTTTGCCGCGGCCGCCGCGCGGCCCTTCAGCAACGGCCCCGGTCCCGAGCACCCGGCGCCGCAGCCGGATGCGGATGCGCCCGCGCACCCAACGGGCCTGCCGCGCAGCAGCTGGTTCATGCGCGCTTCGCTGCGGGAGGCCAGCGGCGAGGAGCACGCTCCGGGCGACGGTGCGCGGCGCTCCCCCTGACCTGCAACTGCGGTGCCATGGAAGGCCGGCAGGGGGGGGCTCTTTGCCGGCGATGCGCACGCGCCTCGCGTGACTCGGGCCCTGCTTGGGGTGTCCTGGCTGACCAGCCTGTGGGCTTGAGGTGTGTTGGGCAGGGAGCGCAGCAGCTCCCTGCTCAGGACAGGCATCCTGCGCGAGGGTCCCGCAGCCCGGCGGACTGTATGTTGCTTCCAAGCGAACGGGGTTGCAGTGTGCACGCTGGCGCGCGTCCATGCTGGTAACCTGAGCCGCCAGCCAGGTCTTGCGGGCGGCACCCTGCTCCGCGGCGGCGGGCGCCGGGCAGGTTGCTGGCGTGGCGGCGCCCCCAGAAAGTGCCGGACGAGCGCCAGGGCGCCGGCCCAGCATGCGCGGGAGGTTAGGGTAGTGGTAGGTTTCTAGGGTTATAGGGTTGCAAGCACCGAGCGCGCGCGCCGCCGCAGGCCTGGGTGCGTCGCACAGCCTGGCGGACGCGATGGTCAGCGTGACGCAGATGCTGGGCGCTTACCAGCGCACCAGCAGCGCGACCGAGCGCCTGCGCTCCGCGCATGCCAGCAGCAGCGTGAGCGAGCATGCGCACCACGGCGTGCCCAGGCGCGCCGGGCCGCGCTCGTGCTGTGCAGGGCCGGCTCATTTCGGCGGCGCCGGTGGCGGTGCGCATTTTGCGGCCGCATGGCGCGCTTGTGCTCAGCTCGCAGCGCAGCGTGGAAGCGTACTTTGCTCAGACGGCATAGCCATAGGCACTTGCCCTGACAGGGAGCAGTGTTGTTGAACCAGGTACATGCTTAGCCGTGCGTTACCAGCCCGCGGTAGCGCACTATGCAGGCAGCGGTCTCACAGCCTCAGGGATGTCAGATGCACCGGGTGGGGGCCTGCTCAGCATGCACTTCGCCGTGGTCTGTATGCGTGTGAGCTGGGCTGCTGGCTGGAGTCCTAGCGGACTGTTTACTTGTGACGATATGGTTACCTTTGTTGTAACGTGCGCCGCGCGTCGCCCGGAGCAAGTGGCCGCTGCGCCCGCGCGCAGCGCGCCCTTCGAGGGCGCGAGCGTGCCCAGGCGCCTCACCAGCCTCAGCGAGCACCCGGCGCTGGCGCCCAGGCGCGGCCCTGCCGCCCCAGCCGGGCGCCCCTGCCGCCCCGTGCCGCCCGCCCCTGGCCCGCGCCCCTGTGCGCTGGGCTTGGTGCGCTTGCATGGCGGCCAGCTGCTGGGCCAGGGCTGCCGCATGCCTGCTGGGCGCCGGGAGACTCTGATTGAGCATGCGCCTGGCAGCAATCCCTTCACTGGGATGCAGCGCATGCGCGGCGGGCGCCTCACGCGTGCGCGCGCACGCGCCGCAGGCGAGAGAGCATCAGAGCTGCCGAACACGAGCCGGATCGGCGCGCCGCGGGCGCCGGCGGCCGCTTGGCGGACGCAGATGCCCCGGCGGAGGCCGGCGGGCGCGCCGGGAGCCCGGGCGCCGCCGGCCGCCAGCTGCTGGCCCTGCTCCCGCAGGTCGCGGCTGCCTCTGTGAGGAATGCCCCTGCGCCTGACATGCATCTAACATTCAAAAGAAAGGTGGTAAGAAAATAGGGTCATACTCTGGGTCTTGAAACCCTCACATGGTCACCTGCCAGGCAGCTCCTGCAGGTCGCGGAGAAGGCGACGGAGGACGCGCGCGATGCGGCCACGGACCAGGCGCACGCGGGCGCCCTGGACCCGCCGGGAGGGTTCCTGGGCGACCTGGTGCAGGGCCTCCTCGCCGCTGCAGACCTTGCGCGAGCCGCCGGCCCCGCGACCAGCCCCGCCACGCCCGGCCCCGCCGAGGCCCCAGGGCACGAGCGAGTGGGGCCCCGCGCCTCCAGAGGCCCGCCCGCGCCGGCGGCCGCCGCGTTCGAGCGCGATGCCGGCGCGCGCGGCTGCCTGGACGAGCCAGGCGCCCCCCGGAATGAGGCGCGCGCGGCCCCGGCCGGCGCGCCGCGGGCGCGGGCGCGCACGCTGCGGCTGCGCCCGCGGCGCGGCGGCACGGCCGCCGAGGAGTCCGCCACGCACCTGGCCGCGAGCGACCGCACGCGCACGCTGGAGCGCGCCATGGACCATGCGGTGCAGCTGCTGTCAGCGGGCTCGCAAAACCACCGAAGCCTGGGGGAGGCGGGCGGCCTGGCGGGTTGGGCCCCGCAGACCTAGGAGGGTATTACACTGATTTTGGGGACACCTGCATTTGTGTGCAGAGAGACCCAATGGAGGATGCAGGCGGCAGCCGCTGCAGCAGTGGCGAAGTGGGGACTGAGGGTCTCTGTAACCCGTATCTTCTCAGCCCCTACGGCCGATGAGTTGTCAGGTGGTCAGATGCGACAACCCCACACATTGGGCAGCAGTGCGTAACAGGTTCTCACCTCTGTCTAGCCCTACCAGCCCAACCCTTAAACGCAGGTGTTCATGCATCTCAACTGCAGTGCACATAACTAAGCACAGATAAGAGGCCGCTGTGGAATAGCATTCAGTAGCAAAGCAAGGCAGGTAGGTACGCACCGCTTACTTTAAAAAGGGCCAGTCAATGCGGGTGACTCGGCACGGCTATGCAGGGGTGGCCTGCAAAGCATTGCAGGAAGCCCCGCGGCAAGCTGCCTGCAGCGGTGCCCCTGCAGGTGCAACAAGCTGATGAAGCGTGAGTGCAGGCGGGCTGTGTGGAGGAGTGCACTGCGGAGGAGCGCACCAGGCGCTGCATGCAGTGCATCGGTCGGCGTGGGCTGCCATGCATTGCTGAGCCATGCTGCGCATGCTGTGTAGCTGCCCTATCCCGCCCGAGGGTTTGAACTCGGATGCAAATCAGACAGGTTGGTATACATCGCGACCGCCGCCGGCGCGCTGCTCAAGCGAGCTGCTGCCGCCGACAAGAGCCCGCGCGTGGCTGCCAAAGCGCAGTCGGCGCGCGCGGTGCTTGCGAGGGCGTGTACCAATTGTCTGGCGAGCTTGAGCACGGGCTCGACAGGCAACGATACTGTTGCTGTGTAAAGAGCAGCACGCTGAGGCACACTCTGAAACACCTCCGACTTCGACGCGCTTCTCCCAGTTAACACTTCACCGCGCGGCTGGCGATGCCCGGCCTGCTCGATGGCGAGCGAGCCCGCGTCCGCCTGTTCATAGCCGCGTGCACGCAGCACTGGGAGGCGCTGCCGGGCGCGGCTCCCGCGCACCTCCTCGTTTCTGTCAAAACGCGGCTCCGCGGTGCCGGGCGCTCGACGTATGCCGCTGCACTGCCGCGCAGAGCTTGCGCGCGCGTGCAGCGCCTCTGGCAGCACGCCAGGACAGATTCAGAGCTGCCTGGAGCTTGTCGCGGAGTGCGCGCCCGGCCGCCCTCAGTGCGCTCCTTTTTCTAGACTCGCGCGCAGAGGCCTGGCCGGGGCGAAGCCCGTGCTCTGCGCGCCGCGCAGGACGGGCCACGCCGTCGCGCAGGCCGCCATCGACCGGCTGCGCGCGGCACAGGTGCTCTCCGCGCACGCCTCCGTCGCTGCGCGCACCGCGCGCCGTGCGTGATCGCATGCCTTGCATTGCCTGCAGGTGCTCCCCGAGCACCCTGCAGCGTCCGCCAGCGCCCCGAGCGCTGGCGGGCCGCCCGGCCTCGGCGCAGTCCAGAGCCGCGGCTCGCTCCGGGACAGTGGCTGCGCCCGGTGCGCGCGGCGACTCGCGCAGCAGCGCTGAGCACTGCTGGGCATATGCTGCGCGCCGCTTGGTGCGAGTGCGCTCGTTGACTGTGCACTCGCGCCGCACTGCACAGCTGGGCGCCCGTGGCAGCCCCCCAGGGGCTCAGGCGTGTGCGCGCGCGCGGCCCAGGTGCCGGCAGTGCTTGGCAGACTGCGCGGGCGCGCTGTCGGACCGCGAGCAGCACCTGCTGCTCATCGCCTTCATAGGCCAGGCCGGCATGCCGGAGCAGCTGCCCATGCAGCTGGCGGCGGTGCGCCCCGGAGGCGGTTGCGCAGCGCGCTTTGCTGCGGGCCCCACCTGCAGCAGAGCGCATGCAGCCCGTGCTCGCAGAGCTGGATCTTGTGCGGTCGCACTGCTGCCGAGCGAGCTTTTATCGACTGGCTCTCTCGCTGGGTCCCGCATCTGGGCGAGCGGCGCTTGCGGCCATGGCACCGAAAGGGCGCGGGCGCCGACGCAGCAGCCTGCACAGAGATGCTGGCTGCGTGCACGGCTGCGCTGTCCGGCGCCCAGTGCCGCGGCCGCGCGCGCCAGGCGCGCGGCGCGGGCGCCAGCGAGACGGCCTGCCGCACGGCGCTGGGCGTGGGCTTCCACGGCGCGCAGGGCTCGCTCGCCGGCGCGGGGCCGCGCTGCCTGGCGGCCTACCAGGCCGCCATGCTGGCGCTGCAGCAGGCGCGCCCTGCCCTGCCGCGCGCATGCCGCCCCTGCCCCGATGTGCCGGCGACCATCCACCAGCTCGACGCGCGAGGCTGGGGCGTGACGCATAAGGCCGCAGCCCTGGACAGCTGCACATGCAGCAGTGCTGTCGGACAGCAGGGCTGGACAGGAGCCGGCCTGGCAGCGCCGCGCAGGCCTCTGTTCCACGCATGCACATCCCGCTTTCCGCCGCGCTGCGCTGGACAGGCATGCGCACAGCGTTGCGCTGCGGCAGGCTCTGCCGGCACACCACGAGATGCCTGCGCCTGGCTGTGCCGAGGGCGCTGCACACAGCTGCGCGGACCCCGCGAGCCCGCCGCCAGGCTCGGTCGCGGACGGGCACCTCATGCCGCTGCTGCCCGCCGGCGCGCACGCCGCACCCGCTGCCAGGGCGTCCAGCGCTGACTCTGCGCTCACCCTGCTCCAGCCGGGCGCGGGCGCGCCTGCGTATCCGGCGGGGCTGCTGCACGCCTGGTCCGTGCGCGGCGCGCTGCGGGAGGCCAGCGGCGATGAGCTGTTCGCCGGCGACGGTATGCATTGCCCTGCCCAGCATCAACATGAAGGCGTGTCTCAGCGTGCAATGAGTTGAGAGGCATGTGATGCTGCGCACTTTGACGACTGCGACGACCGCGACGCGAGCACTTCACTGCTGACACATTGAGGGGGCCGGGCCTGACCCGGACTCTTTGCGGCTGCAGGGCTCAACGCGTCGTTCAGCCTGGCGCACGCCCTGGTGACGCAGATGCTGGGCGTGGAGCAGCGCACCAGCAGCGCGACCGAGCTCCTGCGCTCCGCGCGCGCCAGCAGCAATGCGAGCGAGCACGCGCATAACAACCTGATCAGGCGCGCCGGCCCGCACACACAGCTGCTGATGCTGCTACTTGGAGCTGCGCCAGCGGCGTAGCATGGTTTAGGGCGGCGTGGCGGGCGGCATGCTGCTCTCAGGTCAGGCATGGTGGCGGCATATCGGCTTGGCCAGCTCATGGACAAGGATCCAGCCACAGCGTGGGCATACAATCATGAGGTGTAGGTCATGCGGCAGGAGCGTCACGCACGTGCCCTGGTTGCAGGTGTGCTGCCATCCGCACAGACTTTAAGACTGCACAGAGTCCTCCTCCATGCACGCACAGCGCTCCGCAGAGCCCACAGAGGTGTTCGGCTCTTGAGGCACGCCGAGGCAGGACGCCTTGTCGCGCGCGCTCAGCCCCAGGCCGGAGCTCTGGCGGGGCCGCAGCTTTGTTTGCGGCTGACTGCCTCTGATGGTAAGATAGGCGAGAGGCTGACAGCATGCATCTGACGAGTGCCAATCTCAGTGCCATGCGCGCAGCGCGCCGTACAGCTCCACAACCGCGCCGAGGCGCCTCACCGGCCTGAGGTGAGTCACCTACCCGGACCTGGTACCCCTGTCTGCCTGCGCAGACCCTGCGCCCCTGACTGCATTCGCCGCGGGAACAACAACCACTGACAGACATATGCATGTATTTGGAACTGAGCCGGGATTAATGATGCATGCCGGCTTGCGGTGTTGTGTGCGCAACGCTGTGCACGCTCTGTGAACGGCATGCCAGGCTGGAAGCTTTCAGGCACAGCTGCTGCCGGCAGGTTCAGCAAATACCAAGTTTGGTGCATGCACTTGATGTGTTGATGGCAAGCAACCTTTGCCCCGATTGCATCGAGTGCGCGCGGTGGCAACAGCACAACACCGCGCTATATCCACAACCCAGCCCTGCGGGAAGCCAAGACAACACATGACGGCTGCGGAGGCCACCTCGCCTGTGCGCGCGGGCCAGGCGCAAGGTCACCAGCATTGATGAGCGCGGTCCGCGCGAGCCCGCCGCGCCCGCCGACGAGGCCTCGGTCGAGCCCTGCTTGGGGGCCAGCGGCCAGGCCGCGGCCCCACGCGCTGCCCTAACCCTACCCCAGCTGCTGGACCTGCTGTCGCAAATCACGGAGCATCTGCAGGGCGCGGCCGCGGATGGGGGCGGCCCGCACGCCAGCCCCGTCGACCTGCCGGCCGGCCGGCTGGCTATGCTCGGCGACCTTGTGCAGGCCCTGCACGCAGCCACCCATGGCGGCCAGGCCGACACCCCGAGCAGCCCCACAATCCTTGGCCCTGCACTCGCGCTGGCCCTCCAGCCCCTGGCAGCGCGCGCTGCCGAGGCCGTCGGGCCTGCGGCGGCGGCCGCTGGCCGCGAGCATGGCGCTGGCTGGCGCGGGGCGCTGCGCGGGACAGGGTCCGAGGAGGACCGGAGCCTGGTGCGCAGGGCACGCTCAAGCAAGCACCCCAAGCAATGAAGCCTCTAGCAGTATCGCCGACCGAATTCACCTGTTTGTAGTGGTGGTCTTTTTATGGGCGCGAGCCCTGCACACATGTCGCGAGTCCCATGCGATGAGGCCCGCGACGGCATGTGCCTCGGTGCAGGCCATGCAGTGCAGGAGCACTGCTACCTTGTCTGCTTGACTGGTGACGTCCTCTCCCAGGAGTCACATGCCGAGTGACATGGCCCCGGCAGTGCGCAAAAAATTGCTGCCGCGCAAAAAAATGCTGCCCCAGGCAGCATTTTGTGGTCCCCCTTGTGCAAGCTGGCGGAACCCCTGAGCCACATGCATGCTTACTTGGTCTCATACGTCACCAGGCTGACGCCGCTGGCGGCCACCGCGCCGCTGAGTGGGCGACTGACCATGCGGCCTCGCTGCTTGCCGCTGCCAGCCGCTACGCCGCCGTCACCTCTCCCTCGCCTTCCACAGAGACGTCAACGCTGCCGATTGGGGGTGCGCCGAGCTTGAAGGTTTTGGTGGGTGACAGTCAGGCTCCAAGCCGACACAAAGCAGGCGCTGCTCCTGCCCGAGTGCCCATGCGCCTGCATGTGACCTGGCGGCGTTGCTGAGCGCAGGGCTCGCTCTCACGTGAGATGCTTGGAAGGCGCGGCGGTCGCAGCCGCTGCACTGCAAGCAAGCGCGTTTGCATGCGCGCAGAGACCGTGCACGATGTGCACAGTCCAGCCGCTGGAGCGGACAGCGGTGGGGTGGCAGCCGGCCAGGCCAGCATGCCCTCAGACGCGTGGGCGCCCATGAGGCATTCTAGCATCCTGCCGCAGCATCTGCAGCCGGGCCCAGGCGCCGACCAGCAGCCCCACCAGGGCCCCGGGCCCATGCCCAGCCCCGAGGCTGACCCTGTCATATACCCTAGCCAGAGCGCGCTCTCAATGGCCAGGCGCATGAGCCAGCCCGAGGGCGACGCGCCGGGCACGTGCGCGCTTGGTGATGCCACCTCCCAGGGTCAGGGGCTCGAGGCCCCGACCAGTGCCGCCAAGCTCACGGCGCCCGCGCCGGCCTCGCAGAACACGCTGCGGCTGCGCGGCCGCACCTCTGCCGACGAGTCAGCCGTGACGCTGGCCGCGGATGACCGCACGCGCACGCTGGAGCGGGCCATGGACCGCGCAATGCTCTTCTGGTCAGCAGGCACGCAGACCCTTGCAAGCCTTGAGGAGCAGGTTTCCGCCACGGAGCGCAAGCCATGAGCAAGCGGCCCACGCATTCATTCATCCGGTGAAGAGGTCTACGTAGTCCAGCGTGTTCTGCAGACCTAGCCCAGCGTGTTCTGCAGACCTAGCCCAGCGTGTTCTGCAAATCCTAGCCCAGCATGTTCTGCAAACCCAGCCCAGCGTGTCCTTTCCACCCTCAGCATGTGTCGACAAGTGCCAGTGTGTCCTGCGCGGCTGCATTGCCCAAATCGCGACTCAGCACAGAACCGTAGTACAGGCGGCATGTCGTGCGGTGATACCAGATATCACCCTTGCAGCACACGTGAGTATCGTTTGCGGTGTACCTGGCTCATGCAGCTGGGTGTGGTCGTGGGAAACGGACGCTGCCAGTAGTGCAGTAAATTTCTCGACCGAGCCACTTTACAGCAGACACTGCACACGAGCATTCACAGAGCGGCTGCAAGACAATCTAGATGCAACCGGCCGCGGAAAGGCATCTCTGCTGGCTCACTCTGCCTACCTGTGTCATGACAGAGCGTAGGTCGATATGAAAGAAAGGATGCCCAGAAAAGAACCCACGCCGGCAGTGCCCCAGTCCGGCACACCAGGAGGGTCTCTGCATATATACATGAATGCGGGCTCAGTCCCAGCTTGCTGCTGGACAGGGCGAGAGCCCTGTTGCCATGAAGCAAGCTAGGGTTGAGCAACCGGCAGCGATGGCACACAGAGGGTGGCTGCACTACTCAACCCTCCCAAAAAAAGGTATGTCTGCACTCGGATGACATACACGCAGTCGGTCACTGCAAGCGCCGTGGCATCAGAAGGCGAGATGCTTCGGGCAAATCAATGAAATGGACGCCTTTGCCATGGGCCTGGATGGCGGCCTAGTCTGGACAGGCGCCCCCGCGGGGCCTGTGCTGCGCTTGAGGTGTCTGCTATGAAGCCCTAGAAAGCCCTATTCATACTCGCCGCCCTTAAGAAGGGCGCGCAGGGGCATACCGCCTACGCTACATGCGCTGGGGGAGGCCATACCAAGGCAGGGCGACTGGAGCTGAATCCGTGCCTAACCAAAATGATTCTCAGTGCTGAGAATGATTCTCCCATTGCTGGGCGCGCCGCTCTCCCTCTCCGACCCTCTCCCGCCCTCCCGGACCCTCTCCGACCCTCTCCGTCCTACCCTACCGGCCCGGGCTCTGCCACGCGCCGCCGTACTGGCCCGTGCGGCTGCGCTCGTACAGGTGGTGCACCTCGGACGCCCACAGGTTGACCACGCCGCCATGGCTGTCGGTGCTGAAAAAGCCCTCCATGGCGCTCTCCGGGCGCACCGTCAGCGCATCCAGCTTGAAGCGCGCGCCGCCGGGCCGGCCCGTGTCGCGGCTGGTGAAGCGGAGCGCGCACGCCGGGCTGGGCGACACGCGCACGTGCCACCACTCCTGCAGCGCGCGCGGCCAGCGGTCAGGCTCGCACAAGGGCGCATGCGGCGTCGGGCTGCGTGAGCGCGGACGTGCCGGCGCTCCTGTCCCGCGTGCGGCGGCATCCAGGCGCACATATGCAAGCAGTGCCGGGCGGGGCGGCGCGCGAATGCGCCGCCATGCAGCTGACTCTCAGGCTCGCGCATGTGGCAGCCCCACTGGACACACGGCTGACATACACCTGTAAGCTGCTGGAGGGGGCTTCCATGCCAGCCCATCTATCATACAGCGACGCTGATTAGCAAGCAGGGTGTGCCACAGCGCGTCTTGTCGGGGTCTCCGAGTCCATGCGGCGGTCGGCGGTGCGGCCTGCCGCGCCCGACCGCGCCCGCCCGGCCTCTTCACGCTCACGCTCGCGGTGTGAACTGCGAGGCGCGCCTTGATAGACAGCTTGGCGGTCCACAGCGCATCAATGGTCTGCGCGGTGCAGTTGCAGCCGCCGCCGACGCACAACAGCGTCGCCGCGCCCATGTCCTTATAACTCATCACCACCGCCAGGCTCAGCCAGCCGCTGCTGCGCGGCTCGCTGGGGTTGACCGTGTCGACCTGCGCGGCCGCCGCGCGGCGCATAAGCGGAGGGTTATAGGGTGCCGCACGGCGGCGCGGCGGCGTGGTGGCGCCCGCATGCCCCTGTGCGCGCGCGCGCCTGCGTGCCCGGCGCCGCCTGGTATAGAGAGCAGCGGGACGCCGCAGACCTCCCCATACCGATGACGCACATGCGCAGGTATGCCGCTCGCTCGGGCTGGTGGCGCACTGTCAATGAGAGCGCGGCCATCTTACGCCGCTGCATGCTTTTAGGCACTGCATTGCATGCCATAGTGCGGTCTTTGGCGGCCAGGGCGGGAGGCGGGTGCGGCCGGGCTGGGGCGCCCGCGCGCACCACCAGCTCCAGGACGTCGCCCGGCGCCTCGCTCGCCCAGCCCCAGCGGTGCGCGCCGTAGTGCGTGAGGTCGTCCACCCACTGGAACCCGCCCGCCTGCGCACGCGCCGCGCGTCGGGTCCCGCCGGAGCTGCGAGCGGGCCTGCGGGTGCGGCATGGCTGTGTGCGGACACCCAGCATCGTGTCGCTTGGCCCGATGGGCCCACATGGTCACTGTGCTAAACACGCGTAGCATAGGGCGCCTAGGCCTAGGCTTTGTCGGGCGTGCAGCCCCTACAAAGGGCGCGTGCATGTGCTTCTTGAGTGCAGGCGCTTCTCGCGTACTTGGGTACAGCATCCTGTCACATCTCACACCAAACACCTGGCAGCCAGGCTGCGCATGGCCGGCGCGGGCGCGCGAGGGGCGCGCCGAAGCGTTGCCGGGCACTGCCGCCTCGTGCAGCGACTCGTCGTGCAGGCACACCAGGCCGGCGTTGGCCTCGTGGTTCCCCGGCAGCATCGGCTCGGGCAGCGCAGCCGGGGCGCCCGGCGCAGCCCCGAGGCCGGGGACCAGCGCGGTCGCCGCCAGGTGGTCCTGGAGCAACGCGATGATGAGGTCGGCGAAGTACCTGCGCACGCCCAGCCACGCTCGTGTCGGCTGGCGCCCCACTGCGGCGGGGCTTGGCGGCGGCCGGCCGCTCGCCCCGCTCCGTGTCCAAATCAGGGGCATGCGGCTTTCCCACACAGCCATCCAGAGCCCGGCGCGGGCGCTGGGAGACCGGAACCCAGCATGAGCGCTGGGACCCTAAATCAAACCCTACATGTATGCAGCTCCGGAGCGGCGCGCACTGGTGGCCCAGGTAGTTGGGGTGGTTGACGGAGCACATGACGTCGCGGCTGAGGAAGCCGCGCTGGTTGGCCGCCCAGCGCGGGTGCCACACGTCGCGCAGCGTCAGCGTGGGCAGGCCGTAGTATGCGGCCAGCGTGCCCGACTCGGGCTCCACGGTGTGGTTCCAGAACGAGCGCGAGCCCTGGTTGGCCGTCGGGCTCCACCAGTGCAGGTACACGACTGCCGGCGCGGCCGGCAGCTGCAGCAGCTTGCGCATCAGCACCTCGAGCGCGCGCCTGCGCGCGGCCGCGCCCGCAACTGCAGCGCCCGGGCTCTGTGGTCGCCTACGGGTGCCATACGGGCGTGCACCGCAGTCTGTCGCATATGGCGCCCGCACAATGCGCTGCTTTTGGGCGCATGCGAGCTCTCTGCAGCTCTTCCAGCTGCGGATGCTTTACCCAAGGCTTGGACGCCGAGGAGGCACCGATTAACAAGCGCGGCCTAAGCTGTACTGTCTCAGCATGCACTGTGCCCAACCACCCCTGCTTGCATTGTCACTGTGTGCTGGCGGCATGGTGGGCGTGCAGCCAGGGTAGGCCGCGGGGCGCATGCAGCACAGCGCGGCCCCACCTGTGCGAGTTGTTGAACGCGGGCGTGCGCACGCCGTCGTTCACGTCAAATTGCAGCAGGACCTGCGTCGCCAGGGGCAGCGTCATGCGCATGTCGCGGACCCAGAGGCTCTGGTGCAGGCACCAGCGGCGCAGCACACAACAGGAAGCCATGCCAGGCCGCGGGGCAGGCGGCTGGGGCGCGCCATGTCAACATTACGGTCCGGCACGTGGTCGTGTAAACAACTGCGCGGCAGCACCCCCCGTCAGCCTCTTCCGCCCCCCCAGGCTCAGTTGAAGTCTTACGCTTGGCGGCCTGGCCCCCTGATGCCCCGTTCACGCGCGATGCGGCCTTGCAGCCGGCCAGGACTCTCATGCACCCGCCCGCTGCCCCGCAGCTTTTGCGCGCGCGGCGTCGGGCGCCCCACGCGTTTGCCGAGCAGGCCCCGGCCGCGCGGGCTGGCGCGCCTGGCGAAAAATGGGCTGCCTGTGGAGGAGCGCCCGCCATTGTGGAAAGTGTGCTGGCCCTGGCTGGGCGGGAAGGTCGTGTTCAGCCATTGCGCCACCTGGCCCTGCGCGGCCCCGCCGGCACAGGGTAGGCACCCTTCCCACACAATGTAAGCTTGCATGAGCAGAGCGCGTCTGCCATGCAGGGTCGCGGCCCGTCCACCTCACAGATGTCTTGCGCCATAGAGTGGTGCTCGCACGCGGACACGGGGCGGGCACGTTAGCGCAGTGTGCCTGCCAGCATCGGCAGCCCGGCAGAGGAGCCGGGCATAGGGCGCACAAAGTAGGAGTCTGGGGGTGAAGCAAGGTCGGCGCCCGCCTCGATTGAGCCGCCAAGGATCAGCACAGAGATGGGCTCGCCTGCGAATTCAACCAAACGCGCTGTGAGTAGTCATGGTGCAGGGAGCGCGTGCGGGCTGCGAGCCGCGCAATGACAGCAAGTGACCGGCCAGCAGGCATGTTCGGGCCCCACAGGCGGGAGGAGGGGCGGGGGAGCGCCGCAGCCCGCACACCGCGCAGCAGCTTGGCCATCGCACGGTGCAGGCGCGCGGGGTCGCCCGCGTGGCTGCGCGAGCGAGCGATGTCAGGCGTCTGAAAGCGCACGCCGCGCGCGTAGATGGCGTCCAGCGCCGCCGCCGCGTCCGCCTGCGCAGACGCGCTCGCGTGGGCACCAAGCGCAGTCCTACTGAAAGGCACTTTAGTGCCTGGCAGAGCCGTGCTGTCAGTGAAAGCTTGCGGTGCCCAGCTACCTGTGCAGGAGGTGACTCACACCTGTGCGGGCTGGGCCGCGCCGCCGTTCAGCAGGAGTGCGACCACGTTCTGCAGCGCCGCGGCGCGGTCCCTCTGGTAGACCGGGATTGGCAGCTTGTACCAGCCTTGGTCCTCGTACAGGCTGTGGTTGCCGACTGCAGCAGAGCAGACGGGCTCAGGCCACAGGACACAGCAATTTCGCCAAGTCGATGCATTGAACATCAGGGGATGTGGCCCAGTGGCTTGCGGATCGCGTGGCACACTAAATTGGGGCGGGAGGCTGTGTGCGCTCACAGCACGTGTCGTACTCTGGCGTCAGGTCCTGTGCTGGTACCACCGGCTGGGCATTCTGCGCTACAGAGTTCTTCCTCGAGGTCAGTGGGACAAACGCGGGAGGCTCTCTGCCCGCACTGGCGAGCTGTGCGCACAGCAAGCCTGCCAGCAGTGCTTGTAGAAAGCTGCTGTGCTGCATCGAAGCAGGCTGTGCCTAGGATCCGCATACGGCTAACCATCCTCCGGCATCCTCCAGCTAGCCATACATACAGGTGTATGTAGCTTGGTGCAGCAGGCCGATAGTGTACGATAGGCGCCCAGATGAAGGCGTCTGCTCGAAAGATCGCAGGAAGTTCAAATCGCTACCAGGCCCTACCACCCCTAACTCCTACTAGGCACCTTGCTTTATGCCTGCCAGTTGCCGAAGAAGGCCACCATGCACCGCGCGCCCTGCAGCAGAGCTTCTAATCGCCCCCACGTGCTCTGCACGTGCTGCTCCACGCTTGCAGCGGCTGTGCGCAGGTTGTCCTCCCGCGCGATGGCCTCTCCATGTACCTGCACGGCCGTCCGCCGTCACAGTCCGGGCCACCCGCTCGGTAGCGACGACAGGGGTCAGGCACGCCCGCCAGCGCCCTGCCGGAGCGCGCTGGCAGATACAAGCGCCGCGGGCCTGCGCCGGGCGCGCCTGCAGCGTGAGCCGCAGCAGCGCCTGCGCGAACTCAAAGTTGCGGTTGGCGGCCAGCTCGGCGCCCAGATAGCCCAGCAGGCGGCCCAGGTCGGCCACCTCCTCCGCGCCCGACACGCCCTCCAGCACCTGCGCGTGCGCGCAGGCTGTCGCACATGTGAGATTAGGGTTAGGGTTAGGTTATGTGTCCTCAAGAGTAGAATCTCTTCATAGCTGCTCGGCGCATGCGCAGGTGCTGACCAGCTCCGTGCCTGCTTCCAGCGCTGCATGGTGGTCGACGTCTATGACGCCTGTGCTAGGATTGCATGGCATTGAGTGGAGAGGGTGGGAGCGCGGATTTTGGGCAGGTTCCAGAGCGCGCGTGCCTGGAAAGTCAGGGGCTACTCCATGCCATGCACACACGGCGGAATGCACGTATGCGGCGTGTGCTGCATAGATACAGAGCCGCACAGCATCTCGCGCGCACGGGCCCACGCGCAGGCCAGCGCGCCGCGCCTGCATGGCGCGCAGCTGCTGGTCGAGCGCGGACGGCGCCAGGCCGCGCAGGTACGCGACCAGCGCGGCGTAGTCGCCGGAGGCGGCGCCCTCGCGCAGCCGGCGCACCAGGCCGCCCGCGGCCGCCGCCGCGCCGGGCGCCAGCACGCGCGACCGCGCCCGCCCTGCGCCCGCCGGTGGCCGCTCTTGACGGCCGGCCCTCATGCCCCCGTAGCTCGGCATGCTCTGACGGCCACCTCTTGCCGCCCTTGCTTGGCACGCTCTCAAGAGTTTGTATGGGTGAAGAACTGCACATCACTTTGAAGCTGGAGACTGGTGCGCTGAAGAGGTGGGGCAGATCGCCATAGCCAGTAACAAGGCAGAGCGGGCTGTGGGTGCGCTGTGTTGTCTCCGCTGCTCGGGCGCCGACCGCTCTGATGGCCAAGAGCGGAGCGATTAGATTGGCCGTGGCAAGCTCATGAGCGGGCGCTTCACGCGGCGCAGCGCGCCGGCAAGGCCGCGCCTGACGTGGACGCTGCGGCGCCGCGGTCGCGCGCGCCCGCGCCCGCCTCGCCGCCCCGCCCCGCATCCTCACCCCCGTCTCCCGCCTCCCCGCCGGCGCCCCAGCCCTGCGCCGCCGTGGGCTGGGCGGCAGGCGCCGCCAGCTGCGCCGCCGCCGCGGCGACCGCGTCCCGCCCCTTCCGCTTTCGCCCGGCCGCGGCGGCCGGCTGCGGCGCGGCGGGCACGTCGAACGCGGGCTCCCCGCCCAGGCCGGCCACGGTGGGCAGGAAGAAGGGCGCCGCCTCCGGCTTCTGGGGCGGCTGCAGCGGCCGGCTGCGCTCCTGCGCGCCGGGCCGCGCACGGTCGCCGCACGCGTGAGGTGCAGGGTATGGGATTTAGGGTTAGGGTTAGGGTTGGAAGCAGGCTGCGCTCCTGCGCGCCGGGCCGAGCACGTTCGCCCCACGCGTGAGGTGCAAGGTATGGGTTTAGGGTTAGGGTCAGGGTTGGAAGCAGGCTGCGCCCCTGCGCGCCCGGCCGAGCACGTTTGCCGCACGCGCGAGGTGCCAGGGGGTGGGAGCAGGCTGCGCTCCTGCGCGCCGCGCCGTGCACGTTCGCCAGAGGTATGAGGGGCGAGGGTGTGGACGCAGGCTGCGCCCCGGCGCGCGGGGCCGAGCGCGGGCGCCCGCACCAGTAAGGTCCAAGGGTGGGGAGGAGGTCCGCAAGGCTGGCAGCGGCGTTGTCAAACGCTCTATTTGTAGGGAGCTTGCAGAGCAACCAGGCATGGCAGCAGGCATGCTGCTGGCCATTCCCTGCCACATATGGGGGTTTAGAGTCATGGTTAGGGCCTCACACTACCCTATACCAAACTAACCCTACCCCTATTCCCTGCCACGCGCTCACCGGAGGCGCCAGGGGGCCGCGCGCCTTGATGGCCTCCAGGTGCACCAGGCTCTGCCACTGGCTGCGTGGCAGCAGCGACAGCGTGGCCAGCTCCGGCGCGAGCGGCACGGGCGCGCCGCCCGCGTCCCGCCGCTCATACCCCGGCTCAGACCCTGGTACACCCGGACCAACCCCGCCCTGCGCATCGCCGATGGCGTCGCCGTTGGCGTCGCCGTCGGCGGTGGCGCTGGGGTCTGCAGCCCCTCCGGGGTCTGGCAAGCGCCGCGGCAAGGCGTCGTCCGCCTCCTCGTCGCTGGAGGACAAGGCGTCAGCTGCCTCGCCCTCGCCTCTGCCTGCTCCCCACCACACACGCACAGCTCACGCGCATGCTTCTAGCTCGAGTGTAGGACAACCTGTAGCGCTGCACCAAAATCGCCGCGCGCGGAGGCCGCAGTGTCGAAATCAAGTAGTGGGCGTCTGCTCGAGGGCGCCCGGCCTGCTTGGGTGCGCGGCGCAAGGGCCGCGTCGGGCGCGCGCGCGGCGCGCCTGCGGCCAGCGCGGGCAGGCGCGCGTCCAGCGGCGCCTCGCTGGGCACGGCCTCCGCGCCGCGGCCGTACACGAGCGCGTTGGCCCAGAGGTACAGGCCGCGCCGGCCCGCGTGCGCGGTGGCCAGCAGGTCCATCGCCGGCGACAGGCTCAGCGCGGTCACCGGCGCGCCCAGGCGCAGCACCTGCAAACCACACGACTAGGGTTGATAACCCAGGGGGGTTTGAGTGGGGAGCCGGTCCGGCCAGCGGGTGGGCAGTCGGTGACAGGCGCAGCGCCGGCGCC
>JAABUU010000325.1_pt1 | contig 114145 bp, 120 predicted proteins | sample 5559301 | NCBI WGS metagenome assembly JAABUU01 (sample SAMN10711884, study PRJNA513360) | rock metagenome | isolation source: Antarctica rocks | place: Antarctica: Victoria Land, Richard Nunatak white | reverse complement strand
AGAGGTTGAGAGATAAGAAAGATGGTGTGAGCTGTGATTTAAGGGAAAAGGGGGTTATGAACCGGGATCAGAGAGGCGAGGAAGCAGGAACAGGGAGTGAAGAAGAGAAAACAGGAGAACACAGTTGGGGAATAAGGGGCTGAGAAAGGGAAAAAAGCAAACACTGAGATTGGTATGTTTATGGGCTTAATGCAATATCTGAGGACGTGGGGATGATTCTTCTTCTTTGTTGACTCTCGGGGATTTTTTTTTTCCCCTTTCCGAGCGAGAGGGATTTTTTTGTAATCTATATTCTGCTGTGATTATATTTTTTCACCGAATATACGAGACAAAGCACTTCATATACACGCCTTTTTTCCATTCACCCCCGCTCTTCGTTCTTCATCCTTCTCCTCTATTCCATCCCTCAACAGACCCCTTTCGACGAACCACCTCTAATCTGAAGGAACGAGGGCTGACGAAACACGGATATAATTCTGATCGAGGAGTTGAGACCGGGAGATTTGTGAATCTGAGCGCTTGGTCTTGGCGAGCAGAGGGAGGGAGGGGCCAAAAGGAAAGAAAGCACAAAGCGGAACATTTGTGCAAAGCGATTGGGTGGCAGAGAACCGAGTGGGAATGATTTCGAGGGATTGGTAGCCCTTCGGGAAGTTGGAGAGAATGATTGAGAAGAGGGACTGAAGAAGAAGTCTTGGAGAGAGGTTGGGTTTTTTCGAGGAGCAAGAGTTGGAAGGGGAGGGGGGGAGATTTGAGATGGATTGAAAGGCGAAGGGTTGGAAGGAGAAAAGAGAATCAAGAGGTCGGTTGAGATGGGTGGATTATAGAGGAGTGTGGAGAGGAAGGGGGTGAACAGAAGAAGTGATGGGGAAGCACCTGGGAGGAGGTAGTTCCGAGGGGTGAGATTCTGATGGGGGAGGATTCGAAGGGGGCATCCTAGGAACAAGGATTGGAAGGAAAGAGCATCGAGAGATTTGGTTGAAACGAACAAGTTCAAGGGGATCATTGTTGGTGGAAAGCACTAACGAGAGAGGATTATAGAATAATCATATCTATGATGCGAGGATTTGAGAACGAACAACTCGAGACGCAGCACTAAACTGAAAAGAAGAAAGATCGCAAGAGGACATGTTTCGAGCAATGGTACGGCCGACTCGGACGGTAACTTCCTGCACCTCGATAGCATCAGATATGTGGAATATACCGACCTTCTTGAGAAGTCAGAGCATGACTTGTGCTGAGTTTCGCTATATACAAAGAAGGGACAATGTCGCCAAGTTTTCTGGAAACCCTCTTGTGACACACTTGGGGTATCAAATTTGCCGGGAACATAGTTGCTCGTTTAGGTTCTCTTGTTATTAGGCCAAGTATGCTCTGCTCCCGTGCTTGTACTTCTCTTTATTATGCAATTTTTGACTTGTTGGATGTTGGCTAGTAGTCGATGATGGTACTAACAAGCTGGGCCCTATCTGTTTGCCGCATGCCTCTTCGGCTAGCTTGGTGTGAGGTTCCACGCCGATTGGGGGACAAGCTAGGTGATTTGGACAATTGATCTTGTCTGCACTCGGAGGGTTGGCCGGCAGATTTTCGATGAGGCTTTGTGTGTTTCGCTGATTTATGGATAGAGATTCAATGATACAGAATGACTGATGTGGCTAAAGGTCATTAGTTGCTGCGAGCTTACGTAGGAAGCAATAGTATGTATGAGCAGTTCCTTGTCCAATATTCATAGGCGACAGAGCAAACAGAGAAACGCCTCATTATGAGAGAGGGAGAGAGGAAAGGAGAGGCTTCAAATCGAGAAATGACGAAGCATCGGCAGAAAGACTCCTCATTTTGCCCTTTTGCACGGCGTTTAACTCTAGCGATCATGCAAACATGCACCCATCCCTTCTAGTTTGGGAGCACAGTGCAGAAGAGAAAGATAACCACAACACCATTGTACCAGCGCTGTTAGGAATCGAACCTAATATAATTAAATTACCCAACGACTAGTGCTTCATCATGCTGTGGGAACCCGCATGCAGCCCCCACAATCTAATCTAGAGATAATCCCCGATTATCTGATATAGTGATAAGATGGCTGCGATTCGCTCGCCGATTCGCTCGCCGAGGATATTCTTCAAGGTTGTCCAACGTAGCACTGGTGGACGCCAATGGAGGAAGCGCTGGATGCTTGAATGCAGCATCTATCCAGTACGTTATCTGATTTTGTGATTAGGAGACGAAATCTTTGTGCGGCCGTAAAGATTTGATTGCAGCGAAGCCGACATGGACTATAAAAGCCAACCGAGGAGTAAATGAGCGCTTGCCGTGTTGTTTTTTCCGTTGACCCTTTCTAATGAGAAGGGGGCTGTGGAGTGTGACGGCCTAGAAAGTCCCATCCAATACGGGTGGTGTAATTCCGGCGGAACGCAGGAGCTGGACGGTGGTCCATTCGGTCAGAAGACTGCTTGCTAAAGAGTCATGGCTGACTGTAGGAGTTGGAGCTTGTAAGGTGTTGGAATGAAGCGCGGAAGGAATTAGTCGGTTGATTCGTCCTTTAGGCCAAGAAACTTCTGTCTAGACACTCAAAATGTCGTATCGAGCATGGCAAAGGGCCTGGAGTGGAGGGACCATAGGCGTACAGCTGCTCCAAGCAGCTGCTACCGCTGGTCACAGCACTGTAAGCAAAGAGGCATACCAACAACTTGCTAAGACTGGCATACTGTAACATTCCGAACCTCATAGTGATTTTGCCGCGAGCATTTCCGTCGATGTCGAGGCAAACAACGATCGATCCAATCTCCATCAGGAATTCCATCAGATTCACCTGCCGGCAAATGCTTTAGATTACGTCCAACAATCCCCCGAACACCTACTAAACGCTTGTCCCCACAGCACTAACCAACCCTCTCAAAAAGTCAATATTCGTCAAGCCACCGACTGACTCTTCCAAGCGGAAAAACTAGGCCATGGCAGATATCGTTAACCGGATTCCGAGCCCGAATCCCGCTGCAGGCTGGCACGCGACTCCGCGCTCCGAAGAGCGCGCAAGTTTTCCGGCCTAAGGTAAGGTACCTGCCTAGTTGACGCGCTGTCTTTTAGGGTTTGGGATGCGAGAGAGGTTGGTCGATTTCAAGGACGGACGGGAGAGACGCTATGGTAGGGAACTATGGATGGATGTGGGTTTTAGGCGGACTTTTGTTGCGAGATGAGGAAGGGCTGACTGTCAGCAAAGGACGGGAGTTGTGTTGGAAGCGACGATGACGATATGTGTAGGAGGAGAATTGTTGCACATCGCGCTCTCGGTTGACGAAGAAAGTGTGTAGATGTGAAATTTCCCATGGATAGTAAGGACAACGAATGTTCAGTTCAAGGCTTCACAAGGCTTCCAGTTCAACGCTGACACTACCTCTGTATCCATTTTTTATTTATTTCACTTAGCCAAACTTATCATACCCCCACCTCCAAAAAAACCAAACTCCCAGCCCTAAACCCCCTCAGCCGCCCTTCTCTCTCTCTCTCTACCCTCCACTGCACCCGGGCAATCAAGACGGCCACACACTATATCCCGGCGAACTATACAGCACCAAGCCCCAGCACCAACGCGATTGATGGTGTGCCTCCCAAAGCCCAGCGCTCCATCATCACCTTTACCTATCACAAGCCGTCCTCAGAAAACCTTTCCAATATCACGGCCCATATTCGTAGGATCTAGGCGATATGCAAAAGATCCCCTGCAAATATCTGCATCGGCTATTGTGCTGTACAACTCGGCCGATGAATAGCGACGAGGACGTTTCTAATCAGCGCGGGGATGTTGGTTGCGTTGTCGACGCCCATTTTCGATAGACACACATATATGAAAAAGCTGATGCGAAGCAATCTATCGTCAACAACCCCCCACCCCACTTCTTGAGGGAACACCTGCACGTTTTAGGAAATGAGCAACGAACAGCCGTTATTGAGAGATATTAAATTCGCTAGAGAGCGGGTCGAAGAAATGTGTTCAATCGTACATCAGCCACCAACTATCTAGAATGCATGTTCCCGTCCTTGTGTAAGCCCACGCACGTAAACTGAGTAAAGAGCCCTGGTATATATCCCGCACATGCTTGCAGCCAACAGGCCGCTCCGCCAAGCTTATGTCAACTTTCCCATAAAACTACAAGGTGTGAAAATACGATCAGGCAAATGGGGTTGAAAACCATCTCAAGGGTAAAGGGCACTGCAGGCGTCATGTCAGCTGGAAAACCCCTAGAAGATGCAAGGAGATGAGATTTGCTCACCCGCTCTGGTTCAGCGGCGGAAGCTGAGTGTTCGCCCCTGTAAGATCGAAGTGGTTCTTCGTGTTCCCTGCCGCGTTGCCTGCCGTGGGCACACCCTGCGCCTTGCAGTTTGCCAAGGATTGGGCAGAGATGCTCTGTGACTGAAGCTGAATCGGGGCCTCGATGAATGTAACCGTAAGCCCGGCGGTGATATGCCACTCCATGTGGCAATGCATAATCCAAACGCCCGGGTTGTCGGCCTTGAATCGCATGACGGTGTAGCCGGCTGGTGCAACCATCATTGTGTCTCGCTTCATTGGGATCGCGGGGAAGCCGGATGTATCGCCGTTGTATGCGATGGCTGCATGGCCGCCCTTGTGCTTGTGGCCTGGGACGTAGACACCAGGACCGCGAGCAACGAGCTGCATTACGTGGCCATGCATATCTGGGCATTGTTAGCAGTGTGTTTGAAGGGGTGCTTTGAACAAGGCACTTACGGATCGGATGGGCGCCTCCATCAATGTTGTTGATGACAAGCTCGATGATGTTGTTGTGTTTCAAAACGAATGGATTGGCGTTCACACCGTAAACTCTGGGATCTGTCGCATCTTTACCAACCGTCAAGGCAGTAGCAAGAGTAGGCACTTTTTGTGTAATATAAGTGATATTGTTCCACGTCGCTCTGAACATTGACGTCAGCAATACAGTCGGTAAGCCGAAGGGATTTCGTACCTGTTCTGGTTTTCAATCACCGTGAAATTTAGCTCCAAAGTAATCGTCTGATCCGGCTTTCCGAGGAGCGCTTGGTGGTCAAGAGGTACAAGATTGAAGTCATCGATAATATTGAAATCATTGAGAGTTGGGGGTGCTGGTAGAGGCTTGCTACTATCGTACACAAGGTGGCCCGTAACGTTGGGTAGAAGATAGCCTGGGACATTGTCGAATCTCGTCGTATCCAGACTGCCGAGCATGGCGTAGTTCTTGGATGCATCGCTTTTCGTCTTTAGAAGAACACCGTATCTTTGTGCAGTAGCAAGATAGATGGTTTCGACTTCCTTCTTATCCGTGTAGACTCCGTCGATTTCGATAATGGTGAGGTTGTGCTTTGAAGCCAGTAAATACCTTGATTACTCTGTTTGTGGAGTTTGCGTACCTGATCAAAATGGATGTATGCCTGAGCGAATGCTGCCATATTAATGGTCCTAATGAAATAAGTCTTTCCGGGTTGCACATTTAGCTTGATATCTTGCGCATCGTTGAGGAGCGCGGAATAAGGTACGGGCTCCGAGCCATCTTGGTTCGCTGTGTGGTCTAGGTAGTAACTGACAAGACCGGGCATTTGGTCGTGATACCAATCTGAGATAGTGACCACAATTTCGGCATCGTATTGCCATTTGTATGGTGAGTAAGGATCATTGACGATAATAGGTCCCCGTAACCCATCAGGGTATTGACCAGACTTTGCATGCTTGTCAGCGATAGGTAGCCAGGTTTGGGAAAACATTATTCGTACCGTATGGCTGTGGTACCAGTATGTACCAGGTTGATTAATCTGAATTCGGTGTCAGAGATGTGAATCTTGAAGGTCTGGCACTACTGACCATGAAATCATATTTGAATGACTCTCCGGGAGCTATTTCACATGCAACCACACCAGGTGGACCGTCCATGTCGTTCGAGCCTCTCTGGAACAGGCCATGGAAATGTAGACTGGTGTACTCATTTGCGAGATCGTTCTTTAGGTTGACAACGACTCGATCTCCAACGTCGGCCTGCACTGCTAGTTAGAAACACCGTTCAAGCCCGAAAGTAGTAAGTTAGCCTACATTGATGGCTGGACAAGGCCTAACAGTTGAATGTCAGTCAGCAAATGGAATCAGGAGACAATACGAAGACGTACCATTGTCCGTTAATACCAACGGCCTGCCGTTGAGCTGCTCCATCAGGGTTCACGGAAACATATCCAACGGACCAATTGTAGGTTACAGTCTTGGCAGCTGCCAAGGTGCAAAGAAAAAGCGAGGGTAGGAGGAACGACTTTGTGGATATCATACTGAACAAGTTACTGATTATGACTTGGTGGTATATAGCCAGAAGACTGGGAGATATTTGGGAGACTTGAGAAGAGGAGACGGGCGTATATAGGCGTTTCTGCCAGTCCCAGTGAAAATTCCCAGTGAACACTAGTGGTCAGCCCCATTGCCATGAGCCAGCAGCGGCAGGATCTTCATTGATCGGGACCTGCGTCATCGCTGCCTGCAGTGAAGATGAAGGTGGCCCCCTGATGACTCGAGATACGGCCCATTCAATGACAAGCCCGTGTTCGGGGCGTGATCTTAGGTCTCATGCTGACGAAATTCCGAATCTCCGATACGGTTGGGGCATGGCTTCGCCTCGGAATTGATATCGACAGTGACTGATGTTGACAACCGTGCCATCCTCCAGCAAATAGTGCAACCGCATCATGACGACTGCCCTAAAAGATCAGCCCCTCCATTCCGATGCTGATAAAAGCTTGTCTTAGTATAGGTGATACGATCGTCTTAGCCCAGTCTAGGCCGAAAATTGGATTTTTTTTCCTGCGAGGTCTGAACATAGCCTCCCACCGTATTGCGATTTAGATGTGGGAGGCGTAGCTGTTTCGAACCATCCTTCGTCCTCCCGTTCCATTATGACCTATAAAAACGACATGATTAAGCTTGGAACATTGATCTCGAAATAGACGTTCGACGAGCAATTCAGCTGCTCGACCATCAGGTAGCCTTCACGGGTCATAAGGTAAAGTCTGCTCCGACGGCTCTTCGTAAAGCTTGTCGACTACCTATACTACCCGTGTTTCGCTTAGGGAAGCTGTTCTGCGTGGTAAAATGAAAATAGCACAAAGATAGTTACAATGCAGCTTAGAAAATGCGCCTTTAACCTTGGCTTTGCTTGGGATGGATCATTGAGGTCGTGTGCTCCCACCAACGGATAGCCTAGCATGGCGAGCTATACCCATAGTAGGATGTCTTGCGCCAGGAACGAAATGTTAAGTGCTGAGGTGGGCGTTGACGTGTCAGGGTCCTCAGCCTTCCACACCCAGAAGCTCTAATTTGAGATCCAACTGTGTTGCCACCATAATTGTCCGGGTGCTCGTTGTTAATTTCGCAGATGTGCGGAGCGATTGGCTTGTGTCTGGCAGGTCGTGTACTCGTGTTACACAAGCAGTCAGGCCGGTCAGGGTTTCTGGAGGGTGGTGGACTGGTGGAAGGAGGACGTCTGTTTTGGGCTGACTGTTATTGCTAGCTAGTGTGTAATTAATTACTAGTGATATTGTAAGCTCGGACGGATGCCTAGAGGCGCAAAATTGGATGGAAGAACACGAGACACAGTCGAGTCTGTCCAGTAGTGTCCAGTGTCCAGTGCCCAGTGCCCAGTGCCCAGTGTCCACTTGAACCTTTGTTCAGCTGTCGGCGCTTTACCAGTACCAGTTCGGGCGACTCGGGCTGTGAGGTAGCCTCTGTAAGGGAAGATAGTGTGTAGGTGGACTTTTTGATGGGGAGGGGGAGTGGGGTGCGGGTTCCCACTCAACAGGGTAAATCATCCCGAGGGCCTGGGAAGGTGCGGGCTGACAACGTGGCATAGCGCCGCACACCACGTTGTAGGGTTGATCTCGGTTAATCGACGAATCGGAATCCATTTCGTTGCGACCTCTTTTACTGTCTGATAACATTGATCGGCCCCGAAGGATTTCATAGGCTCGCAATACGATGGTCAGCCCCGTTGAGTGATATAATCATGTCCTCTCTCCGTTTCTCGCCCCCCGTAAAACCCTCATTCCTCGTGCAACCACGTTACGTTGGCACGGGAAGGATCAAACCATTCTTATGACCAGTTGAGTTGAGCTCATCGCCGGCTCCGACTAAGCCCTGGTATGGCGGTTACTTTCAAGGTACTGTTACAAACTGACAGTAACCCTAACAGAGCCACCAAAAGATCAGCTCAGCTCGGTTCGGTCATGATTGGTGGGATGTAGCGAGGCAAGCCCGTAAAAACTCGGACTCGCTACCCCAATCTCCAATTTCCAATCTCCAAGCTGCCCTGATTGAGCGTTTCTCCAATTGTAGGAAACAGCATCAGGATGGCGGAATAGTGAGCGAGGAAGAAGTGAGAGAGAACTGCTTCTGGGCCAGCCCTGGCATCTGATTACCCGACCAGCCGTCGCTATCGGACATTGGGGGTGTGTGCTTTTGTCACGACTTTGTCCAACCTATCAATAATAGTACCCAGTAGTAGAGTCGAATGCACGTTGAGCCGAAAGTCAGCTTAGTAAGGTAGTAGTATGAGGCTGAAGGAGACTATGTATTTAGGCGCAGCAGGCCGAGGGCGACTAGCAGTCGAGTCTCCGGATCTACTTCAGTACCTAAGGTATCTTACGCTTGGGGTTTCTTTTGTTGAAATCAGCCAATAACATACAAGATCAAGGAGACTGACTAATGAATGACTAGTTGCCATGCGTTATCGCTGGGATGTCTATCAAGACGGCAACTCGAGGAGTGTAGTACAGACCAAGCTGCGTTCCAATACAAAATAAGCATTTAGATTGGTTTACAGCATCGAGGGCAGCTCGGCAAGTTTTCCAATCGACTAGCGACCACTCAATGTGATGGAAATTGTGATATCCACCAAAGGCACGACCACACCCTCAAACCCAGCCTACCACACCTGTTTGATGAATTCTTCAATATCCTGGAGCAAAAGATCAGGCTGCTCTAGAGCGGCAAAATGACCTCCCTGAAGATGGAGCAACATTTAGTGGGCCGTTGTGTGTATCATGTGCCCGCCACCGAAGGAGCCGGACTTACTTGAGTGTGCCTACGAAAGAAGACAAGATCCCCCAAGGTGGCGACCCAGCTCTGCGGGGTCGGGAATAACTCTTCGGGGAACCAGGAGTAGCCAAAAGGTTTGGGAATATACTTAGGACCTCCGCGTGCTTTCAATCCTTCGGGTGAGTCATCCTGGGTGGGTCTTAGGTCAGCGTTGCTTCTCTGTAGGACATGGAGGTCTCACCTGACGGTAGGAGTAGATGGATGTCGGAAATGATTCCGTCAACCAGTATAGCGTGACATCTGCTAAAATGGTATTCAATGGAGGTTCATCATCCGACCAGTCTAGAAATTTCTCGCCAATCCTGTAGCAAGTTGATAAGTGTCCCATCGATCGTCTCTCTATTGTGTACATACCACGCCAACAGTGCAAGAGGGTTACTAGCAAGAAGCAGTCCAATCGTACTCGGCTTAGTAGCATGCTCAATAGCGTAGGCTCTGCCGTTCTCAATAAACTCATTGCCACGGTGAAGGCCTTCTTTCTCGACGTCGCTTAGGTTTTCTTTCACAGATGATGGCTCTGGTATATAGCAGAAGTTGACTGTCGTGCATTAGTAGTTTAGTATCCTATGAAAGGCGCAGTTAGCCTTACCATGAACAGCTACGGTTGTAGTGTTAGCTTTCCCGTTCACGGTCCTCAAGACACGGAGGGTTACCTTTGCAACTCGGGTACTCAACAGCCATAAGTCGAGCGGTTTTGCTTCCGATGTCGCCTCCTTGTACCACATAGCCATCTTCGAATCCAAGTGATGTCATCAGATGATTAAAGATGCGTGCTACATCATGTAGACTAAAGTCCTTGTCAAGTGGAGGGGGGTCTGAAAAGGCAAATCCTGGGAGCGATGGTACGATCACATGGTAGGGTAGATCTTTGGGGTCGTATGCCTTTTTCAGGCGTGCCAGAATAGGCAAAAACTCGAGGAAGCTGCCTGCAAGCTGTAAATCAAACCCAACAAAAGTCATAAGAGATGCAAGCCACAAGCGAAATCAAAGTACCTGGCCATCCATGGAGCAGCATCAAGGGAACAGCAGAAGGATTTTCGGAGAACAATGCCACGAAATGAACGTCATATTTCTTAGAATCATCATCGGTGATTGAGCCAATGAAATGTGGGAAAGAATTCATATCGCTTTCATGTTTGCGCCTAACAACGTCAGAGCTTGCTAGACAAACGGCCGAGGCTGAGCTCACCAGTCAAACTCATACTGCCACTTGTTCTTGACTTCTTCTAACCACTTTCGACTGATGCCGTATTGGCGGCCTTCTCGGGAATTCTCGTAAGTCAACGGACCAATGCGGGAGTGTTTGAGAAGTGTTTGGAATAAGTCCAAGTCATCTTGAGGAATGGCAATTTCAAATGGCCTGACGGTGCCTGTCGCTCCCGCTGGCAATGTTGAATATGAGTCTGACATCTTCCTATTCAGTCCACGTTTGAAAGATGGGCAAGAGATCAAGACGCATTTCGTCTCATCTGCGTAGTTGTCTGAGTCACGCCGAGGGTTGATGCAGCTAGTCCAATTCGAGTTCGGCGTAACAAGCGAAACTCCGAGCCAACTTGCCCTAAAGCCCGATTGTTCAACTGATACTGATAGCTGTGGACGAGCATTCGACCCAATTACGGTTAAAGTAGGACTTCTACTATTCCGGGCGTGGAATTCGAATTGTATGTGCGCATAAACAAACCCTCAGGAGATCGGACATGCCAGTAATGGGACATGAATAGCCTTGGATGATGCTTTCTAAACGATGTCTTGAAGTCCTTTGGATTATAGCAGGCTACCTACTTGAACAAGAGCCATTTCCGTAACCTTGAGAAGGAGGCCTAGTGCTTTGCGCTCTATCAATCACCGCGGCAAGAGAGTCATGATTGATTTCCCATGGGAAAATGGGGATGCAAGTGCTTGATTAGTAACTCTTGGCCACTTACAGGCAATGATCTCTGTTTAAATAGGTCTATGATCGGTGTTTTCTTCTTACTATGCTATGGTAGAACTGTATGCACTCCCTCATGTAGTCTTTCGATGACCAAGTTGCTTGTTCATATCGACACAAATATGGTCGGCAGGAATTCTTCGAACGAGAGTAATAATGAATTTGTTAGAAATACACGACATTCCAAGAATAACCCCAAATGTTAGTTCTTGGGAGGTTGGACCACCACAACACTTGGTACGTGCTCTCCCATCGTTATGCATATCGATCCAGGTTTATAAGATAACTTGCACGATATCTGTAAGTAACTGAGTAGAGAAGTACCATTGAATGGCCGAGGACGTGATTGAGGCATTCTTGCTAGAGTCAAGAGGGAAGTTTTTCATGTTTCAGACATTGAACGAAGAATCCCACGGCCAGGTATGTAAGATCGGAACTCCTGAGCATCATAAATAACAAACATGATAGATAATTCCGTCTGAAGGCAGCATGGGGACAGATCTCTGAAGTACTGTGCCAAAATTTAGTCTTTTCGAATAATCCAATATGTACTTCATTGAGCTGGCTTTTGGCAATCGAAAATACTCTAACCGATTTCGAGCTGTCCCGAATCAACCTTTGGCTTACAGTTCGAGCCTCGCATCAGCCCTGAAAAGAATCAGCATCTGAGCAAGATGCGCCCCAACCGCTGAATTGTTAACTGATCGAGCCTTTAACAAGGCGACTCGCGGTATTCGAGTGTTGCAGAGACAGCAAATGGGATAATTCGCTAGTCGATGATATGTTTTCAATGGTCAATGAGTTGTAGAGCTGATAATCCTATATGTGTTTGGTGAGTAGTATGCGAATTTCGGGTGTGGACCTGCTACCTGGGCGTCACCACTTGACTACTTGTACAGTAGAGATCAACCATTATCGTTAGTACTGCGGGACTTTGGTCATGATTGTGAGCCTCCATGTCCTAGTAGCTCTTTGACCTTCTCGTGGAACAGTTTCTCCGCTCCTATCCACACTGGAGCCTCTTCTCTCTTGTCTAGCAAAAGCAGACTCGGTAACAGATCTGCACCGAAGGCTTCGCTCGCTTCTCTTGGTAAAAGACTCGGGAGATGGTCGATTGAGATGACACTAAGTGGCGGATCGCTAGTAACCTTGACAGGCAGTGTAGGTGAAGAGAACGAACTCCATGTATCGTATATCGGCACGGGATTATGTGACGAATTCGGATCACAGGACACGTCGCAGACAACGCTGAGATGCCGATCCGGACTGGCCAGGGTATCATGTGTAACGAAAGGTGGAACTGCCGAAGTCAAGTAGACGCAGTTGACAAAGATATCGGCTTCTACAATCTCCTTGAACGTACCACCTTTCGCTGTCTCCGCCATGTCCCACTGAATGATGTCCGAATCGGGGAGGCCAGCTTTTTTACACATGTCTACAGCACCACGCCCACACCTTCCTAGCGCACCTATTACCAGTACTCGAGGTGAGCGCTTAGCAAGTGGGTATGCTTTTTTAAGTGCAGATTTGACATCTGAATTCAGAGCATCTTCATTCGGATATGCAGACACTGAAGGGAGGGGCGTGGCAGGATGAAGAAGCTGATGGGACCAATTGAGAAGGGCAATGGCAGCACCGCAGTAGCCCTGTTACTCGTCAGCAATGTAGATTTAGGAACGGTCGCCATGAGTACCGCTGAATATCCAAAGGCCGCAACTCTCGTGCCCCTTTCATTGATGAGGAATTCTAGATCGTACAGCGTCCCACCGCCGAGGGGAAAGCGACGGAGGGTCCGTTCCCAACCTGTTTGATGCTTATAGCAGCTAGATGACTGACCTTAGTCACTAGCTTTGAAGCAAAGACTAGCTTTGGGTAACTCACTGTGCAAACTGGATATGGGTATGTGGTAGAGGAGTGTCGTCTTCGGGGAGTTCTTTCAGGCCCATGATTAAGTGGCTGTGTGGCACAGTGGGCCAAGATCCTTCTGGCACAAGTGTTGCACCTATAGCCTGAAACTCCTCATCTTTGAAGATACGGGCCGGGCTGCGCTCGACGTCGACCGTATAACCATTTCCAATAAGGGCTTTCGCCGTCGAGGGCGTGACTGATACTCTATCAGCAGTTCATCCTGAACATACAAAAAATGTGTAGAATGTACGTGCTGAGCGGTACTCTAGAGGCTTGCATTCTGAGCGCAGATGGATAGTAGGCTTCACCATGACAATTGGGGAGAAGAACTGAGACCAATATATACCTAAAGAAGTATGCGCAAGCTTGAAGTATGGGAGATATATAGCCGAAGATTATTCGTAGTGAAAAAGAGTCACCATAATTGAATTTTGCAGTGGTTGAAACCAATTCTGCCGAGCGGTGAATGCTGCAGTGATTGCTTAACTAGTATGTAAAAGCATCACCTACAAATGGAGGAATAATGCACCAATGAGCGACCCGAAAGAAAGACTCTTTACTACAGATCCTCTGCCTGGCACAATCACACCCAAGAAAGCTCGATATGAAATATTTGAGGATATTTACCATGTTTAACTCGGGGCTAGTCGTAAAGAAATACTTGGGCACAATGTGGACTACTCGAGCCCAGCCTTTACAACATGCCTAAGGATGTCGTAATAGGCGTTTTGAGCTATCAATAACCTCAAGATGCCCCCAAGTACGCGAATCTCGCCCTTGACTATCAAAGGGTTCCTCTCAAAGACGGTTGAAAGAAAGGGACTTGATGAAACTGATAAGTTTCCGAACGTTCGGTCTATATATTACCTATTTGTTATATGATGTATATCTAACAGTACGACAAATGACAGCTCATTCAGGAGATATTTGTCCTCGTTGAGAAGCGTGCCTACGCTTTGGAAATTAAAAAAATACAAATCATTAAACATTGTACGACGTTCGTTTTCAATCATGCGCCTGTTACCAGCGAAAATAGGCGACACCGAGTCTGTAAATTCTGTTGGCTCTGAACGTTTGACCTCGATCGAGAGTCTTAAGTCCAGCAGCGAATTCCAGCCAAACCTCAAAGGCAAAGACATCATAGGCGGAGGTGGAGAGCCGTGATCGGGTGGTAAGAGACTGGGTAAGGGTAGAAGAACAACCGTAGATATGCTGATGATGGTATTTCAGCGGAGCAGATGTGTGAGGTTGGCGGCTGGGTGAAAAGAGCGAAGGGGTGAGAGGGAAGGCACAACGCTGGCGGTTTCACTCAACAAAGAGATGCACTTCGGATGTCCCCATAGGGGTATTGAGTGTTACTTGGAAATATGCTGGTGCAGGATGATGCCTAGCATTTACGAATGTAATCCAGCATTCTTTGGCATTGGTCGTTAAACGCCTTTTTTCTGCTCTACACCGAAAAAGTCCTCGATAAGTTCTTGCGGATTCATCCTGAAGGGAGACTGATTTGTCGGGGAATCTGAGCAATTGGGAGAACAATGGCCAAACGGCCAACTCCTTACCTCTTCCCAGTTGACAGAAACTCTCCTCCCAAGACTATCGCCACAAATCAGGTACTTCAAGAAGCCCAATCCTGATAAAAGAACCTAATGTCCACAATGCAAACGGCCGCCGTGTCTGCCAAGCCATTTTTCAGTCCAACCTTTTGGCCAAAGCCCCAATATCTTAGGACCCAAACCAAGCCGCCCACCTGAATCCAATTTCCCACTTGGAGTCTACGTTGAGACCCACTCTAAACTCCGAACAACAGTCACCAACAACAGCCTGCGTTTGCCTCCTCGATCAGCGACTCCATCAGCGCCACAATCGAGAAGTTCCGAGCGCTCTGTTGATTCATACGCAGCTAATCATCATGTCCCGCCAAAAAGCGGTGAAGCAATCCAAGGGACGCTGGCGGCATTTCGGCGCAGAGGGTCATCGTTGGGCTTTGAAACGTCTAGGCATAGAATAGTAGATCCAATCGAGATCTTTGTGATTGAATCTTCAAGGAAGCAGAAAAGAAGAAGAAGAAGCAGAAGAAGTCGGGATTCGTATCAACCATGTAGTTTTTTTTTTCCCTCCACTAAATCCCACCTCTTTTCTTTTCTATTTAAGCCTCGTCCCCCGTCCCCTTCTTCCCACAATCCCATCTCACAATCCCATCTCACAAAAAATACCCTCTCAACAACTCATCCCCTTCCCATGCTCCCAAGAAAATTCCCCCCTTGTGCATATCAAATCCAGTCAGTTTATCTCGCGGAGGGGGGGGGAGGGTGGAAGTGACCTTGCAAGCAGGGAAATAGGGGGGCAGAGATGAAACTTTCTTCTTTCGACTTTTTCACAGTCTATTGCGTTCTATATACTAATCTAGTCACCCATTCTCACCCTCACAAACCTCAACTCAACACTTCTTCTTCCGCCCACAGCACTCTCCACTCTCCCACATCTCCTAAAACCCCCCCATTCGCCCTCTAGTTCTTAAACCATCATCACCACTCCCACTGCCAACCCGCCACTCCCACCCCCTTTCCTCCCGTTGAACGGCTCATCTAGAGCCATCCGTCTGTCTATTTACCGCCAACGGGGTTGGGGTGGGAGGGAGAAGCTTGGGTGTTTTGGTGAGGGTCGGTGTTAAATGAGTGCAGTTGGGAAGGGTGGTGGTTTCGAAGCTTGGAGAAGGGCGGGAGTGGGATGCTAGTCCACCGACCTCTGCATATCAGATCCGTCTCTCCCTCCCCTATCTGCCCCTCTTCCCTCTCTCAACTATCCCATCTAGCGTCACCTGTCTCTGCCTCTTTCTCTTCCCCACCCCCTGCTTCTCTCCGCCCTTAGTCTCCCCACCCACCTCCGCCGCTTCTCGCTCATCCTGATCGACACCACCGTCTTCCTTCTCGGTATCAACGTCCTTTTTCACTCTGCCCCTTCCCCTCCCCCGCAACGCCTCCCCCTTCATTTCCCCACCAACCTCCCGCGTCGGCCCATCAGATTGCCCGCCAGCGCCGGACGGGGGCTCATTTCCTTCCGTGGGGCCCTCGGCAGAATCGGGGAAGAGAGATTTCCAGGTGCCGTCCTTGACACGGGGGTCGTCGCCGTAGAGATTTGTTTTGTAGGCGGATTTGAGGGCTTCGATGCAAATGGTGCGGCGTTGGTCGAAGTCGAACATGGGCTTTGGGTAGGTTTTTATTGTCCCATCCGTGGTATCACGTGGGTCGTATACTTCATCCTGTGGCTCGTTCCCATCGCCCTTGATGATACATTTCGCCTTCTTCTGGTCGGCTATGGGGGCTTTCCACGGCTCATAAATATACTTGTCCGGGAAATCCTTCAACTCGGGCACAAAATGTCTCACAAACGCGCCTCCTTTATCGGACTTTTTCGGAAACGCGATCGGCGAGTAACAGCGATAGAATTGAGAGTAAAACGCGGTACAACTCAACCACTGCCAATTCCCCGCGTTACATGCCGTTTCGTGGTCGATCAACCACTCCTCAAATACCTCCGCTCCTCGCTCCCAATCAACATAGCACCCCCCCCTCGTCAAAAAACACGCTACGGCATGTCGTCCGAGGTGGTGGATCCATCCCTCTTGTCGCAGTTGTCGCATAAGCGCGTCGATCCAGGGAAATCCTGTACGCCCGTATTTCCAGCGCTGGAACCACGTTTCTACTTTTGCAGAATCGATAGTGTATGCACCAGTGACGAGGCCGGTGGAGGGGGAGACGACAGAAGGGAGATGCCAGGGGACGAAGCGGACGTGGGAATTCCCGGCGGTTTGGGCAAAGGAGTAGCCGAGGGATGCTTGTGCAGCGAAATACATGTCTCTGAAGAGCAGCTGGCCGATGAGGTTCGTTGGGATGGTGCTGGCTTTACCCTTAGGGTACGCGTCCATGACGTCTTGAGCGCGCCAGTAAAGCTCTCGCACGGAAAGTGAACCGAAATGGTGGTGGGGGGAGAGTAGGGTGGTCGATTGTGGTCTAAAATCCGTGGGGGCGGTGGCAGGCTTGGAGAAGGTGGCGGTGTAGTCTTTGTTTGCGATAATGCGACTGAGCGTAGCGAGGACGCGGGTTTCGCCGCCGCGGTTGGTGGTGGTTGCTGGCTTGAGGCCGAGCTCGGACATGGTGGGGACGGCGAAGTCGTGCCCAGGGCCGGCGAGGTGGGCGTAGGATTTGTCGGGTTCGGAACGCTGGGCATTGTTGAAGTCGGGGTTTGGAGAGGGTTGATCTTGGGGAAAGTCGAGGGTGGTGTCACCGGGGTTGGGGAGGGATTTGGGAACGGGAATGGGGCGTGGGACGTCACCGATCTTTTTGGCTGCCTGGAGATTGTAAGCTTACCGTGGACGAAGTAAGGCAGCCTTCATACATTCTGGACCTGAGTAATACTCATTGTTGGCTTGCCTCCATTCGTCTTGACAAGCTCATCTGGGTCATACAGGGTCCTTCCCATTTTGACAATAACCTCCACTCCAGCCTCTGCCGCCATTTCTAGAACCTTCGTATCTCTATCTCGCGCGTATGCGTCTGTATCCTTTTCAAAAACTAGATGCGATATCTTCCAGGCCTTGAAAAGCTTTGTAAGGACAGTTTGCGGAGCTTCTCGGACGACAAATAACTTTGACTTCGGGTTCAATTTCGTTATCGAAGAGGAGAGGTCAGATTGGCAGTCAAGTCTGGATGAAATCCACAAAAAATTAGTATTGATTCGTGCACCCAGCCACAAGAGACAGGAAAACTTGCACCCTCGCAGAACTCACTTACAAAAACTGCCATCTGTTCGATCCTACCCTAGCGCGATAGACATAATGAGGATCCCAGCACCAGACCGGATACAGACATTCAGGCTTGAGATCCAAGGCAGCTTTCAGGGCTGGCGAGTCATGCAGGCGGAGGTCAGTTCGAAACCAGTACAGCACTCTGGGTTTTGAAGTCATGACAGTTGTATCCGCGTGCGCCGCACAAGAAGCGCTGGTAATGAAGCAGCGCAACGGTCTTGAAAGGAGAAGCTGAGGTCCAAATGGGAATGAACGTTAGATAGGGTTTGCAAGTAAAGGCAGTATGGCAATAATGATGTCACGAGATCTAGAGATCTAGGGATCTACTAGCGGTCACGCTAAATCTCTCGCCAATCTGACAGGGGAAACAGACTGCAAAAGTAGTGGCAAGTAAACGGTAGGTATCTGACGGGTTTGACAAGACTTCAAATGCAAAACACAAGTCTCTTTCCTGAAAATAGGAGAGTATTTACCGGGTCCCACACAAATGCCATGTAACCAACCAACATGTTAAATATGTGCAATCCTGACTTCCTCTTCCTTCATGCGTTCAATGCTGCCGACATACTCCTGTCGTCGTCTTCGTACATCGTAATGGCACCTTCCCCGCTCATTCATTCTTTCCGCCTCCCAGGACAGTGGCTTCGACACCTGCTCCCTTCCCCTTCTTCAAACTTGAGCTCCGGCTTCTGGCTCCAACGACCTCATCTTGAACCTCTCTCAACATATCTCTTCCTTCCCCTAGCTTCCCTATCCTCGCTACGAGCGCCGTGTTTTCTTTTTGCAGTGCGCCCACTTGCTCTCGGAGGATATCTCTCTCCTTGCTCACAACCTCCAACGCTTGTTTGACCTCATCCTTCTCTCGCGCTAGTCGAGCCTTCTCATCTTTGTCTAGCGCCTTCTTTTTCCTGTCCTCTTCTTTCGCTACGTCCTTCTGCCTCTTGGCCTCTAACTTTGCCACTTCCTTTTTGTACTTCTCTTCTTGCTTTTGGATTTCGCGAGCGTGTTTCTCTTCAGCTTTGCGAATCCGCTCTTCCTCCTTGGAAGTTAACTCCTCCTTATCTTTCGTTTCTTTCTCTCGCATTTTGGAAAGTTTTGAGTCTAGTGCCTTCTTACGGTCAGAGAGCTTTGCCAATTCTTTCTCGTGCTGTGACATGCCCGGATAATCCTTGAGGTTCGATGAGGTGGTTAAGGAGCTAGCGGATTTTGTGGACTGTGAATCATTGAAACCCTCTTCGGCGCTGGCGAAAGAATCAACGCTTGCCTCGGAAATTATTGAAGAGCTTTCGGCGTCTTTGGTTCCATAAGGAAGAGCAGACACAGGTAGGTTCGTCGCACTAGTAGATGCGGAACCAGATCGTGAGTGACCGAGCAAATGGTCTATCATTGTCTGAGGCGCATAAGCTTCAACTCCGGCGTATGCGGCGTTGGTTACACTCGAGAGCAAGCCCCCTTGCGGGGTCTGCCCTGGTACTTGAAGTCCTGGCTGCACGGGCATGTCATCTTGTGGCATCGAAGTAGAGTTGGACATCTCCGATGCGCCATCTAAACCTGCTAAATGGCCGTCGCTCTGTAGCGCTCCAAAGGCGGTTGCCCTTTCATAATCCGTTCTCGCGTGATTGGTATGGCCTCCAACAAGTTCTGCCTCGTCCTCCGAATCTGGGTGTTTCTTCTTACAAGCCCAATCCAAGAATTTGCTGGCGTCTCCAACAATACCAGATGGCGTTCCTCGCTCAACCATGAATCGTGGCACACTTCCTCCTGGATCACTTCGTGTCACTAAGATCCATTCTACAGGGTTCTCCTCAGACGTTTCGTCAAAGTCATCTGGGTTGTCCATTGCCTCTCCCTTTGCTTTTGCCCCTCTAGATCCTGCGAAGGATATTGTTCTACCGCGCGCCCGACCTTCTGCCAGGACACTATCGTCTGCTGATACAGCCATATCACGGTCTGCCCCTCCGCCGTTTAGCTTCTGTTCAGCGTTGCGAAGTAGCGCGGCTTTTTCCAAAGATGGAGAGATTGCTCTCCCGTTCCTGTGTTTCAGTAGATCTGTGGAAGATAATGATCTTTTAGGTTTCATGGGTATTTCTCTTATGAACTCGACAGACTCGTAGTATCCTCGTATGAAGCCAGGTCGTTCGGGGCAATCCGGATGTATGCAGGGTTTTGACACTACCATGAAATGCCTTGGCCGGTTGTTAAAAGGGGGAGTCCTCAATCTTCGTCCGTTTTCGGGAGATGTTATTGAAGATGCAGACTCTGGATCACCAAGAGCAGAAGCGGAAGTGATGAGGAGAGTGACGAAGTCGCGGGGCGTAGTGGGACCAGGAAATTGTGCGGACAGATGATACACTAGGTACATGTCAGTTTCCACCACCGATATTGCGCAAAGGCGGGAGGGCAGACCTTCGATATTACCAACTCCATCGATTACCATCCTCTCAACAATCCTCTCACCTCCTATGCCCCTGATATTTCCCTCCCCCGGAGCTCCCTGTATCTCCAAACTCTCCGGAAACTCGCTTTGCAAGCCAAGCTTCCACTTCTTGAACCCCAAGCCCTGATGTACACTTCTTCGTGCGAACCATGCACCCTTACCATCCTTGGCACCCAACTTGTATACAGCCATACCAAGCGGGTTATCCTTCGCGGAGAACTTGTAAGGCTTGCCCCATTCTTTCTGCAGGACTGTATTCGAAGGGTCTATGGGATCTGAGCGGGCCGAGGATATCGAAATTTCTGAGGCGCATGACGCGTTAGAGGTGACGGTATTGGATCGTGCGCGGGTGGTCGTGTCTTCGATAGCTGGGAGAGGAACGGAGTCGATGATCAATTGAGCTTTGGCAAAGCAATCCTGGAGGTAATCCTTGGCTTGTAGTTCGTCCTTGTGTACGGCAGAGAAAGGTGTGGGGCCGAGCTTTTGCAGGGCTGCGTGGAGGGCCGCCATGCTCGAAGATAGGAAGAAATTGGGTTTTGTATCTTAGATCACTTCCGAGGGTTCCTCCCTGAAGAGTATGTATGTAAATTTTTTAAGAGCTCTTCAGTAGAAACTGAGGTCTTTGGGGTCGATGATCTCGTGATTGGTACTCGTAGGAGAGCATGTATAGCGTCACCAGCATAATCACAGCGAAGATAAGAGCCACAATTGCAAAGTGAGTGAATATATCGACACGGTGTTCGCTTATGGACAGAGTCCTGGAATAGGATTTCATTGGGAGCGAACAAGATGCGGAATACATTTGGACAGCCCGTAATTGTGGCACAAGAAAAGGTACCTACGTCATCTGTGCAAGCTTTGCCTGTTTTGGCTGTACCCTCACGCTTTACGTAGGTAGATTTTGTGAGTACGGTACCACAAGGTACGCTTCGTAAACCACATGCAACATTGAGCGAGCCATCATTGGAGATGCCAAACTGTGTGATATAGTAGTGGAATTCAGGGATTCCATGTTTGTATTACTAACGTGTAAAGAGCTCAGCTCCGGACCTGCACCTTGTTCCTCTCAATCAATAAAAAGCACCTCTGGAACCAGTCCTGAGTGTAGGAGGCGACCCTACAAGTCCGCACGCCGCCAGCTTCACTCGGTAGAAGGCCCTGTAGACCGCAAAGATGATCACTGATCCTCTCTTGAGCTCCGCCACTGACGAAGTCCCAATGCGCAATCCACCGAATCCCCTCCCGACCTCCATCTGGTAACATGTAGACCAAACATTATATCGGCATTCCAGATGCCGACTATCCCTTTATATGCCGTCGTCTCCCACCACCATATAGATGCCAGCTGGTACGCAGTACCAGAGTGGAAAGACAAGTAGGTATGCCGCCTCTCAGGTTGGGCAAGCCCGACGACCTTTGAGTGCAACTCCCTTGTAAGACGACAAAATTAAACAATCAGGCAGAGGCGCCGAATTGTGACAGACATCCACCTGCTCTATAGCCGTGAGGCTCCACCATCTTGTATAATGCAGGAATCGCAAACCTCCCGAAGCATTGATCATAGAATGTACGTGGATCGGACCGGCCGAACCGAGATGCAAAAGTAAAATAAAAACAGCACCGCTCGCTAGAAAAACGCAGGAATAAAATGTTAATGCAAATAATGCGAAGGGTATCCGGCTCTAGTCCGCATCGAGTAATCAGATATAACGCCTGCCCATGAAGGTATCTGAACGGTCGCTTAAGACATCGTGTGTTCGTTTGTGTATACTGCGAAGAATTTCGCTTTAAGCCTCATGAACGCCGTCAATGCTGTGGAGAAGATGTTTTGTGTAGCTGATCTTCCGTCACATCGCGTACGACATTGGCAAGGCGAAGTCTTGATATCGGTCCCAAGCAAAACCCCCATATCCAACGCTCGTGCTGCATTGCTGTTGCATGAACAGGCTGGGTAATGGCAATTGAGGAATGGGTGCCATAGTCATTGGTGCGCTGTAGTACTGGGGTGGGCTATCGCATGCACTCGTATACGGCTGGCTAAACGACGGCGTCGGTGAAGGAAGCTGCTGGAGTTCGTTGAGGCCCATGCTCGCCCAAGTGTTTGAAGAACCTCCTGATGACATCGTGCTAGGACTCGAGGGAACGCCATTCCAGTTGGACACAGAGTTGGAAGGAAGTTGGGCCGGCTGCCACCAGTGCTCAGCGCCAGTGGAGCTCGGAAGAAGTGGTGTGGGACGGACGACGTCGACGAGCCTTGGTGGAGGCGGTAGGAGTGGTAGGAATAAGCCCATGATAGCAGACTTCACCTCCTCGCTCCGCCCACATAGCAGCTCACCAGCGCCGTCTTCTTCCATGCCTTCCAGAGCCATAGCATTCGTACGATAAACAAATCTGTTTGCCGCTTGCACGAAGTCTTCTTGCAATTTCTTGAGTTGGGCTTCCTTTTCAGACCAGTTCCATGTACTGGCAGCCGTGTCCACCGAATGAACTTCTTTGTGGTACTCTACCAGCGACTCGATCGTCTCAGGTGTTAGCTTGAACGCGACTTCATTCTGCGAAACCATGTCGACATGCACAACATAAGCCTCGATGTATACAAGCTGATAGTTGAAGAGAGCCTCGATCAAGGGATTCTCGTCCTTTCGGAGCTGAGCATCGGGGGCCTTGGTGAGCATAACCGAGCAAAGAGTCCATATGGCCGCAGGCGAGGCGAGGGTGTCGGTTAAACACCGCAAATGTTGAGGTACGCTATTCAGAGGTCTCTTTACCCGATTCACTCTCTTCAATGTTGCTGTTAACCATGGATCGACCTTGGTATTGAGAACGACATTTGGTGCTGCCCGCGGGGCGAAGGCAGCAGCAGAAGCTGGTAGAAGTTGTATGGGCATAGTGGGTCGTTGTGGCGGCGGTACAGATTGGGTATTTGGTTAAAGGCGTGGGGACATGGAGCGGATGAGAAATTTAAATATAATAAAAACAGTTAAAAAGATGATAAGGTAGTAAAAGTAAATTATTCGGCGGTCCCAAGACAAGGGAAATACTTTGCACGCCTTGAGGGAGAAGGAGGAGAGTTATGGTGGAAAAAGGCGGTGATGCACCGAAGAACGAGTGAGACAGCATTATTTAGGCGGGAACAGGATTCCCTTATATCACGAATTGGCGTCTAGGGGCGTGCGCAGTCGATGCCAAAGAGCGGGTTTTTAGCTTTAGAATCGTCCATTTGCAAGTCCTAGCTGGGGTGTTTATGCAGTATGCACATATACAGTAGTTGCATACAGTCAAAGCTGCGGTCGCGCGCCAGGCCCTGCTTTAGGCACTGGGTAGCCGAAGCGTGGGCACGATAGTCAACGCGCCCAGCCCAGATTGGTGACGAGGCGAGTGGCGTCTTGCATGCAGCTAGAAGCAATGGCTTCCTCAGGACTCGAGCTGATCTGAGCCTCCGTCTCTTGCCTCCAGCAGTGGGCACGCTATGGTTCGTGAGATGTAAAATTGCATTTTCTTGTGGAAGTTAGATTACTACACATGTTGATCATGAACAATCATGATGATCGATTAGAATAGAAATACTCCGCACTTTGGCAGATCTGGACTCTCGGGGAGGAATTGGCCGCAACTTTGATGTGGCGGTGCAGTCGATACTACCGAATACCACATTACTTTATTCCAGGTATAAGACTCTACCACAGTACTCCGTAGGACCATCTCTTATACGCCGATATAGAAAGATCCATGGCCGAGAAACAAGCGCCACTGTCCAAAGCGTGGATCTTGATGATTTGCATTGCATAATAATCATGGCACCTATGTGAATTAATCAACAGAGGTCCCACCGCGTCACTGCTTCTGGCCTTAATGTGAAACACCTCTCAGCGTGGGTAAAGACTCCTGTTAAGATTATTACGAAGACGGCGGGGTTCTGATGGCGGCAGCAGCCATGATAATAATGTGCGGAGGCAGGGAGCTTGGTGCTTGGATATTGTAACCGGTCCATATATTTCTCATTTCCAGCTGGAGCCAACGGCATTCTTACTCCTTCGAGGACAGTCGTCGGGAATCTCGAGGCCTTCCGTGAGTGGGGTGTGATGGGGACGAAGAGCGCATGACCACTCGATGCCATCCGGACAAGATGCTTATCCTCTAGCCAACAAGGTCTCGTGTGGGTTGTACAAGCTTCTAGAATCAGATTCGCTGACGATTCTGCGATTGAACGGAGCTTGAGATACGATCCCTGCTATGAGGCCTGGTTGGTTCAACGTCCATATCTGATCTTCCCCGCTTCTTGCTGTCTGAGTCAGCAGCACAAAGAGTCTCTACCTTACTCTGTAACATCACCGCGATATCATCGCGTCCATACTGCAGTAGTACGTTATTGAAGCTACAAAGACATCGATGATACTGCACATGGCTCGGCATTGACTATTCCCTGTTGAGAGAGGCTGTGCAGAGCATAAAGTGTTGTCCCGAGGATAGCCGGTTTTTCCAATTACACCTGCCTTACCTATATTTGGCAACTCGAGCATAAATCACTCAACAGCCATGCATAATTCGTATGCACCACCGCAACCAGAGAGGCGCCGAACAACTGTCACGAGGCACAATAAAGTTCCCAACCAGATGATGGTATCCAGTAAGATATCTCTTGCCTCTGTGGCCCAGCCTGGTCAGGTCAATCCCAAGCGGGTGAACCCAGAGCCAAGGTTACGTCTCCAGGGACCAATCCATGCCATTGCCAAAAGATGTTGGTTACAACACCAATGCACGCGCCACGCTCCTGTGCATGGTTTACTCGTCCTGTTCTGGATGCTCGCGCCGTACGGAATACCCGCACAGGAGACTCCGGGACTCTTTCAGCTCTCATCGCTCGCGGTCATAGTCCTGTCGCCTCCCGCGCTTCTCATGCGGCAAAGTATCGATCGAGGCTGAACGGAACAGATGAAAGTTTGCCCTCGACGCGTCGTGTGTCGCCGTGTTTGTCGGTTCAGGCTTGTCATCTGAAACGCCTTATGCAGACGTTTCGACTTATGTATGGCTTATGTAGATGGGAGTCACACGTGCATTACGGCGGATTATGTTCTCCCCAAGTTCCAACCGTTAACGAATGAGTCACTGCCACGACGCGTGCGTGTCTTTGAGAAAATGTAAAACACCACCATCTCGAAGCATGTCTTTCGACATCGCGTTGAAACGTGGATGAAACCAGTAGCTTGTGATCTGAATGACGCCGTTGCATTCAGCATTGTAGCTGAGCAAAGGTGTTGAGCGACTTTCTGTTTTCAACTAGTAGACACCCGGAAGGATTCTCCAAGGCACCTTCTTCTTATACTCATCCCAATCCTTTCCGTACTTCCTCATACATTTCTCCTCGTCCCTCATCTCTCGATGGATCAAGAGGACAGCAAAGTAAACTATGTAAAAGTAGGTGATTGCCATTCCCCAACCTCTAGCTTCGCCTTGTACAATTTGGGTACCCATCGCGGTACCCCCACGTACAGATCCATCAGCAGGCTTTGGGACATTCCCCGTTGAAAATGTTGGGCCTTGTCGAACCACGTATCCGGCGATACCAGTTGGTAAACAGTAGGACCAGCCCATTATCCAATCACCCAAGTAGTTAATATGCCTTGCTGAGCCCCACCAGCCGGAGACAAGGAGCTTGCTGCCTGACGCAGTTTCCATGGTCTTCAGGTGAGCAACTCGCGGATCCTTGGGGTTTGTTCTAAACCTATTCTTCTGGTTGTTCGAGGCACGGAAAATCCAGTAACCAAGGCCCTGTACCGCAAGAATACCAGCGACTCCAGTAAATCCGAGATCCACGGGATACACGGCAAGATAGCGTGTTTGCAGGGAGTAGATGAACGGTAGCCATACGAGATCACCAAAGGCAAGCATGAAACCAAATCCATCGGTGGTGATATCCATTGTAGTCAAGATTGCTGGCTCCATCCACAATGCATCCAATGTATAAAGGGCCTGAAAGCCGGTAATCAAGGCAATGCTGTAGGTAATGCGTCCATAAAGCTTGTACTGGTGGGCAATAAAAGCCAGATTTAGCAGCATCCAGCCAAGCATACCTGGCCGTACTTCCATAAACTCCTTAATATCGATCGTGCCGAAAACAGGTAGGGTTACGCGAGGGTTAAGTTCTCGACCAATAAACCAATCATAGATGAGATTGCCCGAATGTCCCCCAGCTGCCAATTCGCGTTGCTCTTTATTACCTGCCTTGACCGAAAAGCTCCGAACATAGACAAAGCATGCGAGAGAGAACGCAATGCCAAGGTTGACGGTTATCAATTGGGTATAATTGTCCCAGATAAAGGTCCACAGGGGAAAGTCTGGTCCTCGCACAATTGTACCGGCCAGCGCGACAGTAAGAACAGCTACTGCTGAGCTGAAGGCTGGTAAATGTTGTCAACAGTATGGACTTAGTGACTGGCTCCAGAATATCACTCCGGACGTACCATTGAACTTATACTTCAGTATTCCTCCCGACTTGAGCTCTACACCCTCGCTCTCAACGCCCGGGAGCACTGCTAGCAGCACCAAGCTCAAAAAATAGTACCCCAGTACCCATGCCGTAACTTTGAAGCTAGCGAGCCCAAATATCCCATCCTGAGGCCATCCCGTCTCTTCCTTTAGCTTCACAAGAGTAAGACTCTTGGGATGCAGAGCTGACGGTACAGGGCAGCCTGTTTTGTCGTTGCAAAGGAAAGCTGCCAGGTAGCATACCAGTGGTAGGCCGAACGAAGTTGCGAATGCTCCAAGACTACGTCCCAATTAGATAGAAGGAAATATGAGCACTGCGAAGAGCGGCTTACGGTCCACCGAATTCGAAGCCATGTGCGGGTTCTGCAGGACTCACATTACGCTCAGTCTTGGCCATCGTTTAGATCTCTGGTAGTTAGTTGGCAAGCTTCAATGGTAACGCAAAGGCTATTCTATCGCCACGTAAAACTCGTCTCCCTCATGTGAGTGGGTTTGCAATCGTAAACGGTTGACGAACAATAATAGATAGAGGTAAGGTAAGGTAAATGACATTTTACATTATGCAGGGCTTAGCTCCAGGGTTCTCTTATATTACTAATACAGTTTATATAAAACTTACAACCAATTAGAAAGAAGTGTAGTAGACAGCGAACGTTACGCAGAACCGAGCTGCCTCGATTCACCCACCAAGCAACTACTCCACCCTTGAAATCTACTACAGATCCGGCGGCCATGCGGCACTCCCTCCTGTTTGTCCCCCTCTCCGTCCTCTTTTCCCTCATTCCCTCCTCAGCTCTAGCGACCAACTCCGAAAACCCCCTCGAGCCGTGCACCATCATCTCCCCTCTCACGGGCGCTTTCTACGACCTCAACACCATCACCGTTCAGCCCTCCAAAGATGACGGGGACAAAAGCTGGCATGCCAGAGGCTACGACTACGGAAAAAACTTTACGCTCAACTTCTGCGCTCCCGTCATTGAGAAGCTAGAACATGTGATCGATGTGCCCGAGAGCTTGTGGCAAAATGTCAGCGCATACTACAAGGACGGCGAATCCGAAATATCCATAGGGCAAGCGTCCTCGAAACCCGTCTTCCGAGGCCGCAAGTTAGTCCTAAATTACACGGAAGGCAGCTACTGTGAAGAGAAACCCAGTCGAAACCTCGCCCGAAAGCTCAGAGACGACGACAACGACGACGACAACGATGATGATGATGATGAAGACCGTCACAAGAAAAAACCCAGCGACAGGGAAAAACGCTCCAAACCCTCCGAAACCCGCCGACAAAAATCCTCCCTCATCTCCTTCGTCTGCGACCACGACTCCCTAGCGCCCAAAGTGCACATTACCTTTGTGGGCGCCAGCCCGGATGAATGCACCTATTTCTTCGAAGCAAAATCCATGGCTGCGTGCGGTGGCGCAAGTGTCGCACCCCAGACATTGGGCCCGGCGGGCGTGTTTGGAGTGATCTTCCTGATCGCGGCAGCGGTGTATCTGTTTGGCGGTATTGCGTACCAGAGAACGGTGATGCATCAGAGGGGTTGGAGGCAGCTGCCTAATTATGCCATCTGGGCCGGCATAGGCAGTTTCCTCAATGTAAGTCTCCCCTCTTACCCCCTCCCTTCCCCACCTCCCTCTTACACACCGAAATAACTTTTATTTCCGCCTAGGATATCTTCATCATCGCCACCTCCTCCTGCGCGCGCATCCTCCCTCGCCGCAAAGGCTACAACCAGCTCCCGAGCCACAGCCGGGGCGGGCGTGGTTCCCGGGCCGAAGACGAAAACAGGCTGATAGATCAATTGGACGAGGAATGGGATGATTAAGGAGGTCATAAAAAGAAAGTTTAGTTCGAGGGTTCAGGGGTGCATGTGTATGGCTAGGAGGGACATTGGCATGAGGTTTTTAGGGGGTTTTGCATTGATATGCGGGTGCTTTGGGGTGGTGTAGCGTTGTTTGAGTATGTATTGAAATACTTGATAGAAATTGTTTTTATATTATCAGGATTGGCTGCAATATCTGCTGTGGATAGTGATGACCTAGCATTTCCATTTCGAGTGAATTCAATATCGACGATGCCTTCACAGTAGGTTCATGATCACGGGAAAGTCGTGAGAACTTTGTCTAATAGGTTATAAGAGTACCGTTGAGCAAGCATATCCAACAAGTTCTAATTACTTTTCATAAACAACCTGACAGCTCTTTCACGCACTTTTTCTCTCCACTGCTCCAAAACTCCAAAGCCAAACCGCATCTACATCATCTCCAACTCACACATGGAGAAAACAGGGGAAACGGTCTACCGTAAAGGAATACCTGCTTGATGGTGTTCCTTGAAACGATCTCTAGTTAGCACACTACTTACCAGACTCCTGAATTGCTCACCTCCCTTATCGCCTAAACAACCAAATCGACATGGAAGCACCTAAGAAATCAAGATCCGAGAAGGCTCTCCCCCACCTCTCAGCCACTCGTGACGTATGCGTACAGCGTGCGAGCGTCTCAAGGCTAAGTTTCGTGGGCTATTATGGTCGCCACCCGGTCCAGCGGCGTAGTGTGGGTGGACGTTTCCAGTGGTTGAAACGGACTCGAGATCCACAACCTGCTTCCAAGGGTCCAAAAGGCGTTGTTGGACCTGTTGATCCGAGAGTCCGAAAGTATTGAGGACTTCCAGGTGTACATGGCACCCTTGAAGACAGTTTTCTTAGCGGAGATCTACTTTCCATAGCAAAAGAAGAAACAGCCGAAGAGCATGGTGGGCGATGATGAGCTCGTGATAAGATGAACCAGCCCATTCTGGCCACGTGAAATCGACCAATATAGCCGTTAGGTTACACGGTAAGGTGTGGACCTTTGTGGCTGTCATCATGCCCGAAGTTCGCCAACGACTGCTCTAACCTGCTTGTTTTTGATCTGATACGGATAAACAAGTAGGTTCCATAGAGAAAATTCGAGGCTTCTATGTCGAGTCGCCGGTTCGTAGACAAAATAGCGATTTGGAAACCATAGACCGCAACCTCTCTTCTTGGTGCTTCATCGCCAGACCTAAGAATTCTTGATGTAATCCCTGCAGCAGTGAATCTCGAAGCTGCAGTACCCAGCCGTTCGTTGAGGCTCTGCATCGTCAGACTGACTACTTTGCTCCGCCTTAAGTACATAGCCGTAGATTTGATTATGGATCTCCCCAGGTGTAGATCGAGAAACCGGAAACCGCAGGCCATTTCTGCAAATCTCCAGCTCAAGTGCCGTGTGCCAAATCCAGAAAGACATTCGTCGATGCTGGTAAATTGCTTCGCACGACAGTTATAAAAGAGCCGAACCCACATAGAAGGACCATTAGCGGTCATGCATAGTCTCCTTCGTAGGCGGAATCGCAAGCAGGAGTCTTAGCAAAAGGGGTATAACGCTTACTTTGCTATCTAATTTCTTCTTTTAAGATAATGGAAGTAGCTTCGGTGATAGATGTTGAGCAACTGTTTGATATCTTTATTGATCAAGGTTCTTGTTCGTGTGTGCAGTAAATAGCGGAGTGGCTTGAACTGATTTGAAAAAGCAAGAGCAAATTCATGTTTCATTGTCTTGGTGACCTAGCAAGTGAAATATGAGTTACGAGCTCTAACAACATCAATGAAGTACCTCGTTCTCTGACGTACGGAACTTTGAGAAAAGTAAGACGGGTGGAGGGTCAATGCACCGGTAATCACCCTCTGTTGTGTAGCAAATGAAGCGTAAAGCGAGCTATGGCTATATGCGTATTTCGTGAGAGAAAAGCCATGCATTACCACCAGTAATATTTGCCCATCCATTAAGCGACTTAACTATAAGCGTATTTCGAAGACAAAAAGCAATATGTTACCACAAGTAATCTACCTCCATTAATCAAGACAACGCCAGTCCCTCCCTGGGTGACAAAAAACTGCTGCATAACTTGGAAAGCGCCAGTGGAGTTGTAGTGGAAGTTGATACCATGTCCGGTATTGGGTTGGATGTACGCTTGAAAGGTTTTCGCTGCTGGAAATGATGCCTTTGCGGCGGCAGGAATCGATCCAAGAGCCGGATTACCAGTATTCATGCAGTCGCCACCACAGTATATTTCATCCTCGTCTGCCGCTGTCAACCAAAACCAATTTCAAACTCAGTGAGAGCGTGAACACTTACTGCCGGTAAGAATCTGTACAGGGCCCTTGAAATCGGTGTTCTTTGGCGAACTACCAATCGTCAAAAGTTCGCCTATAGTGTAAGGCATTTTGACCGATTCGGCGAAATTAAGTATCCTTGGATCGAAAAAGCCGGGATACAAGAAGGCATATTGGTTGGAAGCTGCGTCTGACCAGGTTAAATATCCGGTTGGGAGGTTTTGCATTTGTGGAAGGCTGGTTGGGTAAATGCCGGTAATGAGGTCTCCAAGTTCTGTGGATTGGACAACTGATTCGACTTCTGTGATCGTGATCTGGTGCTTTGATAGATAGTTCTTAATCGAATCGAGCTCTGAGTAGATGAACATCGACAAACCCTGCTGTACAACGGTAGAGCTTATATTACCGAATCTTAAAGGTTGATTCAGACGTGCAAGCTTGCTATTGAAATCTGCGATGGTCTGAAAAAAGAACGCACCGTCTTGAGAGTAGCCAGTGAGGATGATGCCATCGCTGGCTCTAGGGTACTGTGCCACGAGATCGTAGGTAAGGACAGACCCAAAAGAATGACCGACATGAACAACCTTCTCAAAGGCTTGAGGGATGTTTGGTACGGTGCCATTTCGCAACATCACTGTGACTTCGTATAGAGCCGACGTTTCCGCAGGTGCCTGGATGACCTGCAATGGGTCTGCGATGGAAGAGTTGCCGATGCCCAAGCGATCAATGGACAGAGTACAGAAGCCATATTTATCCACGGCCACATCGATATAACTGTAATTGAAGTTGTTGTATGGCAAATCCCAGTAGCTGAAGAACGATATAACGTCAGCAGTACTTCTCAGCAGCGTTTCTAACAAAGCTCGCTGCGACTGATACGTCCCACCTCCGTCGCACTTATGTCTTATCAAAACCAATGCCATGGGTGAGGACTTGGACAGTAGGCTTTTTTCCGAACATCATATCAGGCTTGCAGAATTTGGCGCTAATCTCGTACTTGCCCTTGATCGTGGCATAACCAGTTAGCGATTCTTCCGAGAAGTTGCCCCTGATGCTGGTGAGGTTCTGAGCAAAGACTGTTGCGTCAAGGTTCCCCACAAGAGTCGGGACATTGAAGACTCCTTGACGCGCAGAGATTTGAACAGGAATTGTGACGCTTTGACACAGCTTGGCTGCTGCAGAGCTGGCAAGCAGTGAGATGGCTAAGATCGAAAGTTGGAACATAGCTGCGTTGAAAGTGACCAACAAGAATCAACAACTAGAAGGCAGAAACGATACGTAGAGCGAAGTGGAATCGTGTAGTGCGAAGAGGAAGTGAGATGAAGAAGTGGTTCTTATGGAATACTGACAGCAAACAGAGGCAAAACGCGAGGACCACATGGCAGACGTGCCTTCTCCTTCCCACCGAGTCCTCTCAGAGTATTATTCTACGCAGTACCTACGACCTTCTCACCACCATACTCTTTCTCACGTGTGGCCAATTGAATTTCAGAACTCAGTGAATTTGAGACGATTACCTTACCCTTAGGATTAGCATACCAAGATGATGCTTACCTTACTTTACCTTAATCTACCTTACATGAGTGGAGTGACGAATAAGTTTAGGATCGTTGAATGGATGCCCTTCCTGATCAAACTTTGTTGACGCACCATCTGCAACGTCAGCTTCCGAGCCTTCCCTACGAGTGTATGATAATCATTAGCATCACAAAGTGAGGCTGACGCCGGTAATCGTCGACTTGGGGGTAAAGCACCCTTTCTCAGCGCCGCCAATACCTGTATCATGTTTACTCGCTGAAGTCCTACCGACAGTGGAGAAGTTGCAGAAGACTCAAACTCTCGCCAGCCCCGATTCACTGCAGCTTCGGATTCCTCGGGCCAGTATCCCCGTGAAGACTATCATGAAGCGTCGGATATGGTCATCCACAGACGCATAGTGGAAGCGGCAACACCAGCTCAGCACGGAGGACTCGGTACAGAGAACTGGTTAATGAGGCTGCGTCTTCGTATCGTTGATTGCGAAACCTGTGCCGGTTTTTAGGATTTGCCGAGAGCCCCACCAAAATTGAGTGTTTCCCAATCAACGACACCTCGTAGAATACTCGTACCTAGCCACACCAACGCCACCGCGAATCTCTCTTCGAACCTTATCTCACTGCCCTATTCCGTACACCCGCTCCAATGCAACACCACGCCCAAACCCAAGCCAAGGCCCGTCCGCCCCAATCAGAACAATGTGTCTTTTCCGCATCAACCCATCCCGCGCGCCTATAGATCCCCCGGGCGCCGCTCCTGTGCTTATGACGCTTGAGGAAGACCATATGTTGTCGATAATGGCCGGGAACGAGTCCAGACCGAATCCACTCTCCGATCTGGTAGACGCGAGGGAGAAGTCACAGCCAGTAAGGCCAGTGAGCCATGAGAGTCTGCAAGAACGAAGGGAGAGCCTGGCGAACGGGACCAGGAGAGTGGAGATTGGGAAGTGAGGAGGCAAGGTAGGACAGAATGAGAGGACTTGTTCATAGAAAATAGTTGATCACTAATCCACACGAAGAATTGCAAATTGTATGTTCGGGAACCTGCAGCTACTGCAACCAGACGCACGAGATTAATAAGTCCCTTGTCTTGGGGGAATTCGGTATGCATAGCTTCTCGTCCTGCAAGACGCTTAGTGGGATATAACGACAACAACGACCAATGATTTTGAAGGAAACGATTTCCAGCTTCTCATTCGCCTATCATTTCATCGTCTAGGGTTCGTTGCATGGTGCATCTTCAATGTCAATGATTGTTAGATAGACAGGTCTCTCGGGCTGGATAAAGTCCTTTCAAGACATATATTCTATACATACCATTTGTAGGTTGACAAAAGTTCTTCCAACCATTATATTCTAGGAGGGCAACAATCTAGGTGAACAACGTCTTTCGTTGAACATATGAAGATAAATTGTTTCCAGATGGATTAGGCTCCCGATGTACCCATTCTGAGGGACCAAAGAACACTTTGCTCTAAAAGAGAATTCTCCATTAAGAACTACAGAGGAACAACTCCCCGAAACGCCACTTTCATCTTTGGTGAAGAACCATCCCGACAATGAAACCCTGATCAAGGAGGACTCTCCGAAGACTGGTTCACACTCAAACAGAACCATTTCCTATGGAAGAACGCATGCTCTCCCCCTTAACGACGTACCTAGCAAAGAGCCTGTTTTGAAGATGTCTAGTCACCCTCGTTGGTAGATCAGACATCATGTGTAGGGGCGTAAGCCCTTTGCGGAAACGCGTTGGGCGGAACAGGAGAAAGGTAGACATGGGTAGCTGAGCTTTCCAGGCATTAGCCTCCCAGCCTTTGAGAGCGGAGAGGTCGGCGCGGAGGGACTCTTCCTCAGCACTGAGAACTGCCACTGGACAAGGCTTGCCCGACATGGCGAGCATCTGGAGAAAGGAAGCGGCAGACATCGTTAAAGATCTGAGAACTGTGTTTTTGCGAAACACAAGGCGGGCATCGCTAGAAAAGGAGGAGCAGATGAATGAAACACTCTTAGAAAGAGCCTTTCAAGAATGCCATAGCCCGTATGCTATCGCGGCTGAGGCTGTTATGCAGAGCGTATGCCCGTCTAGAACAGCCATATTGGCTACACCTCGCTGGAGGCGGCTAGTGTTGGCGTTGTGTGGCCGACTATAGTATTACCGTAGTCTCTGAACAGTTGCATGGCCTGAAGGCGCATCATAATGAAGTGACATATACCTCCCTTGCCCCATCTGAGCAGGATATGGAATAATCATTGCTTCTAAGAAATGATTTTGAAAGACGAAGTTGAAGCAACTATCGCGATGATCATCAGCCCTATTTGGATGACGTAGAAATCCAGACGAATTCCGATCGCTCCTCCACACCACTCGCCCCATGAATTTTGTTAGTCGCTAAAAGCTTGAGAAATGACACTGCTGTAACCCCATGGCTAGCAACATGATGGATTGTTCCATCGTGATCATGACCTTTTCCTCCCCCCAAATCTGTGTATGGCAGGAAACTAAGGCGATCACGCTCTCAGCGTCACGAGGTTCTGCATAGTCTGGTATAACACAGTAATAGCAGAGACGTTGCAGCCTATATATCACCGAAATCGCAGATTGCTAATGTCTCCAAGTCGCCCGTCATGCCTCCTTCAAGATGCCCCTGCAAAATCCACCCCTACAACAACCCTTCAGCTCCATTTCGTTTCTTTGCCCTACCCCCAGAGATCCGTAACGAGATAATGTCTATTGCAGTCACCGAGGTTACCCCTATTGTGATCCATGGAAAGTGTTTCAACCGCCATCCTAAGCCTCCGCAGAGGACTCCCTCCGGCCGTGTTATAAATCGAAGCCAAGAACCATCGGCCGAAAAGCGGACTCTCGGGCACTCTCGAATCGCGTTGTTGATGGCTTCGCGACAAGCATAATACGATGGTTATACGCTGTATTACGGGAAGAACACGTTCTCGTTCACGTTGGACACCCTTAAAACTTTCTGCGAGGATATCCCCAAAAGATGCCTCTGCCAGATTAGGTCCGTGAAACTCATAATACCATTCATGGATCAGCATGACACTATCTGGAGAATGTTAGCGGGACTGGTGGCTTTGCAGAACCTGGAACTTCAAATGAAATATCCACAGTCTACGGTTCGTCGCCCGAACTGGGAGAATTGCATCTGGGGTACTCGAGGATTACGACAACTCAAGCGCTTTCGGATTACGAGATATGACCCCGAACCCATGATGTCAAGACGGGTTTCCAAGACTTCCCATGAAATGGCTGTCGATGCAAAAGATCGAAGGACAGAGGAGGAAATCAATCGGTATATACGTTTTGGGCTAAGCCAGCATTCTACTTCGCCGGGTCGCCGTTTTCCATCATATGAGAGTATTCGAGTTATCTAAACAACGCGCAGTTCTTGTAGCAATAGGAAATTGGCAGCCTAAACGTTTGTGTTGCTCGTCTTATCGACCTATAGCTATAGTCATATAGATGTTGATATAGTATTTCAGTTTCTCTCCCATATGGAACTCTTCCTCCAGGAAATCCTTAAACTCATTTCTAAGATTTCTGATATCATCCCAACCGATTTTGCCACATACTTGTTTCTCTTCTAGAATATTTTCTCATTCTCTAATGTCTAGTATTCTAAGTATTCTTCTCCCGTAGCTTTCGCGAAAGTTCTCATGCCGTCCACGAAGTCATTGGACAGGATATCGATATGCTCAGCGACCCGCTCCTGTGACGTCCTTCTCCTTCCCATGTACAATTTGCGTGTGTAACTCAGCGAGTGGGCTATAGTAGAGGAAATGGGGCGAGTGACAAGGCTGGCGGAAAAAGGGATCTCTTCCATGATTGGAATATATGGAATATCCAGCCCTGGAATAATAGATCTAGTTTCTGATATTTTTTTCTGCAAGATGACAGTATTATGTTTTTATGTAATTAGGTAATGAGTTGTTGTACTCGTATCGACGCCAAGAAAATACGAGGCCAGGTCATACATAGTCACGTGACAAGGGAAACAAAGCGTGTCCTCTACTTTTGCTGTCCATATGACGCTATGCTCACATCCGATACCCTCCACTCATTGAGCCGCACTCATTTGAGGCATGTTCCTGGCGCTGAATGACTAATTAGTGGATATATTGAGGCCAGCGAGTTCTTGCGCCTAAGACTCGCTCCTAGTACATGGATGCCTACCTCATTCGGCGAGCCTTTCCCTTATAACAACGTACATATTACATCCTCACATCCAGAAACTGTCTTACCGTTGCATCACGAACCCCATCAGGTGGAATTAGGATTTCTCAACCTCGCAAACGAAGAACGATTGAGCAGTGGGCTTTTCTTAGAGAAAGACGAAGAGCAAGCATTGAACAGCACCAGTACTTCTCAGGAGAAGGCAAAACCTGGGTCGTTTGCAGATCCTGAGAAAAGGGCGTCCAATTCCCCTGCCATATCCGAGTCTACACTGGACGACCCGCAAATGGGACGCAGAACCCCAACTTCAAGGATAAACGTACCGAATAGGCTTACATCAACGGCATCCGGGGGTCAAAACGGTCACGCCAATGGTAAAATGGAATCTCATCTCGAAATGCGGCGGAAACACCCATCCCTGGAGTATCCCACAGCTACTTCACAAACGGCCCATCTTATGAGCAGAGAAAGCTTCACCCTTGATGACCAACCACCACCTATTCCACTGACTCCGAACCCAAATACAAGCTTCTTCGATTTACCTAGACAAGATCGGCGGAATTTTCTCCTTCTTGTGATGTTATACTTTCTTCAGGGCATACCTATGGGGTTGGCATTTGGGTCGGTCCCTTTCCTACTGAAACCATACCTCTCGTACGGGCAGATAGGGGTCTTCTCTCTAGCGTCATACCCATACTCGTTGAAGTTGTTATGGAGTCCAATCGTGGACGCGGTATGGAGTCCCGCACTCGGAAGGAGAAAAAGCTGGATCATGCCTATACAAATATGCTCCGGGTTAGGAATGATATATCTGGGAAGTAGAATTAAGGAGATGATGATTGCGGCCGGGGCGAATGATGGCGCCGGGGTATGGAACTTCACATGGTGGTGGTTTTTCCTAGTATTTCTCTGCGCCACACAAGATATTGCAGTAGACGGTACCAAAATCCTCCCTAAACATGGCTTACCATAAACTAACAGAAAAGTAAGGTTGGGCTCTTACACTGATCTCCCCACAAAACTTATCCTATGCCTCAACTGCTCAAACCGTTGGACTCACCGCCGGCCATTTTCTTTCATACACCGTCTTCCTCGCCTTTAACTCACCCGACTTTGCCAATCGATGGTTCCGTTCCTCCCCCAGCGAAAAGGGCGTACTGACACTTGGCGGCTATCTCACGTTCTGGGGTTGGGCTTACTTGGTGGTGACCCTTGGCCTCGCCCTTCTGAAACGAGAAGACAAGACGCGAGAGCGCGATGGCATCACAGAAGTCTATAAAAGTATGCTTGGCATCTTGAAACTGCGGAACATCCAGAGCATTATCATAATTCACCTTATCGCCAAAATCGGCTTCCAAGCCAATGACGCTGTTACAAACCTCAAGCTCATTGACAAAGGTTTCAACCAAGAAGATATGGCCCTTACTGTTCTCATCGACTTCCCCTTTGAGATCGGTCTAGGGTACTATGCTGGACGCTGGTCCACCGCTTACCCGCCAATCCACATCTGGTGTTGGGCCTTTATTGGAAGACTAATAGCAGCTGTCACGGCACAAGCAGTCGTCATGATATTTCCGAAAGACGGTGTACAAACATGGTATCTCTTGACCGTAATCGCCGAACACATCTTCTCTACCTTTACCAACACAGTCATGTTTGTCGCCATTTCCGCGTTCCATGCCAAAATAGCAGATCCAGCAATTGGAGGCACTTACATGACTCTCCTTGCTACGTACGTCCTTCCTCCATTTAACCATGCTCCTGTCCTCCCTTCTTCCTCGCTAACACTATCACAGAGTCTCCAACCTTGGCGGAACCTTTCCCCGTTTCTTTATCCTGAAGCTTGTCGATGTCTTCACCATCGCCACGTGCAACCCTCCCCTCACACCCCCTTCAGACCTCAAATCCCCCCTTATAACCACTCCTTTCTCGTGCGTCGCCGAGGCCGAGAAGCACAGGTGCACAAACGGTGGCGGAAGCTGTAATATCTCCAGGGATGGATATTATATTACAAATATAGTTTGTGTGATAATAGGCGTGGTGACGTTCTGGGGGTACATCAGGCCTGCAGCGATGAAGCTGCAAGCACTGCCTTTGAGAGCATGGAGGCTGGAATCTGGGGAGGCGAGGTGAGGGCATAAGGGAGAGCTTGGAATTTGAGCATCTAGAAATAGAATAGAATTGTACAGATACTCGAGTTCGATTGTGTACTGACTACAATACGCCTTCTTCGTATCGGTTGAAGGGTTAGACTAACAGTGTCCAGGGTGCGCGCGAGAAACCGGTGCCTTCAAGGGAACTGTGCGCTGGCTGAAACCGCTGCCCAACAAGACAATTCGCCAGTTCGATAGTGTAATGCCGCGAATTTCATACCTCTTGTACCAATCAATCTTGTCTAGCACGAATCGGTTACTTATATCCATTGTTATTCCACATGCTATCTCTAATGTGCATTGACCATTTCCTGCTTACAATGAACCTATCTGGATTACTCGTTCAGTCACTTTCTACCAAGTTTACGTTATAAGAGGGCCAATCACAATGGATGCTCCGCCACACCATTTTGCACTGAGCCCTTTGGGCTGAAAGTGTCATGGCATCTCAGCCGCAATTGGTCCAGCAATTCCTCCATATTCCTCATCCTTCGACCGACATTCCAACACAATGTCAAAAGCCGGGCCCAACCAAGATGCTCCCCCTGAAGCCGTGCCACAAAGGCAGATCCGCGCCCTGTACAACAAAGACACAATCACAGTCTACCACGCATACTCCGCCGCCATCGCCATCCCCGCCGTCAAAGAACAGAACCTCTGCGCATCGCCCGAGCTCAAGGTTGGCCGGATGACCTGGATAAAACCCAGCTGGTGCTGGATGATGTGAACCAAATCCCCACCCTGCCTTCAAAAAGATCTCTCAACACGCACAGCCGCATTTTGAAATACTAACTCCCCCCCCCCCCCCCCCCCCCCTTAAAACCAAGGTACCAATCCAACTACCGCCACAAAGACCCCAACCAATCCCACATCCTCGCCCTCCAAACGTCCCACGCCCACTTCACCCACCTTCTCTCCCTCGCCCTCGTTCCCCTCACCCCAGCCGAAAAAATCGCAATACCCCGTCCGTGTGCAGTGGGATCCCGAGCGCTCCCCGACCCTGGAAGTCCTCCCGTATCGGCAGTATCCAAATCGGCATTTCGGGCGCCATTAGCGAAAACTTGGGCGCGGGAGTGGGTGCGGAGGATCGAGGATGTTGACGGCTAGGGCGAGGGAGTTGAAAGGGGTGCTTGATCAGGAGGGGGTGGAGGAGCTGGTGCGGAGGCGGTTGGTTCCGAGGGAGGTGGTGTATGAGGTGAAGGAGGAGGTGAGGGCGACGCTGGGGAATGTGAGTTTTTTGTGGAGGGGATGGGGTCTGGGAAGTAGGTCTTGGGGGGGTGGATGCGGAAGAGCTGTTTGTGCCGTGAAGAAAAAGAATTGGAAGTAACAGAAAATATTTAGTACGAACAGTACAACGAGTATGTGATTGTTGAGACGGACTAGACCCTGGGTCAAGAATGGAAAGCGGAGGGTGATGAATAGGTTGAGATTAGTGATGTGAAGAGGAGTAGATCAGTGTGGATACAGGGGGGAGATAAGATGGAGATGGGAAAGGGGGTTTCGGACTTGCTGCGGAGGTAGATTGGTCCCGGGGGGGGTGGTGGAGGGGTGGGTTTGGAGATATTAGTCTCGACTCTTCCACCCTTCCGTCCCGTCAATTGCCGACTTCTCAAATCTTACAAGACCTTCAATCCTTTCAATTCGCTCTCTAAATTAGTGAAGAGGTTTCCTATCAGCAGCGAGTATTGGCGTGTCAGGTCAAAGGGGGCAACAGAATGTTGAAACCATTGAAAGAGCTTGTTGATTGATGGAAAAGGGGGTGTTTTCGTTTCCCGTTTTTTAATTTATTTCTTAGACCAAACATCCAAAGCGAGAACCAAATCCAATCCAAAAAAAAATAGTAATACTAATCTAAGCATTCGGCAAGACCATAAAACTTGAACTGAGGCAGGGCTTTTAACCAACGACTCTACTAGCTTTGACCAACCTCCTCTTTTCATAACAGAGGATGCTTTCCCTACTTGTAAAGGCTTTGTCTACCTTGAGTCATTGGCTCCATACATTCGCGTCTCCCTCCAGTAAATGCAAATCCTGAATCCGAAGCCAGGTGTCAGGTTGTAGAGCCTCGTTCTGGTGTGTGGTGAAGTCGTAGTCCCAAGGGGTATTGTTAGTTTGGGGTTGCTGATCTTGGTAATCGGAAGGGCCTGGAAGTCTTTGATGACAGGATTCATTGTTGCTTTGGCTTGAATTGTTCCAGGCCCTTGGGTTTATATCAGCATGCTTTGTCTCCATTATGGGAACATGGTCGTGCTGAGTTGATGAGGTGTAAAAAGACCTCCTGAAAGGACACGGTGAAGATGCTGCAACAGGGCTCATTTCCGAAACTGTATGCTGCCAATCCAGGGTATTCTGGATAGATGGGAGAACTAAATCAGTGCCCCCTGCGTGTGGATTTAGGGTGCGGTCCTGCAGCGACGGTAAAACCACATGATTGAAGCCTGTGACTGAAATGGGATCCCAGTCTTGGTCGTCCACACCGCGTTGTTGTTCCTTCCAGCCTGCATAGCCTAGCCGCTTCCCCCCAGGGCCGGAATGAGTGAGTTCTTCGGCCTCGGAACCATCAGAATCATTTGAAGCTTTTCCGGAATCTGAATCCAGATCTAAATAGTCTGTATCCTCCAGTACATATCCTCCAGCATCCAAGTAGGCCTGGCGAAATTCTGCTGCGTTGTAACCGCAATCCGTCAAAGCTTGCTCCCAGATCATGCCCCTATTGCCGTTTGAAATTTCTCGCTTTCCCCACCGGTAGCCTTTTTCAGGCGTGCCATATGCCAGCGCTGTTACACTAGTCCCATCGCCACCCACGGCATGGACATCCGCACCGGCACGTATTAGAAGTTTGAGAATGCCTAAGCACTCGGAAAACTTTGATCTCTCAACACCATAGTGGAGGCACGAACATCCATCTTTTGCAAAAGCTTTAGGATTTGCACCGCGAGCAAGGATTAAATCAATTTTTTCGGTAGTGACTTTAGGCGATGCTAATAGCCTTAGCAGCGAAGTTTGACCATAGCCATCTTCCTCCTCAAGGTCGATAAAGTTGCGGCCATGATCCAAGACTAAACGGAGCGAGTCCTGCCTGGGTGTCAGCAATGGCTACTTATCTCGGAATGAGTACCTACTACGGTTCCTATGTCTAATAGACTACCAAAGTGCGACATTGAGATACCGGAAATCTCACTCATAGGGCCCACCATCGGATCTGCGTCGGCTTCAAGCAGCACACGCCTACATTCCATGCTCCTTTCTAGCTCTTCCGAAGGGCCGCCGTAGTGCATCATGGGCCGGATGTGCAACAGTGTGCTAGCAGTCCTCCTCAGTTTATGATTACCAATTTTCTTTGAAGGACTCACGTTTTACACGTTTTTAGAACATCACTATAACCTTGAGTTTCTACCGCATCCACATCAGCACCATGTTGAACAAGATATTGGCAGATATCCGGTGATGGGTATGTGCAAGCATACTACTGTTGTTAATATTGCTTCTTCAAAGTTAGAAAAAACCGCAGAACTTCTCACGTTTAGTAAAGAACGACCGATTGAGTCTCGATCCCAGAAAGAAGCTGCTCCTTCCGCGAACAGCTTCAGTAGTCCTTTCTTGTCACCATCCTTAATTCGTAAGAAGACCTCTGAATTGTCTGGTAAGGTAGCAGAGAAAGATATCGTCGGTTTACCAAGAAGAGAACCTTCGTATGTCGATCTTTGCTGAAAGGAGACACAAATCCTGGTTTTAGAAACACTGTTAGGAAGGTATATTATAGCCCCCTCGAAAACCTCTAGAATCTCGCTACGCCTAGCGTCACGCTGGGCTTCAGGGTTATAATCCTTCAAGATCTTGCTATTCGTGTGGATCGTGATGGTTCCATCACCGACATAATGACTTTCGTGCAGATTTTTACGGGTGTATCTGTACCCCAAGGTCTCTGTTCGACTTGACGCAGCTAGAGAAGGTTTAATTCGAAAGACCTCAATCAAAAGAGCGCAGGAAACATCAATGAGTCGTTTGTCGAATCAAGTGACGCTCCTTCAACATGCATTACATGCAGTATATCACTCTTGTTCGACATGACTACGTGCAGGAACAGAAATCCATGAATCCAAAAAACATGTCTCTATCGGAACGGACGCTTAGAACATTCTGTGATAAGAAAGTGTGAAGGACTGCATGAAACACGGTCATCTGGACAAGATTGCCTCTTGTTTCAATAGTCTGACTGATACGTACCATTTGAGTTGACTGCGATGCACTGAGATGTGGCTAGGAGACCTTTCATTCGCTTGACCCCACGCTTGCACTGCGAGTCTTCGTCACCAGGCTCATCATGGTCTCTGCAGTGTGTCTCTTGCCGCTTCCTCTTCTTTTCGCTACCTTTCTGATTGCGGATCTCCATCATGGAAGAAACTACGTTCAGCAAGTGCTCAATGTTATCCATGATATCTTGGGCTTCTCTTGAAAAGACGGTCCTTTCTTTTCCCGCCGCAAGACTGCAAAGACGCTCTAGGCTAGTCCGGAGCTCTTCTTCAGTTTCTTCCGTAGGAAGCTTGTCTTGCGCTCTATCATTTTCACCATCAGCTGAGGCTTTAGACGGCTCATGAATTTTAGACCCCTGGAGATTGCGGCTGCTTTCTGTGGGGCACAAATCTTGCAGCAATTCAATTGCGGCTTTCAAGGTCCCGGCCTGAGCCTCCGACATATTTCGAACCTTTTCTACTCCATTACTCCATTCTTTGACGCACTGACGTGTGGTTGCTTGGGAGAATGCTGTGCCTGCCTGGGAATCTTCCAGTCCGTATTTTATCTGACTCAGTGTGGTTTCGGATGGTGGCGCGGTTCTTGCAATGGCTGAGTTATTCAGCACCTGCTGGCAAGCTAGGCTATCGATTGTCCCGAGTTGGTCCTTGTATGTCTCTTTGGACTCCACCGAGGCGTTCAGTATTGCAGCTCTCAGCGTCCCATCAAGCTGATGTAGCTTGTTCCTATGCGCAAGACTCATACCACTGAGGAGATGGAAATCAGTCAGCATTAGAATCTACTACCATGGTCAAAACTCACTACTGAATTGATAGCAACTGCAGGCTTAAAGCCGAAACATGCCACTTTATCTTACCCCACATTTCCTGAAAGTCATCCTGTTTTAGCATGGTTTTGACTCTTTTCAATACCTTACTCATTATCTTGTTACTTGGCAGTATACGCAAGCATCCAATTTTGTTTTCACACTCCTTCAGATCCGCTGCGCATTTTTGTACCACATTCCGAAGGTTTGCATTGACGGATATGAATTCAGCATCCAAGCCTCTGATCTGTTCTAATGTTTTCCAAAGATCCTCCAGTGCTGAGGTTGTTTCTGCAATAGCTTTCGGTCCATTCTTGATTTTGGATATTGTGTCATGTATGATTTTGGTGGACGACAAAGCAAATGCAATAACAGCAACAACACTTGCAGCACCACTGACTCCTTCCATTTATCGACACTGTCAACTGCTCTGAGGACCAAAGACGTCTAAGACAATGAAGTCAGGGCGAAGAAGAGCACATCGAGCTTCGGTTTTGCATAGAAAGGCGACGATGGCGAAGCAAGGCTGAAGGAACGCACAAGCAAACACTTACCTACCCCACTATGCATATGCAAATATAGCAATAAGAAAGCGATTCTAGAAAGCCTCGGTCGAAGCCTTGCAATGAATCGACACCTGGACCTTACAGAAGTAAGATTCCTGAGGCTAGGCAGCCGATGACCAAGTTCCATCTTTGATTTGTCCTGTCTTCGGACGCGCCTTCCTACTGGGAATCTACCCCTCTAGACATGATCACGAAACATTTCCCCCCCTTCCACTTCCAACCTTGCAGGTGAGCAGCGGCTGCTTTAAGGTGAGCCGGTGAGAGGCCCTGAGCCGGAGAATGCAGGTGACCCACGCTAGAGCTCGGCCGACCATGCCAATTGTCCGACAATGATCGACTATGTAGGTAGTTGGATATTTGTTACCTTAAACAGTTACTTTCCAGAAGTGAGTCCTTAAGCCTTTTATTTTACTAATGGCCTCTTTAGAATCCTTCAACTCCGTGATGAGATCTTCGACAGCATCAGCAAAATCCGTCGCATTCTCCGCACAACCTCATATAATACATATTGAGTCTAGAAGACGCACACAAAGGAGACGCTTGAACATGCGGAAGAGATCATGAAAGCGTCCCCAATACGCTATGTCAAAGAAGCTAAACTTCGCGGTAGTCTCTTTCACCCTGAGGATGTCAGCGGGCTTGTGTCAAGTGTTGATACTAGCTTTTGGGTCGACCATACCGAACCACTTAAAGCTCTGGAATGGACGCGAGACACAGGAGACTGGCCTCTCGGTGAATTGCATAATGGTCATGAGTTCCTTCTTGTTCTTGAAGTCAGACGTCGTGCCGGATCTAAACCTCGGTCCACATCTAGGCCCAAAGCCGCGTCGTAGTATCTGGTTGATAGTGTCTTCCTTTTCTGTTGAATCGATAGAGGGAAGATTGGGTCCTTGGTGGATTGGTTAAGAGTCAATGACATCAAGAGTTACGGTCGGCTGATTCACAATGGTCGCTTGTGATTGCTCATCGAGTTTCCTCATGGTAGATACACATTCTGAATCATTGCACTGTATCTCTGGATCGAAGTTATGTAATCGGCTCGTCTGTTAAATAAATATCGAAGGTGCTTCGCTCAAAAAATCTCGTTGACTATGAATCTCGCAATAGTCCTTGTTAATCAAAATGGTTAAAAACTTCCGTATATGGCCTTACCGCTATTTCTGAAGTCGGCGAGTCAATGGAAAAAAGAATTCCCTCACGTTCGGCCATAATTTCTGCTTTGCTGCGCTCTGAGACATGTTATGCAGTCGTTAAAAGCCAACATTTTCAGGTCTCAGCTTTGTCTGCATCCATCAGGGGTCGGAGCTGGTTCTCTTGAGGGAGATCTCCTGAACCTCCTTTGATCTATTTGATTCAATGCCGATTCACCTCCTACACTCATTCCCACCAGAAATTTTCCTGAGAGAACTTGCCTAGGAGGGTCAGAAGGGCCAGGAGGAGCAGGACGAGGGGACCAATGCGTATTGAAATATATTTTTGTGAAGGATGAGAATGAAGTTCAAGGATTCGCTGGCTGCCGCCCTGTTCCCTGGGAGACATCTTCTGAGTCCATCCTTCTAGGAGCTTTAAATACGGCTTGGCTCTCATGAATCTGATACCAGCTCATCCTAGCTACCTTTTAAACCCAGAAGAATTCTTCTAGAACAAACTCTCTAGAAGAGCCCGAATTAGCAGGTAGCGCTCGCTACAACCGTGCTAATTTGAAGCGAAGTGTCAGAATAGAAGCAGAGTGTCAGAATTGAAGAATTACAAGAGATGAAGCAGCAGAACTGAATCAAACGAAGAGGGTGTCAATCAATTAACGAATATTCTATTAGAGTGTGCATCGAATCTAGAATTAAGTAAGGTCACAAAAATTAAACGTGCAATTATGTTCATCACTCAAGAGGGCAGCATATGCTGAGCGTATGCTGATTGAAGATCAGTCTGTCTTCGTCATCTCGACATTCGAACGAAAGCGCAAGGCAAGAACATGCTCAGACATCGCTTAGCATATGCTAACCTTAGGTCAGATCGAATCGAATCCTCACCTTCAATTGCTTCAGATTCTCCTCGTCGTCTTCGTCGATTCATATGTACTTCATATGCATCGCATATGCTTTGGTAAAATCTTTCTTAGGTTCTCTCTCAAGCAAGCGCCTCAAGAAGATCGTCGCAGGTGTCAAGGGCAAAGGTAAGCATAGCATAAGCTTCGCATATGCAAAAAGTTGAGCTGAGGCCAGAAAAAAAAATCTACCAGCCCCGGCTCGGCTATTCCAACCCCCCACCAACTGTAACCCCTTGGTAGGACACCCTACCTCTATAATACCTGATTAGGTCCTTTCTTCCTTGTTTGTAGGTCTCATCTCGCAATTCTTTTAACATTCGTCCTGCTAAAATCCATCCTCTATGAGTTTCTTCGCTTCGCTCAGAATCTTTCTTGCCAGAAATCTCCTAATAGCATCGTTGGTTCGATTTTAGGATAACCATTCTGCTGTCAACATCCACAGGTCCCTCTATAAGGAGACCTCACATCCAGGATACACGTAGCTCCACGAGTACAATGCAGAATAGTGCCCAGTCTAGATTTCCATCATTCTAAAAGTCGTGTCAATCTCTTCTTCTTTGAAAGGTTGAAGAACCGAGACCTGGCGATACGGCGTTGGCATGGGAAGTAATCAAGAGTTACTCGGAGTCCTGGAGACGCCTTTGGACTCTATCACCTGCCTTGATCGATGTTCAGTCTTGATATGAATTTTTATTGTGCTTTAGAGACTGGGCTTCTTTTGGATACTTTATCCCCTTCAGCTTTTGTCAATGTCCTGACGACGGATTGTAATCCACTCCCGATATTGCTCATCCTCGGACGTTGTCCTGTTCGCCAAGCTCGATATAGTTGCCTTCGGGGAGAGAGGGATGGATGTCACGGCCGTCATTCGAGGCGAGTGGCTTCCCAGAACTTGTTGCAGTGGAGGTCCTAATAGTGCGGCCTTTCGATCTATATCTACTAGTGAGTTTGGGGACGAAGTGGCGGAAGAATTGGGGTATGATCAGTAGACAGCCGCAAAGGAGTCCACTGGCTATTTCGGCAACCCTGGAATATACGCGATCAGAAGCCTGACCAGTAGAGAAGAGGAGACAATACACACGTCCAAAGATACTCTTCGTTCAGTCGATACGTCAAGTCTTGGCTGTGTATGACTTCAATACTTGTGACAAGACGCATAATACTTGAAAAGCATGCGCTGCTGCTCATTAGGACTAGGAAGCGTTGCTGTACATATAGTACCACGTAGGGGGATACTTACAATAGCCCAACTGCAAATACTGCGGTAATCCCAACCTTTTGCTTTGTAGCCATCTGCAAACGCCAAACAGATTCTATAGGCAACAGCAGCATGGCGAAGTCGGAAAATACATTCATCGAGGCGGAAATCGTTTGACAAACACCGAGGTTGATACAATGTCCTGGTACCGACGAATCCCAGATCCTGCCCCTTGGTATACATTGGAAGATTGATAGCATCATGATTGCAACATATAGAAGTAAATTGAACCAGATGAGAGCATGGGTGACGTAGTAGCGAAGCCCGTGATGGTTGGGTACGAAAATTCGAAGATACAGTAAGGATATAGAGAGCTTTGTCGTGAATATCAGAGGGCAGTAGAAAATTTCGGCGGCATTAACCAACTAAAAGCGCTTTGTGAGCTCATTCTCTGTGTCATCTCTTTCAAGCAACACGGAACCAACCTTTCTGAATTGGTGTATATTTGACTTTGGTACATCCCATTGATGAACTCCAAAGCCATACCTAATGCCCTCAGCTCCGATTACGCCATAGCCTATCAAACCAAGCTGAAAGTAATCAGAAAACCCCGTACCACTGCATAAAGTGTCCATACCCAAGAAATTAACGAAGTGTCTAACACAACATTAGCTCTTTTATACGCAAAAAGCAATGGTTGGATTCTAAGATCTTACAGTCTTCCAATCCAACGTTTTTACTAATAAACAGCTTTGTATACAATCTTGTCCAGACCAAGAGAGTGCTAGCACTTAGACACAACGCCAGAGTGAGTATGATGGCATCTTCATCAGAATAAGGATTGCTGAAATTCGAAACAACGCCCAGCGGAGGCATTAGCCCTGGCGGCGTCATGGCTTCAGTCTCATTCAGTGGATTCATAACTGCCAGCCGGGAAACAAGTGATCTAAATGTATAGAAGCTTCGGAGAAGCCTGTATGACTGACCTAGGTTGCTAGATCTATTTAGAAGAATCTATATCTTAGCGCAACCTGGCTTTACATAGTATGCAAGTCATAGTGGTGAAGGTAGGGATCCCCTCAATCGAATTGGTTTACATTTACCAAAGAAAGAAAATATATCGGATAGAGAACCTGATATTAAATGAAATTCTTGTGTTAGGTAGTAGGTTGAGACGTTCTCTGCATGATGCGCCGTGCCACATTGCGACATATCCACTGAAGGTTTAAAGAGATGGGTCCCAATCACTGCAGGGCTGCCACTGATCAAAAGGAGCCAATCATCACATCAATGAGTTTGAATAAACAAACTTGATGTGTAATCCGCTCGTTTCTTCCTGAGGCACAGCCAGGGGCCTAACAAACTCTTGCCAAGCGATGATGTCAAAACCAGCATGGAATCAGCTAAACATGCACAGAGAACTCCATTTATTAAGTACTGTAGAGCCCCCTAACAGCAATCCTAGAACGAAGTAATCAGATGAGGAAAGTGAGCAGAAAAGGGGCATGCAGTCCATGGCCTCCATGGACAACATAGAGTAGATAGTTAATATCACACTTTTGATGCAACATCTATTCCGTACGTTTTACCGGCTTCAGGTGCTTGAGCAAAGAAATATCCACATATGAGCTTGCCCAGCAAACGATATTTTTCTTCGCTCACTTCTGCAGCCAAATTTCTATGTTATCCTTAAGTCCAATAGGTCAACGAGGATCTGCTCGGTGGTCTTCGAAGCTTCTCATAGTTTGAAGACTATTGGCGTGTCCATATGGAAGAATAGACTCTTCATGCAGACTACTTTGCTCGGATGATATCTCTCGCTTTTGCTTTCTTCGACTACGCTCATACGCACATTTGTTGACTATTCCATGCTCATCGCTTTGTCCTAAACATTTGTGCCCTTATATTGCAGAAAGTACCACCTCTTGCGATGTCCGATCTTCAAGAAGTGATAACGCAGTGCTGGAGGTAGGTTCGAAGGCCCAAGTGGTAGATACAACGTGGCCTTAGTGATGGCAATTTCTTTTTAAAACGACATCGTGGACAGTTCCAACAATCATTGCGATATGATTATGCCTATGCAGCGACCATGCAGATGCAGAATTATATTTACCTTGGATGGAGACACAGTATGTGCCGATTTGAAGCTAACCTAGGTATGCCCAAAGATCGCCTAAAGCCCGGTTTTCTGCCCCGCCAACCATTTTCCTCCACCACCTCAACATGCCACCTCCACCAAAAACCTTCATCCGCCCATGGCTCCCTCCCCACCACCCACCCCTCCCATCACACCCCCCACCCAGACCCTCTCCGACATCTTCTCCGATTCCCCTCCTTCGTCGCCCCCACATACCTCAAACCCCTCCCTGCAAACCCAAATACCCTCCGACATCCCCCGCCTGCGCACAACCCACACCACTGCCGGCTACCGCGATGGCGTTTCCTCTTCGAAGACACTTGCGTTGCAGCCAGGATTTGATGAGGGGTATTCGCTGGGTGCGGTACTGGGGTTGAGGGCTGGGTGGGTGTTGGGGGTTTTGGAAGGGCTATGTGGGGCTCTTCGTCCTTCAACCGAGGGGACTTCGGCAGAGGGAAACAAAGGGGAGAGGGAGAGGCTACAGAGGATGCTAGGGGAGGCGAGGGAGGCATTGAAGCTGGAGAAGGTATTTGGGCGAGAATGGTGGGGGGAAGATGGGGTGTGGAGATACGCGGTTGAGGATAAGGAAGGGGAGGGAGAGGTTACCTTCGAGGAGGTGGCGAACCAGCATCCCTTGATTGGGGAATGGGTGGTCAGGGTAAAGGAGGAGATGAGGAGGCTTGGGGTGGATGAAGGGAGGTTTGATGGTAAGGAATGGGAGGAGGGGAGGGTGGGGAAGGGGTGAGGTTGCTGGTAAGGCACTGTCGCATCTCACGGACGGTGATTTGATGATATTTACCTTTGGGTTTGACGTGCAGCTTGAGCAACCACCGCAAGGGAGGTGGACACGCACAATATTGGCAGCCATTGCTCATGGGGCGCTTCTGCAGGTTGCCACGTCAGTCTGCTGATGAACTCTTGTGAAAAGTTGCTGGGAAAGAATTGCCCTCGTGGATTCGAACAATTGGTCAAACTTTCATAGTTCGAGAAGATATCAGTGATGTCTAGTAAGAGCCGAGATATATTGCAAATCAGACTGCCGCGGTGCCCAACTTTTTTGGTACTTCATAACAGGGAGTTGAGAAAAACCTTAAGCCTGCATCTCCCCGGCCATTGAAACACCAAAGCCATGAATTGGTCCACTGCAATCGCTGGAAAGAGATGAATATGCTTCTGAACGCGAGACATTCAATAATAATACTACAACGACGATTTATGCCATGTTATAACCCTCTGCTATCCACAATGCAATCTTCGTATCAGATGACGGAATCGGTTCGAGAGTTTCTTTTCTTCGACATTGTCCTCGTCATAGTCCTCAAATATAGATTTCTCTATTTCCGGTGGAGGCTTTGGTGGTTTGCGCCCTGGAGAGTAGACTGGAGATGCGTGCCAAGACTGGGCTCTGCTTGATGCCATTTGAGGGTTTATTTTGGGGTTGACGTTAGGCATGTTGATAATGGGTAGCGATATCTGCCTGCTACGTGCGACAACTGGTGGGGATCCGAATAGTCCGTAGCTTCGCCGAGCTTCCAGATACGGCTTCAATGGGGGGCTTTCTACGTTGTTGGTAGACGGAGTTGGACATGGCATGGTATATATAAGTGAGTCAGGATTCGAAGGGTATAACTCAGGGTAGTCATAGCTTAAAGAGGCTTTAGGCGCGGTGTAACAGGAGAGTGTTCTGCCTTTTGAACTGGTTTCTTCAAGAATGGTGCCTGCTTCGCTGCATAATGATTGCGCTCGACTTGACAGATCGACCATTGTAGAATCATCATCATGTGAGGAGCAATGGCAGCGACAGCCGTGAATATAATTGCAGTCTTCATTATCGAAGGGTTTGTCTTCAAAGGAAAACCTGCGCCTGGCTTGTTCGCAGCCCAGATCCAGAGTTTCGCCCTGGTACTGTTGCGGTTGTATATTTCCAAGCTGCTGCTCAAGATAAGACAAAGAACAGTTGCGGGATGATAAAAGGTCCGCTTGGTGACAAAGCAGACTTTTCGAAGTATGCTCTGGCGACAACACAGGTGAGGGCGGTGGAGCGTTTGATGGCCTTCTGGTTTTCGTCCCAAGAAAGTGCAAGTCTTGAGGGATATAGTGACTCATGTTCAGAGTACTTTTAGGCACAGAATACAGTTCGTCGGGAGGAGATACGACAGAACATATAGGGTAGTCGTCGCTGAAATCGGTACTATGGCCGCCCATGACCAAGGACCAGGAACGGAGAGAAACTCGAAGCCCTTTGCTGAGTGGGAAAATCTAGTCTTATAAGTCCACTACATCTCTTCAGAGCTCAATCCCCACATTGTGGGGGCCCGCAAACATTCCAGAGTTCCCCACAAAACCGCATTTAAACCTTGTGTACATAAGTATTGGCTGATGCAAGGGGTAAGCAACAAGCCACCGAGATCCATTCTTAAAATCACCATTGGCAACACCGTAACAGTAGACGAGGAAACAGACCGAACAAGAGAGAAGGAACAGCTCAAAAGTGAAAGAAGGCTTGAGAAACTAGCAGTCGAGGGTGGCTCTGCGCTCAGCATATTAATGGCACAAGGGGCGCTATATTAAACAGATCGCTCATCCCTTGTAGTCTCTCAGATATCACCGGTTTAGCGTGAGTGGGACTGCATCTTGCCTTGACAGGCAGTCTGGTTGCTATCAGGTGTCTCGAGATGACACGGACTTGCATTCAAGGAGGACAGTGAAGTTCCTAGAAGAAGCACGAGCGATTTGCTCCGTAGACGGTATTGGTTGTCGCAAAAGACGGTACACGCTTTTGGCAGAGTCGTGCAATCGCTCTTCGAAGGAGCGGAACGACGACTCCATGGAGCAAAAATGAGTTACGAGAGTAGGTATCACATCCACATGTTCGTAAAGCTGGGAGGTTGGTCAGTTAGCCATGGTGATTGGCGTTTGCCGCGTAAACGGAGGCCAATGGGAGAGCTTATGTGGTAGGGTCACGAAGAACCATGGATAAGGAGGACGCCAATTGGATAATCCCATCTGTGACTTTTGGCACTCGGAGCTTGAGACCGTTCATCTTTAATGGGGAGTTCGGGTTCATTCTCTTGTCTGCTCTCTTCACTGCGACAGCTTTCCCAACATGCGACAACTGAGAGAAGATGGTCGGGCAGCTTTGACTTGCAGGTGCAGCGCAGGGGTGGCTCTAAGTGCCAGCGCATTGAAATCCCAGCCACGATTTTACCGGCGCACAATGAGGGTTTCTCAACATCTCCACCACCTCGATGCCACTGTCGTTCGTGTTACCCTTATCTCCACAAGCAAGTGCAATAAGTTATGCACCTCTGCTCGTTGATCATGGCACCAGGTGCCTGTCTTTGACACTCACCCTTCGCTCCACCGCCATATGATGAAGAGCTACTTAGGCTGGAGCAATAGCCGTTGCAGGTGCAATTGTGCCCACCACGTCTTGTGATTTGACGACCCGGAGTAGAGAAGGGAACTTAATCGCGAGGCACTGCCTGTACAACACCGCGATCTGCCGTGAACCTTGAACGGACCGCGGTGAATGTGGGTTTTGTTTAGTGGAGTTGGAAGAAGTACTGTGAGCTTAGAATTGTGGATTCCACCAGGTCTCATTATAACCGATAATTCAATTTAGACTCTCGAAACACGCTGAAGGCAACTTATTATCCCAATTATTGGGTTTCCGCTGAGTTTCCGCTTCGTCGGTTGTCGAAGCGAAAGTTCGCTCTCCCAGCCATCGAATATCAAAAACCTCAGCATCCAGCCACCTCACCCAACCCGCCGCCCCAAAAGTCCCAAATCCCACCTTCTCATACATTGTGCACGCAGACTTTGCATTCCTAGCTACCTAGTGTGAACGCATCGTTGCCTCCAAGGAGAGTAGCCCTACGCACCGGCGAGGCCAATTGTTGATCGAAATAACCACAACAGGCTTCAAGTTGCATTTCTTAAGCGCAGAGGGTTCCGTGCAACTGCCTGCCCTGTCTCGACCCAACCCACCTACGATTGATGAGCCTTACGACATTCACGAAAGTCATACTCAAGCTTTACCACAACGCCAGCAGCGCCAGCTTCCATTGTATCACAACCCACCTCAGCCACGCCCTTCCAGCTCTTCTGGTAGCACACGCACCCTAAGACGAACTCCAAGATTCGAACAGCAACGACTTTCGAGCGCTCACACGCAAGGTGTCGCCGAACCCAGACCTCAACCCGCACCCCTTCGCTTAGCTGGGAGACAGCGTTCTATCGCCAGAGCTGTACAGCCTCTCAGTGAGGAAGACGAAGGCTCTTCCACCCCTGGTGTTAGTAGGAGACCTTCAACCGAGTCCTCTTGGTGGCCGCAAAGAACTACACACATCTCAAAACGTACCGCCTCTGCGATCCTTTACACCCTAGAAGAAGCTTTACGGAAACCCAGAGATTTCACGCCCGACCTTATCGAGGAGAACGCTTCAATGTCCAACTTAGCCGGTGGAGGACCAACTGCGGCACCTTCTGGTACTGGACGTGCGCAGAATGGTGGCCCCCAAAATGCCCTTGGGCCTGTTCCAGTGCCTGGAGAATCTCGAAGTGGCGTCCGAACACCTACAGACATAATGAGGCAGCGTAGAGACCGGGAAGCTAAGAGAAAGGCAGAGAATGAATCAAGGCAAAGACAACAGGATGAAGAGGCACAACGACAAGCCCAAGAAGAGGAAATATTGAATACAAGGAGAACGAGCGCTGCTGGCGTTGTGCCGCGTGTCGGTAGCGGCGAAGACGGACCAAGCCGGAGATCAAGAGTTGTGTCAGATACGAGATTGGCTGGGACTGATCCACCTCCACTACAAAACACGAATGACAGAAGGCCAGGAGATCGTTTGAGCAACAGTGATGCTAGAAACAATGTACCTCCAGTTACCCAACCAGCATACCAACCGTCAGTCTATGTTCCTACAGCGAATCGAACAAAGAAAACACCGCGTGTCGGCGATCCAGATACGGGCAGCTACCAGCCAACTCCAAGACCCCGTGCAACGTCTGTATCACAACCATCGCAACCGAGGCCCATACAATCGTCAGCCAGAGCGACTTCAGCTACGCAGAGGCCGACCCAAGCGCAGCAGCCTTCTTCTGTAGGTGCGGTGAATTCACAAAGCCAAACCCGGGTAAATCCTTCTGGCGATGCATCAGCTTTCCAAGGTGGACCGACGCCACGTAACCGCGCTCAACCTTTACCAGAACAAAGTCGATCAACACAACCACGAAATCCTAATGCATCATCGTTCCCTCATGCTTTCGAGAGGTGGGAGACGCTTTCGTCTCATTGGGAGGGTCTGACGTCGTACTGGATCAAACGATTGGAGGAAAATAGCCATGAGCTGGAACGTGATCCCATCGGTCAGCAACTATCTCGTCAAGTAACGGACTTGTCTGCTGCCGGAGCCAATCTCTTTCATGCTGTTGTCGAGCTACAGCGGCTAAGAGCATCTTCCGAGCGTAAATTTCAGCGGTGGTTCTTCGAGACTAGAGCTGAGCAAGAACGAGCCCAAGAGATGCACGCTGGGATGGAAAAGGCCCTTCGGCAGGAAAGAGAGGCTCGTGCCAAAGCGATTGCCGAGCTAAGCAAAGTAGAAACTGAGAAAAATACGTCTTATCAGACAAAGAGTACTGCAGAACAGATGGTAAAGGAGATGAGGCGTGAACTGGAGATTTCCAAGCAAGAAGCGCGAAGAGCGTGGGAAGAGCTGGGCCGAAGGGAACAAGAGGAGCGTGATCGCACAACGTCTCTGCGAGCTGGAAAGCCTACTCTAGTTGGTGGCGTTCAAGTGGTACCAATGATGCAAGGAGGCCCCAGTAGACAGGAAAGCACAGATCGGCCTTCTACTAGAGAAGGGCCATATCCAGGGGGTCCGAATACTGCGTCTGCTCAAGGAGAAACAGCCGAAGAGGATGAACCTGGTTACACAACCTACGACCCCACACGATCGGAGACGGACACCGACCCCTTCACCGAAAGCGGGCGAGCTGCACCCCAGAGCGAACCCGAACTTCCACCCCTTCCAACCACTATCTCTCAGCCACCTCAACAAACACCACCAACCGCCCCCACCACGTCCCAACCTCCCAAAGACATTGTCTATCCCTCTCTCCAACAACCAACCTCACAACCTCCTTCCTCATCCAACACAAGCACCTACCTTCGCTACGGTCCCGCCATCCCCATCACCCAACAACCCGCCACCCAGCAATCCTCTTTCTACCAACATGAGTCCGCCTCTCTAAACCCCGAGGACCCGGATCCCCGCATCCACACCGAGCCAGACGACCGCTCCTACGTCACAAATGACACCCTCAGCGAAGATGACCCGGAACTCGACGAGAATGGCGAAATTCGCCGTCCCTTCCAACGCCGTCAGGGTTTCGGCTCCGAGGATAGCGATGAGTACGACGTCCAGGAAGCGCTAGAGCGCGAGCGCATGTACGGCCAGCGCTACGGCACCTCCAGCGGCATAGCAGGTGTGGAATATGGCCGCGGTCCCACTACCGCTGTCAGTGGCAGCAACAACAATGGTGCAAGGCCAAGACCCGATGCTGCGGGTTATGGGAGCGGGTCTGCTCAGCAGGGGGCTCAAGCGGCGCCGGGGGGTTATGATGGCAGTGGGTATGGGCCTGGGTGGGAGGCGATGCCGAGACATCATCATCCGACGAGGTTGAGCGATGTGCTCGAGGAGGATGAGAGGAGCAGGACGAGTCCGAGTCGGGCGAGTGAGAGGAGTAGGGGGTTGCGGTGAGGATGGATGTTCTTGCTGAACGGTGAGGCAACGAGATTCTAGGCAGCGATTCTACTTTTCCTTTTTTCAATGTACATGCTTGTTGGCGAGATGAGCGAGCGTTGCGGCCATATGATGGATTTCGCTTTTTATTTTTACGCTTAAGCTGTCTGAGTTCTAGCACATATTTGCTGCGACAGGCAACAAAGATTTAGAGGGGCCTTGATAGCAGAAACGTTCAAGCTTTAGAAAAATCAAAATCATCGATGAAGGGTGATTTGACTTCAAGCGTACTAACCTGCTGGCCTAACCAGTGGTGAGTGAGCGGGCTGGGTCTCCAGTCCTCTAGATACCGCAGTGTATCTTGACCAAGGGGCAGGAAAAAGAGGGAAAAGAACGACGTCATCCATAGCGGCCACAACTTCTAAAGGTTAATATTCCACCATGCCCGTCCACTTCCAAAGCGGATGTTGAAAACCGACAGCATTCCCGTGCTCGCAGGTCACGTCATAGCCTAAACCCCCCCAGGTGCCAAAACTCCGGGCCCGACCCAAGAATCAGACCGCCACTGCGGACCGCTACGGGCCCATCTTTGGCGGGCCCGTCACCGAGCACGAGCGGAAGAGTCAGGCGCTTCGCCGTCTTGACCGCGGAAGTCCTGCATGTGCACCGTTAGGAAAGATTGCCGCTTTGATCATTGTCGGCCACTGGGATGCTTTGAGAGAGAATGTCGAGAAGACTGATGTTACTCATTTAGCATGCTGCGTCGATAGGTATCTAATCAAAGATATCCCAGTTCTCAACTCTATTCACACAGGCTGTTCCATTCAATGAAGGACTCTAGCGCTTTATCCATGTAAACGCCCCCGTTAACTGTTGATCAGGCTGAGATTGCCATGCCCCGACGTGCATTGTGAGATGCCCAATGGAGGGGATAGACGTCAAGTTGACGACTGATGTGTGGTTTCATAGAGACATCATTGTTGCACCATTAGGCAGAGTCGTACCACATGTGCTTATAGTGAATGGAGTTCTGCGAGGTAGAGTAGAGATGCAGAGTAATAGGCTGGAAAGAATGTGTTGGCTGATGTCCGCCCTCTTTAGTCAATTTTACCCCTATCAGGCGGTGATATCATCGAGCTTTCAAGGTCCAGTCCTTTCTGTAGTCGGTGTAAAGACAGTTCAAGTCAGTGCTACTACCAGATCACCCTACTACCACCTCTTATTCGCCCCTTTCTTATAACGGCAAACGAAGAATACGACTTCGTTGAGGTAGGGGGCGGGACCGCAGGGCTTGTAGCAGCAAGCAGACTCTCAGAAGATCCCATTGCATAAGTACTCGTGCTAGAAGCTTGTGCGAACCATGTTGAAGATCCTCGAGTCAAGATCCCAGCTTGTACCAGGCGTTGAATGATACTGAAGTAGATTGGAGCTTTGTGACGGAAACTTAGGTAAATCTGCTTTCTCGCGAAGACTTGTGCCTGAATACTAACGATTTGATCCAGACTACGCTCGGAGGACGAAATGGGATTTGGATCGTGCAAGAGCTATTCCCGCAGGGCCAAGTGAGCGTGCATCTCTTACTATTCATTGCGTAGAACGAACGCGGAGGAATTAGACTGTCTGTTTCTGTAAAGAGAACGGCTAGGCTATGGCAATTGGTGCAAAGATTAGTATATAATTCGGAGAGGTGTTGGTACTACGTGGAGACACTTGATCAAGGTAATATTCGGACGCAGTATGTCCAGAGTCTTGATGCGGAAGAAATTGGAGGAGACTAAGAGACGGTAAGGTATCGAAGATACTAGATTGATAATGCTCCAGCTAGGAAGAAAATACTTACATTGAATTCTCGTTCTGACGAGGTCGACGCTAAAACGACGATCTATTGAATTCTGAAACATGGTCGGATTTTTCTTCGGTGATGAGACAATTCTTGTTGGAATAGAATATATGTATAGGCATTACTTTGGCCCCAAAGTGAGTGGTCTCAATCGTAGTCTTCCTAAGCCCTATTCACCTGGCTGTTGGTCGGATGGGAGGTGTCAGCCCGGCATCTGACTGATTGTACACCTTTATTGATTCGATAAGCCACTAGAAGAGTATCCAATTAGCGTTTGACTTTCAAGATGGGAACTATAACCATATGTAGAGTATACACCCATGATCCACGTCTTAGAGGCCGGCTTTCGGCTTAAAATGGGGTTAATTGACTCAGGAGGGATACTTACATATGCGTCTTGGAAAGCGGATGGATTTTGAGCGACGTAGTGTGTGCAGATAGGGGCTGTACGGAAGCAGGTCGAGTTGTAATAGTCGTTCTGAGCCCAGGGGGCGCAAAAAGTAGTCCAGATCTGTATATGGAGACGCTGCTGGCAATTCCCCTTATACTGAATCCAAGCAGGGCCCCATGTACTCGGGTCAGGACTGGTGCCGTTTTTGACATCCGCGGGCACGTCGTCGCGTACCCATTCCCAGACACTCACGACGTCCGCTTTCCATTCTATAGCATAGGTACCCCCATTTGCGTTGTTGAAGGCGCTTTCGAACGAGGTGTAGGGGACGTCGGTGATGATTTGGGGACTGGAGTCCTTCGATATAAAGCATTGCTCGCTAGGCGTTGTCGCTAAAAATGTCATCGACTGCGGAGCGATTTCGAAGCCCATCAATGTGTCGTCTACTAGTCGGATTACAGACCAAAGACCGCAGGCCGCTGAAGGCATATGTTTGATTTCGAAAATATAAAGACCCTCATAAAGTGGTAATTTTGAACGCAGGTTAATGCTTTCGCGGCCTGTCGACATGTCCGTGGGAAGGATGTTTTCAAAGTCAACTCCAATATACATTGCGTCGTCTTTTCTTGAAATGAGCCCATGAAGCTCCGCGTCAATTGCGTCGAGGTTTTTAGTAAGTCCTTGAGAGAAGTCGGAAGAATTATCGAGGATGAAATCGAACCCGAAAGGCTTGCCTGTAATGAGATCGGTTTTCAAAGTCCAGGATTTTGGTGACTCTGCTTTGATGACACCCATGAGCGCGAACAGAAGAACCACGTTAAGAAGGTTCATGTTGCCAGCAAAAGTGTAGTTTGTTGTCCTTTCGTGTAGGATATGCTTCGCTAGAACAAACACTTTCAGTATAGAATAATTTCGGAATTAGAATTTTTTGACATTCCAGCTTCTTTAGTAATAAGCCCTCGAATGGGGAAATGGAAACGTTGTACCAGGAAGACAAAGAACAATGGAAACAATGAACAAAGCAATATTCTCCTGACGGCGTTACTCACCATGAAGACTGTATCCTGTAGATGGTATTAGTGAAGGACAGCAAATATGAAACAACCTTGTTTATAGAGATCGAGAGCCATTCACAGCGCCTTGTTTCTATCGGCAGCGCACTGATCTATTTCTAGCCGGGCCAGACCGGCAAAACAAACATGAACTTTTAATAATTGCAGACAAGGTCAATGCTATCCCAGCAAGCTCCCTGCGACTGCTTGTGCTCAGCATAGGGGGGAGAGTTTGTTTGCTTGAAGAATTAATAATTAAAAGGCGATTGCGGGTTTCGAGCTAGGGGTCGAAACATATTAGATGTAATGATTTGATGACTGAGAAGATAGATAGATAGGAGGGATGGCGTGGGAGTTTGACTTTAGGGCGTGGAGCCTGGTAGGATGGTTGAAATACTGAACAAGTCGTTCTGGTGAAGAGGGATATACTATTGCTAGATAGTTAAGCTATATTACTGCTTTGACATTAAGGTACATGACGGCTTGACGAACCGTATAGAGCAGCTGGACTGTATCGAAGTGCGCTTCTTGACGGTTGAATACGTTGATGTCTCGAAAATCCTACCGAAGAAATAGGCTTGCATGAATTATTCTTAACATGATGAATTAGCTTGATGTGGCTGTTGTCGAACATTTGGCTATTGCGACGGTGCATTATCTATTCAAAGACTTATTTCCGTGTGTTTGATGTTCATGTCTTGGCTATAGTTTGGTAGTCTGGAAGCATCAGATGAGAAGAACACTCACTAGCCGCATGTATGTTCTGGCTCTTCGTCGAATCTAGCAACCGACATTGCACGAAGAGACTCTTTGTCCTTTTTGTGACATGGAAAAAAGATTTTAAGCATACAGGCCTTTTACTCAAGCTTTTATATCTTGTCAAGAAAGTATATGAAATCATTAGTAGATTTTGGTTTTTCACTGACCGTGTCTATAAGCTCGTGAGACAATACTGATGACATACTTTCAAATATTGGCACAGGTTTGTGAGGGTAGAAAGAATATTTTGAATTTTAAGGATTATGCTTGTGCTTGCCAAAGAGATTCCATAGTAGTAAAAGAGCGTTTTAAGGAAATTTCGAAAAGTACGAAACGGCTGGAAAACTGTAGCCTGTAGTTCTAGGATATTATTTGAAACAAGCTTGACTTGCCAAATGCCAAACAAGATCCACTCACCGGTAGCGCGTATACTCTGGTGACGGAGCACGGGATCTTTGCGTTCGTCTAGATTCATACAACTGTAGCCACCAGAGAATCCGAGCTTGACCCGTGTTCAGAGCTGCTGGAGCCCCCCGTGCCTCCGTACTTGTCATCACCTTTGGAGCTTGGATTACTGTGCTTGCCATCCCCATATTTTGTTCTCCACGAGTCCTTGCGATCGTGATCGGAATAGTTGCCCATCTTAAGATTCTTCGTGTGAAAAATGACGAGGACTGCAGTGGAGGTGAAGATGGTTTGCAATCGAAGAAGGAATCTAGGTAATGTGAGCCGGTCCTGAGATCCGAGATCGTCAGAAGATTTGACGATTTAGAGATAGAGATTACAAGATGCTTCTATAGCGACCATCATATATTCAGAACATATGTGACAACCGGGTTTTGTGACTTGAAGAAGTGCTTTCTTGATAACAGCCCAGACGTCCTCTGTAGGCGTAGGACATGGTCTTTCTTATTCCACTGTGACAACTCTTTCTCAGCACATTTTTATAGTTGTTCTTTCTCGATAGATGACATCCCGAAAAAGGACTTCCCAAGGAACAACGAGGCCATTCCTGGTTAAACTCGGCAAGTCATATCTTCATACAACCTCAAACTTCAACCTCAAACTCCAACCTCAAACTCTTAGGTCTAATTCTCTATGTTGAACATGAGAGATATTCCTTGATTGGATGCGACAAGGGCCTTATCTTGATACTATCTCAGACACCTTCTTATATTTGTACGACTACTTTAATCGCATGCAAAGTCTCTATGTTTTGACTTCGATTTTAGCTTAGACATTGTGAATTTCATTCCCTGATTCTATTAGTGGAGATCACTGGTTGTGAGCAAACACCTGGTATTGAAGAAAACTTAAGCACCTGCAATAATTCTCACCTTTCATACTTCCCAAAAGTCCTTGTTCAGAGTCAGAGACTATTTCTTAATAGTAGTCCCACGAATCGACCACAACAGCCGGTTTACGAGATACTTCTTTCTGTTTCTGTGCCTCTTTGATATCGTTGTCTTTTATCCTTTTCTTTTCCGCCTCCTTACTGCTCCGCTTTGCGGCTGCTGCTTCTCTTTTGCTCTGTTCCCACTCTAAATCAGTTTGCCTTCGCTCTGCTGCTTCCATCTTGCTCTCTTCCAAGGCTTCGTATGCAAATTCGCTCACATCCTCCATCCAGGCTTTTATGTTTGTGTGCTTGGCGCTTGAGCTACTAGGCTTATCCTCCCCGTATTTCGCAACGGAGTCGTCGCAGTCGTGGTCGGGTTTTTTGCCCATCTTGTGGTATTCGGAAAATAATCCTAAGGGAAAGAAGGTACGGTAGAGCGGTTAATATGTGAGATTGTTGTAGATCGAAGAAGATGTTCAGATATATAAGCCGGTTTCAGTTCGAAGATTTGAAAATGCAGCCTGTCAAATGCTTTGATAGCAATGATCATTTTATATTTGACTCTACAGGGCACATCTGCTAGTTGGTCTTTGTGATTTCGACAAGGCCATTCTCGTTGTCTCTCAATGCAAGATCAACGTGGATTATAGCGACAGTCGAGCGCTCCCTTGGACAATGTCATTCATCTCCTCTTGCAATAAATAACATTGTCTTGACGTTGGGCGGTTCAAGGTTTCCAGACTGAAGACCTGTCACCTTGAGAATCGATGGGATTGCAGTTGGCTAGTGTGGAAGATTTTGTTATGTACCCGATAGTAATATGCCAGAGCGGTTTTCGGGTGCGAAGGACCGAATGATCAATGCCTGATCCCAAGGAAAAGCCTTGGAAGGTCTCAAAAGTGACATTTTGCTGGGAGCCACAATGTTTTTCTCAGCGATGGGTTACCTTTCTGTCGAAAAGACTACAAAAATTGTAGCTGCTCAATTACTGATATTTGGCTGTAAAGTCTCATTAATCAAGATTAAAAGGGCAGCAGAAAGGAAGAAGACCTATCCAGTGCACGGGCCACATCATGTAGGGCTAGCCTTATCCAGGTGATCTACAAAGAAATTCTAATGCAAATCCGCGCTCGAACAAATAACAACTACGACAACTGCAAGTGTAACAACAGTCATGCCTAGGTAAAGGTGTCTTATCTACTAGAACGGTACCAGCTGTTTCAAAATACACTGTGTTCACCTTGAAATTTAAAGCCTGGGAACAAAGGCAAGGGCTTCAAAACAATGTGATCGTTGAAGCACTTCCATCACATATTCTGTCGTGTCTAACAGATTGCTAGAGTCAAGGTAGAGCAATATATTGATTAGACACAGGTCATTTCCAAATACCAGGGGACATTCCGATCGATTAAGAAAGACATTGGAGAAGCACTCCACGTAGAAATTATCCAGGCAGAAAGAAGAGCCTCTTCGTCAACCATCTATCGGTCAACCAGCCCACAGCTTCGCACTATCCCAAGATAAGTGCACACTCCTGAAACTTGAACCCAAAGCATCCCAGATCTACGAATATCAACTTCCACCATGTGATCCACTCACCTATGCCTTTCCATTTCCTCCTCCTTCTTTCTTCTCGGATCCCTTTGTCTTCTCTCCTGGCTCTGCCGTTGCTCTCCTTGTTTCTTTCCTCGACACTTCGGCCGGCTCAAGCAAAAGCCTCATGGGGGTCATTCCCACAGTGGACGTATGGATCTTCGATGGATCGTATACATCGTGCCATTCGAGGACATAGTATATTGCTCCGGTCTGAGAGTCGTAATACGGACATTCGGAGCACTTGATATGGTAGCAAAATGTGCACTCAGATGCTTCATCGATGTTTGAGGTGCCACACTGGTGGCAATGCCACGGTCCGCTTGGCATTTCGTGAGAGATTTTAGGGTTGCTCGTGGCTTAGCTGTTGCTGGTGGTATGATAAGAGATTCATCGAATAATTTTGAGGGTTAGACTTTATGCTAGGAGTTTCTAGGCCATTCAGACTGGTAAGAAATGTGGATGATTGAAGTAGAAATGGATAAGAAGAAGCCGATTGTTCCCAGTTTCTAGGCAGCGCGAGCAAAATTCGAATCTCGAACAGTACTTAGGTCGAGGCTGACAAGATGGACAGGATATGTTGGCGGACGGACTTTGTTTCTGTGACAGTCATCGTTGCTGCAACGAAGTAACCCTGAATCGATTTTCGACTGTTCGAGTCTTGACAATAAGCCCATTCACATTAAAGGAAATGTTGTCCCTTGAAATTCGAAATCATCTCGAGCGTCTGCGGACGGGCGTATATCCGAATTTACAAGGCAAGATCGAGGATGTGTTTTAGACTAGTACGATAACGCTTTTGGAAAACAAGCTCGGTGGGAACATACATCAACGTCCTCGAATAAGGTAAGTTTATCGATCTACCATGCCTCTAATATTCCATAGAGAGAACCAGTAAGCGTGTTTACTATGGGAAGAACTATTCTACATTGACATATTTACCATCAGCCCACCTTCTATAACATCTTATTTCCTATATTTCATGCTTCATTGCCCGCACCTAAGCAAAGGCGGACACAGAGAGACCAACCATATTTATTTGCATCCATCAGTTTCCTGATCTTCCTCTTCCTCTTCTTCTTCTTCTTCTTCTTCTTCTTCTTCTTCGCATTCGTTAGACTTGCCTCACTATACCCTATCCCTTTTCCCAGACTCACACTCTGTTCCAACATTTCCAAGTTCCACGACCGAAATTTTCTTCTTCTTGGCGCTTCGCGTGTTTGCAGAAATCGGACAGTTCTCCTTTTGCTTCTTCGGGTTCTCCATATCTGTTTCGACTATATGGATGGGATCAGCAATGGGATTGATTTCCTCTTGCTCCTTAGGGGTCTCTACATCAATTTCGACGGTAGGGATGGGATCGATTATAATATCAGACTCGAGGCTGAAGACCTGGCATTCAGAGCACATGGGGTGATTGCAGCGATAACAAATGGGACTCCCATGGCGTGAAATATGGGCGCATCTGCAGCAGATGTGGGGACGGGATCTTGGGGCTGAAGTGGGAGATGAGGACGATGAATATTCAGGGTTTTGGTGTGCCTGTGATGCATAGTAAGCCGCGAAAAGCTGTGGCTGTGGAGCCCATTGTCCCACCCTGTTTCTGGCCATGTCTTGGGATTTTCAAAAGATGCATTGGATTGGAAGTGGATGATAGGAATGAAGTTCAATGGTTCGGCGCATAGCTGCGAAGACAATGCTTATTGGACGGAGGGTGAGACATTGTCAGAAGGTAAGTTCGTGTTAGCAACATGTCTGACAGCGAGAAACTTTTCCTGTTGTCTTTTTATTGACGTAGATTACCCAACACAACATCGCAGTCAAACTTCGTTTTTCCCTAGAGTGTTTCTGATTACACTCTGTCTCTGCTTTTCTGCCGTAATTTACAATCTTGTACCTTTGCGGGGGTTCGAAAGGCTAGCCACCTGACCTAGACAAAACAAAGATTTTCGACAATGGCATTATTCTTCCAACCTTATCAATTCTTGTTTTGTTTTGTTTTGCTCCTTTCAGAGCTGCCCATTGTTCTGTTCCCACGCGAAATCATTCAGTTCCTCTTTTCTCCAGCTTTCAGCTTCTCCTTCATTTGCGTCGAATACTCCAATACCCAGAAACCTACTACCGAATTAGCACCACTCAACCCCGAAAACCCCAATCCAGAAACAAACATCCCACATTCACCACCAAACACGATGGGCTGTGGAATGTCCCGTCCCTCCCCGTCCCGCTACATTGACGACGACAACTACGAGCAAAACGTCTACTGCCCCTCCAAATGCCGCCCGTTCGGCCACCACCACGACCACCACTCTGAGCAGCCTGAACACCATCTGAGACGGCAGGATGTGATGTTATCCGAGGATGATGATAGGGCGACATTGGCGAAACTCTCAAGGGAACTTGACCAGAGGGAGCGGGAGCATTATTAAAGCTTGAGGTGCGTGGATTCCATGATTTTCTTTTTCTTGGACCTGATCTTTTGCTTTTGTCTGTGCATCTGAAATACTCCAAAACGTTCGGTTACTAGATTGAATATTCATACTCCTTTTCTTACTATATAAATTCACACTCAGATTTTGTACGTATGCTCTCCCCTTACAGGCGGTAGAGCTTTTTATCTAAAAGAAAGGTTGTATGTATAATAATGTAGAAATATTTCAGTCTTATAGTCCTAGAGTCGTATAAATTCTCACATGGATAAACCGCACTTCTTGAATTCCATTTCCTTCACTCCAGCAACAACCCTCGCCCTTCTCATCCACCCAAATCAAAGTAAAGTATTATAGCAGTTTCCTTCACCACCGAAGAATTTTCACTCAAACCTCCATCACCGCCACTCCCATGAGTATCTCCCTCGATTCCGGTCTTCAGCTCGAATACTCAATATCTAATCCCTCCGACTCAAGAAGAAAAGAAAAAGAAAAAAACCACTGCTGCCAACCGAAACCCTTCTTGCCCCCAACCGCCCACTCCTACTCCCGTCCGCTTGCGACCCCTTCGAGTAATTCTATTTCCCGAATTAGTCACTTCATTTTTTCCACCGTCATTATTACGTTCACATACTCTGCAGCGAAAGGGTGCGCGAGGTTCGATGATTCTAGACGATGGAATGAAGTCGGTGTTGAGTCAGGGAAATAAATGATGGGGTTCGTTCGGTTATGTGTGATGAAGCTATGCGTAGGTGGTAGTCTATTCGATGTAAGAAATAGAGGGGGGGTGGATTGGCATAATTAGGAGCTTGAGGTGTGGATGTTTGATAGAGTATTTTGTTTAAAAGGTATTGGTAGTTGTGAGCTTCAACTTCGATTTTAGTCGAGGTGGAGTTGACCGTGCGTCCTCGTAGATTTTTTTCAAAGACCGAACGTGCCATCTCCAGCTTCGGTGATGCTTCTTTTCTACTCTATCACTCTATCTCTTGTTCCACAATTTTGAATCCGACAACCCTCCCACCCCCTCCAACCTCACCCCTTCACTATCCCCCTCTCCCATTACCACCAAAACTCCTCCCCATGCCACCAAACCTCTCTTCCCCTTCCAACCCATCTCCCGACCTCCCTTCTCAAACTCTTTCCCATACCCCTAGGCCCACAAACCAGTACCGCGACTTTCTCGCCCGCGCCGGCGGAGAAGACGTCATCGACTATGGATTTTAGGTCTGCTCGGCCTGTTTTTAATTCGATGCCTGCAAGTGCTACCTGAGAAGGATCTGAGGAAGTGGAGGAGGAGAGAAGTTGCTCGCGCTCTTGCAGCTCGATGGAGTCTTTCGAGCCGTCGGTCGGGGACGTGCGGTGGTGAGCGCGAGGAGAGTTTGAGATATGGAGTTCGAAGCTTGAAGGCACGGCGCCGTGATCAGTGCGCAGAGTCTGGATCCCCCACTCCGCATCCTCCTCTGCGCGCACGACCCATACGAACCTCAGTCTTCCCTCCTCGCGCGGGTCTCTTGAGATCCGCTGGAGCAGATCACGGTAGATTGGCAACGTGAAAGTGGCGCCAATACCGCCTGCGACGAGGAGTATGCGGTCGTAGTCTTTCAAGAAGTTGGGGAAGTAGGTTGCGCTGCCGTAGGGACCCTCTATGAGGAGGTTCATTGGTTGGCTCTTGGAGGAGAGTGCGAGGTCAGAGAGGAGTTTGGTGGGGCCGGATAAGGGGCGTATGAGGAGGCGGAGTTGGTTGTCGTGAGGGGGGAGGGAGGCGACGGTGAAAGGATTGAGACTTAGCTTCTTGGAGGGAAAGGGGAGTGAGAGGTAGATGTGTTGGCCGGGTTTGTGGTTGGAGAGTGTGGAGGCCATGATTTTGGGGGGAGTTGTGGATGACGAGGGAGGGAGGGGAATGGTGACGGATAGTAATGGGTTAGATTTTGACGAGAGGAGACTTAGGGTTGCGGGAAGGGAGCGCTGGGAGATGTTTCGTTGGGCGATCAGGAGGCTGTAGATGAGCGCAGCTTCGAGGATGTAGATGCGGAGGTGGGAAACGTGGAAGTAGAGGGTTGGTAAGATGGAAATGGATAGGACAACGTGCAAAACAAAGAAGACACGGTAGCTGTAGTCCCTGACTTTAGCCAGTGCAGTGGTGCCGATGACCAGGAAGGTAGTGATTGCGCAAAGCCCAAGGATGACGTCGCGGTCCTGTATGCGTTTGAGCAGGAGCGAGTTGAGGATGTAGAAGTTCAGGTACATGGAGGCATGGATGAAGAAGAATGCGATGAGGATACGGCCGAGTAGTCGGTGGTAGGGGTTCAGATCTTCGTGGGACATTCGGGTTAGGAATTGCACTGGGCTCCAGGATTTGGCTGCCAAGAGGTAGTGCATGGGCAACTGCGAGGCTCCGACGATACCGAAGCGTTTCGTCAAGTGGAGGTAATCTGGGAGACTTATGAGTTGAAATTGCCACTACTACGGGAAAAGCTTCGTCTTATTAGAAGGGAAGCAATATCAAATCATACAACGGACAGTGCTGAAGTACATGTAGGTCTGTCGAATATTTCCTAAGAATTAAATAAAAGCAGTGAGTGAAAGCACAAATTAACCTCAAGGAGGTGCTTCGGGATACAAATAAAACACTTTTGAGGCTGCACGACTGAAAACTCGAACGAAGCCACAATTCAAACAACTATTATCAACATAACATACCGTCTCCTGTATCCTTCATGGCCAGCACAAGCAACCAAACCGTCCACAGACCCGCAATCAACCATTCCCGCCTCGTCCCCCACTCTTCGACGATCTGTTCATCAAGTGCCCATTGGAGCCGACTCCACCAGGCATTCGAGGGGCTCTTAAAATGGTTTGGAAACTTTGAAACCTGAGGACTTTGATGCTCTTTTTTTGCTATGCGAGTAAACGCTTTCGCTCTTCTAAATGCAAGACGCAAGCCAGATGTTATGGGAAGTGCAAGTAATGGAATCAACGCTGATATCTGGGCGATTTGGCCATAGCTGTCAAGAAGTTGCCGGCGACGTGCGGATTGCGCGTCGTCGAGGCTAACGAAATGCCAAAGCAGTCCCATCCCAGAATGAATTAAAAGCCTCTGGCCTGACAATGATCACACAACGACAATTATCAAACGACGATGATGAAGCAAAGATCTCAACGCTGTCAGAGTGTCCACAGCCTCATCGTTGCCTCAGGACCTCAGAGGTGTTTCCGTAGCTAAGCCCCTTCAGGCTAGCCTCTACTTATAAGCCTTTTTAGGTTAGCGACCCTCTGTCTAATCTAAAGAGGCTTAGCTACCGCCGCTTACCAGAAAGGGTCTAGCGAGGCTAACCCGAAGGGACTTAGTTGCAAAAACTCGTCTGACCTGAGGCAATGCGAAACATATCTACATCTTTCCATCTTGTCTCTTGACTGTTATTCAGTTTTGAAGCTCCAATGACAAAGGACATTGCCCATAGAAAAGAATTCCCAATGGCTGTTATACGATCAGAGTCCAAGAATCTCATCAACAATTTGATGTCTTTGGTCAGCATCGTCATCCTCGGCTCAGTATATCTTTCTCGGCTATACTTCTCTATCAGTAGCCATCGAATTTCCGACCCCGAACACTCCGCCGCGACTTCAGTCCGCCTCACCGTTCCATCCGCCACCCCAACGCAACGACAACATGAAATCTTTCTCTCTTAGGGCATGGAAAGCCCGAGGCTAGGGGCAATCAAATAGTGCTTACCGGTCTGCGCCATCATGACCAGGTCTTCGCGCCGATCTGAACCGACTCGACCGAGATATCGGCACCAAGTCCCCGTGCTACGCTATGCCACACAAGGCAGGTAAGCACGGAGATAGCCTCATTCTGCAGCCTTAGTCCTCGAACAGCGCTGTCAAAGAATGGACGACCGAAGGGTTCCTTGGACAAAGCAGGTAACTGCAAGTACAATCTCTGATTTCTCGAGTCATGCTTTATCGTTGCATACGCCAGCACCGTTAGATGCAAAGCCGAGGTATGATGCAGCATGGTTGGCCTGTTAGCACAATGTAAAAAATTCTATATAGTGGGCAGGTAGCTCTGCTTTCCTTGACGTGTTGCATTTGCACATACTGGAAAATGAAGGGCCTTTTTTTCTTCACTGTAGCGCTTTACGCGTGCTTGACTGCTGCCTCTAGTGGTACGGAGGTTTTCAAGAGACTGGAGAAGGCTTTAGAGTCTCGATCAGAAGTCAAGTCAAATGTGCAGCAAGATTTCCATACTTTTGCGAAACGCCGCCTTGAGAAACGCCCCTCATACTATCTCAACAACGCCACTCAACGTGAGATCCTACGAGGCATAAAGTCTGATTTCCCGCTAATCAATATCCAGAGTTTGTTGTGAACGGCTCAGCCATTCCCGATGTCGATTTTGATGTTGGCGAGTCATATGCTGGACTCCTACCTGTTTCTCAAGCAGCTAACGAGACCAAAAAGCTCTTCTTTTGGTACGGTCCATTAGGTTCCTTCGGTAACGCAGCAAAGGAGAAACGAAATGCTAATAGGTCGTTCCAGGTTCTTCCCTTCGACCAACCCCAATGCTACGGATGAGATCACGATTTGGTGAGACATCCACTTGCAGCTTATATTCATTCTTAAGCTAATCGGCTTCTCAGGTTCAATGGCGGCCCAGGCTGCAGTTCCCTCAGTGGATTGCTATTCGAAAACGGACCCTTTACATGGATGCCGGGCACTTTCAGACCCGTCCAAAACCCCTACACATGGGTGAACCTAACCAACATGTTATGGGTTGAACAACCCGTGGGCGTTGGCTTTACTCAAGGAACACCAGACATTACCGATGAAGTCGGTCTCGGCAAAGAATTTGCTGGCTTCTACAAGAATTTCGTCACCGCGTTTGGCCTCCAAAAGCGCAAAGTCTACCTAACTGGCGAAAGTTACGCTGGCTATTATATCCCGTATATCGCTGATACCTTTATAAATCTCAAGGACAAGATCTACTATAACCTTGCAGGTGTCGCCATTAATGATCCCATTCTAGGCGACGGCACGCTACAGCAGGAGGTCCCTGTCGTCCCTTATCTCGACTATGTAAGCATGTTTTCGGGGTCTATCTTTCCTGATTCTAGAGTAACTCATGGAATACGTGTTTCCGGAGTGTCTATTCTCCAGACATGTTTCATACCCCTTGAGTCTATCCTAAGAGAGCAAAGCTAATTCCGAATCCTTGCAGTGGTCCAACGTCTTTGACCTCAACGCCACCTTTACCAAGGACATCCACGCCCGCGCCGACGCCTGCAACTACACATCCTACTTCAACAAATACCTGACATTCCCACCACCCGGCCCCTTTCCGCCAACCCCCAACGCCTCAGCCCCCGGCTGCGACGTCTTCACCGATGTCTTCAATGCCGCGCTCGAAGTAAACCCTTGCTTCAACATCTACCACATCCTTGACACGTGCCCGCATATCTGGTCCCAACTTGGTATCGTAAACACCGGTGACTACGAGCCCCCCGGCGCAACCGTCTACTTCAACCGCACCGACGTGCAAAAAGCCATCAACGCTCCCTTGGGCACCAATTGGTATTTGTGTACGCCTACGAACGTCTTCGGCGGCGCCAGCAACAACCAGAACGTATCGGATCAATCGCTCGGGCCAGCGCAGGACGGCGTCCTGCAGCACGTCATCGAAAGTACCAATAACACTATCATCGGCGTCGGCAACTTGGATTACCTCCTCGCGACCAATGGCACCCTTCTCGCCCTGCAGAACATGACCTGGAACGGCCTCCAAGGCTTCCAAGCCTCCCCCACGAACAACGAATTCTACGCCCCCTACCATCCCGAGTTCAACGGCGGTGCGCTGGCCGGAGCCGGAGTGCTGGGCTCATGGGGAAAGGAGCGGGGACTGACGTTCTACCAGATCGATCTTGCGGGGCATGGGTTGCCGGAGTATACGCCTGGGGCTGCGTATCGGATGATAGAGTATATGCTCGGCAGGGTGCCGTCGCTGAGTACGCCGGGGGATTTTACGACGCAGACGGGGAATTTCACGGGGTCGAGCCCGCTGAGGAGGAGGGGGTTTGAGTATATGTCGTAGATTTGTATGTAAAGAAGCCATGCTAGGGGTTGTGAGCGCCAGAGGGAACTTGTACTGTTGGATACAATATCAGACTATATATCTATCGAAATCACAAGTCCCGTTTCAAACCCCATCAAACCCCCTTCACCAACCGAAAAGCCCCCCCACCAAAATCTTACTTCTTACACAAACGACCCAAACCAGCCCTTTCTCCTGTGGTAACCCCTTAAGAAGGGATAGGTAGTTCTTTTTACACAAATACGAAAACGAGGCCGTCAGGTTTAGGGTTTCAGATAGGTAGGGAGAAAGACCCGATTGAAAAATGGGAAGAAGGTAGGGAAGATACTCAGCACTCCAAAAATTCTGAACACCCGCCGCCATACTTTCAACGTCGAAACGAATGTATATGTATTGCTCACAGCCTAATCCATCAAGCCTCAGCCATCAAAGCCCGTCTCCTGCTATAATACTGCACCACCTGCCCGGCATAATATGTAATTGTACAACAGAAAAGAAAGGAAAAAGCCTCAGCGCCCTAGCTAGCCCAATCAGCAGCGAGAAAATTACAAAGGTCCTCCAGATGTAGGCGATGTATATAGCAATCAGGCCCCCAAGTAAATACACTGCCAAAGAGCCTCCCAGGCTCCGCAATGCCTATGCACAAAGCGCCCGTTGCCGCTTTTTGGATGACTCACAACCCCATTCGATGCCCCTTACCGATACCCATTCACCATGTTCCCATTCACTGCAGACCCGTTAGGCCCTTCCCTCTTTTCGACGCCTTCCCCATCAACACTGACAAGCCTCTGCCCATTCACGCCCTTGCCAAACGGATCTTCGTGCAACCTCATCGCTCGCGTCCATAACCTCAGCCCCTCCAGGTGCCGATGCCTGGGCACGATATCCATGAAATCCGCGAGCTTGACCCAGAAGATGCGCAAGCGCTCATCGAAGAATTTGGGTTTGGTTTCGATGTCGAGGGGAATGGCGGTTGCCCATGTGACGGCGAGGGCGGAGCGGATGGGTTGGGACATTTGGTTGCGGCATTGGCGCCAGAGGCTGCCGCGTTGGGAGAGGGTGAGCGGGAGGCGGGTCCAGGCGGTGTCTGTTTGGGATAGGGGTGGTTAGCAAGGGTTATGAGTGGCTTCAGGAAAAGAAATGCATAAAGGTAAGATTTCCCTAGTGGATGAAAGTAAGATATTGAGGATAACGTACATTGCGACAAGTCCAGATCTGTGATAGCTAGTATCGGCGCCGCCTGTACGTTCGTAATCCAACGCTCATCGGCTACCTGTTTGTCGCAGCTAGGATCAAGCTCACGAGTAGTAACAGTGTGTAACGGCAACCATTTGGTAATCTCCTTGGAATTTCTAGCTTCCTCTGAACTCAGTTCCGCGGCCCTTCTGAGGCTGTTTGGCAAAGACTCTCTGCGCTGCTGTTCTTGCTCTTCTTGAACTCGGATCCTGCGCAACCTCTCGCGTTCCTCGTGCTCGGCTCTTCTCCGTTCCTGCTCCTCTTTTCGTTGGCGATCTTGCTCGGCTCGCTTCATCTGCAGTTCTTCATCCCTCTTTTTCTTGGCTATACGGGCCTCCTCTTCTTCTCTCTCGAGTCGAAGTTGCCGCTCGACTTCCTCTACATGACGTTGCTTTTCCTGCCGGGCTTCTTGCTCTTCGCGAGCGATGCGAGCAATATGCTCAGACTCTTCCTGTAAAGCTTTTTCTGTCCTCTCCTTTTCGGCCCTTTCAGCTTCAGCCCTTTCACGCAGTTCAGCCTTAACGCGGGCTTGTTCATCTTCCTTCTGGCGAAGTTCCTCACGCTCGCGTTCTTGATCTATTCGCTGTTGCCGAAGAATATCTTCATTAGCTTGTCTTTGCCGCTGCAATTCTTGCTGGTAGATGTCCTGCTGCAAGGCCTGGTCTATGCCAGACGGGGGCGAGTCGGTATTTAGTTGCGTTGGGGATCTTGTTGGTGATATCATGACTGGCGAGGCGATAGAGCTACCCATGAACGCTACTGGAGCGGCACCGGGCGGATTACTAGGCGAGGTCGCTATCATGTTGGCTACCATAGCAGGCCCAGGCCGTGGTGGTTGTTCGGGATCTTTGACTAACGCATTGGCTTCTGAACCCACCCTTCGCCTTTTCTTCTTCTTCACGACATCTGAAGCTTTACCTAGATCAGCGTGACTGACTTGAGGACTGGTGCTCGTTCGAGGCCGTTTCTTGCCGGGTAGTGCGTTCGCATGGCCATTGAGATTCGGATATTCTATCTCTGTATTCGCCGCCGGAAAGGACCCGTCGTTAGCCATACGCCTGGGATGGTCTTTATCCGGTACACCTGCATCGCTTGATTTGCGTTTTGGATGGTTCTTACTGGACACGGATATATTACTTGATTTTCGTGTGGGTATTTTCTCGCCTAAAGGCGCGGAAGGTATATCCACCTGCAGACTGGCCCTTCTTTTCGTATCTTGATCACTTTTGAGGTCATTCCTGGAGAGCAGCTTTCGTCTTGGCTTCAATGAATCTGCGTGCTTCGAGAAGGCAATTCCAGCATCGCTCACAGATCGTACGCCTTTGATCTTAGCTTTAGGAGGTCCTAATGGTTCCGAATCACGATCTGAGAGCACCGCGGAAGGTTCTCCGTTCTCCACATCTAGGCGTAAGTGCTTGTGTAATGCTATCTTAGTGATATATTCATCCTTAGCACCAAACTTCCCCTCATGGGTTTTTCCATTCGGACTTGATCCTTTCCCCTGAGCAAGTGGCGATGATGAATGTTCAGGCGAGTCAGCTGTTGCACTAGCCTTCTTTGTGCGCTTCTTACGAGGCGAGTTCTCACTGGCCTTTTTCGCTCCATGGCCGGTGCAGCGGTCATAAGCTTCTTTCAAGATATCGTACTCTTCCTGCCAGTTAGAGCTCTGTCTTTCTTTTGCCAGCTCGTAATAGGTGAGACCCTTGTATAGGCGACGAGTAGGATCAAATCCCGGCTGGTTCAGTAACAGCTTGATCACTTCAAGGTTGCCACGGCCAATTGCGGCGAGCATAGGAGTGCTAAAAGCGGGTTTGTGGTCACCTGACTGCAAGGGGTCCGGATCCGACTCTGGCCGCGCTATAGCTATCAGTATTCCAAGAACAAAATCATGGCCCCCTCTAGCTGCTGCGAGTACAGCCTCTGTGTCTGCTTTCGGCCGCATCTTGAGAATATGGTCGACAACGGTCATGTCTCCTCTGCCGGCTGCCTCTCGAAGTTTTTCTGGCGTAGGATTGACCCACAAAAGACCATCTCGGGTTGGTTGACTCCTTGCTGTTCTTCTCCGTGCTCCAGGTCCTTGTGGGGGACTTCTGTTGCCCGCATCTGTAGGACTGGCCGCTGAAGCACCGACTGAAGAGACATCGGTATCCCGTTGTCCAGCGTGTTGCTGCCAACCGTGGTCTTCTGAGTACCTGCGCACAGTGTCTTTCTCCTTGGCTTCTATGAGGGCAGCTCGTATAGCCTCGTAATTATCATTCTCATCATTCACCAGATCCAAAGGCTCCTCCCCCTTTGCGTTGCTTTGACGTGGGTCGAGACCTGCATCTAATAAAAGCTTCACAACCTCCAGATGTCCATTCTCCACTGCATCAATTAGAGGTGTCTCCATATCTATATTTTTGCAGTTAATGTCGCAGCCCGTCTCCAGGAGCATCTTAACTATCTTAACGTGACCTTCGAGAGCAGCAATCTGTAACGGAGTATTTCCGGCGTTGTCGGGAATATTTATATCCTGCGGCCGTTCCTTTAATCTAGGCTCAGCTTCGCCGTCATTTATGGCACAAGCACGTGCCAGGATTGTCCGTCCATTCTTGTCTCTGTTCTTTTTATGAGATAGTTTGGCAGGCGACATTGCGTTGTAATCGACTGAAGCGAATTTTTGTAAGTGAGGATGGCTATGCACAGAACTACTATCATCCGATTCCCCATGTACATCTTCTGAAACCCTCCTCCGACCGTCAGACAGCCTGGGTGGGTGAAGGCCTCTTCGTTTCTGTACCCCTCGTAAATCAGTTGATTGACTCGATTGTGCTCTGTGCTGCCGTCGTAGAGGGGGGGATTCGGATCGATTACTGGACGCTTCGAAAAGTGTTGCGCTTCGAGTTCCACGAGAATTTTTCTCGTCGACACTCACTGAGCTCGGATCACTCTTGCCTCGCCGTTTGCGACTATGATCTTCACGTATTTCTGTAGGCCTGCGCTTTCGTAATCGCTTTTCTTTGAGTTGGGCAGCCTCATCGTACGGAGGCGACGACCGAGAACGGTCAGAACCGGAGTCAGTCTTCTTAGATGAGTGTGCTTCTCGGGCTGGTGAGGAAACCGTAGAGCTGAGGTTGCTGGAGTTACCACCTTCTTGAGCTTCGCCTGCCGTAGGTTCTTGGATCGCTCTCTTCCTCTTCAATGACGGCCTACAATCCTCAGCCCCTCTGTTTCCCTCAACATCGTCATCCGAGTGCCTCTCTTGTTCACTTAGATTGAAATCTCCTACTTGATCGGCGTCGCGTATATCTTCATGTTTGATCGCTTTCCTTGTCTCTTCAGTTACAACCTCCTCTTTCCCAGGTAGTACAACAGTCTCCGCCTCCGAGTCACTCTTATCGTTGTTCGCATTTCCATTAGCCTCATGCGCAGCCACATTCAGGCAGCGTGGCCCCAGTAATGGTGATGAAGACCTCAGACTGATTGGCAGTTTGTCTACATGGCGAGGCTCTTCAACTGAATCCACTTCCACAATTCCATCGTCGACTTCATTCGGCTTTGAAACCGAAAAGGGGTCATCATTCATCACGATCTTGTCCGTTTGACTTCCTTCATAAAGATCATGCTGGGTCGTTGTGGCTTCGAGGTCTCGTTTCCTTGGGCTCAGGCTGCGCGGACAAGGAAAGTCCTTGTCCCTCTTCTCGAATTATTGGCGCGTTGTTGAAAGTTTGTTCTTTCTACCGCTTGACATAGATTCGAACTGAAGATTAGCTGTAACTTACTTTAAGAGTCGTGAATCAATAGGTGGCAGTGTAATGCAGAGTCAAGTTGATCCGGTCGCAATAATAGTACTGCCTCTCGAAGTCTTCTCCAAGCCTTCTCCTGATTGGCTGACAGCGGGCGGATAACGCCGTTGCGACTGGGGGGCACCTTAGGGCTGAAATCATTTCCCCTCGGTCCCTTCACATCTTACAACTCCATCCCCCCCTTTTCTTCCATCCATGATATCTCCAAGGCCAACCGCTGTCCGTGTCTGACGGTAATGCCATATGACGACAGCCATCGCTGCACTTCTTGAGATGTTTGGCCCGTCGCAAGCATTGCAGGTATCCTTTCTTTTAGCCAGCTCCACGGTAGAGCCACAGCCTCGTTTGACCCACTGCTTCATTCTTGGCTAAATTTTTTTGACTCCAGGTCTTGTTTCTCAATAGCCTCCCCTCATTCACATCTCGATTCATTACCTATGGGCCCCGCGCAACACCAGCCAAGGCACCAAACTCCGGGGAAAGTAAATCGCCTGACGGAAAAGGAGCTGGCTTATTGAATAAAGTCCTCAATAGCCTAGAGTCATTGCAAGTACCCCATGGGTATTTCCTTCATTTTTACATTGTCTCTGTTGTTTTTTCACTGTTTTGGGGAATCCAAATTATGATGCGAGGATCCATATTGAAAGAGCTTGTCGAGCATGAATCCACTGGCTTAAGGAGAGCTATGCCTATGGAACGCATTATTGTAACCTGGGTCTTGATGAGCGCACAAGGAGTCCGAAGGCTACTGGAATCTATCATCCTCGCAAAACCATCAGCGTCGAAAATGTGGTTTGTTCACTGGCTTCTTGGAATATTATTTTACACAGCAATTGGTGTTGCCGTATGGATTGAGGGTGCAGGTAGGTCATATTATGATGAGCTTTGAAAGATCGGAAGTCTGGAAGCAGTGTTTTATGTCATGTCGTAAATTCAATGTTCATGTGATAAACTTGGCCATCTGATGATAGCAAACAGGCAATGCACCCACTAACGGTCCCGCTTGATACAGAAACTCTTCGGTCTACCATTTCTGTATGGTCTGATCTCACGCTTTCCGCGCCTTCACTTCGTACAATACTATTTATCCCGTTGTTCGTTCTCGCATCCGGCATCCAACATGACTGTCACGTCTACCTCGCCTCATTACCCAAATACACGCTTCCCACACACCCGATATTTCAAAACTTGATATGCCCTCACTACACCGTGGAGTGCCTCATATATCTCTCCATGGCTTTTCTGGCCGCCCCGGAAGGCGCTTGGATAAATCGGACAATACTTGCTGGTCTTGTTTTTGTGTCAGTTAATCTTGGTGTCACAGCGTCGACAAGTAAAGAGTGGTACGAAAACCGATTTGGAAAGGATAAAGTGTCGGGTAGATGGAAGATGATACCTTTGATATTCTAGATCAATTCAGACCGAGATCTCGTTATCCAGGAAGACGTGTTGAAAAGCTTTTTCTCACTTCATTTCCTCAAAAATCCAAATCCCTTTCCCAATTTCTTCACCTTTACCACATCCCTAAAGGTCAAACTAACTCTCGTCTCCCTCCTCTTCCTTCCCTCCCCAAACTCCTGTTGGTCTCCCAACAACCCCCAATTGCACAAACCCCCTTCCCCTCCCCTTAAAGTCTCATCCACCTCCACCCCCTCAATCCCATGCAAGCACTCCTCATAGATCTCCCCCGTTGTAATCAATAAACTCCTTCTCTCTTGCAATATCCGCCACTTCGGCCCTTCTTCCTGTTTCGAACATACGTCAAGGACTATTGACGCGGACAACGAAACCGTGGCCACGACCGGGTGGTAAGCCGCGCCGTCTTCTTCACTTCATGCGTCAAACGTCACCAATCTTCGTTTTTATCGAATACATTCTTACCATGCGGTAGGATTCCCTGTCCAGGGCGGTACTCATTTATAAGGACGTGGTTTGGGGCTTTATGTGGAGACTGTGCGAAAGAATTCTCATTGTTGGAGAGAGTGAGCGGTAAGGACAGTAAGCGTGGTATTATGGGATCCGAGAGCCAGAAGGGGAGAGGCGAGGCGAGGAGCGTGTTTGTAGAGCTCAGGGGCGAAGGGTGAACTTGCAGGCGGCGGTGGGAGAGGCTCCGCCAGGTTGGGAGAGGGACGCTGTATATCTCTCAAAGACTTAGTATGTGGTGGCTAAAGAGGAAACTTAAGGAGAGGATACTTTATGTAGAAGTTTGGCTTCTTCAGATTGGGTGATGAAGTTGGGGATGTAATACGCGGAAGAGGGTAAAGTGGGGATCAGGGCTGCTTCAAGGGAAGATGGGAGAGAGGGAAGCGAAGAGGCGTCTGAGTCCATTGTCGTACTGGGTTCGAGTATAGCATGGCGGCGTGTTTTGTACGAAAAGCAGGAAGTCTATTCCGTACAAGTCCATCACAACACTAGCGGGGCCCCACAATCCCTGAACCCCCACCTGTCAAACGCTCCTTGATTTTACAACAACTACCTAATTCTCTTCACAGCGTAGCACCATGCCACCAACCAAGAAACCCAGCGAGAAGCCTAACAAAGGCTCCTCCTCGAAAGGCAAAGGCAGCAAAGAGTCCAAAGACGTTTCAAGTTCCAGTAAGCTCAAGCCAGCTAGCGCAATTAATTCCCGCCATATCCTCGTAAGTTACCCCCTCCCTCTCCTCCCGCCTACACATTCTCCTATATTAATGTCGAACGTGGAAAGTGCGAGAAATATTCAAAGAAAGAAGAGGCCGTGGAAAAACTGCGGAATGGTGCCAAATTCGACGAAGTGGCACGTGAGTTTTCAGAGGATAAAGCTCGACAAGGCGGTTCGCTAGGTTGGAAGGTGCGAGGGTCTCTAGATGCAGCATTCGAAAAGGCGGCGTATGAGCTGGAGCCTAGCACGACAGGGAATCCAAAGTGGGTTGAAGTAAAGTCGGGACACGGTTATCATATAATCATTGTGGAGGGGAGGCGTTAAGGAGGAAGGGCACGATTTGATAGGACGGAGAGAGGATAATTCACAAGGTCTAGGAAAAGCGACTGGTTTGGACTCTCGAGAGTTTCTTGGTTCTATATTGCTTGGCCCCTCAATGCAAGCCGGCTTTCTGCGCGCCGAACACATTGCTCTATCACGGTCCAGAAGCGTTGCACGTCTAATGTTCGCGGTATGCGTACACCCCCATGGCTACTGGTGAGCTTTGTGACAACGGTCCTGCCAAGTTGCCCTTGCTCTTCCTCCAGGTCACTATGAAAGCCTTCGCAAATAACTTCCACTTGCCATCTTTCGCCCCCGCGGTCATCGAACCTCAGATCATCCTTAGCTTGGTCGAAGAGGAGTACTGCTACAGCAACCGGGTCATGCAGAGGTGGACCAGCTGTTAGGCCAAAAATGTCCGAGTAGGTGTGTGCAAAGAAAGTAAGGAGGTCATGCAGCATTTGACGTAAAGTCGAAGGGGCAGCCTGAGCACTCAAAGAGGATCCATATCCATATAACAATTGTTCTTGGACTTCCTGTGTTGCAAGCACTTGGTGTGTAAGCTGAAGCGGTATAAGAGTCGTCTTAGCGGCAAGTTCAGGGTTCGAGAAGATGGACTGAGCTGCTTCAGGATCGCACTGATAAAATTAGCACTCTGAAACCCAAAGCTTTGATTGGACGACAATGTTCGTACGTATATGTTGAATTCAGAATATTTTGTTATATTACCAAACCGCTCTCCCTTTGCATGACCCATGGGAGCCTCAGAAAAGCCAGTACCAATCGCGCCTCCCATAATACTTAAGCCCTTGATATGACTTATAAGCTCAGGGTACGTCGTCATGAGAAGTGCTACGTTAGTCAAGGCCCCAGTAGCCACAAGATATGCATCGCCTTCGGGCTGCGACACGAGAGCAGTACGCATAGCTTCAATCGCACTTGGATCAGTAATCGGTGCAGATGCTGGCTTCGGCAGAAGATCGGTGCCATCAATGCCACTATCACCTGTCGATGTTTGAGGGTGCTTGTATTTGGTATTGGGGGTGTTGACTAACCATGGATATCTGGAGCATGCACAGCTTTTCTACAAACCGGCTTCGCAGCACCAGGATGGACAGGAATATCTTCCCTCCCGATGGCTGTCAGGACGCTGCCTGCATTGGCTGTTGTTTGCTCGAGAGAAGCATTGCCGTGAACGGTGCTGATGCCAAGCAGTTTTAGAGCAGGATGATGCGCGGCGACGAGTATAGCGAAAGCGTCCTAACCGAACAATGAAAGATTAAATCAACGCAAGGAAGTTCAGGATGTCGCGTACATCGTGCCCTGAATACGTCAGTTCTCGCGAGAGCTAGAAGGGATGTAGCATTGGTGCTTGTTACCATGCTGTTCTCAAGCTTTACCTGGGTCGCAATCTAGCCATACGGGCGTCTGGTTCTCGTCGCTATACATGTGGGCCATTTAGTCATTCAACAAATTGGAAACGCCGCATAGAAGAATCATGAAGATCTGATGAAACACGGATAAGGCAATGGCAGCGAAAGTCAAAGCGTCGAGGTCCAGACTTTTTATACCATGTAAGCCACTCATGCTATTCTAAGATATCACGTTCGACTTTTCTACCAATTGGAGTGCCATCGCCGGGGATATATGATACTATTGAGCGAAGTTATCCGGTTTCATAAACTCCTGATCGTTGATTTCTAATAAAAGCTCGCGCTTCGAGTAAAATCACATCACGAAACGCGCAGATTCGTATGTCATGTTCGTTCTAGTTGTTCATGTGTAAAGCAGATACGTACCAAAGTCGCGACGATGATATTGTATTAATTGTCTGCTATCACTTCTTTGCAGATTATTCTTTTTATAAGAATGAGAATGAAGCAAAACCTTATCCGTGCCCCACCCTAAGCTCATCCTTCGCTTATACGAAGATAGAAGTCTGAATCCTTCGAAGCGTCCGCTCGGCCTCAATGATACTCTAAAAACCGAAAGACTGCGGACATCAGGATTCAGGAGCATGCACTTCGCCCCATTGCCTTGTTGCCTTGCAAATTACCGCATAATTTCAGAAGACATGGCTTAGCTATAAGATACATCGGCGTATAAGATATGGTTCCAATTGGACTAAATCCAACTGCCCCCATATACGAGAGTAAGACTCGAGTCTTACGTCTGGAATTATGCGATATAGTCGGTCCATCAATCTGATGTTGAGAACGGCAGTCACAGACATTTTCGAGTCGCAAATTGCTTCACCGGATGGGGGAGGTCAAGACTTTTATACCATGCAAGCCACACGCGCTACCCTCATCTCCACATGACAGACATGTGTACCACGGTTTAGTAACATACCAATGTTACATGGCTGAATTTTCGACCTTGATGACGAGAAGATATCAAGAAACTGCAGTAAGTCAAACACAGGTGTTGATATTGTGTATGCGAAGATTAAAGCAGTATAAAAGCAGTACTCAGAACATGCTACAAGAGCTTTTCAGTGTCATCGTGCTCAAAAAAAAAGATTATTTTTGATCGATAATTACAGATTATGTGTTCGAAGATTGCGACCGAGGGGGCGACCGAGGGGACTTCTTTTTCAATGCATGCGCATACTAAGCAAGTTATCAACGTTCAAATATCTCTCTCTTCTTTCTTCTTTCTATTTGAGCGCATACTCTGTACTGTGATCTAATCTACATTGCATTGCAATTTACGAAGATACGGTCTTTCACTCTAGTATCTTACTAGGCCGCGGTAGAAAAGTCGAGCATGGTAGATGAGGGTAGTGGCTTTGCATGGTATAAAAGTCTTGGCCTCAGGATCGAGGGCTGAAATTATTTGGTGGAACTAAGTCCACATCCGTACTACTAAGGTACTGATAGTGCCCGTATCGGATAGGCGGGACAACGCTTGCACGGCCCCGGACCAATTTTACTATGTATCAAGAAATCAAGTACATATATGGCGCTGGTACTAAGCATATATTGACATTTCTCCTCCATCAGGATATCTGAGCATTCTCTACTCTGTTCGTAATAGTTAAAAGTCCTTTCCTTGATTCAAGCATGCCGGGAGAGTTAGTGCAAATCGTTCTTGTTTAGGAAATTCATACTAAATTTCCTGCTAGAGCATATGTTTCGGATTACAAGAACCTACTAGGTGATGACAATTTCTCACAAAGACTCCTTCGTCCATGGAGCTTGGCATCACATGATGACGGGGATCTGCCAACTTCTGCACGCGTATCTGCTTTGGACGAAACCTGGAGGATATCCGAAGAAACCTACCCTCGGCGGCGCCGCAAAAGTCTCGGAGCATGGGCCCGCTATCCAAGTTCTGCCCGAGAGAATCTGAGTTCTGAGGGACAGTTCGCCGTTAACAAGGGAGGGTGGTGGAACCAGCAGATGCTTGTCGATAGGAGTCTACGATCAATGGCAGCCCTGACGGCAGTGTTCGCTACGACCATGATAATAGTCTGTTGCACTCATATGTCCGATTTTGTGTATCGCTCGAACCCACATTCGACATCGGTGGGATCTAAGAAGCCTGAAAGCTGTAGAAGCACAGAGAACGCGAACGTGGTATGTTCCCTATGCTACGACGTTTCTTAAACTCAATTGCCCTGCCTGCCTTCCTCGAAGCGAAATTATACTACTTTCACGCCATAGTTACGTCTATATGCCTCTGGTAAGACGTTTGTAGTAAAGACTGACTTAGAGGCTGAATTATAGGTCATCAATCTTGTCATCAACATAGCCGCAACGATGGTATTAGGGATGTCAAATACTTATCAGCAACTGGTTACATCTTTAAAAGTAGATGAGATTCGATGGGTCCTATCAAAACACGGAGACTCCCGGATTGGAACAAACTCTCCGCTGGCGATTAATCACAAGAGAACGGGCAAAGTAAAAGCATGGTTGGCCTGGTTACTTCTTGTCTCAACCTCTCTGGTGAATGCCTCTCTTCTCCCTACGCGGCCCTCTGTAAGCGTGTATCTGCTAAATCGATGTCTAGCCGATACATTTTCTGGCTAATTCTGTCATTGGGCCTTCTGTCTATTTGACGCCCCCAAGGGATATTCAATATGATACTTTTGAGAGTAACCATACTACTAACGCTGTCTCTTCGAGCGGACATATGACTAGAGGATGCTGGACTGCTTTCAGGTCTGGCGTATATAATCTGATGGAGCTCCCGGATCAGTGGGCCAATGTCGACTTCGATGAAGGTTTGCATTCAAGTATGGTCAGTATCACCTATTCCGAGCCACAGTGCGTTCAATATAAGAATACCACGGAATTTTCGGAACTTTACGGCAAAGAGATACTTGATTTCAACAGTGAGAACACTTACGGTGTGGGAGATTGTCTGTTGGGTAGGGACGTAATTTGCAAATTGGATCAGTCGGCAACAGAAACATGTCGGCTTAGTATCCGCATGTTTGCTGGCATCACCCTAGCCGGCTGTCTAGCCATCAAGGCGATATATATGATCACTATAAACATCAGAGCCCGTCGGAGAATGAAGACCGACTGTCTCACATTTGGAGATGTCGTTGTTGCCTCGGCCTTGGACCCAGACCTTCGAATTCATAACGAATGTTTAGTTAATGCTGGTGAAGGTAACCGACATCGCGTCGGCCACACCTGCCACAGACACTGTAACGATCCCGAGCCTTCGATGACCGGAGATGGTATTGGCCACTGTCAAAAGTGCGCCAAGTTCAACACGGTCGACAAAGCCGCCGATCTACTTCATCCCTCCATCGCAATAAAATACAAGAAGTCTCTATTGTCTAACCTTGGCTCGTCTGCATTATCACAGATGATCATACTCATGATATGTTCTCTCAGCATGTTGGTCGTTTCTATTATTTTGGCAATTTCTCTGGGATCAGAGGTGCAATATTACAATGACGTTTGTCACAATCGTACGCTTGTCCCATCAACCGGCAGTCTTATCCATTCCGAGACTCCCCAGTGCGCGGAAGGCCTTCAATCCTTTCTTAAGCATAATTTCGGGTCATTTGGAGGCTTCAACACAAGCGCCCCCCTTGCCGCTTTACAACAAGATGATTTGAGAAGTGAGATTGCAGCTTTCGCCATTTCCAACGGCACCCAACTTCTCTTCTCTATCCTCTACCTTCTCTTGATCTACAACATTACACTTATCAGCATTGAACACGACTGGGGAAAATTTGAAAAGCAGCAGCAGCGGCCTCGTTGCACAATAGTACGAGGGGACGCGTTTGAACAGTCCTATCTCCTACAACTACCGAAGAAGGTACTCTTTCCCATAATGGCGTTCAGTGCCACCATGCATTGGTTGCTAGGCCAGGCAATATCAACCAAAGAAGTCATCGTTGCAGATTACACAGATCCGAACCATCCCGTGGAGCAATCCCAATATACTGTAAGTGTTCCCTCACACGCGCGAATAGTCTGTAGACGGTAGTGCTGACGCAAATCATGTGGAGGTTATCTTCGCTACCTATTCGATTTGGCTGTCAACAGTCCTTATGATGGCAATGACTGCCACTTGCTGGTGGGCCTTCACCTATAGACGTGAAGGATTCATCCCGCAAATGTATGGCTCGATCCGAGCCTGCTGTGCGGCAACAACCGAGCTTGAGATCTTTCCGCGGGAAGGTGTTAAGTGGGGAGACCGTAAGCTACTGTGCATTTCTCTTTTGGGGGAGTATATGCTGACCAGTATTCAGTGGGAGCAGGAGAGAAATTCCGACATGCTGGGCTCTCTAGCTCCAAAGTTGGACGAATTGTACCTGCTGAGCTTTATGCTGGCCGTGATACTCTGGGGAAAAAGGCTGTTTGACGAGGGTCTTATGTTGGATTTAGCCTGGAACTCCTACTGAGAACGGTGGGGAGATCATATCCTCTCACTTGCGGCGGCAACATTCCCAGTATGGCTCGAGATCGTGTTTTGCTGTCTAGTAATACTAGATCCTCAGCACAGGATTAATCGGGGATCCATGACCAACACCGTTCTCGAGCTACCACTACCCATCAATCCTACGCAATGCCTGCCTTCAATGCCGATTACACTGTCTTGTGGTATCACAATGCCACGATAGCACACTTCGTGCATGGATTTCGCTTTTCAAGTTGGCTTAGAAGCCATTATTTGGAAACAATCGTCGGCAAGGTATCGCTCCACCATGTTCCGAATCACGACACCAGCAGACCCAATATTCACACCGTAGACTCGGGGATTCCGAGAATCCCAACCAGACTTCGAGTCAGATGTTGCCATAGCAGATACGCGTCTTCTCTCGATCGCCCGGATACGGTAACTCATTGATTTCGACGTCGCACGCTATCAGGCCGGCAGGGCTTATGGTTCATCATCATCGATACGATCGCCAAGCCAAGACTCCAAACCTCGCTCATTCATAGCCCTCGTCAACGGTGAACAGACGAGAATCGCAATATTAGACTTGGAATTGCAAATCAACCAACGTCCGAGCTCGAGGTTTTATAAGTCCAAGACACCCATTCGGTATGAAACGCAGTGCTTATACCTCTCCAGAAACGACGGTGCTGAATCCCTCCATCATCGCCCTCGTTGTCCTCAACATACTACCCTGCCACCCACTCCCAGGCTACCCAACCCCCCTGCATACAGAAAACAATCCTAAAGCTTTCCAGCTACATCACATACCCACAACCTTTCCTCTCAAAACCTCGCATATTCCATCCCGTCCGTAGCCAAAAAAAAAACCCAGCCATCCCCCCCAGCACCCTCACGCTCTTCCCAAAGTCGACACATTCACCCTTCCACCCCCTCTCCAGCACCTCAAACCCCTCCCCTCAACCTCACGATCCCCGCATTATCCGAGAAACAACTTCCCCTTCTCAGAAAAAAGCCGTACCTCGTGCCTTGCTCTGCCCCCCCGGCTTTATCCAACTCGTTCTGAAAGGGCGTTCATTGTCATGAACAATTCTCGCAAACCAGTTTTGAATCAGCGACGGCCAGTAGTACCATAATATGCCCCCAATAATAATAATAATAATAATAGTATGGTACGCGTTCGATAGATCCGTACTCTTCTACATACAGTATCTACTGTAGCATCCCCACCCAACCCGACCCATCCATCCATCCCACACACACACACACACACACACACCTACTATAGCTACAATACCCCATCTACATACATACCACTCTTAGCCTCCCCCATTTTCGAATCTTTTCTTTCTGTTCCGGCCGGTTTTTTTTGTTTTTTTTTTTAACAAAATCCGATCTAAAAGACTGCTTTGAATTAAATGGAAGCTGTTTAGAGTATCTAAAAAAAAAAAACTCGAATCGCGACCCGAAAATGGCTCTTAGGAAACGGAAGACTAGGTTACGAAAGGGGAAAGGAGGAAAAGGGGAATTGGAAAATGAAAGGTACTTGGGGGATTTTGAAACTATCGCGCTCGTACATATGCGTATTTTATCGGGTGTGACTGCTCAACGGGAAGATATAAAAAGCATCGATTTGGGCCAAATTACATGTACTTTAGCGTACACACAGCGCATGGATAGTGAGTGCCATAGCCATAGGCTGCATGCACTTAATGAAGAAAGAAAAAAAGAAAAAAAGAAAAAAAAAAAGCTGTAGAGAGATATTTGGTGGAAAATGCGAGAGAGAGGGGATTTTTGAGGATTGGGAGATTTGTTGTTCGTGTGGGGGGATTTTGTGAGGTGGGGGGGGGGATTGTACTGCTGTGTGTTGTTTTGTATTATATTGGGGGTTGGCGTGTGGGGGGGGGGATGATTACTATATACATATCTCGTTTCCCCTTATACTACGAGGTACTGTAAGTCTCCCTCCCTCCGGTTTAGCTCAACCCTTCACGTGCTCTATTTAGGTTGTTCAAGCCCAGCACTGTCTTTTGCTGGTTGACAATGCCGAGTAAGTACGGGGCGGCGGTCAACTTTAAAGGACAGTTTTCGAAGATTTGTTAAAGAGGGGAGGGGGGGGGGGGGGGGCAACAAGTCAGGTTTTTAGGTAATTCCGAAGGGGGGACACAGGTTGATTAAAGGGAAAGGGAAGAGAGAGACGTGATTGGGGATTACAGGGAGCAAGGAGATGAGATGTGACAAAGGTGGAGATGGAGGGATAAGGAGCGATTGGAAAGTTATCTGCGTTTTAAAGAAGCTAGAGAGAGAATGATGGATGAGCAAGAAGCCTAAAGAAGCCAATTGCTTCAGGCAACAAGGGTGCTTGTAGAATACCTCGATTCAACAGGTAGTGCAAGGGTAGCAGTAGAGTCCCTCCATTCGCTAGTTGGGCTTGGTTTGCGCTTCAGGATAGCCACCACCAGCCATCTCTTCCTCTCCGTGACATCCTCGCGCCCACGATCCCGCTCTCGCGCCCACGCTCTTTCGTGGCCCTCGACGTCTCTCTCGTAGATCTTCGATATTTCCAGCCCCATACCTACAGCGGTGTCGAAGAAGGCGGCGACTTTTGCGCGGCCGGTGTGGAAGCCCGCGATCACCCAGACCTGGGCGTCCTCGTCGCGGGAGAGGAAGTGCAGCATCGATTCTACAAGGCTCTCGTGTTCTCCGACCATCCAGAGACAGTCGGCCGCCATGATTCGGGTAAAGTGCTGGGCGTGTGTCTGAGCGAGGCGGTCGGTCAGATCTCCCCATTTGTGGCCGCAGTGACTGACGGTTTCGGGGGATTCCACGTCGACTTTGAGTGGATCCTTGGTCGCTTCCAGAACTGCTCCAAGCCGCAAGGTATGGTGTTGGTTGAGGTTCTTGTTACGGATATATTCTGGAACGTTCTTCTCGACGTTCACGTTGATATTGGCAATGACTCCTGGTGAGGGATAGTCCGATATTACCATTTGGTCGGCTCCGGCGAGGGCACTGACAATGCCGGCAAGGCCGCTACCTGGCTTGTAAACGTCACGTAAGCCCCGTTCTTTTATGCCCACTCTTGGCGGAGTTGAGACACACCAGCGCCGAGCTCCAACACCTTCTTCCCAGTGACATCCCAGGACCTCTTTTCTTCTGCATTTAGACCTGTGGCACAGCCACTAACGTATTCCGCCATCTGAACACCCGCATTCCATACGGAATGAGCGAATAATCGCCTCTCATCTTCGACGCTCGGATCTGTGAGTCTTAGCTCTAAGTCGCCGAAGCGTTTTGATTTGTAGATGACATAAGAGCCGGCATCACCGTGGTTGGTTTGCACATCGTTCGGGAATAGAGTGGTCAATGACGACGAGTATATGTCTTCAACTGCGAAACGGGGGTCTGGGGGGATTTTGGGTAGGCGGATGAGGGAGGTGAGCATTGTTGGTAATGTTTCGGAGTAAGTGATGATGCCCTACAGCTAGTGCAGGGTACTAAAGGTCCCCTAAGGCTCGGTATGGGAGGTCCCCCGGATGGTGTCGTTCAACCCTAAAATCTACTTCGAACCCTTAAGAGTGAAGGTTCGTACAGTCAGGACTTTACAGATTGTCAAGCTCTTAGTAATAATTCTTGACTGAATGGATGAACAAAAATATTGACACCTTAAAAGAGACAGATTTTTAGATACCGATGCCAGTTCCTTCTATATTCATGATTTTTAATTGGCCTCAAGGGGGGTTTCTTTGTGACAACTACTACTCGACCTTGCAACGCCCATACCAAGATGCCAGAGGGAGCGTCGGATGACCATTCTAACTTGCATTCACGACCTTGACTTGGAGATCTTGCCGTCAAAGAGAAGTTGCATAACTCTAGACTGATTAGAGGGTCGTCACCCGATGTAATACAGGTGCTGCTTCGTGGCAGACAACTAACGAATGCTGACCAGAACCTAATAATATGGGGTTGTGACTGCAGATGACGATAAAGCTGTGACGACGTATCGTGCCTTGTTGACGCTTTCAATCAAATTCTGTCAAGGAGAAGAAGACTAAGCGCACGGATGCAACACATCCTTTGCTTCATGTTCACGATTGCAATATATGCCCCCGCCAGACCGAGCACGCAACAGCAGATGTAGACATCTTGATGAGGAGTCCCGGCCATCACTCACTTTGTATCGTTCTCGGCCATTCGAGGCCCAACCAAAGAACTGGGCGACAGTCGTTGAAGGAGTAAAGCCGCAAACAAAGTTCAAAGGATCCACAGACCAACATCGAAGCTCATGACCAAGGGCCATTCACCTGGAGGTCCCATAGCGATTCCGAAGAAAGTGCCGTACAGATCCAGGACACTTCACGTCCACATGGCTGTTGTAGATTTGGCAAGTAAGTACGGTTTGGAGTTAAGCTCAAGTCGAGGACTGCAGGACCAGGATAACTTGTGTAGACAATGGTGAACGTGCACTTCAGCATGGACCTCACACAGTAAAGAAATGATAGAGAGAGCATGAACCTTGCAAAGTTTCTGGCCATGACGACGAACAACCGGTGTCGTGATAGTCGTTAGGAATAGCAGTTCGATTGTATCTTATATTGCCGTTGTCGTTGAAACGGCTTCCTTTTCTGCCATGACTTCAGACATGTTTTACTAGGAACATGTCATAGTCACTTTTTGTGTCATAATTCTTAGAGTGTCTTCGAGTGAAGGAATGTAGGTATTAGTCACTTAAGTACTCTGTGTTACGAACATGCCTGAACCGGCCAGGGTCCAGATCTAACCCTAATCAATTTGATTAGGGCAAGCCATGGCGCTATGTCTAGTTTGGACCTAGCGCACCCCTTCGGGCCATCCCCAGCACTTCTTCCCGTTGTTCAGCACTTTCTTCATTCACCCCTTTCATCATCCTTTTAGGCAAACACATCTGGCCTATTACATCACATCTGTATCGGGCCTAGCGCAGCCTCAAGCCATTATTTATAGAAGAGCTCGCACTCTTTCTCTTCTGTATTCTTAATGTCTTGTTATAGCTACCTCTAAAGAACAATACATACATACCAGCCCTGAGCCCCTTTGGTTGGATGATCTAGGCACGGTCCCAACACTCTGGGCCTTGAAAAGACAGCTTAACATCAACAAAGGCGACAGGGGATTCATAAGCTTCGATGACGTTTATACAGAGTGATACATACCTTGCGTAGTGCAAAAAGTAGAGTAGTCTGCTTTGCCTGCTCGATCTAGCAGTTCTTGCGAAGGTGGCCTCAGTAGGCCAATCATCTGAGACTAAGTGGGCTTCACGTGAGTACTCGTCGTTTTCGGGCCTGGCGTCCATCTAAAAGCGAGGTGTCTTCTAAGAGCTCCCACAGCTATGCAGTAAGGTAGATATTAGTAGCATCCCCACCAGAGGGGGTTTTCAATGCGGAAGGACCCTTACCACCATGCCAAGATTCCAGATATCAGCGCTGCAAGTCCAGCCAGCCTTTAGTAGAATCTCTGGTGCGCAAAATTGCTCGGGCTGGGATGTCACGACGATGGGGAGTGGAGACATTTGCCGAAGACTGCAGCACCAAAGTCACTTATCTTGAGAGATGGAGCATCCCCTTCCTCAAGCCACCAAAGTCGGCTCTTTTGATATATAGGATTTCCATCAATCTCTTCGTAAAGAGATATACCATCTTTCTGTTGGCGGACGTAGTCGTCGATGACTGAGTTATCCTCAAAGCCCACCAGAAGATTTCCGGCTTTGAGGTCTGGTATTTTGTGATTAGCAGTCCCCTTGCTGAAAGAAAACTGGTATGGACTTGCCGGTGTGTATGACATGACATTCGGAATGGAGAAAATCAAAACCTTTCAGGATTACCTTCAAGAAGGCTTTGAGAATTAGTGGGCGACAAGCCCACGGTACCGAGATGCCGACCTAGAAGCCAGAGCGGTTCCCTTTAACGGCTCAAGACCCATACCAATGTGTTCTCCAAAAGGTCCTGGGGCCTTGAATGAGTCCTCAATCGACCTGACATACCGACGACGACCTTCGTGAACGGATTGCATCCTAGAGATATGACGGGACATCTCAAGCTCATCTCAGGCTGCCTTCCGATTCACTTTCAAAGCAGTTCGTAATTTTCAGCGCCACATTATCGGTTTTGATTGCCATGGCCAGCCAACTAAACACTGTTTATGGGCAGTCACCTACAAAGAGTATTGCACAAAAACTGGTTAACATCCTTGGCCAGCCAGACCTGTTGAGTCAGTTCCCCAGCCAAAGCTTCGAAACGATTTGGTATTTTTTTTTGGATTTTCTCCCCGAATCCGGGCTTGGATGGAACCGGCTTTGGGCCCAAAATTTCGGACTTGCTTCTTCCTCGAGAACGTTGTTAGCTAGTGGTAAGTGAGGTGCCGCTTCCACGATTGGGGCCAATCGAGATGAAAGGCGAACCGATACAAGTGAAGAATTGTATCAAACAAGCCGCCACGTACACTTCTCAGAGCCTTCAACCCTCATCATCTCAACCCCCCCCCCCCAAAAAACCCCCCATATCTCACTACACAAGACTCCCAACCACGCAACCAGTCCCATCGATTCAACAGCAACCACAAACCTATAGATTCCAAGTTCCAACTGGCAACGCAACCAACTACAACGAAGACGATCGGGAAACAAGGACCACGATATGAAATGGGTTCGATACTGACACGAACGGCACCACTCGTTCTTCAAGTTGTACATAGATGGGTCTGGCTATTGATTTGGTTGAGGTTCACTGTCTAACTGATTTTTCACTTTTCTTTCGATGATGGACCTAGTACGTGAATGGTCAAGTATCTCGACGCCAGAGAGGCTACTGTAGCTACATTTTGTTACAAACTTCCTATCTAGAAGTTTCCGGGATATTTTCTTCTTCTCGGCTTGGAGATGTGGATATTTATCTCGATGTTGGGAGTCTGAGGCTGAAAGGTGCGAGGATGGAAAGGGGTGGGATTCTAGGGATCTAGATGGGTTTGAAAGAGCGGGAGGGCGATGATGAGATGGGTTTGTGGAGGGGGAACGCTGGCGGGATAAGAAGGATGGAGGAGGGGAGATGTTCTTTTTGCTCAATACATACAATACCGGTCCTTATCATCCCCAACCTCCCTATTCTATACGCCCATAAGATCCCTCGAGGAATCCCTTCTCCAAAGTTTGTGCAAGCTCGAAGTATCGATCCCTTGCTATGATTCCCAAGACATTGTAAACCTTCGCCATTGATGCTTTACTCGTACATACCGACTTTCACCCATCTCCTCTCTCCCTTGCCGCTTTTACTTTGAGCTTTTTCGTTAGATCATGAACCTTTACGCTCTTTCTCCTCTTCTTCAGTCGCGTCGGTCTTTGTTCTAACGATTACTCATCGTACCTTGACACCAGCTTTCCAATCACTCATGTGTTCTCCAATGATTTTGGCCGCTTGCTCTGCACTGTGTTGACGGCCGATTGCTTCGACGAAGTCGCCTTCAGGATCTATTTCCAAGTACTCGTGTCAGAACTCCCTGTCCACCAAATGACAACCCTCTGACCCATTCATAGTAAAAACAAAACTCACCCATCAGATAAAAATAAATACTATGATCCACTAGATAATCCATCCCCGGCTTCACGCCTTCCGGTGTACTGAAATACACTCGATACGCCTTGCAAACCGCTTTGACCTGTTCCCAGGTTCCAGTCAAGCCCACCATACTCGGGTGGAACTCTGCAAGATAGCTTTTTAAGACGCTGGGGGTGTCGCGGGCGGGATCGCAAGTTATGAAGAGGGGGAGGAGTTCTTGCTTGGTTTCTTGGGATGTGAGATCGATCATGCGGGCCATTTTGTCGAGTTCTTCGGGGCAGATGTCCGGGCAATGCGTGAAGCCGAAGTAGACCTACCACCTATATTAGCACATACGTTACCACCATTGTGTCCACTGCCCCTCCCTCCGTCAACCCCTTCTAGTCCCTTCCAACGCAGTTCTTACCTCCCCCTAGCAAGCAGAACTGAATGCCCACATACCAGCGTAAACCGTCCTTTTATATCCTGATCTGTAAATATTCTCCCCTCGTGATCTTTCAATTCAAACTTCCCCCCCACCTTCGGCCTTCCAACGCCCTTCGACGCTTCCGCTACCCTCTTCCGCTCCATGCGCGCTTTCTCATACCGGAAGTAGAAGATCATGCCGGCGCCGGCGGTAAGGAAGATGACGGCGGCGCGGAGGGAAAAGGGCTGTTATAGGAGATGAGGGTTAGTGGATTCGTTCGGAGGAGGGGGAAAGCCGGGGGCAAGTGACGGGAAAGGGTGCGCGTACGCCGGTGGAGACGCGGGAGCGTTGTTCCTCGACGGTTTTGTAGAGTCGGGAGACGGTGTTGGTAAAAGTTCGCCGCGATGAGCAAGGGGATTGTCGGCTTGAGGAGGGTTTGGGCGCGCGAAGGCAGGTTTTCGAGGAGGGAGATGAAGCTTGGTGTAGGCAGCGGGTTAGATGGCGCAGATGCGGCGGTATAGGTCGGGAGGAGAACATCGTTAAGGGAATAAAGGTCCGGGGGCAGGTACCAGACATTGTTAAAGGTGAGGTTTTTGGAGATCTCAAACTCTGCATTTGTTAAACCGTTAATCCTGCCATACCAGGATTAACGGCGCTAAGCCTAACTAGGCACCCCACCAAAATATTTGTTTACTGCCATTCACCTCAGCTTCCTACAACACCCCACCTACCTACCCAGCTCACTCACCTCCTTCCTCTACATACTCACCTACCTAATCACCTACCTACTCACCTACTCACCTACCTACACAGCTCAATATGCGACCTAATGAGGAACAAATTCCTTCCGTACCAGACACTCCATCGAAGGCTGTTCAAAAGCTTCAAAAGGCTAAAAAACAAGCCGTCGATTCAAGAAAATACTAGATTCGATTGAACCTCCTTCTTCTACATATCGACCTATCCAGGTGAAGAATCGGCTTTCTCAGCCTAAATTACCCCCAGGGCTTGTGACCCCATTGGATTTTTTCAGCCTGTTCATTACCTCTTCCAGGCTTGAACAAATTTCCGAGTTCACGAATACGAAGGCACAGAAGACAGAGAGAACAGCTAAATAACGGCTCTGGATCCCCACTCCGGATGTCGAAATTGACGTCTTCGTGAGAATTTTACGATTCATGGGTTTGATTTCATAAATCGCACGGAGAGCTATTGAGATACACACTCAGATATGCATGGAAATCCCGAAATATCTCAGACTATGACTCTGACTCGATTTGATCAAATTAAACGATTTCTGAAGCTATCCGATCCTGATACGGACCCTGAACCCAAAAGCCCTGGCTATGAAAAGCTCTGAACAGCGAAATTGAAACCGTTTTCGACCCTGTTTCAGCAGGCCTGCAACATAGTTCTCACTGCATAGGCAGTAGATTTTAAACCCTCGATCGACTTTCTTACTGAGTATGTTCATGATATGTTTGAATCGACTCTTAAAAAGGATTAATTGTTCGTCAACTGACACGTTTCGACCTGAATGTAGATATTGCTTGCAGGCCTGCTGAAACAGAGTCGAAAACGGTTTCAATTTCGCTGTCCAGAGCTTTTCATAGTCAGAGCTTTTGAATTCAGGGTCCGTATTTGAATCGAATAGCTTCAGAAATCGTTTAATTTGATCAAATCGAGTCAGAGTCATAGTCTGAGATATTTCGGGATTTCCATGCATATCTGAGTGTGTATCTCAATAGCTCTCCGTGCGATTTATGGAAATCAAATTCATGAATAGTAAAATTCTCACGAAGACGTCAATTTCGGCATTCGGAGTGAGGATTCAGGATCGTTGTTTAGCTGTTCTCTCTGTCTTCTGTGCCTTCGTATTCGTGAACTCGAAAATTCGTTCAAGCATGAATGAGGTAATGAACAGACTGAGGCTGGCAAGACTCACACCTTCACGTGGTGTCGGCTGAAAATCTGATAACAATTGGTTATTCTTATCAGAGCTAAGAAGAGTCACGAATTCGACGATACGCAGCCAAAGACGCTTATTAACGATCTTTATCGAGCGATGTGCGACTGTTACAATGATCATCGAAGTCACCGAGCCATTTCAGGGACAAGATACTGCGTCCTCACCACACGGCTTATATACCTCAGTGCCGAAGTTCTATCGATAGAGACTCTCAGCGATCTTCGACGATTAAGCTCTCGAGACTTATTTGACTGCGTTTCGTTCAAATCATTGTTCTGTTGAGAAAGAGACTTTGCCAATAAACACACAATATGAGCTATAGAATGATCTTCGATAGAAGTATGACTCTTGAATTCAGCGCTCACTACGACGAAGGTATACAAGTTGATTGAAAAGTTGATATGCTCAGGAAGAGGGGGAATCAAGACTTAACGACGTGTCGTTTGAATGTCAGAGACTGTGCAGGACTGAATCCAATTGTCAGTCTCCCTCATACGCCTCTATACCTAAAGACATCGATGCATTTCTACGGTTTAGAGTTTTCATCGAACCCGATGGTTTTTCGTTTCCGTGGGGCTATTCTACAAAGACCAGCTATCCTGAAGTACTGAAGGAGAGGGTACAAATAGGGGGAATCTCGTGTATTGAGGACCTGATGGTACAGTTCGGTGGCGATTGTATAGTCTGTGAGTAACACTAACCAGGCCTACATAAGGTACTTAGCGAGTGTCTACAAGTATTGTAGTGTCAGCTTCGGTCAGCCGCACTCGAGTCAATAAAAGAACTATTCTATCAATGAACAGGCTGAAAAAAAATCCAACGGGGGTCACAAGCTCTGAGGGAGTAATTTAGGCTGAGAAAGCCGATCCTTCTCCACCTGAATAGGTCGATATGTAGAAGAAGAAGGAGGTTTCAATCGAATCTAGTATTTTTTTTGAATCGACGGCTTGTTTTTTTAGCCTTTTGAAAGCTTTTGAACAGCAGTGTCTGGGACGGAAGGTTAGGTGAGTAGGTAGGTCGCATGTTGAGCTGTGTAGGTAGAGGAAGGAGGTAGAGGAAGGAGGTAGAGGAAGGAGATAGGTGAGTAGGTAGAGTATGTAGAGGAAGGAGGTAGGTGAGTAGGTAGGTGAGTAGGTAGGTGAGTATGTAGAGGAAGGAGGGTGAGTGAGCTGGGTAGGTGGGGTGTTGGAGGAAGCTGAGGTGAAATGTAAACAATGCGACGGTTTTAAGGGATACAGTACGCTAGGTAGTTCATCAGCCTTACGGTAGAAGTCATTCCATTTCATGTATAATAAGCCTTGGCATTATCGATTGAAGGTTTTGATTTCGTCATTTCAAACATCGCTTTTCTAAACCAATAGATGTGAATGACGATTCATTGCTTGTTGCTACGTTCCAGTGACTAGGTATTGGTTCGACGATGTTCCCTCTAAATGCTCGTAGTCTTCGCCAACTCAGAGAAAAAGCCGAGCAAAATACAAATTCTGCTAAGCATGATATATCCAACCGACTCGACATTATTACTTCCTTTGCTCCTATATAGACAAAAAATGCTTTTTAGGAAACGCTGACGAACTGCCCGATTGCCGGCACCCCGTCGACGGTGACATATACAACATATGGCCCCGGCTGGGCCACGTTCCTGTTCGGCGGCATCGTCACCGTAATCTTCTGAGTCGTGCTTCCAGCGGCAAATCCGGTGTTATCGAGGAACAGCATGCGGTGGTTCATGTGCAGACTGTGCGTCACGTAACCGCCGTGGTAAAGCGCGACCTTGCATCCTTTCGCACCAGCGGGTGCGGTGAACTTGATTTGGAAAGTAGCACCGTTGGCGGTGAGAGACCCAGAGCTGATTACCACGTTGGTGGGGCGCTTGTTTGCGTTGGCACCGGAGAGGTAGGGCGGGACGTAGTTCTCGACGCGAAATTCGGTCACGTAGTCTTCCGAAGGGACTTTGTTGGGTACGGGTGTGAGTATGGGCATTTGAACGGGGTTTGAGCCAGCGACCATGAGGGTACCGTCAAGGAGGAGTAAAGAGACGGAATGGTAGAGACGTGCGATGCCGGAGAAGGGGCCTGTGGTCCAGCGTTGGCCGTGGGGTTGCGCCGGGTCGTAGATGAGAACGGTCTCAGTCGCGGCAGAGGCGGTAGCGACACCGAACCCTTGCGCTCCCTTATCGCAGCCGTTGAGCCAAATGACGGTCCCGTCTGGAAGCAGAGTCCCTTCGACCATACCACGGCCTTCGGGCATGGAATCCATTTCCCAGGTTGGGTTGGCGTCATAGGGCTTCATACGGCCACAACTAGGGTCGGTAGGGGATGTAATGTCCTGGTAGGCACCGCCACCGCAGATGATGATGTCAGCGGCCCATTGGTTGGCGCTTGAAAGGGGAAGAAGAACGCTGCCACCCGTGTTGGGGTAAGTACGGAAGTCACCGGGGAGATCTGGCAACTTCTTGAGGGTGGCGTTGGTAGCAACATTGAAGATCTCTGCGGACTTGGATACGAAGATGAAAAGATTTCCATCGTTCAAAAGGTGGATGAAAGGATACATGTAGTATGGCTGGTTCTTGTAAAGAATATCAAGGGTGGTGCTACCCTTGCCGTTGGGAGTACCTTGAGCAGTCAACAATTCCCAAGTAGGGTTGTTGTTTGCAGGGACTGTAGGGTCCAATCCATTGAGACTTCCAGAGGCTACGAATAGGGTTCCATCTGGCATAGTCTGAACCGAGGCATACCAACGTGCAGTGGAGATTTGATTGCTCGTGGATTCCTGCCATGCTTGTCCGTCGTTGGCGTTGCTGCCGATAGGTCGGGATAGCGTACGGATTGACTTGAAACCGTCGCCTACGGTAGGGTCAATGAATGTAAGGGGAGCATTGCCGCCAACGGAGATGAAGCGTCCGTCAGGGAGGAAAGCACCACCGGAACAGAATGCATTGGTCTGGATCTAGGTTAGTCAAGAAAATAGTACACTTGTATGGGGCGCGAACCTTGTATTGAAGCCCAACAACTGTGTTTGAGGCAGGGTCGTATTCTGCAGAGTAAGCATATTGGCCGTTGGGGAGCTTGATTTGGGTGTAGTTTTCGACTTTGTCGAGGAAGACAACTTTTCCGTTTGGCAAGAGACCTGCGTGCATAGCCGGAACGCCGGCTTGACCGACAACCTTGATGGACCCTCCGTTGGGGTTTGCGGGAGCCGGAGCAGGGCCTGGGGCAGGGGTGGCAGGAGCGCCGGTGCATGGTCCGCTCTGGCATCCGTTGCCGCAGTGAGCAGTCGTACTACCACAGAAACCGTATGCTGAGCAACAAGATCCCTGAGGCCAATTGCCGCAAACAGTGTTGCCGTTGTTCGCGCCGCAAGTTCCATCGGTTGTCGCTGGCCCAGTGGCCGGTGCGGTCGATGGCACGCCGAGAACTGGCTCTTGGGAGGTCGCAGCAGCAGAAGTCGCCCTGGTCTTGGAGCTGGCGGTCGTCGTGACCCCTCCGTTGCTGGTTACGCAGCCACTTTGGCAACCGTTTGTGCAGTGCGCAGCATCCTTCCCACAATACCCAGCTGAAGAACAGCATCCGCCAAAGGGTCCGTTGGGATCACATGTAGCACCTGCAAACGCGGATCCGCAACGAGCATCAGATCGAGGTGCCGTTGGGTCTGTTACAGGTGCTGCGCCGGTGCAGCCAGACTGACAGCCTGTACCGCAGTGAGCGGGAGTGTTTCCACACCATCCGTAGGAAGAACAGCATGTGCCCTTGTAAACCGTGCTGTTGGGGTCGCAGAGTGTATTGCCGTGGTTTGGCCCACACGTACCATCCGTAGAATATGCCCGTTTGACGATTTCTTTGGGATGGTCACGCTTGAGAGATTGGGGGTAGTAGGGCTCCGACGACTTTTTACACCTATCAAATTTCCCGGTCAGTACAAAATCCGATAGTTCATGTCTCGATTGTCTGAGAAGCCTTACTCGCCCTCCACGCAATGCATCCCCCTGAAACATCCCGTATAGTTTGGACTCTCGGTATCGCATGAAAGATCAACGGGGGTGAATATGATGTTGGAGTAAGCCTGGCCAAGGCAAAGGCCCAGAGGAAGAATAAATGAAGCTCTCATGATGTGTATGTCTATAGAGATGTTAGATGGAACGATGCAAGTGATGCAGAACCGAAAGAATGGTCCGAGTTGCACGACGCTTTTAAGACAAAGAAATGATTACGGCGGTGCACTAGGTTACAGCCTTCGTACTTCATTCACACCCGTCGTTTGATGTCAACAAAGAGACCGGTGAAGGCAGATTCCCACGCATCCGGGTGCGTTTGCTGCGCAGCGCATCCGGCCATTTCACTAACGAATAACGTTGATGTGACGGAATTTCCAAAAATGTACCATGCGCCTTACTTCAGAGATGTTTTAACAAGCCTTTTCACAGAACGTTGACACTTTGCCTTTCCCACAATCTCCAGGTATCAAAGAATTATTAAGTAGGGATATAATTAAAAGCTTTTAAAGGATGATATATTTGTTACTGCCGGAACGAGTGACGACAGAACGATATATGGTATGACAGGAAAGGGTTCAATGGAAGAAGGTGGTGGTGTGTCGAAGGACAACGACGGTAGTAGTGAGTGAAGGGTGAAAGAAAGGGCGGCAGTGGGTGTAGTACTTGTACATGAGGAATGAGACGGATGCAACCCCCGCGGTAAGCCCCCCTGAACAGGCACATGTTCTGACTGCGGTACTACGGCGGTACTACTAGAGATGTACTACCTCCTAGTCGATGCTCCAATACGAGCGGGGTCAGACATTGAGGCCCTGAAGGCTGAGGGTCGCTCTGCGTGCAAACAGAAAGCAGCGCTTGAACCCGATGTAATCCCAATGAGTGGATGATGCACTTATAACGGGGCGGCATAGACCGTCCAATGACGTTGGGTCAGGGGCCACTGTAGCGGCTCTACGACCAGGACTAGGACTATGCCGGCTCTTGCGTCTTGTTGCCGGCATCCAATCACAGGACATACTGTGGTATCGATGAATGATACAGTACTGTATTAGTAAGCGTTCGTTCCTGATGATCTTTTTTATTTTAGGGTCTAACGCCCGGCCGAAATGTGGGGTCCGAGGGAGTCCCACAGTTTTTTACCCTCCTGCAATTTCCCCTGCAGCTTTAAGGTATTTTTGGGCGAAACCTGAGACCATCATTGGGAAGTGCTGCTCTCCACCGCAAAACGTCATTGATGATGAGGAACCGCGGATTTCTCCATCATCCGAAACCTTGAGAGAAGGTGACGGCCCAGGAGATTACATTGTACCGTGGTGCCATCTTCTTCCATCATGTAATGTAATGTAACACGGTGGGGGTTAGAAGCGTGCCGTAACACTAAAACACTCATCTCGGCTCACAGAGTCACAAGTGAGGGAATTGGGCGCAGTACATACGGAATACGGAAGTACAAAACCAAACTCCCGTCCCTTAGGGTAAGCTTGCGGAACATCGGAAACTGGTCACGTGCTCGGCTTCTTGGCCTCCATTTGCCATCCGTCTTATCCAGAGTGGTACCAGTGGCTTCGTGAGATAAGGCAGATGAATAGGGTTTGGATTTGGTGTAGAGATCGAGTACGACATATGCTGTGAAACCCATGTTCCCGTCGGCTATTATACTAAGTCTTATACTATATTCTACATGTCTATGCAATGCCATCCATCAACGTCTCTATCCAAGTATTCATATAGTCGTGAAGCATACACTGCTCAAATGCTTGTAGTATTCTAAAATCGTAGGTCCGAGAAACATTTCACGTCTCTGCACCAGCCAGTCTTTGCAGACGATGAACGCCAAGATGCTCATTCCCATCGCTGCCAGTGTAGATCCCAAAAGCGTATTGTGGACTGGATTGCTCCCCGAGCAGTCGTGTCACCAAATCGACCTTAGTCCGAGGCTCCCGGAATACATTATCCTTCAGCAGCGGACTTTGGTGGAAGAAGGTCATGAGCTGGCCAAGAGTACTAATTCCATGTGGAAGGTACCGCTTCTTAGTGGGCCAGATGATGAGGAAGGATAGAGCGTAGACAAGAACGAAGCCAACCAGAGCTTCATAGCCTGGCATGCTAGCGGCTATTCGGACGTCCTGCGTTGCCACAAAGAATTGAGCGGTGAATACACCACCACCGAGGACAGGAATGGTGATGGAGAGGAGGGAGATGAACGATATCCAGGAGACTTTGTAGTGGCCAGCAAAGGCTGCCTTGAGGCTCACTTCAATCGGGAAACAGGCGGTATAATCGAGTAGGAGGGAGTTTTCGGCTGTGGTGCCATGCGGATCCGAGAGGGTTGCAAATGGCTGAAGACCACGGAAATAAAAGTCGATAGACTGCCAGGCGAGGAATAGGATCATGCCGAGGAGCGATGGCAAGAAACTGTAGAGGAAGTTGGCGGGCGAGAAGCCCAATGGTGAGGTAGGCGCGGGAAGTAATGGTAAGAATCCATCCTCAACAGCGTGGTTTAAAAAGCTAACCACAACGAAGGCCAACGTCAAAACCAAAGCACTGACAGTCCAGGCTACCACAAACGTGTCTCTGAGGAACCACGGCGTCCATTGGACAGCTGGAGAATGGGCGTCTGTTTGGAAAGAATCTAGCCTTGACGGTATCGATCGCTGACGGTTATGTTCTGGCTCAGCCAAACGATGCGTTGCCTTGGCTTTGCCGCCGCTTGAGTGGTCGTCACGTACATTTCCCTCCTCAAAGCTGTCCAATGCTTCGTTTGGTCGACCTGATGAGGAGTCGATATTGTAATTCTTCGAGGCATGCCCTGTCTGCGCGGTCCTCTTAATTTCTGATCCCGCAAAGTCTGAGACTATATTTGACGAGTGGAGCAGAACCAACAGGTCGGCGATTGATTTCGGATCCCAGCGCAACCCAGCGTCTTGTCTCGAAAATCGAAGTAGCACTAGCACCAGCGCAATCACTAAAAGCACGTATAGTATTAGGAGCGTCCACCCAACAGGCCGGACTGCGGTCCACCTCCAAACGTCCTGCCCATCGAGTGAATAATATCGAGTTTGAAAAAACGAGCTCTGCAATGGCACTGTAAAAAGCGAAAGCCAAAAGATTATATAGCACAAGCCCAATACAGGCTCCCCATACTTGAACAATGACAGATTGGGTATCAAAAAGTTGGTTGGAAACCACGCCAAACCGTGCAATATCCGCGAATTCTCAGTACTCTGTCCTGAAGCCAATGTGCTAAACGAAAGTGTCCTCTGTACGGCAGACTGTATTATGAAAAGCGAGATCTCTATAAGTATAGCAAGTAATTGTGGTAAATATTCGAAGAGGAAGTAGCGTTTGGTTCCCACGCCGTCATATTGGAGCAGGCCATGGTGCCGGATTGACTGGATGTTGCAAAAAATAAGAGCCGCTGAAACGAGGAGGCAGCATAAGACAACGGTCATAATGAAGAGGAGTCGGAGCGGTTGAGGTACGAAATTAGGCCTGGGGTAATGGCATGATTCTTCATCCGACACTACAGGAATCGATCGGACGTTGTGAGTTGCTGTCAGATTATCAGAAATCGGCTGTTGACCTATAAACAGATCTACTTACGTGGTAAATCTGGACGCTTGATCTCGTGATCCGAGTGTTGTCTCTTGTGACCTGTTGATCGATAACTTATATCTTCATCAGGTGCGATCTTCCCAACGGGGTACGAATCTTCGCTCGCGCCCCCTTGCCGTCTTCGCCCAAATAGCTCTTCATCGCGTGATAATTGGTCAATCGCGAACCGAATATACGGTGTATCATCCACGCCTGGTGTCGGAGGACAAATTTCATTATCTGTACGCTTTCGTGGTTGTGGACCATCTGCAGTCACTGGCTTCGATTTTGGGACCTCGCCCTCTTTTGGAGGGGAAGGTTTGGATTTCTGGACAGGCTGCTCGCGTGCTCTAGGCCTCAGTGGGGGTATCGTAGCTTCTGATTGCAGGGCATCTCGACTTGCGTTGGGGGTCCTCATCTGCGAGGGGGGCGTTTGGTATCGTAGAACGGTTGTACCGGTACTCGATTCGTCCGATGGGAAGGAATTGTAATCATCCGAAGCTGTAGCGGATTGCTTGGAGGTGGTATGGATCAATTGGGGTCTGCTAGCTATGACGTGGGAAACCGTTAGTTGCAGCTTTGAAAACTCATCTTATGCGTTTGCCTTACTGTTAACGAAACCCAGTTTTGCATCACTGAGGTTCATGTCGGTCATAAAGTCGTGGAATGTACAGTAGGTCGTGAACGTGTATCCCGATCAAAAATGTAGCGCAAGCCATTCTGTACATATTGAAGGCAGAAATTTGATGGCTGTTGTTGATGGTTGATGGATGGCTGGGACGCTGTGTGGGGGTTGGGGATCCAAATTGGTGAGCCGCCCAAAAAGGGGGATTTAGCCGAGGATCGGTTCATCATGAAGAATACACGATGTTGCGATGCACGTCTCTTCCAACTCTATCTCTCCCAGTAAACGTGTTAAACAAAACAGAAAATAAAACGGAGTCTTCCCTTCTACGAGCCTTGAGAACTAGTGGAAGAGTGTTGTAGTAGTTCCGTAACTGCAACATCTTCGCTCTCCTGTAAGCCTAAATATGACAATGCTTTATCCATAAAAGCCAAAAGCTAAATGATGCCTGAAGACGTTCCATTCTCTTTGCGTAGTTCTTAGCAGCTTGTACGTTCAAGATGTACAGTGATGAGACCGTTCCGATCCCGTGGTAAAACAGGCGCCTCGAATAAACACAGAGGTGACTGAACGGAAAGCGCCAGTCCATTGCAAGTATTTCTAATTCCGAGTTCGCATTGTCTTCGTCAAGGATGAAATAGGTACTCTGGCGTTCTAGCTTTAATATCAGTATATCGTAGTCCAAAATGGCGACTTCAGGCTGATGACCACCACACACTAGGACTAAGCGTCGGGCCTATGTATTCATGTTTTTGCCTGTAGACGTCGCTCCCTATTATATTAGCAGAAAATTCTACCTCGGCGAAGAGCTTCGCAGTAGGATGTGTCGACTAATCCAGAAGACGAAGAGACAGGGAAATTCTCGTTTGCACTATTTTAATATTCAGTAAGTCTATTGTTTAGTTAGCTTGAGCCATGATGTCAAGTTAGTCTTCAGATATCTATAGAAGTCGTCACGAACTTATCGACAAAATGAATGTTTGAAAATTAAGAATCACAACTAAAATCCTGCAAAGTAAACCTATTCACAGGCGTTCTTATCAAGCATTTCCTCTGTAATTCGACAGGTAAGGTATGATGATGGTTCGGAATGACTCTAAATACACTTTGATAAAACGAAGACAGACAATGGAAAATAAAGAACTTAAGAGTCGAAGTCGAAAAGACGAAACACACACAGCAAACTCGCATAATGCAAATCAACAATCTCAGCTGTAAAGTCGATCTGCCGCACATGCTATTCAAAAATCTTGCTCTATGTGTTTCAGATTTGTAAAAGCAAGAAAATCGATGAGACTAGGTGTTCGTTTGACAATATCAACAAGAAACATGTGGTTACTCACAATATGCACTACCACTCATACTTGTAGATCGCCTGAAGCCATGCTCTTTCCAGCAACTGGTGTCTGTTCACTAACTTTCATCTCTCACCTGATGATTCTTGCGACGAGAAAGCTGAATATATTATGGGTTCTCTTCCTCTTTGACCGCATCAATTTGAACCTTGAGAGATCTAGCCTTGACATCGGCCTCTTGAAGTATCATGGCAAATTCTTCGTCGGCCAGAATACCCAACATGTCGTCGTCTTCTTTGGCCTCTTGAGCTTCTTCGGCGCATGCCTCTTGCTTGGCTTGCCCAGTTGCTTGAGCCTCTACGTGCACTGGCGGTGTGGCTCGCTCGGTCTCTTGAACCGCTGCCTGTGTTGCCTTCCACCTGGCCTTTACACTTTTTACTTGATCTGCGGCAGCCTTTGCCTTGACGATCAGGACCGGATCGGTGCTGTTAGCAGGCGCAAGCCTGGCATTTTTCGCGCTCTCTTCCCGCTTCGACATCGTATATGTCTTCTTTGACTGAATTGATGCGGCTAGTGCGGTTGCCCTCGCCGCTTTTCTGCAAGATACGATTGATCCAACCTGTGAGACTTGATCTCTTTATCGGCCACGGCTCTTTGTGATTCTCTGAATGCCTGATATGTGACTGAAGATCTGTTCCGTCCTACATTGTCTTGATATTTCCTATCTCTGATTCTCCTCAGTTCATTAAGCTCCCTTGTGACTCTCTCGATTCATTTACTCAACCTAACTTGCGGGAAGTTGACCATGATGAATGACTATATAATTTGTTAACTAGGGACCAATAGATACGATCTGAATGACAGATCAAAGAGTGAGAATCGATGGAAAAGAGGGTTCTTGTCTAGTATACGTACATTGACTTCAAGAGTTGAGAACCTTGTCTTCTCCCGCGTCGTGCCTGAGCAAAGCTCGCATTTAGATAGACTCGCTTGTCCTACCTATTTAATATATGAAAAAGTAGACAAATACCTTAACCTCGTATTTGTAGATAGTTGTGTCTGCTGTCTGATAGGCGAAAAGAGGTTGGCAAATGCCTTAGCCTCGTATGTGTGTAGAAAAGACAGACATTTGCCTTGAGCCTCGTATGTATAGATAGACAAGCATGAAATATCGTTCATGAAAAGCGAAACAGACAGCAGAGAACCACACTGCCAGCAACTGTTCTATATGTGGGGAAATATAGACGAGCCGTCGATCTTTCCTATTTCGAACATTGCTCTTCAGACATCGTTCGCTCATTCTACACAAGCGACAACAGAGAAATTTCTGACTGCATATCAGTCTACTACGTCACTATTGTAGATGAATTTGCTAATCAAAGAGATCATTGCAAGCTCTTGATAGTTTGTTCAATGTGACGAGAGAGAGATTCATCTACAATGCGTCAAATACCCATCGCCTTGGGTGCATCTCGAACCTGCAACCAGTATGATGAACTCGAGGCAGAGATTAAAACGAAATTGACTTATCCTTCGTCCGCTTCGAGGCGTTGGTATCAAAGGATCAGTACGAACTCTTTTCCTTATGCCGTCAATACAAGCTGACAGCTCTCCCAAGGCCGACGTCATAGTTATTCGAAATCCCTACAAGATGAACAAGACATTGATCTGAGATCCATAGGGACTAAAATGGAATGACTACTAGTGATAGGAGATAAATACTCTGGTCCTTACTCAATTTCCATGTCCTCGACCGCCACCTATACACCGATCACCTCATCGTACGCCTACACATCTCCTTCTGTCGAGTCAAGCACAGAAACCCAAGCCCTTAGCGAAAGAGACCTAGCGAGAAAAGAAGGGCATACGTTGTAGCTGAAGAGCGTAGGGGGAAAAACCAAGCGAATTCGGGTAAGCCGGGTGAATTTACGAGTAATGACGCTAAACAGCTTGGCAACCAGTTCATCGACTGACTTGATGACCTTTCCTTTATTGACGCTCATGCTGTCGTCTACGACTGGCCAAGTATCTGCGACTGACCCTGAATCTACGGGCGACTCATCCTCTTGGTATCACCATAGAGCTGCGCAATCTACCAATATCCCGATCCTCGTCGGCCTCATTCTCGAAGCTATTGCTGACACTGCTACTAGTAAGGCCATCGGTAAGCAAGTCCTCTGTGAGGCCCTGGACTTCTCGACGGCTTCTTCACCATTGCCTTTGTTCTCGGCTGCTTTGGTGGAGACGTCAGATCCTGTAGGAGCCTCGTTGTAGTCAAATTCGATCTCGATGAAGCGGTTCCTTGGCTTGAACGCCGAGACCCATTCCTTGACGGAAACATTCTCGTACTGACCGGCTTCAAGGCGAAACCTGAACTTGGTCTCGTGGCTTTTCTTGATCACGTCCCGCTCGTTTCTTCATTGGCTGCCTAATTGGTACATCCGCCAATAGGTCAAACTGGATGCCTCCGTCAAATACTAGATTGTTGATGTTTGGCGGAACCTCCATATCCTCCTTTGCGAAGCGTGGGTTATTGTGCGCATCGTCCAACCTTGTCCATTCTGATGAAGCCTCGGTGTGGTAGAATAGACAAGCCTGCTTGACCTGCGCATTCGATCTGGAAACCCCATAATGGCTGACATGATGGCTGGCTCGTAGAGTCTCGACCTCAAACTTGCACAAGGTTACTGAATCATACCAGAGTCGCTGCAAGAAGGAAATTATAATGAAGATAGAGGCAATTTGATGGACAAGCGAGCGAGTGCCTTAAACCTGATACGTTAGAATAGGTGGACAAGTGCCTTGAACCTCGTGTGGAAGTAGACTAGTGTCTTGAATCTCGTGTGCAGTGGAACGTGCGACAACTGTCATAGAATGCTGACTTATAGTTTCGATTCTTGACGTTCGGGCGTCGTGGTGCTGTAGGACGAGGAAGAAAAGTCTGGGGTGAGACCATACCTACCTTACTTACTGCACGATCAAGCGAGATCAACGAGATGAATGCTAGAAACCTAAGCTAAGACAACACATTCCTATTTCCTAGTTAGCATTAGGCTATATCTGTGGGCTGGTTCCACTTCCCAATGTTGAGGTACCCAAAGCCTTCTAAAATCTTGCAGAGAGCTTCACCAGAACGAGCTAGAAATTTTGGCTAGAGTGAACAGAAAGGGGCATCAACCTCCATTACCTTGAAAAAAGCAAACCCCTTTGGTCAAACCCATATACTTGTTAACCATTGATTGCTCCGCTGATCTTACCTCCATCCTCGAGTCTCACTCAACCCGCCATCTCGTTCGGTAAACCCAAGTTCAAGTAAAAGGTAGTTTTAAAAACGACCAAAGAAGCACGTAAAACATGTGAAACAAATAAGAGCACTCAGGAACAGCAATATAAACGCTATATGACCGGAATTCGTAGATCACTTCACATGGCATTTACTTAGGAAAGAACTCAATGTTTGAGCTAGTCGACCGATTGGGAATTACCTGTTCGCCAATTGGACACGCGGGCAGCCTATTCTTCTATCGTTGCTCGGAGGTCTTCTCTAACCTCAACAATTGCCACCCATGTAGACTTTGTCAAGCCAAGACATGGTTCTCCGGCGGATTGGCACGTTGACTAGGTTTCCTTCAGCTCTTAGAGGATGGTTTATTTTCCTTGTGCAAAATAAGTCTTTAAGGCTATTAGCATATGCAGCCTTAGCTCGGGCGATATCTGTCGGAGCCATTATTCCCCTTCAAAGTATTGTCTAGGTATAGATTTGGAAGAGCCTCGATTACTTTTGAACTCTCTTCTGGCTAGAGCTAAACAGCAGGAAAGTTAGTGTTACAGAAGCGGCGCCAGATCTCCCATTCTCCTCGTATGTGCTATCAATTTACCCGTTTAGTTACTATTTCCTCACTCCCCTTTCGCATTTGTCCGCTACAACTTACTCTTCTGCTGCTCTGCTACTGGTGTCAGCAAGCTGCCGTTTTCTATGGCGCTGCGTAAGTTGTCGATCACTAAAACTTCCATTGCTCGCTGTTTAAACGTTGGCGTTAGCAAGAACTCTCTACACATATCGGATATCCTCCATATCCACAGAAGACAGATCAAGCCGATAGAAATTTTATCCATAATTCCACATACCTGAATCTCAAACGTCAAGCAAGCAGCGTGCGGCAGGAGAACAACGTTATTGTGTTCAATCAAACCTGGATGAATCTCTGGCTCTTTCTCAAACACATCCAATCCTGCGCCGAATATCTTTCCCGAGTCCAACGCCTTGACAAGCGCGTTCTCATCAATGATCGATCCCCTTGCCGTATTCACTACTACAACCCCGTCCTTCATCATTGCAAATTCCTTCTGCCCTATCATATATCTTGTGAGGTGTGATAAAGGCAAATGTATACTGATTACATCACTTGTTCTCAATAGCTCCTCGAACGACACATACTTGGCATTTGTCGGGTTCAGCTCGCCAAAGACCGGTCTCCGGTTGTGATATTGTATCTGGAAACCAAACGGAACCGCTCGCAGGGCCAGCGCTCTTCCTATGCCGCCCATTCCAAGGATGCCCAGAACTTTACCTTCTGGACCATGGCCTAGACCCATGTTTCCACGCCATTTGCCAGCACGGATAGCGGTAGAAGGAACGTGAGATCGACGTAGAGCGCCCAGAAGAAGATACATGGCCGTATTGGCAGTGCCTGCGTCAACGACTCCACAGGTATTGGAGACGGCGATGCCTGAAATCGGGATAGTCAGAAAGTACGAGCTTGGTCGAGAAACTGGAAAAGGAAGTTGCAACCTCGAGCTGTGCAAGCGTTGACATCGATTTGATCATATCCCGCACCATTATGGCATATGTATCTGACGCTCTTAGGCAAAACGTCGATGAGTGCTTTGTCAATTCTTCCAGTTATCTGTCGGTTACACAGACCATCATTAAGCTTTCCAATGCAATATAAATCCCAGTCTCTGATCATACACACCGCGACTGAGTCATAGGTCCTGGATATGGCGTAAACGTCATTGTGAAGGCCAGATGTACAATCGCTGAGGAATTCCTTTCTGGTTGTACTGCTGACTTGCTAGGTTAGCAATCGGTATGTCAGCTGGTTGACTTGCAGAAGACTTTGAACACTGCGCCAGGTCTCCATGGAGCCCGTACCGTGATTTCAGCAATAGCGTTCAGCGCTTCCCATTCTGCCTGAGCGTAGAAGATCTGCCCTATCAGAAGTACTCTCGGCTTTGGAGCTGCCATTCAGGCTTTGGAGGGACAGTGGGTTAGGAACATGAGAGGCTGAAGGACGAAGATGAAAGGACCTGCTCAGCGAAGAGTATATACTTTGTCCACAATGCATGTGCTTCACATCCGCTTATCTTATCCGCAGCAATGAACTCAATAATCTTGCCTTAACATCCGTAAACTTGGGGGCCACCATACTTTTAGGGCTCCTTGAATCTGCAGTAGTGACACTTCCGGCCCTAGCGGCCGTTACCTTGGGTGTGGGGGTTGCATCCAATTGAACGGAGTAGATATGCCAACTATCCCTCAGTAAGTACCTAGCCAGGGGCCCAGGGCTATGAGGGCCCAACAGGCGTGATCCCGTCGTTAATGCAATCGGGTTATTGATCGCCGGATCGATAACATGGCGATAACAATGTCTAATCTACGATAAGATGTCAATACGAAAGTACCGTGCACACACAACAATGAACATGATGACGAGCTGTCAGATCAAAGGGATTCCCGCTCGCGTGCCGGCGGTAGCACCCGCTCGCCCTGCCGTAGCTGTCCTGCTTCTTAAGTGTTGGCCTTCGTTGTGGCGCCGGTGGTATCTTGAGAGCCACTCTGATGAAGAGCTTCTGGCGACGTTGGATCCCACCTGGACCAATTGAAAAGTAGCACCAGATTAAGCGAAACCGACCCCTATTGCCTGTCTGGCCATCATCATGTTTACCTCCAACACCCGGGGCACTCTAACAAACTTTGCAGACTTCAGGGAGGAATATGAAGTACTACCTTATGATGCCAATGGAAAGTCTTGTTATTGCTGTTCGAGGGATAAATCACGTGACTCTGATATTAGTCATCCCCGTTAACCCTGAAACATCCCAAATGCCGGTTTGACCGAGCCGCGGGGCGTCTACCAGGCTATGTAGAGTGGATAACTGGATATGGATGCTCTATCAATGTCCCAATAATAAATACCTACTGTGCCTTAAGCTTACTTGGTATTGCTGGTCTTTGGGAACCTCTCCTCCACCTTCCACCGTCATCCAACTATGCCTGCCGCCTTCATCGATCGTGCAATCTTCGAGTTCCTTCTAGATGAAAAAGCCATTTGTTAAAAACCCACATAGGCTTTAACTGTCATAGCCTCTCTGTCACCACTCATCAGCCTCAGCTACTACACAGACTCTTCCCTGCTGGCTTAGAAGGCTCGGTCATAACGGAACGGCAAGACCATTCGGGTCACACAAGCGGGAAACTTGATTGTTCATAAAGTAGGGAAAGAGAAAGCCCGACGATATCGACACTATGTCTTCACCAGTTCCTCTCCTTCGCCCGCCTATCCCAGGTTCAAAGGGAGGCGCCCGTACACCGAGGCTAGGGCTAGCCATACCTCCATCACCCAATCAGAAGCCCATGGCAGGCAAGGGCAGCGTACCTGAGCTTGCTCCACTAACAACGTCTCAGCGGCCCTCATCACGGCCTGCACCACCTCAGTTACGGTTGGCGACGCCAATGGGTAGTAATACTACGCCACAAGAAGGGCAATCTCTCTCTAACGGTCGACCACCGCCACAACCTCATGTCGGTAGTTCAGCTAGCGGTGCTAGTGACGGGAGCGGGCACTCGAGATCAGACAGCTTTACGATGGTGGACGGGGGGAATAGTGGGTCAGCATCGTCATTCTCATCTTCGGCTTTATCGTATCCGACAGGAGCCCTCCGACACGCCGGTACACCCGATCCAGCCTCCGCGATAAGCTCGGTCTACTCTGACGAGCGAGGTGGAGCGCCCATGGAGCGGGAGGGAAGCAATCATGCTTTACCAGATCTAGAGAAGCTTAGTCTCGAAATGGGCAGGAATCTTGACGTAGAAGATCTAGACGATGATGGCTGGAGAGCAGCAAGTGAGACGAAGAAGATCATCGAATTGGGCAGCCTGGGAGAGGGTGCAGGTGGTGCCGTGACGAGATGTAAACTCGTTGGTGGGAAGACAGAATTTGCTCTCAAGGTATGTTGTCCGTTTCTTGCATTTGACCATGCGGATGTTAATTCCTATCTAGATCATCACCACCGATCCAAATCCAGACGTTAAGAAACAAATAAAGCGAGAACTAGCTTTTAACATAAATTGTGCCTCAGAACACATCTGCAGATACTACGGGGCCTTTGATGATTCTAGCGGCACAATATCTATAGCCATGGAGTTTTGCGAAGGAGGAAGTCTGGATGGGGTCTACCGAGAAGTCAAAAAGCTGGGCGGTAGAACTGGGGAGAAAGTGCTGGGGAAAGTAGCAGAAGGAGTGCTAAACGGCTTGACCTATCTACATGGCCAGAAGATTATCCACAGAGGTAAGGTGTCTCGCGCCAAAATATACGCAGACTTCATTGACAATGAGCGTTAGATATAAAACCCTCAAACATCCTCCTGTGCCGTAACGGCCAAGTCAAACTCTGCGATTTTGGCGTCAGTGGCGAATTCGGAACCAAAGGTGACGCTAACACCTTCATTGGCACATCCTACTACATGGCCCCGGAGCGCATCACAGGTCAATCTTACACCATCACCTCCGACGTCTGGTCCCTAGGCGTTACTCTTCTTGAAGTCGCTCAGCACCGCTTTCCGTTTCCAGCAGACGGAACGGAGATGCAGCCACGAGCCGGGTTGATAGATCTTTTGACCTATATTGTAAGGCAGCCGATCCCAAAGCTGAAGGATGAGAAAGAGCATGGGATTGAGTGGAGTGAGAGCTTCAAGTATTTTATTGAGTGCTCGTAGGTTAAGCCCTTGCGATCTCCTATCTTCGACATTATCATGGCGTGTAAGACTATGCTAACCCAATGTTGCCCATCCAGCCTAGAAAAAGAACCCTCGCGAAGGGCAACACCATGGCGGATGCTGGAACATCCGTGGATCGTCGAGATGAAGACCAAGAAAGTCAACATGGCACATTTCTTGGCCCAGGTTTGGGACTGGAAGGATTGATCGAGACTCGCAAAGGGTTTCCGCAACATACAGAACACTTTGTCTCTTAACCCTCTTATTTCGGTTTGGCTATACGATTCCTCTAAAGGCTTCTATGGCGCCATGCTTTGAGCGACTGCATGGTTTTTACGATTGGACATTGCCGTGTCAAGGAAGCGATAGGCGTTTGGATTCTGCGCCTTTGGTAGGGGCGATGGCGTTGGTGTTCCAGGAGAGGAGCGGGAGGGTTTCCGAGAAAAAGAATGGATGAGTGAGGAAGAAGTTTCGACGGAAATGAATATTGTTAGATCGAGCGTAACGCCATTGGTATTAGGATTTTAACGTAGCATACCTTAGGTAGTGATTGACTTGTCGACTTTTTCGGATAGCCTGATTGGAAATCAAAATATACTTCTCAAGAGCTACCTTGACCCGGTCGTTTCCCGGAAAAACCGCACCCGTTTTCGTACGGAGACAAAATGATAGTTTCTGTCACAAGAAACAATGTCCACGCTTTCCCCTCCTTCCCTCTCCTTTTCATCTCGGTATGTACTAAGAACCACGAAAAGAGAAAAATTTCAATTCCATCATCCAACCTTACACAAAATATATATATATATATATAGATTTAGATTTACTCGATTATTACTATTATTCCCCTTTATCATCCCATCCCATACCATACCATGGGCGC
>JAABUU010000323.1_pt1 | contig 114623 bp, 192 predicted proteins | sample 5559301 | NCBI WGS metagenome assembly JAABUU01 (sample SAMN10711884, study PRJNA513360) | rock metagenome | isolation source: Antarctica rocks | place: Antarctica: Victoria Land, Richard Nunatak white | reverse complement strand
TGCGCAGCATGCCCCAGGCTGATCGGACAGCGTGCTGGCGCAAGGCGTGCGCGCCTCGCCAGTCACGCTCGTGTGGCGAGCAGAGGCGGCGTTCTTGGTGGGGCTGCACGGCTCCTGCTTGCCGTCAAAGCCCTGGCCGTCGTACGCCTCTGCGCCGGCTGCCGCAGTCCCCTCGGGCGCGGACGCCGGTGCGGACCGCTGGAAGGCAGAGCCCTCCGCGTAATACATTGAGGCAGGCGCCTCGTCTTTCGCGCCCGCGACAAAGCGCGTGGCCAGCATTGTGAGCCTGTCGCCAGCGCCCGTGTCACCCGTGCCGGTCGGGACATGAAGCGGCTAGGCTGCGTGTGCTGACAACAGCGGCGCACCCGTCAGACACGACAAAGTTCAAGAGCGAGGTTTCTGTCACCCCGGCGGCCTTCTGGGCCGCAAGGATGGTGTTGATAGTCGCCTGCGGGGGCGAGCTTTCAGGCTTGAGTTTGAGTCACAGAGCAGCCCCAGCGAAGACCTCAGCAGCGCACCTCCATGGCCTGCAGCAGTAACTGCGGCGTCTGCGGCGTCGTCAGGCTGGGCAGGTGGTGCATGAAAATGCTGAAGCATATTGCGGAGTCCGAGTGAAACGACTGCGCAGAACACCAGCCCGTTCAGACTCCAGGCAGCTCCCAGAGCATGGCTAAGAGCAGTGCACACAGAGCAGGCTGGGGTCACCTGCACAGTGTCGTATGCGGCGTTGGACAGCGTGGCCAGCAGAGCGCGCCGGATGCGCATGAACCCGCCCACAGCGCCGTTGTGCATGAAGAGGTAGCGGCCCCACTGAAAGGGGTGGCAGTTCTGCTCGCTGACTGGCATGCCCGGCATCGCCGCTCGTACCTGCACAGCACGCACACCACCTTGGCAGGCAGGCTCAGCAAGCAGTCCCTGTTACAAATCCACCGAGCAACACACGTGGCCTGGAGAGGCCTGGGAGGGTCCGCACGTGCGCAAACACAAGCGGCGAAACAATTTTGCACGACAGCCTTCCCAGGTTCTCGTTGTTCCTGCACCCGCGGGCGTTTGTAAGAGAGCGTGCGCGGGCCAGCAGGCGTTCAACCGGGGGCAAGGAGGACGCACCAGGCAGGCGTAACAGAGGTGAACACGCAGGGCGTTGGGTCTGTCGCCTTGGCCACCACACTGTCAGAGTACCAGCCTGCGCAGCCAGGCAGCTCTGTAAGTAGGCTGCCGCAGAGAGCGCAGTGCAACCTCGCGCAAGCCCGGCCTTCATGCGCACCAATGCCGAAGCCGTCGCCGTTCAGCGACCCCAGCGAGAGGTGCCCGTGCATTGTCGCGTCCTCCTTGCGCTCTTTCGCGTCGTAGCTCTGCTTTATGATGCTCCTCGCTGGCCATAGCACTATGTTGGCAACCAGCACTGGAGGGCCAGCATAGGCGAGCAGGCGGCACATGGCTCTGCACAGAGCACGAAATGTGCCGCGCACTCCTGCGCTCTGGCTCTATGACTGGCCCACCAGATGGAAACAAATTTCTAGCTACGGGCCCTACGGACCTACGGGCAGTTGCTGAATGCAAGTCCTGGGAACCCAATGGTTCATAATCATGAGGCTCGACTGAGAGCTAGCACATGCGGCAGTGCTGTGTTACGAAGGTGTTAGGCAAATAAGACTCATGCAAAGGTCAGCACAGCATCGCACCGGACACATGCACATCCTATATCAGCACCTCTACGGTGAGCGGGCGTTGACTGCTCACCTTTCTGATCCTATGTGGCAGTCGCGCCTTGCCTGCTGGTGAGTGTAGACCCCCCAATTGATCAATTCTGGCCTGGTTCCAATGTCTGCCCTCCCTTGTGGGTGAACATCGCTTTGATTGTGATAGACGCAAACGCATACATCCGTGCATGTGAGGGAACGGGCTGGTCACAAGGCGCTGGGAAGGGGGCCGCGCCGCAAGCCGCGGGACCGAGTGGCGCTTCACAGAAACATGACCCCCACCAACCCACTGACCCATGACCCCACCAAACCACTGACCCTTGCGCCAGTCTGCCCGCCCCCGACCTGGCTCTGGATGAGACTTGCGCGACTCGACTTGACCGCCGCCATCGTAATGTAGGCCAGCAGGTGTTGCACGGCGCGCTGCATTTGAGCACGTTTACTGCATACGTGATGTGCCACAGCAGGCCTCATGCCTGCCCTGACAGACTTGCAGCGGCGTGTTGCGCGCTCGTGCGCTCCTCTCTATGCTGCTAACACCTGGAGAACCTCCGTTGAACTTCTCTAGGTGTTGTCCAGATCTGGGCCACCCACGAAGTCGGTGAAGGCCTCCAACGGTGGGTACCCGAACGCATTTCCGTGCTTTGTGAAGGCAGCGAGCCCAAAAACTGCTCTCGTCCTCGACACCCCAGCTGCCGGCGGCACAGTCACAAGAGGTTGTTTTTCCACAAGTGAGGAGGTTGCTATGCGATGCCCGCCAGCAGTAGCCCTCAAGCGCGCTGCAGGACGGTGGAGGCCCGCCCTGGGCACGGCCAGTTTCTGCTGGGAGCCGACCATGACGGCATGGTCGGCTGCACAGGCTGTTGGCAAAGCGCAGGGACGGTCCTCAGACACGCATACAAGGAAGCGGCCACCAGGAACGACGCTGCCCAAGACTGGCGCCTCGCCGCGCATCATGCACGTGCACCTGCAAGGCACTGCGGCGCGCACTCGTCTCGCGTGCAGGCAGACGTAGCTTGCGCGTGAGCGTTTTTTATCGACAGTGCGTGGCGGTGGGTCATGGGCTTATCGCTGACTCCACCACCATACCAAGTGGGTGTGGTGGGGCCACTGGGCAGTACAAGCCAGCGCCTTGGACGTGAGATTGACCGCATGGCAGCCAATCCGTGGCGTTTGCGGCACAGTACTGTACGCTGAGCCCACGCTGCCGTGATCGAGGTGGCGGATACCCGTCCTACACTCCAGATACCAGTTTAACCTGGTTTTATTGGGTGCTTGCCCGGCACCTGCGCAACCCAGGCGGGCGGCTGTGCACGCAGCAGCTTTTGAGCAGCTGGCCGCGGGCCTGGGCAGAGCGCGGCAGCCCGAGTGTGGGTGGAAACCAACCCTAGTGGGAAATAAGGCCAACGTGTTGGATAGACACCCTGCTTCGCGCAGCAGAGCAACTCACATGTGGCATTGCTGCGGGGAGAGCGCACGGAGCTGACCCCGAAGCCCTGGCCGCCATGGGTAATAAGCAGCTTTCCACCAGTTGAGCCAGCTGTCGAGCTGGTGGTTCAACCCCCCCCGTGAGCTCCTTTTGGGCTTGTTTTCCGCCAACACCACCGTCCGTGGGTAACAACACAGTCGTACCGCACGGAGTCTGCCGCTGAATGACGATTTCAGTGCATGGGTCCGGGTAAATCGCAAAGTATTTTTTTGCGCAGCATGCCCCAGGCTGATCGGACAGCGTGCTGGCGCAAGGCGTGCGCGCCTCGCCAGTCACGCTCGTGTGGCGAGCAGAGGCGGCGTTCTTGGTGGGGCTGCACGGCTCCTGCTTGCCGTCAAAGCCCTGGCCGTCGTACGCCTCTGCGCCGGCTGCCGCAGTCCCCTCGGGCGCGGACGCCGGTGCGGACCGCTGGAAGGCAGAGCCCTCCGCGTAATACATTGAGGCAGGCGCCTCGTCTTTCGCGCCCGCGACAAAGCGCGTGGCCAGCATTGTGAGCCTGTCGCCAGCGCCCGTGTCACCCGTGCCGGTCGGGACATGAAGCGGCTAGGCTGCGTGTGCTGACAACAGCGGCGCACCCGTCAGACACGACAAAGTTCAAGAGCGAGGTTTCTGTCACCCCGGCGGCCTTCTGGGCCGCAAGGATGGTGTTGATAGTCGCCTGCGGGGGCGAGCTTTCAGGCTTGAGTTTGAGTCACAGAGCAGCCCCAGCGAAGACCTCAGCAGCGCACCTCCATGGCCTGCAGCAGTAACTGCGGCGTCTGCGGCGTCGTCAGGCTGGGCAGGTGGTGCATGAAAATGCTGAAGCATATTGCGGAGTCCGAGTGAAACGACTGCGCAGAACACCAGCCCGTTCAGACTCCAGGCAGCTCCCAGAGCATGGCTAAGAGCAGTGCACACAGAGCAGGCTGGGGTCACCTGCACAGTGTCGTATGCGGCGTTGGACAGCGTGGCCAGCAGAGCGCGCCGGATGCGCATGAACCCGCCCACAGCGCCGTTGTGCATGAAGAGGTAGCGGCCCCACTGAAAGGGGTGGCAGTTCTGCTCGCTGACTGGCATGCCCGGCATCGCCGCTCGTACCTGCACAGCACGCACACCACCTTGGCAGGCAGGCTCAGCAAGCAGTCCCTGTTACAAATCCACCGAGCAACACACGTGGCCTGGAGAGGCCTGGGAGGGTCCGCACGTGCGCAAACACAAGCGGCGAAACAATTTTGCACGACAGCCTTCCCAGGTTCTCGTTGTTCCTGCACCCGCGGGCGTTTGTAAGAGAGCGTGCGCGGGCCAGCAGGCGTTCAACCGGGGGCAAGGAGGACGCACCAGGCAGGCGTAACAGAGGTGAACACGCAGGGCGTTGGGTCTGTCGCCTTGGCCACCACACTGTCAGAGTACCAGCCTGCGCAGCCAGGCAGCTCTGTAAGTAGGCTGCCGCAGAGAGCGCAGTGCAACCTCGCGCAAGCCCGGCCTTCATGCGCACCAATGCCGAAGCCGTCGCCGTTCAGCGACCCCAGCGAGAGGTGCCCGTGCATTGTCGCGTCCTCCTTGCGCTCTTTCGCGTCGTAGCTCTGCTTTATGATGCTCCTCGCTGGCCATAGCACTATGTTGGCAACCAGCACTGGAGGGCCAGCATAGGCGAGCAGGCGGCACATGGCTCTGCACAGAGCACGAAATGTGCCGCGCACTCCTGCGCTCTGGCTCTATGACTGGCCCACCAGATGGAAACAAATTTCTAGCTACGGGCCCTACGGACCTACGGGCAGTTGCTGAATGCAAGTCCTGGGAACCCAATGGTTCATAATCATGAGGCTCGACTGAGAGCTAGCACATGCGGCAGTGCTGTGTTACGAAGGTGTTAGGCAAATAAGACTCATGCAAAGGTCAGCACAGCATCGCACCGGACACATGCACATCCTATATCAGCACCTCTACGGTGAGCGGGCGTTGACTGCTCACCTTTCTGATCCTATGTGGCAGTCGCGCCTTGCCTGCTGGTGAGTGTAGACCCCCCAATTGATCAATTCTGGCCTGGTTCCAATGTCTGCCCTCCCTTGTGGGTGAACATCGCTTTGATTGTGATAGACGCAAACGCATACATCCGTGCATGTGAGGGAACGGGCTGGTCACAAGGCGCTGGGAAGGGGGCCGCGCCGCAAGCCGCGGGACCGAGTGGCGCTTCACAGAAACATGACCCCCACCAACCCACTGACCCATGACCCCACCAAACCACTGACCCTTGCGCCAGTCTGCCCGCCCCCGACCTGGCTCTGGATGAGACTTGCGCGACTCGACTTGACCGCCGCCATCGTAATGTAGGCCAGCAGGTGTTGCACGGCGCGCTGCATTTGAGCACGTTTACTGCATACGTGATGTGCCACAGCAGGCCTCATGCCTGCCCTGACAGACTTGCAGCGGCGTGTTGCGCGCTCGTGCGCTCCTCTCTATGCTGCTAACACCTGGAGAACCTCCGTTGAACTTCTCTAGGTGTTGTCCAGATCTGGGCCACCCACGAAGTCGGTGAAGGCCTCCAACGGTGGGTACCCGAACGCATTTCCGTGCTTTGTGAAGGCAGCGAGCCCAAAAACTGCTCTCGTCCTCGACACCCCAGCTGCCGGCGGCACAGTCACAAGAGGTTGTTTTTCCACAAGTGAGGAGGTTGCTATGCGATGCCCGCCAGCAGTAGCCCTCAAGCGCGCTGCAGGACGGTGGAGGCCCGCCCTGGGCACGGCCAGTTTCTGCTGGGAGCCGACCATGACGGCATGGTCGGCTGCACAGGCTGTTGGCAAAGCGCAGGGACGGTCCTCAGACACGCATACAAGGAAGCGGCCACCAGGAACGACGCTGCCCAAGACTGGCGCCTCGCCGCGCATCATGCACGTGCACCTGCAAGGCACTGCGGCGCGCACTCGTCTCGCGTGCAGGCAGACGTAGCTTGCGCGTGAGCGTTTTTTATCGACAGTGCGTGGCGGTGGGTCATGGGCTTATCGCTGACTCCACCACCATACCAAGTGGGTGTGGTGGGGCCACTGGGCAGTACAAGCCAGCGCCTTGGACGTGAGATTGACCGCATGGCAGCCAATCCGTGGCGTTTGCGGCACAGTACTGTACGCTGAGCCCACGCTGCCGTGATCGAGGTGGCGGATACCCGTCCTACACTCCAGATACCAGTTTAACCTGGTTTTATTGGGTGCTTGCCCGGCACCTGCGCAACCCAGGCGGGCGGCTGTGCACGCAGCAGCTTTTGAGCAGCTGGCCGCGGGCCTGGGCAGAGCGCGGCAGCCCGAGTGTGGGTGGAAACCAACCCTAGTGGGAAATAAGGCCAACGTGTTGGATAGACACCCTGCTTCGCGCAGCAGAGCAACTCACATGTGGCATTGCTGCGGGGAGAGCGCACGGAGCTGACCCCGAAGCCCTGGCCGCCATGGGTAATAAGCAGCTTTCCACCAGTTGAGCCAGCTGTCGAGCTGGTGGTTCAACCCCCCCCGTGAGCTCCTTTTGGGCTTGTTTTCCGCCAACACCACCGTCCGTGGGTAACAACACAGTCGTACCGCACGGAGTCTGCCGCTGAATGACGATTTCAGTGCATGGGTCCGGGTAAATCGCAAAGTATTTTTGCTGTGGTCCTTGGCGTTTCACGATGCCATGCTTGCGCCTACAGTGGTGGGACTGTGGATTGACAGCCACTCCTTGAAGCAACCAAGTCGCGCCGTACTGCACAGAGCGCATTTGTTGGTCTTGTCCAGGGCGACCCTGCGCATGGTCTGCATGTCAAAGAAGCGTCCGTGTTGAAGGCAACAATACAAAGTGGCACTGAACACAGGCTGCACCTGCCTGCTGAACGGGCTGCCTGAAGAGTATGCATGATCTGCACGGTCCTGGAGCAGAGCCAGGACCCGCGCTTAGGTGACCTACTGCTCAAGCTGTTGCTTGTGGAGGCAAGGGCGTCTCGGGAGCACGGGGACCTCCGCTGGCATTGCAAACAGTCCGGGGACGTTTGCTCAGACTGCCCGCAGCTGAGGGATGCTGATGCGCGCAACGCGCAGATGAGCACCTGCGGCAACGGTACCGGCAACCGCCGCCACGGCAGCCGCGTGCGCGGGGTTCCCAGCACGTATGCAATTGGGGCCATTGCTAGCGCGTAGAGTCCTGACTGGGTGCTGAACTGTCACGGGCCTCGCATCGCGTGGCTGGCAACCTTCAGGTGCTGCTCGATGCGCGACCATGCACAAACATGTCCATCACATTCGGCAGCGATTATCGGGACAAGGCCACGCTCATCGGGGGCGTCATCTTTGGGTTGGTCTTCGGGGTCCAGCTGAGGCTCCACAATGTCCTTCACGTTCCTGGCCTTCTGTGGCACCTCGGCCAATCTGTTCTCTACCCGCTGCGAGTGGTGTGTTGTTGAAATTTGCGCAGCACCACAGTTTTAGCGGTGCTTTGCCTGTACACACCCACGTACCTATCTATTAGCAGCGTGCCTGTATGGTACCTATCTATTAGCAGTCTGCCATACAGGCAGGACCTGTAACAACATGCGAGTATTACTTGGGGATCATCTCGTGCGACACCATACACATTTGTTGCCACTGCCGCCGAAGGCGCGGATGGCATGTACAGCTTGCGCTACCACAGCGCAGACAACGCCCAATGGTCGGCAAGCATCGGTGTCACCTGTTTTGTGGCCGGACATGTGGGTGGAAACCAATGCTAGTGGAATGGGTGGAAAGTTTTGTGGCCGCAGATGCTGATGCGCAGCTGTGGCACAACCGTTTCAATCACCTTGGCCATGACAACATGGCCAGGCTTGTGGAGAGGGAGATGGTGATGGGTGTGAATGTCCTTGCAGGGGACTTTGCTGCATGCTCTCTTATAAGCCCTGCATAGCGGCAAAGCATCACAGAACGCCCTTCCCCACAAACAACCGTGCAGGGAACGCAAAGGCGCCAATGCACCTGTTGCACATGGACCTGTGCCAGTTATTTGCTGCTCCCAAAAACGGTCATATTTGGTTCCCAAATAAATACAAATGCCGGCTTTTTCGGCACGAATTTTAGTCCAAAATCAAGCTCCACGGCTGCGTTTCGGACCCTCAGACTTGGCACACAGCTTTGCAATGGTCTGCACAGGCGTATTTTGAGGATGAAATGTTGTTGCGCAGCGCCATGCAGGGCGCACCAGCACGGCAGTCTTGTCATGCGCACTTTGATGTGTACGTGGGTGTCTTGTCCGGTGCAATCGCCGCAGCAGTGCCTCCGCATTTGCGGCGCCTGGGATGTGTGGCCGTCACGTAGCCTCATGCGCATGTCCGTTCGCCCATGAGCAGGATGGTTGTGGCTGTGTGGCTTTCCAAGACTTTCGTCCTGTTCAGCTGCATGCAGCTTGGCGCCCTGGGCCCGTCCTGGACAAAGAGTATAGGGTAGGGTAGGTATAGGGTATAGTAGGTACAGGGTATGGTAAAGCCCTACAGTCACTGTAGGCCTTGAATGGCTGAAAAGTGCCCACCCACGCACTGCTGGGACTCGCACGGTGCGATTCAATAATCCACTAGCGTTGGTTTCCACCCACACATTGCCTTCAACAGCATGTGATCTAGCAAGCCCAAGCCCATGCGCAGGCTACCTAGTCTGGCAGGTGCAGCCAGGGCCCGCGCTGCTTGGGTGTGCTCAGTATGGTGAACCGACTGGAGAGTGCCGAACTCAACAGCGGGGAGTGTGTCAAGCAAGGCTGACACTGGGTTGGTCGTGCTGTCTTGTCCTGACTAAGCTGCCAAAGGTGGGTGGAAACCAACGCTAGTGGGGAGTTAGGTGGTTATGACCAGGATAACTATCTACACACAGATGCCCTGCTGCGGAAAATGCTTGTGGAGGCACACGGGTCGCCACGCGGGGCTGACGCAGGGAGGCCACATGGAGCATACCTTGTATCCTGGCTGGCATCGTGGCCGGCAGAGGCCGCGGCATCAGCGAGCACACCGTTGAACGTCTGCGCACTCGCACTCAACAACATTATTCGTGAGGCGCAGATAATCGTGAGGCGCAGATATTCGTGAGGCGCAGATGGGCCACCGCAGCGGCAGCCGCTGCAACCTCTGCAACAGCGCCCGTTGTGGGAATTGAACATGCATGTTTGCCATGCAGGCCACTGCTGGTGAGTGAGGGCACAGTGGGTGCTGGACCTTAACACGTGCGTCGCGTCACTTCACTACGCGAACGTGCAGCGCAGTGCAGTGCGCAACCACGCTTCAACACAGGCCGTCCGCGTTGTTGAGCGGCACAAGGCCAAGAGCAAGGGGCGATGTGGTCGTGAGCTGGCCAACAGCTCCGGCTGCAGGGCGTCCTGTTTGTTCCCGGAGGGGACCACCTGGTCTGTGGTTTGCGCACAGCGCAAAAGGGGTGCGAGCTTCGTGGGTGGAAACCAACGCTAGTGGGGAGTTAGGCCAAAAAATAATTAGACCACCTGTTTTTTGGGCCGTTGACCACTTTTCTACGCCATTGCCCATTGGTGGTATAAGGACACCCTTGTCGCCACTGCCGGCTCTCGTGCAGATGTTATGTACCGCCCGCGCGATGTAGCGTGTACAGGGGCACGTTTGAATTATCGATGTTCAACGCTTTTGCTACAGTTAATGTGCCAGCCCATTGCAGACTCCAGGGTCTGCTGGGTGAAATACGGCTCCTGGTGTCAGGGAGGTGCGGAAGACCACGGAAGATTTTGGCGTTGTGCGAGCGCTCCCAGTGGTGCTTTGGGCCAGTGTGAAGACCGGCATGGGTGTTGTGCGCAGGGACGTCAATACCAAGGAAGACGAGGCGCGTGGCAGGACAATGGGACTTGCCTAAAATGTATTATTATGGGAATGACAGGCCCACTTCTTTGTTTTCAGGGATGCCATCGCCGCTATCTTGTGGGTACACCTAGGCGTGTGCGCCAACCTGACCTGCAGCACAGGCGGCGTTGGCAATCCCGAATTGAAGCACCTGGGCCTCACATCTAGCACGGGTGTCCTTCCACACATCATTATACATCCTCGACAGGTCCCCATCGCTCTGGCGATCACGCTTCTGGTCCTCTTCAGAATGCACGCCATGCCGGTCTACGCTAGAATGCCCTGTCAGCTTGGTCGCGCCCCGGTCCCACGCTGTATCCTTCCTGCAGCATAGGACCACTGCCCCATCTGTATCAGCGTGCCATGTAAGACCAGCGCGCTACCACCCACTATGTCCTGCGCCCTCCCGTTCACGTGTTCCAGCTCCGCCGTGTACACGGCATCCCCGTTCAGCTCCAACACGCATGAAGCCGTCCGCCATATATACATGTCCTGCGCGTATATCTTCAGGAGTTTGCGTCAGCACTGTGTCATTTAGATAACAGGTCATCCACAGTGACACGCCCTTTAATGGACGTCCTCCAGCAGCTCTTGCCTTCCGAAAGCGGCATACGTTCAAGTGGCCGATTGTCACCCACAATCATCCAGCACAGGCCGTATCTGCTACACAAAAGCTCGGACAACCGGTCCACACACGTCGGAACTCCAGCAGACACATGTACTCCTGTCAGTACCGGCTCCCACTCTCTCTGCTCCTTGACAAGCACACACAGCGCACGGAGTGCTTGCCTGACCTCCGCACTGGGATAATCTGCTAATGGGGGAAACCGTCGCTGGTAGGGAGTGAGCCCCATATGACATAATTCAAGAAGCAAGACCCCATCCTCTCTATCCAGCAACATGTTGATTAATACTCCTACATGGTCTACCCTCTATGAAACAGCATCGCAGGCGCTTCACATGCACGTCGACCACGGTGGCCGCGAGCCGCTCCTTCTTCTTCCTCGGCAGCACTGCCAGACATTAAGCCCGCGCGTCGGATCCTCCGCATCCAATATATATACTCTGATGTACAAGACAGCAACGCTACGCATACTCATACGAGCTCATGCTAGGCGTGGGTGGAAACATAACGGCAAATTCAACCGCTTCTTATAAAGGCGCTGTCTGTGACGCAGGACACACGCCTCTCCTTCCGACCGTGCGCATACGTGGGAATGATGATGACGGCCTGCTGCACACACACAGCCTTGCCACCATGCGCACACCCATCACTCACGTAACAGACACCTGCGACACCCACACCCAACACCAGCACGCCGTTTGCTGCCACAGTCCGCTTCCAACAGGGCAGCAGTCGTAAGCGCTCGCGTGGCCATGCGCGTAAACCTGCGCGAGCCTCATAAAACGGAATGCATGTGGGTCTCATATGTCCCACATACGAGCACGCTCAGACGGCAGACGTGGGCTGCACGGCAACCTCAACTTATCTCATGCACAGGGCACGCGTCAGCAAAGTGGAGGCGCCGGGCAGCGCCACTACGCAATGGTGGTTCTCGGACTGAACCGTCTGGATGAGCAGCAAAGCAGCGGCCGGCCCCTGAGTAAAAGGCCCTTATCCTCCCCACGCGCGTGCGTGCGCACACATGGATGGTGGTGTCGTGCCTGCTTGCGGTTATATCGTGTCTGGGCCGCCGGCGCCGCGCAGCCTTCGACGACTTGTAGCCTACTAGCGGACCCACCTGGTGCTCAAAAAGTCCTTGAGGTGACCTGAGGTGACCTCAGGCTGTCCCCCAGATCACCACTGTGAGGCTTGCACCCCTTCTTAGCACCAACAAAACAGGATGGCGTAGCGGCCGCAGGAAGACAGCAGAGGCGAGGAAGAGAGGCCCCAAACATGTGGGCATGCACAACATGGCAGACGGCGAACACCCCACAGTCAGCGTCACGGCGTCCAGTCCAAGGATTGTTCACGTCCTGCCAACCAGAGCTGGGGCACATGCTGCCCTGCTATGTACCAGATGACATTACTGACGCTGTCATGCCGACATTGCATCGCGGGTCAAAAGCACCTGAACTGAGATCATGCGCAGGTGACCAGACATGAATGTGTTGTCGGGGGAGACATGGTTGTCAACCACCATGGTGGTCTAACCACCATGTCTGCACCCTGGTTGTGCGCGTTTAACGGAAGGTGCAACACTTCTGTGCTCCTCGGCAGATGATGACACGAGACGCACTTCAAGCACGCCATGCACATGGCGTGCCTGGTGGCAATAGGTAAGTGCGGTCTGTGGAGGGCCTGCAGAGAGATCAGAGGTTTGTTGTTACAAGTGCAGTGTTTCCAGCGTGAAAGTAGGTTGCACAAGCTCACTGAAGCCTAACAACACAGCCTGTAGTAGCACGCAGTCAGAGTTAGGCTTCACCCAGCAGACTTACAAAGGCAGCTGAAACACACCAGCACAACCCTGTTACACCCAGTATTCCCAGTATTCCACACGCGCCACTGTGCCGCACTGCGGCGCTGCATGCCCAACTCCTCAGTATGGGCTGTAGAACCGTCCACCTCGACGGCCGCGCGGCGCATACCTGCACGCTTGCATGCTTGAGAAGAGGTGAATGGTGGACTGCCCACTCCCTACCATATGCACTTTTAACCCCAGGGACATCACTTATAGTAAAATCTCAGTTCATTCGAACTTCCCAACGCCCTGTGCTTATGCCCGCGCCCTGCACTTCAACACATGAACCACTGGCGCGCTTGTCATTGCTACGAGCCCTCTGTCCGCAGAACCCTGTACGCTTGCTGTGTTCCATCTAAATACCCAGCAACACACACCCTCATGCCTGGCTTCAGGGCTCTGACTTCACCGGACTCCAGCCGGTCTCCTCATAGGCTCTGCTGCTCACTTTGCTGAGATGCACCCCAGTCTGCGATCCATGCTAACACGTCTCCACCCAGCGCGGGTTTCCATCCAAATATCAGAACAAGCGCATCGTGCTGGGCACTGCCTGAGCACTGCCACACCACCGCAGAAACGACCCCCATGTGTTGGTGCACACCCAGCAACTCTCTCGCGCCTGTTGCACAGGTGCAGTGCCCTGTAGATCTGTTGTGCATGCAGGCCACCATAGCGCAGTGCTGCAGGTGCCGTGTGCTCCACTCTGTGCCAAGTTGTCCTGCTGGCGGACGCACCCGTAGCCGTAGCCCCCGCGCCCGCGCCCGCCGAAGCGCCCGCCGCCGCGGAAGGCGCCGCGCCCGCGACCGCGCGCCTTGAGGCCAGGCACGTTGGTGCGCTTGGGCAGGACCTTCAGGCTGCGGCCGCGCAGCTCCGTGCCGTCGAGCATGACAGCGTTGGCCACCGCGTCGGCCTCCAGGAACTCTATATAGGCAAACCCCTGGCGCAGAGCACGCGCACGGCTCACGCGCTGCCCCACACACAGGCCAGACCAGTGCGGCAGCTTGCAGGCTAACCCACCTTGGCCTGGCCAAACTTGTCGGTGAGGATGGTCACACGGTTGACAGTGCCGCACGAGTTGAAGTGCATCTGCAGCTCCTCCGGTGTGCACCCATAGTCCACCTGTCCGACGTACACAGAGCGGCTGTCCACCTCCTCCCGCGAGGCAGCGTCAGCAGCCTCGCCCTGAGCAGCAGTGGGCTCTTCGCCAGTCTTGGCCTGCACGAGCGGAGCGGACGCGTTTGCGTACACGGCTCTCGTTCACGCACGCCTGGCTTGCCACACCACAGCTTGTGAGCCTCACCTATGACTCCCCACAACACTGATACCAAGCCAGGGCGGCCTGCGGGCAGCACCTGCCCCTCGCGCAGTTTGCTGGCCTCGGCCTCCATCTGCGCCAGCCGCGCCTTCATCGCCTCCAGCTCCTAGCCACAGGCGCACGCGCAGCACTGTTCGCCTTTTTTGTGGGGAGCAGGCCCTCTTTTATTTTTTCAGTGGCATGCCTCGGCCAAGCACATGCCTGCAGAGTGCGCGGGGGCTCACACTGAGCCGCGCTTCAGGGCCTGGTTAGTGGGTCTTGCCAGCGCTGCAACAACAAGCACGTCTGCACCACGCAACCCGCGCAGCGAGGGAACTTCTGGCAGTGAACAGAAAGTGCGGGGAGGCACCGCCTGCGCGTCGGCAACCTCGTCCGGCCCTGCGGCGCCAACCTGCGCATCCTCGAGCCCGCCATCCAGCTGTTCCTGCAGCTCGCCCTGCTCAGCCGCCATGCTGGTGTGCTCACTGACACCGGCCACGCCGAGCAAAGCAGGGCCTGGGCGCAAAGAAGGCTTGAAAGCAAGCCGACTTCACGGTCAGGGAGAGGGAGAGGTGCTTCTGAGTAATTCCACGGGAGAGACTGCCTGCTCGGGGCCCCCCAGCACAGAGAAGAGAAGAAGGAGGAGATCCAGCAAGCTATTGGGAGAGCTTGCTAATCTGTGTGGATTGTGTCGCCTAGTAAAGGGACCTTGTCATGGCTGTCAGTGTGCGTGGGCAGCCGACTTGTGCCTGGCTGGCCTCGCCGGCCCCCTCATCAGGCACTCGCGTAGTTTCGGGCAGGCATGCAGCGGTCACGCACGCACCAGCACAGAGGGCGTATGCACGCCTCGGTTGGTCCTGCGCCCTGCGCAGGCTGACGGCACGAGCAGAAGGGAAGCAGGTGGCTGCCCAGAATTTACAGGAGAACTTGCTCAACGCGCAGGCCCGACTGGTGACAACCAGCGCGCGCGCTGCAGGCTACCAAAGCGCAGGCGGAGGAAGACGAAGTGCCGGTGTGGGCGCGGCGGGAGGCTGAGCGCGAGCGGCAGAAGCAGGACGGCTCGGACCTGCCGTTTGGTGTTTACCTGCTCGCATCCGCCATTGTTGCCATTGCTGCGGTGGGCCGCCCGTCACTGACTGGCAAGCAGCGCTTGATGTGCAGCGCGCGCGCCCCTGGGTGTCGCTGACTCACCCGCTCGCACGCCGTGCAGGTGGGCTCTATCTTTGAGTTTGCCAACCGGAATGCTATTTTTGGCGCCCTGCCTCCCAGCAGCCCCTTCTACGCCCCAATCCTGCTCACGTTTGCGCTGACTGGCCTGCCATCAGCAGGCGCGTGCGCATATGGGGCTTGCAGACCTGCCCTCTTGGGCTGCAGCAGGCGCACAGCTTTACAAGCGCGCGGTACGCGCGCGCAGGGTACCTGTTCTTCAAGGCAATCAGTTCGGCGAACAAAGAGGCGGAGCGCCAAGACAAGGCGGACGGTTTCTAGGCAGCCTGCAGAGCAGGACAGCCTGCAAGGGCAGGACGCTGTAAAGCGCGTGCACACGCTGAGCCACTGCAAACTACACCTCCCAACACGCTCGCACCGCATGGGCCAAGGGCAAGCTGCTGCCAGAGGGCATGCTTGCTGCCAGAGGGCATGCACAAGCCTAGCTGCAGGGCGGCAAGGTCTCCGTGTTGAGCAAAAGCCCGCAAGGGCCGCTCAGCACGCGACGCGTGCTGAGAGTACATGCTGGCCCCCTACATCAGGGAGCACAGGCACCCTTGCTGTCCTTGCTTCTCGCTGACCTTTCCTGCGAGGTTGCACGGAGCGGGTCAGAGCTCGCCACAAACAGAGGGAGGCAAAGCCAAGGCCCAGCCGGGCAGGGGCGCGCCTGTCGCCCTTCCAGGCGTGGCCGGCCGCACGACAACGTGCAGGGTGACGACACTGCCTTCGCCAAAGTGCGACGCCAGCACATCTGCGCCCCGCCCTCTCTGAGCGCTGGCGTGCAGATGCGGTCCACATCCACGGCCTGACCGGTTTGCACACGAGCTGCGGTGCGCGTACGGCGCCGCACCTTCCAACAAGTCGTTGTTGTCAAGGAACTTCCCGCCCATTATAAGTTTCAGGTCTGCGGCAGAGTTGGGCTGCTCGCTCCGCAGCGGCCCTTCTGCGCGCTTGTCAACGGCCCCGCTCACCAGCGCGCGCCCAGCAGCCAGAGAACACAAACGGCTGGGAGACGGAGCAAGGCAGCGCAGGCACACGACGGCGCAGGCAAACGCAAACGTGCTTTGACATGCGCGTCGCCCGCGCCTTGGGGCCAGCGTCGCAGAAGCTGCTCCTTGACGCCCAGCACCGTCAGAGTCCTGGCCACGGGGAACGGCCCGATATCGCCCTGCGTGAGCCGACAGCGCAGCTCCACATTCATCGAGCCAGGACCCCGGGCCGGGGCGCAGCAGGGCCCGGCAGGCCCGCGGCACTCGCAGCCTGCGCCTGCAGTTTGCCGGGGCTGCCGGCAAGCGCCTGGTTTGTTCAGAGACGCGCCCCTGTTGAAGCCCCTGCGACGCTCGCAAAGTTGCACGCTTTGGGGAGGCAGCGCTGAGCAGATGACTCTCTGCTTTTGTTCTCCTACTTCCTGCGCTCTTCAGTCAAGGCTGTCCTGTGGAAAAAAAAGAGGAGGCAACGGCAGGGTCGCCAGCAGCCCTTCCCAAACTCTACGGATTGCAACATAGCAGGTGTCCCAGCCGCTCCAGCAACCGCCCTTCGCCTCAGACTGATCTGTTTAAGAAGCTGCACACATGGCCGCCAACGGGACTGCGGCGGACAGGCGGGCGCGCGCCGCTTGAGACCATATGGTGGCATGCTCTGCAGTGGCAGTGTCCTGCTGTATGCGCTGCGCATATGCAATGCCTGCTGCACGCGCCGCTGCCCGCCCGGAGAGCTCATCCAGCGAGCGGGGCGCGGACGCGCATGCCTGTCGGCCAGCAGAGGCGCTGCGCCTGCCTGGCGCAGGGCCTGCGAGCGTGCGGACCGCCCGGCTGCCAGGTGTGGCGCTGCGGAGAGTCAGAGAGCAGGCTGCCGCTGTAGGCGTGCCTCTGCGGCCACTGATGCGAGCGGCGTGCACCAGGGCGGCGCTCGGCGACGGGGACGTGCCCAGCACGCCGCCAGCCCAGGCGCAGACGGGGGACTGGGACGACTGGGGCGACTGGGGAGGCGACGAGGAGTGGGGCGCCCACCTGGGCCCCGCGCTGCCCGGCCGCCAGCTGAGCGACGCTGAGGCGCGGCGCCGCCGCCTGGCCAGGTGGGCTCGGGCGCTCCCTGGCGCGCTGCGCGCCGCTGGCTGTCATGCGCTGCTGCTGGCCACGCGACGCCCGTGTGCGGCCGCGCAGGCGCGAGCGGCGGCGCAAGGGGCCGCGCGACGAGTACCTCCGGCCGATGGTGGACGTCACGGGGATCAAGTACCGGCTGGGCCTGGACACCGCAGACACAGAGGCGCGCATTCGCGAGGAGTTTGAGGAGAACCAGTTGGAGTCGCGCGCGGCGGTCCGCTTTGCAGGCGCGGCTGCGGCTCCTTGCGCCCTCCCACCCGGCTCGGCTGCGCTTTCCCCGGCTGAGGCGCGCCGGCGTGCCGGTGCAGGCGTGCTCGTGGCCGTGCCGCTGCTGGTGGGCCTGGTGGTGAGCCGCCTGCTGGCAGAGCCCTTCTTTGAGGTCGCGCAACGCTACAACCCGGACGTCTTTGCGCTCACCGACCGCAAGAAGGTCGAGGGCGCCAAAGAGGTGCACAAGCACGAGCTGCGGCTGCGCATGGACGCGGCCATCGGCCGCGCGCCGCCGCTCACCGAGCCCGTGCTGCAGGCGCCCGCCCACTGGCGCTCGTGCCCTGGCAGGGCCCCTGCGCTGGTGGCCCTGGCACTGTCGCAAGGAAGCCACGACGCTGTGCATTGTGTGCCTGGGCTTCTTTCGTGCCTCGTGCCGCGGTTTGCTCTGTTGCTGACCAGGCAGGGGTTCCGGGCCATGTTCAGGCTGCATAGTCGTCCCTGCGCCGTCTGCCATGGGCTGGGGCGGGCGCCATCGGCTGCAGAGGGCGGGGCCGCTCGTGCAGGCGGAGCTGCGGCGGGAGGCGCTCCGGCTGGCGGAGGAGTTCAAGGAGGCAAACAGGGCGGCGCTGCTCAACCTGCTGTCGGACTCGACCGCCGCGGTGACGCTTTTCGCGATGCTGCTGCGCAACACCGAGGGCCGTGTGGCACTCTTCAGCACGTTTGGCCGCGTGGTGTCGGGCTTGTCCGACACCGCCAAGGCTTTCCTCATCATAGCAAGTGCGGGCCCGCGGCCTGGCTGCCTGCGTGTATCTGCCGCGTGCGTCCGCATGCAGCAAACCGCGCCTGATCCGCAGGCACTGATATCCTGCTGGGCTATCATTCGGAGGAGGGCTGGACGGCCGCCATCCATTTGATCACCGGCCATTATGGCTACGAGGTCGAGGTGCGCATGCCGTGGTGTGCTTGCGAGAGCTGTCTCCTGGACAGCTGGAGTTGCACATGTCTGAACACCTGATGTGGTAACCTTGGTTGGAGTCCAGGGCAGCGGAGCAAGACATATCTTGGCTGTTGCAGGAGGGCCCTATCTATGCCTTTGTGGCCATAGTGCCCGTGACGATGGACGCCTTCTTCAAGCTGTGGATATTCCGTGGCCTGAACCGACAGAACCCCGCCTCAGCCGTGACGCTGAAGAACATGGACCGCCACTAGGTCTGGAAGCTTGTCTAAGCTTGTCGGGAGAGTGTGTTGTAAGTGTCTTTCTCTACCAAGTGCTGTATTGAAGCCAGCTTTATCAGTCTGGTTGTCAGAGGCGCCATATCTTCCTGGGTATCAGTACAGTGTATAAGGTCGGTGTGGGGTGCATGGCGGATGCATGCATTAATAAGTATCCTGTGTGGCATCCCCAGGCAGCACGCTCGACCTGGAAAGCACATCAACCTCTCTCTGCGCCCGCATGCACCCAAGCTGGTCTGGTTCACCCCCAACACAGCTGTGCTGCTTGTGCGGAGCTCGCACAGCTCAGTGAGCGCCATGTTGCCAGTCGTCGCTGTAGTACTTGTTCCCTGCACCAACAGTCCCAGTCAGAGCTGTCGCGTCCCACCCGGGCAGCCGCTGCAGCCAAGCTTCCCGGGGATGGCAGCTTGCAACCGCCTGGCATGTGAGGCAAGACAGGCCAGCCAGCACCGCAACCCAACAAGCACTGGGGCTTGCCTGTGTACTTGCAGACCGCCGGGCTGTCCACAGACGTGCCGCGCAGGTCGATGTATTCGACCGGGCAGCCCAAGCTGGGATCGTCCGCTGCACCGCAGAAGCACTTGGCAAACAGGCTCGAAGCAGTAGATACGCACTCTTGGCGCAGACTAGCAGGCTGAGGCGGGCGCGCACAGCCGAACGACGCGACGACCGCGCCGTGCACTTTGATGGGCGGCGCCTCCTGAGCGAACTGCATGGGGCTCTTGGTGTTGCCCGACACGTAGCCGTCCGTCTGCACACGCAAGCAGTTCAGGCCTCCGTGCGGCCTCACAGTGGCCGCCTGAAGAAATTGGGCGCTCGAGCTCCTGCCTTTCAGACCTCCCGCACCTGCATCCACTTCGAGGTGTGCGACAGCAGGCCGTCGCCCAGCCCCAGCCCGCTCGTGGACCGCAGGTCGCCCAGGTGGGCCTGCCCAGGCGTGACGGTGATGGTTTGCGCCTCGATCTCCTCTGGCGAAACAGTCACGTCAGATGCCCTGGCGACCTTTGTCAGGTCCTTGCCTGCGCCGAAGAAGCGCTCAATGGTCAGCCACTGCAGCCATACGGGAGGGTGCAGGCGATGCGGGGTAACAGAAGGCCCTGCGCGCGCTCCGACATCCACAGCCACTTGCAGGCAAGCAGACGCACCTGGCCCTGCTGCAAAGCACCGGCTGCTGGTGCAGCTTGCGTCATGGAGGGCACCGCGCGCCGCTAGCCTCAAGAGGCTCGCCTGCAACATTCAGGACGCGGCCACCCCCGCGTGGCTGTGTCCGTGTGCTGTGAGCACTGACTGCCGTGACGCAGGCACAGGTGCAGGAGAGCAGAGGAGGAGGAGGCTCTGTTTTCCGGGAGGTCTTCCTGCCAGGGGAATGCGCTGCAGTATACTTTCTTTAAAGAGTAAACTTTCTTTTGCCATGCGCAGGCCTGCAACATAGGGCGGCATGCAATTCATGAATACTGAGGATGGAGCATGGCAGCAGCTCAGCTCACTCACGCCCCTTGCCCATCCGGCTCTGGTTTCTGAGTCTGGCGACACAAGGGCGCTCTGGCTCGTGGCCAAAACAAGTACACAGCTAGACGGCAACCCACACCGTGAACAACAAAGGCAGACTGGATGCCCCAGCCCCAGACAGACAACCCCAGAGCTGGGTTGACAGTTCATGCGTTCGCGGGAGGCAGGAGCCTGCATGTATGGTACAAGCTCAGGCCGCGCTGTCAGCGCCACCATGGCCTCGCAGCATTTTGTGCCCTAGCGCTGCCTATAAAGAAAGTCAGACCTTCAAGTGCCCAGCATGCCTCACGCAGCCACCTTCTCCTCCGCGGCAGCCCTGGAGCCGAATGAGACGGACTTGGCGCCCTGCCGCAGTGCATTGCCGCGCAGCAGGCTGCCCACGGTCTGCACCAGCAGCCGGACATCATCCAGCGGGTTGCCAGGCACCACCGTCTTGTACAGGTAGGAGTCAAAGGTCATCTTCTGGACATAGTCAGACTCGCACATCTCGACAAACGCCTCGCGCGCCGGGTTGGAGCGGTAGAACACCTGCACAGCGGTCGCCCGCGTGAGGGGCGCACGCGGGGCAGGAGCGATTGAGCAAGGCGCATGACACCGCGGACAGCTGTGCAGACGCGAGAGGCCAAGGTGCTGCCTGCCGTCGACACCGGGTCGACCGGGCGTCACCTTTTGCAAGATGTCCAGGACCTTGTATGTGGCCCAGTACTTGCGGTCGAACTTGTCCAGGTACGATCGCAGGCTCAACTCGCTGACCATGCGCGTGCCTGCGCGGCAGAGGCGCCAGCGCTCGGCCGCGGCCATCCGCGCGCCGACTGAGCAAGGTAACCAGCCAGCGCAACGCAGGCGGCCGGTGCACGGCAGCGCACAGGGCGCACCCTTCTGCGAGCCCTCCGCGATGGCCTCGGCCGCCATGCGGCCCGACTTGGCCGCAAAGTAGATGCCCTCGCCGGAGCACTTTGTGACATAGCCGGCCGCGTCGCCCACCAGCGTCACGCGGCCCTTGCACCGCCGCGGGCGCGGGTGCTCTGGGATGGGGTGCGCCTCCACGCGGATGATCTTGCCGCCCTCCGTCTTGACCTGCAGGCCGTCAGTGCACACTTGATGCATACATCCAGGGTTGCTGCACACAAGCGGGCCCAGGCCGGGCACCCCAGCAGCAAGAGACCATGCGCTGCGGGGCGCACCTTTGAGCGGTCGCGCGTGGCCTGCTGGTACTGCTTGATGCCGGTCTTGTTGATGACGGTCCCGGTGCCTGCATCGATGGCAGCTCAGCAGACTTGGAGCAAACCACCCGTCAGCGCGGCAGTGCAGTGCAGTCCAGGGGCGCGTGCACCGCGCACGCAGCGCTGGCAGGACGGCGGGCGCGCACCGACGGCCACGTGGTCGTACTTGGGGAACACCCAGCCGTAAAAGTCGGGCGACACGTCGTCGCCGACGTACATCTCGGCCAGGTCCTTGTAGTACTCCATCTTGTCCTCGGGGATGCGGATGCGCTCCTGGAACGCGATGGCGTAGTCGTACTCGCCCGCATCGATCTCCTTGGCCACGCGGCTGTTGGCGCCGTCCGCGCCGATCACTGCGTCCACCTGCAGGCTCTCCGGCTTGCCCACCTTGCCGCCGTCCTCGTAGCTGTTGAAGTGGATGGTGTACGGGCCGTCCGCCTCGGGCTGCCGCCCGCACCGCGCCGAGTCAGGGGGCGGGCAGAGGTTTGCGCGCGTTTGCGCGCGGCGCAACCGGCAGACCAGAGCAGGTGCACGCCGGTGTGGATAGCCGGCGGGCCAGGCAGCTGGGCAGCGGGCAGCGGGACAGCAGGCGCTCCCAGGCGCGCCACGCCGCAGCCGAGGGCGGTGTCCGTGCTCAGGGGACAGAAAGGGGGCGCGCGCAGGCAAGCGCACCTGCTCCATCCGCATGAACAGGCCGTTGACGACCTTGGCGCCGTGCTGCTTGGCGCGCGTGCGCAGGTAGTCGTCCAGCACCTCGCGGCGGCACATGCCGATGTACTCCGTCTCGCTGAGCGTCTTGCCCACGTCCACCTCGCGGTTGGAGGGCGAGATCATCTTCATCTTGGTGACCTTCCTGTCGATGATGTCCATCGGTAGGTCGAACTCGTCCACCATGCACAGGGGGATGGCGCCGCCGCAGGGCTGCACGCCCGAGCCGGCACAGTCAGCGCGCTCGGCAGGGGCAGGGCGCGCGCACGCGTCCGGCGCGCCGCAGCACAGACCTCCGATCGGCGCACCTTGCAGTTGTTCATCTTGCGCTCGAGCAGCACGGTGTCGATGCCGTTCTGCGCCAGCGTCTCAGCGGCGCACGCGCCCGAGGGGCCGCCGCCCACGACGGCCACACGCAGCGGCCTGTCCAGGGTGGCGCCGTCGCGGACGGCTGCGGCGCAGGCAGCACGCGCGGAGGCACGCAGCATGGCCCGGCGGCCGCTGCGCGTGACTGCATATCCTCGGAATGCACACGAGTGAACGGCAGACAGGTTGCTGGGCAGCGGCCGCGCCCAAGGCACAATCCTGTTTGCCGCAACGGGCGGGCTGCTGCAGGTTGGCGCGCACGACTTCATTGCGTGTGTATGTCTTGGGGTGGGCACTGTTGCTACTCTGCGGAAGTGCTTGCAGCGATTGATGATGCCTTCGCGATAAACTGAGATAGGGCCGGCCTCCTGGATCAGCCCTGGCGCGGGGTTGTGCCACGTTACACAACGCGGGCGGCATGCATGTGTGCTGTGTTTCGCTATGGCTCTCATTACAAGGACGCCGCACTGCCGGCACTGCAACTGAATCACGCGGCTCATGTTCCAGGCGGCCCAGCTGGCGCACGGTGGCCCCACCCGGCTGACATAGCTATAACTAGCAGCGGCAACGCTAGCCCAGCACCTGCCCGTTGTGGCCAGTGACAAGCGGCGCGGCCTCCGTGGGCATCGTGGAGTCCAGGAACAGGGCGGCCGCGGGGAAGCTGTTTGTCGCGGCCAGCGGCGCTGCAGCCGCGGGCGCGCCGTAGCGGCCCGGGAAGTCGTTGTGGAACCCGGTGGCCGCGCCGTCGACCTGCGGCAGGATGCTGACCGCAAAGGTGAGGGTCCCCGGGTCGCGCGGCGGCGGCAGCAGGAAGTTGAGGCGCAGCACAGCCACGCGCCCGCCGTCCGCGCCGCCCGAGTACAGCGCCGCGTTGGGGCTGTCCAGCCAGGTGCTGGCGATGCCTGCCGCGCGTGCGCGGCCCCGGGTGAGCCCGGCAGCCGAGAGGTGCAGGGACGGCGCCGCGCGGCGCGAGGGCGCACCGTTGACACGGTAGTAGTCCGGCCCGGCCAGGGCCTCGGTCATGACACGCCCGGCGCGCCGGACGGGCTTGTTGGAGAACCACGTGCTGGTGCTGTCCACGCCGGTCAGGCGCAGGTTGCCGCGCTCGGGCGTGCGCGCGTTGGGGACGTTCAGCGTCGCGTTGGCCGCCTGGATGATGTACAGGAAGGAGGTGCCGGGGGCGGCGCTGTCCGCAGAGGGCGCGGGCGCCGGCGCAAAGTCCGTCGCGCCTGAGACGCGGGCGCAGGCCTCAGGTGCGCGCTCCAGAGGGCGCGGCTCGGGGGCGCGGCCGGGGTGTCCTGGGGCTAGCCCGCACCTAGGCAGCACTGCAGCAGGACCAGAGCGCTGACGGCGGCGACCCACGCACGGGCTGCCATCCTGCGACACGCCACCCCTGGTTAGCCTGGCAGGCGAAGTGTGCATTGCGAGTGCTTGCATAGCCGGACAGCACGGCGTGCCGCTGACGTCCGGCACTCTACCAACACGACAGCTTTGCGTGCGATTCCCCTGACAGGACAGAGATGGCGCCCGCCTGGCGTGCCTGTACTGGTTACGAGCCTTACCTACACGACGGTTCTTTCTTGGGCGAGAGTGGACGAACGGACGTCCTTTGCAGATGTTGTTGTGCCTGCACACCTTCTGCTCTCTCTGAAACAGCCTTACGTCCAGGCGGAAAGCAGGTTCGGACCCGCTGCTGCTTTCCTGTACTACGACAAAGACCTTCCCCCTAGGGCTCCAACTGTGCATGGAGGAAACCAGAGCGGAGCCTGCTCTCACACCAGTCATGCGCCCGACATCCGCTCTGCGGCGCCCACCTCCAGCATGTCCCGCAGCAGCGCCTGGGAGTTGAGCACGCCCGTGCCTCCCAGCAGGAAGCGCGTCCCGGCAGGCCAGCCCTCGCCACGCTCACCCTGCAGGCGCGCCGGGCGTCTGTACTGTCTTGGTGCCACAACAGCCGACGCGGCGCACAGGAGCACAGCATCAGGGTGCGGCACCTGCGCGTTGAGGTCCGCCACGGCGCGCGCCTCCTCGTACGTCGTCCCGCCCACCATGAAGACGACGACCAGCTGCGCGCGGCAAAGCGCGCGCCCACCGTCAGGGCTCCCCGGCGCGGCACGCCGGGCTGCAGAGCAACGCAAAGCTCAGCGGCACCTTTGGCGCCTTGGCGGGCGCGGGCCCGGCGTTGGCCTTGTCGATGCACGGGTAGTCGCCCTCCTTGAGGCGCCCGCGCATGAGCGCCTCCAGCGTGTGCACCAGCAGCGGCGTGTGCTGCGTGTACACATTCTCCACGCCCTGCCCACGACGGCGCACGCAGACGTCTCATTCCGCGGCTCTGCCTCAAGTGCCACACCGGAGCTGCCAGGCTGCGCGCGCGCTGCATACCACACCGTCGCAACAGGGCTCCACAGGGAGCGCCTGCTCACAGCAGCAGACTCTCTCACGGGCCGCCAGCCGCACGGGCGCACCCGCAGGCTCTGCTTGGCCAGCGTGGCAAAGCGGCTCGAAAACGTGCGGTCTGAGAAGAGGTCGGCGGTGCGGCGCTCGGCGCCGGCGTGCACGAGCAGCGTGCGCGCCAGGCCCAGCTGCGCATGCGACAGCCCGCGCGCTTCCAGGCGCCGCAGCAGCTCGGTCGTCTGTGCGCGCCCTTCGCGCTCGTACCGCAGCGCAAACAGCAGCACCAGCCGCAGGCTGCTCCGCAACATAATCCCAGTTAGCAGCCTTGTCACCGCTCGAGCACGCATACTGCACGCAGCCAAAGTGCGGAGGCTCTGTGTGCAGACGGCCGGTGTGCAAGTGCGCCAGCGCAAGCATTGGCCGCACTCAAGCTCCGGGCGCACCCGTCCTCGTCGGTGACATGCGGATTTTCCACCAGGGCGCGCACAGCCTCAAAGTGGCCGTTGAGGCTGGCGGTGCTGCACACAACGTCCTGCTCGATGTTGGACACCTGCGCCGCAGCCCCCCAGAGTTGCACTCCCGGTCCACACCTGGCATCTGGCGTCGCTGCGCGCCGGCCCGCAGCGCGGCGGGTCCCGCGCGCCTGCATCAGCAGCCGGGCGTCCACCACGCGCGACAGCTCCGACATGAGCGTCACGTGCTTGCCGGCGTTGCGCTGCGCGGCGCTGAACTCGCTGAAATTCTCCACAAAGTTCTGCATGTCCTCGATGGTGGCCACGTTCTTGGTGGTCGCCGTCTGGCTCTGGAACGCGTCCACCAGCTCCTTCACCGCCGTGCCCATGTCGCCAAAGTTGGCGTACATGTGGCGCTGGTAGAAGCCGTCCTGGCGCGCGGAGAGCACGATGTCCTGGAAGTCCTTCTTCGCCTGCGCGCCCGCGCGCGCGCGCGCCCGGCGTCGGCCCCGCAGCAGGGCGGGCGTGGAGCGGGTGCGGCCGGTCGGGCCTCCTTCGCCAGACACAGTGCGTGCAACGTGCGTGCACCGTGCTGGACGCCTGGCGGGCAGAGGGCGCGCGGCGGGGGCGCCCGCGCACCCCCGGCACGTGCCGCATGTCCACGCGGTTGGACTGGATGCCGATCAGCTCGTGCACCATGGCCTGGAAGGTCCACTGCAGCAGCAGCGGCGTGACCGGGTCGTCGCGGCGGTCCAGGAGCAGCACGACCGGCGCTGCGTCGCCGCCCCGCGCGCCAAAGTCGAACAGCTCGCGCTCCTCGACGCAGGTCAGGTGCGCCAGCGACTGCGCCAGCTTCTCGCACATCTCCGAGCCCCGCTGGTACCTGGGTGCCGACCTCGTTGGAGGCAGAGACTGGGGGCACACTCAACTAGTCCAGCAGACTGCGCGACGGCGTCTTGCACACACAGGCGGGGTACATCACTCCAAAAAGAGTTCTGGGGCGCGCGCATCTGCACAGACGGGCGTGAGACACACGCACCTGACGGAGAAGCGCCGGCGCAGGGACAGGATCAGTGAGGCGAGGCCCTCGGTCATGCGCGTGACAGCGTCGGTGCTGCAGCCCCGCCGCCAACAGCGTCAGCTCAACGCCGCGCAGAGGAGCGAGCGCGACAGCGGGGGCAGCGGCTGCGCGCCTCTGGCCAAACTCCCAGCTGAAGGGCTGCAGGACGACGTGCGTGCGCGGCAGCGGCACCGCAAAGTGGTGCGGGTCCAGCACGGTGAAGTCGCCGAAGAACTCCTGCACCTGGCTGATCAGCTCGCGCACGTCCACCTCGGCCAGGTCCTGCAGCCGCAGGTCCTCCAGGCGGTTGGTGAAGACTGCGCGCGCCCCGCCCCGCCGCGCAGCGTGTCAGGGCGCCGCGCCTCGGCAAGCAGCCGTTGATGAGCTTGAGATGACGCAAGGGCGCACATAGGTTGTACTCGCCGTAGCGCGGGTCGCGCAGCTCGCGGCGCAGGCGCGCCACGTTCTCCCGGGTCGGGCGCAGGAAGCACACCGCCTGCGGCAGCCAGGCGCCGCGCGCTCGCGGGCGCCTTCAGGCGTGTCGCTGCAGCTGCAACAGGCACAAGCGTGTGGAAGGTGCACGCCTTCAGGTGGAACAGCTGCTCGCCCTTGTCGGCGTCCAAGCGCTCCACCAGGTACACCTCCTGCTCCAGGATCTCCGACTGGCTGTACACGGTGCTGACGCTGCGGGTGGTGTCGGCGTCCAGCAGCAGCACCTTCATGCCCGGCACCTCCCGCAGCATCTTGTCGATGTAGAAGCGCACGACCGCGGACAGGTCCATGCCGGGCGTCACTCCTTGCTAGCCGTGGTCGCCGCCGCAGCGCCCCCTGGCGTACGCGCGAGTGCTCAGGCGGGTGCGGCAGGCAGCGGCGTGTCGACAGCCCGGCCCCAAGCGCACCTGCTGCCACGAGCAGCGCGCCAACCTTTGCAAGCCCGCCGCCGCCCTTCACAAGCATTGCCGCTTTGCTGCCCAGCGCGATCGCTCCGACCGCGAGAGCCCTGCGGACAGGTGCCCTTGTCAGCGCGTCAAACGCCCCCCATCAAATCCAACCGTGCACCCCGTGCAGGCGCGTACCTGCCTATGACGCCGACACTGTACTGGGGCTTTGACATCAGAGAGCAGGGGCGCGTTGGGAGCGAGCAGCATAGGCCTGACTGCTACACCAGAGCTCCGGGACAGTCTCGCCTGGTGGCAGGGTTTGGCCTCGTCACACGCGTGTTACAGAGCCTTGCTTCATCAGCTATTGACCACTTCGCTACATAGCTTACTCGGACCCCCCCTGTGTGCTCACTCACACCCGCCGCCGCTCCCACCGCTGCTCGCCCACCAGCCAGACGCCCTGAGACTCATGCGTGCTGGTGAGGTCAGTGTCCGTGTCGTCGCCGCTCAGCAGCGTGTGCACGTGGGCAGGGTCTGCCGTGTTGCCCAGCAGAGCGCGCCAAGTGCGCTCGTCCGCCACGCCGCTCTCTGCCAGCCCACTGCAGGCCTGCAAGCCCATGCAGCCTGTGAGGCGCGCTCCAGGCTCGGCATGCTTAAAGACTTGAAGACAAAGGGGAACATCGTACAGCTGTGCTGGGACGCCTGTTGGAGAGTGTGAAGAGGTACAAAGCGCGGTAAAAAAACGAACACAACTAGCTGCTGGAACCACAAATCAAGAAAGCTGAGACGCGTCATGGGTCCCAAAGCTGAGGTGCAGGGACGCAGACACCCGACATGCTGCATGGGGAGCCGCATGCAGCCAGCTCCGCACCTGGAACGTGATGAGCGCGCTGAAGGTTGTGTCCCCAAACTGCCACCACTGGAGCTCTTCCTCGTGGCAAGAGTATCCGTTGCGGCTCAGCGCGATCTGCAGCGAGTGCACCTGCGCAACCAGCACACACCGCGCACGCCCTGAGCTCTGCACATCCAGCGGGTGTTTGGGCGAGGGGAGGAGCAGCCGTCGTCAGCCAGGCTTGCCCTGCAGGGTTGCGGGACACGAGGTCCACGGTGCTCATGCAAGACGCACAGGCTCCGCCGCCCCCGGTCAGGCAACGGCGGCGCACCTCGCGCCCGCCGTCCCCCTCGCGCAGGATCGGCCACGCGGCCCGCTTGCCCCCAGCGCCGGCCGGAGCCGCTGCTGGCTCTGCACGCACTGCATCAGCAGCGGCCTGAGGGCCGGGCCCAGCGGCGGCGGCGCCGGCGGTGGCGGCGCCGGGCATGGACGAGGGCGTTGCAGGCGCGGCCGCTGGACGCGCCTGGCGTGCCTGCAGGCATGCAGCTTGATGGTTGCGCCGCGCACAGCGGCGCCATGCAACAGCTGAGCACCAGCGCTGTTGCAAGCACACATGCACCATCAGGAGGCCTGGCTGCACCTGCTCAGTCGCCTGCTGGAGGACCTGCTCCAGCCGGCTGCCCAGCAGCGCGCGCCAGGTAGGCGTGTCGCACACGCCGGTCTCGGGCAGGCTCCGCTCCGCCTGGCGCCGACGTGCATGTCAGCTGTGTGACGCATAAAGCCGTGAGATGAAAGATTGCAGGCAAAAGTGGAACGCTTGACAGCCGTCGTGCTGGGCACCCGCGTCGCTCGCGGGCACCCGCTGCAGCGCAGGCCGCGCGCGCCTGGAACAGGCTGAGCGCGTTGGCGGTGTGGTCGCCGAAGAACCAGTCGGCCGCCTCGTCGTCGTCCGGGTAGAAGCCGTGTGCAGCGAGCGCCTCGTGCAGCTGGTGCACCCAGAAGACGTCGTCGGCGCCCTTGGCCAGCGTCGGGGGCACGCTCGCTGCGGGGGCACACGCGGGCTGTCAGTGCGTTCGCACCATGCCGTCCAGGCCGCGACGCCTACTTGCAATACAGCCGTGACACAGAGAAGCCAAAGCTCTCGGGCTGATACGAGCCGCCTTCCCCCTGTGCCTGCAGCTGAGATGCAGGTGTGTGTTTGTGCTCACCCCCTGTTGGATGGATGCGCAGGCCAGGTGGCGTGCTGACCGCGCCTGCTGCGCCAGCGTCCGCCGTGCCTGCCGGTGCCTCGGCGGGACTGCCCTCCCACTGCGACGCCTGCGGCGCCTGCGGTGCTGCCGCCTCGCGCTTGGCCAGCGCTCCTCGCGCTGGCAGGCCCATCTTCATGCTCTGCGCCCCAAGCACACGCGGCCCGTCGCTCCCCGCCTGCACCAGCTTCCGTCACAGCTCGCGCAGCCACAGCTCACATTCAGGGAGAGTCTGGGGACCTCAGCGGCCATGTCATGCACCACCAACACAGGCCGCTGCAGCGCCACGTCCTGCGGTCACACCTGGCCACTCAGCACGTCCCGCCAGTTCGCCAGCACGTCAGTGCTGTCAACGGCCTCCACCGCCGCGGCCCACTCCCCAGCAAAAGGCGGCGCCTCCTCGCCGGCTGCGCCGCCGCCCGGCGCGTCGTCCAGCGCGAGGCTGCCAGCCTGGAACGCCTGCTCCAGCTGGCGCGCCATGGCCGCGGCCACCTCCTGAGGCTCTGGCGCAGGCGCAGGGTGGGCGGCGACGCAGGCCTGCCCGGGCTGCGGTTCCGCCTGCGGTTCCGCCGCCCAGGCTGCGCTGCTGGGGCCGTCGGGCGCAGGCGCGGGCGCCCCCAGCTGGGCGGGCGCGGCGCGAGGCTCAGCGAGCGGCGCATACACCGGCGCGGCCTGGGCGCGCGCGAGGCGCAGCAGCTGGTGCTGCAGCTCCTCCACCTGCTGCAGCAGCTGCGCCTCGCGCGTGTCCCAGGCGCGGCGCTCGGCGTCCCAGCGCGCCAGCTCACGCTCCCACAGCCTGTCCGAGCGCTCCCACAGCCGCTCCTCCCGGTCTGCGTGACGGCTCGGCTCCGAGCGGGCCCTGCGTGCACGAGCGTCCCTTGCGTGCTTGCAGGCTTTGTGCAGGTTCACCCTTGGCTGTGCATGCTCAGGCAGGGAGGCGCTCACCTATGTGTCAGAGACTGTCGTCCTGCCGCTCTGTCAGCCTGTGCGCTCACCGCACCCACGCCGCCTCACCCTCCCATACCAGCCTTCCGTGGAGCTGCCTACACAGCAGCTCGAAGCAGCGGCTGCACACCGGCGGTCGTCCCCCATGCAAAGCCGCGTCCTTGTTGGTGGCAGAGCGCATTGGCAAGTGCCTCCCCAGCGCGCCACACTGCCCGGGCGCCTGAGGCACTCTTGCGGCCTGGCTGAGCCTGGAGCCCACGTACATGCAGGCAGTCTGGCGGGACTCGCAGCCTGCGGTTGCACTGTCCCACTGCGGTGGCCGCAGTGTCGCGTGATGGGATGCTACTTGTCACAGATCTGTCTCCAGAGCAGCACGAGTGTCTTCACAGAGTTGTCTGAAGGACGGGACATCCGATGATGTGCTAGGGCTCAATAGGCTGGGCTCAATGGTATTGGAGTTGAACAAGCTGGTGAGCAAACAGGCAAGGTCCTGCTGGGACGTTGGCTTCTTGGCGTTTGATCTGCATCTGCTTTCACACCTCTGCAAGGCCAGCCCCGAGTGCCGGTGGCCTGCTGACTCCTGGCAACATGCACGGCCGACCACGCCCGCCAAAGGATCAGCCAGAGGACCCAGAAAAGAAGAAGATAGCGGCAAAGAGAGTGCGTCAGCAATGCTTTGCTGTCTGCCTCGCTAGACTGAGACTAGAGTGCTTCTTAATGCTTTGCAACATCATATGGAGAGCTTCAGGTCTCCGTGACGTTGAGTGCGCTGTGCGGTGTCGAGGCTGGAGCGCTAACAGACGTACCTGCCCACCGCACCGCAGCTCGCCCTCTGCTCGCGCCTGTGCAACGAGGTGCTGGAGCGGCGCGCGGCGCGCCGCTATGATGCTGAGTCGCTGGCGCTTGCCGGCTCCTTGCTGGAGCAGAATCCCGAAACATATACCGCGTGGAACTTTCGAAGAGAGGCGCTGCAAGCAGTGCTGCAGGTGTGTTCGTCTGACAGCGCCGCTTTGCTCGTAGTGCTTGCAGGCACCTGCTCCACTGCGTGCGTGCTCGAACGAGAGCACACCACGCTTAGTGTGAGAGCACGTGAGAGCACACCCCCCGGCGGCCAGCCCCTGCCTCGCTGGCTGCAGGGGGACAGCGGCGCAGAGGAGGCACGGCGAGCCGCCGAGGACGAGCTGGCGCTGACAGAGAGGTGCCTGCGGCGGAATCCCAAGTCCTACGCGGCCTGGTTCCACCGCCGATGGGTGGTCCAGCACGGCCACTGCGCGCTGGATAGGGAGCTCGGCCTCATAGACAAGTGCGCTCCGGCCCCGTTGACGAGTGCGCTTTGACACACGGCGGCGCTCTCAGCTGCCCGTGCGGCGATGCGTGCACCTGGCCGGGTGGGCCCGCGCATGCGCAGCGCATGCAGTCATGCGGAGACCCGGCGAGCAGGCTGCTGGATGCGGACGAGCGCAACTTCCACGGGTGGGGCTACCGCCACTTCGTCGTCAAGCTGGCCGGCGTGCCCGCGGCCGCGGAGGAGGCGTACACCGCCGCGCGCATCGGCCAGAACTTCAGCAACTATTCCGCCTGGCACGCGCGCACGGCGCTGCTGCAGCAGCTGCACGCATCCAGCCGGACAGTCACGCTGCAGCAGCTGCTGGCCGAGGACACCGCGCCCGCCTCTGGTGCGCCTGCATGTATGACTCAGCCTGTCCTCTTCCGCACAGCTGCTGCTTTAGGAGCAGGCTGCGCTCCTGTGTCCAGTGTACCGCGCCAGACTCGCGCGCAAGGACACGCTCTGCGCCAGTTGCCCTGCTCCCTGGCTGCCATTTAGCCGCCCCAGCTCGCCGAGTCAGACGGGCGGAGCATGCGCCGCAGGCGGCAGCGCGGCGAGCATGGTGCCGACCTGGGCGCTGCGGGAGGAGTATGCGCTGGTGCAGCAGGCCTTCTTCACCGACCCGCTGGACCAGAGCGCCTGGATGTGCCACCGCTGGCTGCTGGGCGGCTCGCTCGCGCACTTTGCCGCCGCGCGCGGCACCGAGCGCGAGGGCGCGGCGCGGCAGGCGCGCGCAGGCCCCGCGGCTGTGCCTGGGCTCACTCGCCGCGGCCACATCGTGTGCCTCGTCGGCGGAGCTCGGCCGCATGCCTGCACCTTATATATGTGCATCCAACAGCCTCACACATCGTGTGCTTGGTGTTGCGCCGCCACGCACGGCTGCCTGCTAGCCTGGACAGTACCTGACGATCATACTCGGGCTGTTCTTCGAACTGTTTTCGGCAAGCCTCTAGGCGTTGCTTGAGCTCCGCATAGCCTGCGCCTGTTCCAAGAGGGACTTGCGTGGTCAAGAGGGGCACGCGCTGACAGGCGCTCCTTTGTAGCAGGTGCTGGAGGAGGAGCTCGCGCGCGAGGCGGCTGTGTGCGAGGAGCTGCTGGCGGTGGAGCCAGACAGGAGCCAATGCAAGTGGCCGCTGCTCACGCTGGCGCGCCTGCGCAAGGCGCAGAGCATGCTGCGGGCTGGAGCAGTGGGCCGTGCTGGGGCCAGCGCGGCAAGCGACCAGGCCGGGCGCGAACGCGCGCCCGAGCCTGGGGCGGGCCCGCGGCAGTGCGGCGAGACAGACCATCTCGCGGCCCGGAGCCAGGACGCAGCTGCAGGGGCATCACTCCCGTGTGCAGCAGGCTCGGCAGGGGCCAGTGCCCGACACGCACAGGAGGGAGGCGCATGTCCAACATGCGACAGCAGCGCCGGTGCGTCCCCTCTTAGAGCCTGAAAAGATGTGGACACGTTGGGCGCAATGCACGACAGGCCACTGGGGCCGCAGAGGGTGATGCCTGCTGTGGCTGCGCAGGCAGTCCTGACCATATCTTCAGGGAGCTGCTGGAGCTGGACCCGCTACGGCGCGGCTATTACAGCGACGAGCTGGCGCAGCGCGCCAGGGTTGTGTTCAGTCCGCTTCCGAAGCGGTAGGGCCGGCTCAGACAGAGTTTGTGCAAGTACGTCAGTTCTGTGTTCGCCTTCTGCGCGCGGCTGATGCACATGCGGGACCCCGTGGGCGTGCATGTCTGCTGCAGCCCAGGTTGTAAGGATGTGGGGCACTCGCTCACATGCACCTGTTTCGCAAGCGCGTCAATACAGATCCAATCATGGAGCCTTGCGGTGGATGAGCGCAGCGCCGTGCTCCTCGTACTCGCTCTTGGACATCCACATCTGCTGGAAGGAGCCGAGCGATGCGAGGATGGACCCGCCTGCGCACAAGCGCGCGCGCCCGGTCACCAGGGACCTGGGTGTCACAGCCAGTGCTCAAACAGGGGCGGCAAAGACGCCGCAGCGCACCGATCCAGACGCTGAAGCGGCGCTCGATCGCGTTCATGGGCGACGTGACCTTGACCTTGGCGGCCTGCGGGGCCATGCCCAGCAGCTCACGCTCCAGCCGCTCCCGCACGCCCGTGAACAGCGCCGTCCCCCCTGCGCACAGTTCCGCGCTCCGTGGTCACACCACCAACTGTCGAAAGGCTTTTGGCCGGCCAGCTTTGTCCACGTGTCTTTCACACGCTGCAGGGTCATGGAGCCAGCGCCGCGCAGGCGCGCGCCCGTGAGGATGATGCCGTTGTACAGGTCGCGGCGGATGTCCAGGTCGCACTTGCCGACGCTCTCCTGCACGAGCCCTGGTCTCCCGCACAATGCCGTCAGCAAAACATCACAGCACAGGCTTGTCGGCATGGTAGGAGCGTGCACACGAGCAGGGATGCGCGATGGCGACATGCGCGCCTGGCAGGCTCTTGAGGTCGGTGCCATCGTACGACTTCACAGGCGGCAGGCCCGGAAAGGTCGCCAGCACACTCTGCGCGGCCACCGCACAGCACGCCTCACAGCGGGGCCTTATAAACCATGCAGCTGACGCATGATCAGGTGGCGCATGCATGATCAGGTGGCGCATGCATGCGGGGTGAGGCGCGCCGGTTGGAACATGACCTCCGGGACCTTGAAGCGGTCCGGGCCGACCTGGATCTCCGTCCCGTCCGGCAGCTGCGCACCGGGAGCCCCAGCATGAGTGGGCGTGGCACAGCGATTTCATTCTGACGCAGCAGCAGAGCGCATGCGCGCCTCGTAGGTGACGGTGGGGATGTTTGCATTCTCCTCAGCGTTGAAGGCGCTGTCGGACACCCGGCAGATGGCCTCCTTGATGTCTGCTCCCACGCCCTCCACAACCCAGCGGCGGTAGCTGTCTGTCGTGCCGGGCAGGTCCTGGCGCACCACCTGCCAACACCGAACAGTCTCAAGCATGATTTGGGGCTAGGTCCAGAGCTGCATTGAGGGCTCAGAGGCAAAAGGGGGTCATGTGCTCCTGAGAGCAGGCTTGAAACAACACCAGCGGGCCGATGGCCCACCTCGAACTGGCCGGGCGCGCGCTCTTTGCGTCGAAACGAGTAGGGCGGCGCGACCGTCACGCCCTTGCTCTCTACTGAGTGCAGCATGCAGCGTGCCAGCAGCGCGCCGCCCAGCGGCGCGCGCGCCACGGACTTGTGCAGCACGTAGCCGTCGTGCACAGCAGCCACTGCGCAGAGGTGTGTCCTCAGTGCTCCTTGCTGAATAGGAAAAATCGGATATTCACACTCGGTGGAGTTGAGCACTACAGAGCGAAAGAGATGAGCAAGGCAGAAAGCAAGCAATTTTCAATAGTCTTCTTCTTTCTATCCCTTAACCGGTCCGAGGTGGGCTATGGCTGCGCTGCCTGTGCTTCTTTTTGGACCGGCAGTAAACAGCCTCGCAGGTGCCAGAGTACCCGGACGGCAGGGTTGTGATCAGCCTGTGATCCATTCCTAGGATGGCTGAGGCTGTGAACCCGAAGGCCTACCCGCTCGCCGACGCGCAGGTGCGCAGTACACACTGTGTTAGCTGCGCGGTAAGGACTCCTGTAAAGCATCGTCCGGTGGAGGCTGACATAGGTTTGCTGGGGGCCGTCAGCTCACAAACACCATCCTGGACATTGTGCAGCAGGCTGCAAACTACAAGCAGCTGCGTAAGGGCGCCAACGAGGGTAAGCTTGTGCAGGCACTGCGGAGTGCCTGAGCAGATGAGCGCTCGTGCTGGAGTAGCATGCTGAAGTGCAGCTCCTGGGGTGCAGCCACCAAGACGTTAAACCGCGGGATATCAGAGTTTGTTGTCATGGCAGCCGACACTGAGCCGATCGAGATTTTGCTGCACCTGCCGCTGCTGGCCGAGGACAAGGTGAGTGCGCGCCCCACGCATGTTGCTTCATATGGCCTTGTCCTGCCTGTGCCCCTGACGCACAGGCCCATGCGCGCTGCAGAACGTGCCGTACGTGTTTGTGCCTTCCAAGGCTGCCCTCGGCCGGGCGTGCGGCGTAACCAGGCCGGTGAGCGCTCACCGTCATCAAGTGTGCAGTGCTGCAGGCGCACACCGTGGGCTGACCCTGGTGTGGCTGAACAGGTCATCTCCTGCTCCGTCACGACAAACGAGGGGAGCCAGCTGAAGTCGCAGATCCAGCAGCTGAAGCTTGCAATAGAGAAGCTCCTGATCTGAGGCAGTGGGGCCCTGCAGGGCGGCTGCGTGTGCTGGTGCTTTTGGGTCTGCTGGTGCTGTTGCTTTAGCTGTCATGTGCTGTGGCGGTGTGCCTCTGGTTGTATTGTTGACTCTGTGACACGGCACACTTGTGCAGACACACGTCGCCCAGTGGTGTAAGTGCACGAGCAGGAGGCGAGGTGGCAGGCGCACCCACTGTGCCCTCATGGCCCATGTCCACGACTAGCGACGTCTGCCGGCCCGTAGCGTAGGAGCTCAGCGCGGCATTCTTCGCCAGGAAGAGCGCCGGCGCTGCGTAGCCCTCAAAGACCCGCGAAACCACCTGCTCACGCGCCTCCCGCGGCTGGAAGGACGGCTCGGCCAGCAGGAGCGGGTGCTCCTTGGGGTCGACGTGCAGCCGGTCGCTGCGGAGCCAGGCGCACAGGGCGGTGAGCGCGCCGCCCGGCACACAAGCGGTGCATCGAGGAGGCGCTCAGCGCACGCGCGCCTCAAGGCGTGGGTCCACAAGTCCTCCACGAGCTCCCAGTCGTTGTACAGGCCGTTGACCAGTGCCGGGACGGCCTGCGGTCCGGCGCGCCTCAGCAAAGGACTGTGTGCAGGTCGGCTATTCTCATTCGCGGCAGTCGCACCTCCACCCCATCTCGCCGGAAGCCCAGCGCCTGGGACCCCACGAAGCGCTCCCGCTGCGCCGGCTTGCCATCAGCTGCTGGCGGCCCGCTGCGGCAGCCCACCACCTGTGGAGCCGGTCAATAACAGTGTAAATAAGTGCAGGAGGAGCCGCAGCGCAAGCAGGGCGAGCCAGTGGGCGCACCGATGGAAAGAACGCCTTGGGCGTGTCCTCGCCCGCATACCCGGCCTTCACGCCACCAGCGCCCAGGTCCACCACGATGGCGTTGACCTCATCTGGCCAACGACAGCTGCATGTTGTCGCACGCGGGTGCCTTGGAGTCGCTCAATGCAGCGCTTGCGAGGACACAAGGCGTTACCTCCGCCATACATAGCTCACGCCGGCTCTGTCGATACTACATGTAGTCCCACTGCTCCGCTCGCAGGCGCGCCACCTCTTCAGCACACCATCGCACAGACTGGTCGCCGATCGCTCGAGACCAGCCCTGCGTTACCTCCCTAGCCCTCTAGGCGACACATGAAGATGTGGCCTGCTGATCTCTTTCTCTTATTAGCAGACATGACGGGCCTTGTTGCTGACTCTGCCGCTCATTCACAGGAGGAGTAGAACAAAAGTTCTTTACAAAACAATAGCCAAAACAGGCTACCACTTATTTGCCTCCTAAAATGCAATAATAATGTCTCGATGCATCATGACTGGCTGCATGCATTCAGCTACGCCTGGACGCTAGGCGGCCGCCGCCCGCCACACATGCAGGTGGCCGTCCTCATGGGCGGTGACCAGGTGCACGGCCGCAGGCGCCGGCCCGTCCTGCAACCAGCGCACGCTCAGGCCATTGACCGGAGTCGCGCTCGCCGGCTGCAGCGGGCGGTACAAGCCGTCGGGGCCGGGCGGCGCCCAGCCGCTCGGCGCGGTGCGGCCCAGCTGCTGCGCCACATCCCACAGCCGCACCTGCGACCACGCGGAGTGTCAGCGGCTTGAGTGCGTCCAGCACGCTCATATGGCTGCCAGCATGCAGGGCCGCTTCACCCCAGGCGCCACACGCCATGCCCCAAGCTCGTGCCCCTCCATGATGTTGAGCGCATGGGAGACTAGACAATCGCATGTTGGCGAGGCTCGGCACGAAAGCCAGGCATGCGGGGCGGAGCGAGGCGCGCCTGGCCGCTCTCCAGGCCGACGACCGCATAGCGCCCGTCGGTCTGCAGGCAGCGCAGCGGCGCGCTGCAGGTCGCGTACGACAGCCGCGCGCCCGCCTTGCGCACGTCCAGAAGGCTCACGACGCCGTCCGCGGCCGCGACGAGCGTGTACAGGCCGTCCGGCGTGAGCGCCAGGCCGCCCACGTAGTCGCGCGACACGTGCGCCTGCGCAGGGCGGGCGCCGCGGGCTCGCGGGGCCGGCAGCACGGGCGGGTGTTCATACGCAGGTCACAGCATGGTCTCGCATCGCAAGACGCTCTGCACAGCCTCACTGAAGAGTTCATATCACTCTCATATCACGCTCGTGTCCCATCTGTACCTTCACACACATGTTGACGTGCGCACGGCAGAGTGCCGGACGCGTCACAGCACCCGTTGGCGGGCCCGTGGCACGCGCCGCTGCTTGGCCTTGCACAGCACGTCTGGCTGCAGGCGCGGTCGCCACTTCCACCCCTGCCTTTTGCGCGCATGCATGGGGCGGCGGCGCGCCTGCCACAGCGCGCGGCGCGACCGCAGGTCCCACGCGGCGACGGCGCCCTCATCGGTGCCGGTCAGGACGGTGCGGCCGTCCGCGCTGGCCGCCAGCGCCCACACGCCCGTCTCGTGCTCGCCCAGCTCGGCCTGCGGCAGCACGGGCGCGCCGCTCCAAGGCTGCCGCCCCTCGCCGAGCCTGCCGTGAAACAGACCAGAACAGATGATGAGCAGCGGCATTGCCTTGCATGACACGTACTCAGCAGGTGCCTTGCAGCCAGTCTCTGCAGAGAGCAGTGGGTGAGGGCGGCCTGCCGCGCTGCGTCCACTGTCAAGTTTGAGGCTAAAGAGAGCCTGGACACTCAGGAGCCAGCCAGGCTGCTTCACTGCCAACTGTACTAGGCACCGTACCACAGACAACTCACTGCACATAATGTGGCGATGCCAGAAGGCTGCGTGCAAGCGCATGCAGAGCATTGCCGCAGCGCCATGCAGTGGTCCGTGCCCGCACCTCCACAGCTTCACGGAGCAGTCCCAGGACGCTGTGACCAGGCACTCCTCTGACAGCAGCTGCAAGCACGCCACAGTATCGTCGTGCGCCGCCCAGCTGCCCAGCTCCCGCCCGAACGCAACTGAGTATGCATACACCTGCAGCGCCAGCGCTGCTGGCCTCAGCTCGCATCCACGTCAGCCCACTGCTGGGGGTTGTGTCGACTCCCCACAGAAGTTGTACAAGGAAATGCTGGACGCAAACTCTCAGCTGCGCTGCCCAGTAAGAGAGCACGCATCAGGCTTCCTCAACCTGCGCGCTCACCTTGTTGTCGCAACACGCAGCCAGGATGATGGGCTGCGTGCAGGCGCCCGACTGCGGCAGCAGCGCGAGCGACGTCAGCGGCAGATCCGCCAGCTTTGCAGACCGCACCTGCGCGCGCGGGGAGGCGACAGGTATTGCATGTGTGCCACCCGTGGGGCAGGCCTGGCCGCCAACCCCTGCTCAACCGCAGGATGCAGGTGGCCGCTCTGTGCTGCGCGAGGCATTTCACGCGCCAGCCAGGTGGCGCAGGCTGCGCCACATGCCATCGCGCACGTGCACTGAGGCGCGCGCGCGCGGGGCGCGCGCCTGCGAGCCCGTCAGCGTGAAAATGCGCAGCATGCCGGTCTGGCCGACGCTGTAGGCGACCGCGCCGCTGGCGCCCTCCGCCGTGACGACTGCGGTGGCCGGGCCGTGGTGCGCGGCGATCGGCTGCCCGGCCTGCGCCAGTCGGTCACGCAGGCCGGGGCCCCACTCGCGGGCCGCGCTGGCAGCGCAGCCGGGCCCGGGCGCGGTGGGGCAGGGCGCCGCCGGCGCGCGCGTGGGGGACAGGGCCATCCGGTCCTGCGCGCGCGACAGCTCAGGCATGCTGCACGGACGCGGCGGGCGCGGCTGCGCCCTGCGCAGGGCGCAGGCGCAGCCCGCACCCGCGAGGCTGCCATGTGTTCCAGGCAGGCGGGCATGCAGCCATCCGCTTGTGGCTGTCAGGCGTGCGCCCTTTCTGCTAGGCTTGCTCACCTGAAGTGCACCTTTTGGCAGCACATCTCAAGCTTGGCGGGTGCAGCACCTGTCAAAGCCGGGGCGCGCACCACATCTAGCCAGGCAGCCAGGGATGGGCTGTGCAAGCTGCCGAGGGCGTCCAGGTCCCCGCTCCAGGTCAGGCCGCCCTGCAGATCCGCGTCGCCGCCGTCTACGTCTGCGGCCGGCGGCGCACTCGCAGCAGCATCCTCGTGCGGGCGCTCGGCGCCGCGGCCGGCGGGCCCCTCGCCAGCGACGGCACGGCTGCCAGGCGGCGCGGCAGGCGCTCCGCTGGCAGGCTCTGCCCGCAATCAAGGTCTATGTCAGTACTCTGGCAACCTTCATCCCCAGACAGTATTGTCCTGCACAGTGCAGTGCATGCATGCATGCCGGCCTAGGCCCCGCCTTGCGGAGTGTGGAGGCTATGAGTTCATAGCTGCGAGCTGTGCGCAAGGCCTGCCGAGGGCACGAGCGGGCGTGTGAGGGCGGCCGCTTGGGGGCCGCGCAGAGCAGGGCACCTGCAGACTGGCGGCCCGGCGCAGCAGCGGCCGCCGGCGCGCGCGGCGGCGACAGGAGGCGCCCCGCCTGCCCCTGGCCGCGCTGCAGCATGCCCAGCAGCTGCGTGGACACCGTCTCGGCGCCCGGCCGCAGCTGCGCGCCCACCTGCTCCCGGAGCTGCCCCAGCTGCGTGCCCAGGCGCCCCGACCAGTGCCGCAGCCGGCCGGGCACGCCCGCGCCCGGCGACGCGCGCCCCGACCCGCCGCCCGCCTGCGCGGCCGGCGCGCGCTCAGCGCAATTGATGCACATGCAGCCCTGCTTCACACCGGATCACAGAGCCTGGCCAGAGCTCAGGAGGAGGCCTGGCACTGCACGACGCCTCGTGCAGAAGAGCGCTGGTGCCCAGCACGCTGGCACCCGACAGAGCAGACGCGGCGCTGCGCCGACAGCGTGACGGGCAGACACGTGGGTCGCACTGCTGCTGTAGCCATGTCAGGTTCGCTGGGGCTGGCGACGTCTTTGGCAGCGGGTACATGAGCAGGCTGCTGCGCGACATCCAGCTCCCGCAGCATCTCCGGCACCTTGCGCACAGCACACCGCATCCATGTAAAGCTTCGCGTCTCCAAACTCTGGCTTGGAGTGGCAGCGATGCACCCCGTGTGGGCCAAGTCCATCAGTCAGCATGGCTTGGACCAGATGCATCCGCTCTCAAACAAAGTGCCTGCCATTATCCAGGGCTGAGGACCGCGGCAGTACCTCCGCAGGCAGAGGCGTGACAGCGTCGGCATCCGCGGCCTCCGCAGCCGCCTGGATCGTTGCGAGCAGCGCGAGCGACAGCGCGCGGCCGCCCGCGTCGCTGGCATCAGCGCCGCCGGCCCCGGCTGCTGAGCTCCCAGTGCCTGGCACCCGCGGCGCCTCCTGTCGGTGCTTAATAAACTTCTATGTCCTGGCCTACGTCCCATACAGCCACTTGCCATCGTGAAGTAATGCCATACATCGGCACGCTCCTTCTCTCCTTCTGCTTAAGGCGTGTATGTACACGCATATCGGCCGCATGGCGCTCATCAGTGCTGGAGGAGGGGCCGGCACGACATCAGCGCCGGGCGCTCGGCGCACCGTCACTGTCGAGCGGGGGAGACGCGAGCCGGGGCGGGTGAGGCGCGAGGAAGAGCTGCCGGGGGCACTGCCCAAACTCGTTCACCTGCGCTCCTGCCCGCGCCAGCTCTCGCAGCCGCAGTTGCAGTCATGCGTCCCACGTCTGTGCATGGAGGAAGCAACCCCTGGGCTGCACTGGGCACGCAGGCAGAGGCGCCGCCTTGCTGACAACGCGCATTGCTGCGGGCGGTGCAAGCTGCACGTGACACACGTCTCTGCTGCAGCGCCGGCGCGCCTGCGCTTCCAGGGCGGCGCGCTCGCGCGCGTCCGCGATGGCAGCGACATCCACGTCGCCGTACGTCAGGTGGTGGAACACGTTGTTGGCCTCCGCCGCAGGCGCGCCGCGCTGCTTGTACCTGCCGCATGCCAGGCGGCCTCTCAAGGCGCGCTGTCAGCACCCGCAGAGCGCCCCAGCAGCTGGTGCCGGCACGCCCTGCTGCAAGTTGCAAAAGGGGAGATGAGAGCGAAGCACAGTGCTGGCCGACTGCGGCATGCGGAGCGGACTTTCGGGCACACGCATATACATTGCCTGAGTGTATAGCACTAGGAAAGAAGCTACACCCCAGGTGGCTGGCTGCCGCAAGCACTGCAGGAGGCATGCGGCGCCGAGTCCTGCCGGGGGCGCGCCCAAAGATCAGGTCAAGCCAGTGGTGCAGGTTGGCGGAGACGTAGGCGCCCTCCAGCGCGGCGCGGTGGCGGCGCAGGAAGTCGTCCGGGCCGTCCGCCCAGGGCGGCAGCTTCACGTCGCCCACCGCCGCGCCGCTCTGCCGCATGCCCAGCGCGAGGCCCTGGCGGTTGACCAGGAAGCTGCGCGCCCGGCGCCGGCACCCTCAGTCCGCTCGTGCCGTTTGCGTGCAGGGCGGCGCGGCCGCCGGGAGCGCCTGCGGAGGCTGAGGCCGACGTGGCAACGCAGGGACGGGTGACAGGCCGGCAGCTGGACCCTGGTGTGGCCAGCCTCTCGGCAAGCGCTCAAGAGTAGGGTGAGGGCACATGCGGAGCAAAAGCGCCCCGCACCTCGGGTCGGCCAGGAAAAACTCGGGGATGAGCTCCTTCACGTCGGCCGGGCCGGTCGTGGCGCTCTCCCAGGCCTCGCGCATGCTGCAGAAGAGCCGATCCGGCGCGTCGAAGCGGCCGCCCTGCAGGCTGCAGGCCCCCCGCTCACGTCAGCCGGAGGCGCGGCGTGGCGCGCGGCCGGCGGCAGCCCGCCTGCACACTGCACAGCCTCCGCCGCGCGGCGTGGCATGCATCGCCGGCGTGCGCCAGGCATCATGTGCAGCCCAGGGCAGCATGTGTGCAGCGGCGGCATGTTCCAGGGACCGGGAGGCGCACCGCAGGAGGTGCGCAGGCGCGGCGCGGACCATCCAGAACATGACGTAGCCGGGGCACGAGTAGTGCGAGCCGTACAGGAATGGCGCGTCGAGGCCCTGCGGCGGGCGCACACCTGGTACCGATCCGGACTCGCCGAGTGCGGCACCGTGCCTGATGCGCCATACGTCGCACCAACACACCCCGAGGCATTGCTGCAAGGACACAGCCGCAAGCAGCAACTGCTTTCAGCGCTTGCAGGCAGCGGTGTGTGAGGCCGCGCCTCGCCGCGCGGCATCTCCTCAAAGCGCTGCCGGAAGGTCGCCAGGCGCGCGGGAGTGAGCGCGCCCACCGGCTTGGACAGGTCCCTGCAGGTGCGCCGCAGCCTCCCTCTGGAGCACTGCCATTTCCTGTGAGGACAAGTATGCCTGTGGCAGCAACGCACGAGAAGGCACAGCAGCAGGGTCATCAGCAGCAGGGTCATCAGACTACTGTACGGCGCATACAGCAATTCCGTCCAGTGTCACAAGCGGGCAGGCCCATTCCCAGGGCGAGGCACAGACGGGTGAAGCGCCCGGCCAGCGCGCCTGAACGTGGCCGGGTCCGACAGGTCCAGGCGCGCAGAGGCGTAGTCCGCCAGCACCCACGGGAACACGGGCCACTGCGTCAGGTCGTTGAACGAGCGCCCGGCGGCCAGGTTGAGGAAGAGCAGGTAGTCGCGGTTGCTCACGCGCCCGCGCTGCCAGGCCGCGGTCACGCGCTGCAGCCAGCTGCCCTGCGCCTGCGCGTCGCGCAGCCGCCCGCTCCCCACACTAGCTTTGTGGAATGTCACAATCCCAGCACAGACTCGTTCATTACGGCCTTGACAGGTGCATGGCGCTCCCATGAGTGCAGATGTCACCCCACCAGAAAAGTTGATGACATTTCAACCTGGCTCAACCTGTCTGGTATGACACTCAGCGCACGCCCCCAAGGTGTGTGAGCTGTCAGGCAGAGGCTGGTGGAGAGACCGGGCGGCACGGAGCCACATCATGAGAGCGCGGTGAGGCGCCCGGCGCGCCTCCAGGATGGAGCCCGCCGCGGCCGCCGCGCCGCGGCCGCCCGGCAGGCTGCTGCCGAGCAGCGGCTGACCGGTCAGCGCCGCGGCCGCGCGCTCGCGCTCCGCCTCGGTCGCGAACACGAAGAAGGCGCTGGGCGCGTCCCAGGTCGGCCCGCCGCCGGCCGCCGCGCCCGGCGCGTCGATGAAGAACAGCTCCAGGCCTGCGCGGCCGTGCATGCTCACGCGCGCTCCGGGCTGGAGATGACCTGCCATATCACCCGCCTGAGCCAGGCCCAGGCAGCACACTGCGCACCCGCACCGACATGTGCACCCATGCAGCGTGCGCACGCAGTGCAGGCCGCCTCGCTTGGCATGCGTTCCTGGCAGCGCAGTCGTTGCATACGAAGCTAGCCGCACCGGTGGGCCGCAACGAGCTGCGGCGGCGCGCCACGGCAGCGATGGCGGCCAGCGGGTGGACGCGCACGGGCATGTCGCCCGCCACGTCGTGCAGCGGCTGGAAGTAGAGGCGCTGCGATGTGATCACCAGGCGGCCCGCCTCATGGACCTGCACCGACGCAGCCGCAGCCGCATCCACAGGCGGCGCGCACATGCTCTATAGCTGACGGACATGCCACATACCCGAGGCTGCAGTGCCTGCCAAGCTTGGGCGCCTGCTGAGCAATCGTAAGTTCGCATGCAGGCGGCTGCTCACAGCGGCAGCCATGAGTGCGCGGTTGCCTGCAGGCTGCTTGTTGGTGCAAATGAGGCTCATACGGCAGTGCTCCTGCGGGCGCGCGCACCAGCGGAGTCAGCTGCGTCGCCGGGCCCTCGTGCGCCACGCGCTCGGCGAAGTCGACCAGGCGGCTGGCGTCAAACGCGGCCTCCTCCACGCGCGCCTGCGCCAGGGCCTGGGGCGCGCGCGCAGATTGGAGCAGCGCCTAGATGGGCAGCGGCGGGGCACGAGACAGCGGCCATGCCCTGCAATGCTCTCGCCGCCTGTACCACTCTGGCGTGCTTCCAGACTTAACAGCATGCACCGAGCGTGTCCCTGGGCAGCTCATGGGCGGGTGGCTGCATGCCGCACAGGCTGGACAGAGGGCTGATCATGTTAAATTCGTTGCCAGAACATTGCCTAGCTATTTTCTAATATCCCAATCCTTGCCTTCACAGGCTGAAGCGCGACCACGTGCCTGCAGCGTGCTCGCCCGCTCAGCATATGGCAGCCGCGAGGCGGCCAGGTAACGGTTTACAAGTGGCGCCACGGCGGCCGTGTTGACATACGCCAGCGCAAAGTGCCACGTCGTGGCGCGGGTGCGCTCGATCACGTACGCCGCGTCCGCCATGTTTGCCTTCATCTTGGCCACCTGCGCCGCCGTCGCAACCAGGCCCCGCTTCCCCGCGGGCTCCAGCCGCTGCACGTGTGCGAAGGGCAGCCTGCGCCCCCAGACCGCCCCGGGACTCACCAAACGGCTGGGCCATTCTGCTGCACGGGAGGCGCACGCCCTGCTTGCAGGAAGTCATACTGCACAGCGCGGTCACAAGGCGTCAGCAGGCTGCGCTGTGCGGATCGGGGCGCACCGCGCGATCGGCACGCGTGAGTCCTCAGGCTCAAAGAACAGCGACTTGCTGCACAGGCGCAGGCGCCCCGGGAGCTGCGGCTGGCCCTGCCAGTTGCCTGACACGCCGGCTGGCCACCTGCAGCTGGCCTCCCAGTCGGCCACATAGTCCTCGCCCTCTTCCAGCAGCAGCAGGGAGAAGCGTTTGCGTCCGGCGCCGCGCCCGCCAAACATCCGCGCTCAATGCTCCCCGCTGCCGGGCCCTGCCGGGCCCGGAGGCGCTCGCTCCGAGCTCTTTGCCGGTGGTGCTCGGAACGGCGGCACGACTGCCTGGTACTGCGGGCCGATGCGCGGCTTGTGCGGGTGCGCGACGCCCAGGATCTTGGAGGTGCTCAGCTTTGGCTTGCCGCCGGGCGCATCCGGCTCAGGTTCCCTGTCCAGCGGCCGCTTGCCTGGTCGTGAGGCAGGCGAGGCTGTGGCAGAGCGCTTAGTGGTGGGTGCATCAGCACCGGGTGCGTCTGTCATGTCATCGCTCACTGAATAAGCAGCTTCTGCGCGGTGAATCAACCAGAGGTGACCTTCGATGAGCCTCCATCGAGCTCACTCAGCTCAGGAGCGACTCGATGTCCAGGGTGTGCGCACGTGCACAGGGTCCTTAGAACAGACGACCACGGCCGAGAGAGCCTGTGCCACAGTCTATGCTCACGGTGAGCAGAACAGTCTTTAACTTGGCTTCGACCGAAAGGGAGTTGCACCGTCACTGCTGCAGAGCTTCACAAAACGATGACGCACACAGTGCTGCTGCGGGTTGCGCTGGGGGCCTGCATGCTGCTCCTGGCTGTTGCAAAGGTAGACACGATTGTCCTAGCCCTATGTCTTGCCATGCTGTTGCTACTGACAGACAAATGATAAGCGCATGCCTCGGCGCTCAGGTGCAAGTTGACTTTTATGGCGAGGCGCTGTGCCCGTACTGTGCAAGCTTTCTGGCGGACACAGCCGCGCCGCTGTTCTATGAGGGCTTTTCGCCATACATGGACTTCAGGTGGCATGATGACATAAAGCACACTCTGTAGCTGTGCGCTGTCTTGGACTTGCTCACAGAGTGCAGAGTCGCAGGTACGTTGCCTACGGCAACGCTCGCAATGGCAGCAAGGGCCTAGAGTGCCAGCACGGACCCCAGGAGTGCCTGGAGAACAAGGCGCTGCTGTGCGCTATTGACAGCGCATCGGGGCAGGATGAGTGGTACGCCCTGGTTGCATGGCCAACGCTGCTGCACGCCTGCTGAGGCTGGCGCCTGCAAACGTGCTCCGGCGACGCAGGTTCCCCTTTGCTCTGTGCCTCAGCCAGAACCACAACCGCGGCGCCATTGAGCTGTGTGCAGACACTGCCAAAATCGACTACACCGCCATCAAGGGCTGCATGGCTGGCGCGCCCTGCTCGCTTCTTGCGTGGGATTTTGTGCAAAAGGCACACCCTCACCGCTGGCGCTCTGCCGTGCAGGCGACCTGGGGGCAGAGCTTGTGCATGTCGCCGCCAACGAGACGGCGAGCCTGCACCCCGCGCACACGTATGTCCCCTGGGTGGTGGTCGAAGGGGTGGCCATTGGCTCCGCGCACCCGTTCCTGCGTCAGTTCGTTTGCGTAGCACTGCCCCCCTCCGACCGGCCAGAGTCATGCTCAATTCCCGGGCAAGCAGAGGTGGGCAGCAGTCGTGCCACACTGCAGCTCGCTTGAGGAAGCCTGTGTACCTGGAACAGACGCACTTCAAGTGCCTAGCTGGGCAGCTCCTTGTAGCGTAGGATAGGCAGGCAGCGTCACTTTGGCATCTGGTGGCACGCCATGCAGTACTGAACAGTCCTTGGTTGTGCAGAAATAGCTGTCTTTGTTGGCTGGAGTTGGCTCAGCGCGACTGCCAACAAACCTCATTGTAATTTTTTCTTGTTCCCAGCTGGGCATACGGGCTCATGAGTCCGCTCATACTGCACGCCAAAGCGAACCATAGCATTTGCTCCTCCGCGCCAGAGATCCACCTGTACCGCTAGCAGTGAACCTGTGCATACCCAAGGACTGGCAACGGCCGTCAAACAAGGCCGTGGCACACACAGATTGTCCAGAGCCCTCCCCCGGACTGTACAGCAGACATGAGGACAGCCTGACGCGCCTGCACAGCATGTGCAAAGCCCAGGCGGCGTGATGTTTGCAGCCAAGGTCCCAACCGTGCCTGCGGCACACCCCAACAACATGTAGTATGCGGACCATGGCAACAGGGACGCGAGGCAGCGTCAAAGAATTTGTGCATCCTCTGGGCCTAGCTAGGCTACTGCTTGATAGACAATGCCTGCTCCCACCCGCTCCTACACTTGCCTTGATAAAGCAGCAGTGCCTGCTGAGGACAGTGCCCGACGCTCCAGAACATAGCAATACCTGACTGCCCAGGCCTGTGCCGTCACTGAATGCCGGACAGCAGGCCGGAGCCCTCCATCTGCTGCACGACCTCGTAGCCAACGCCAAACTCGGGATAGGGCGCGGGCGCATTCCGCGCCAGGTGCGTCCGGTCCAGGAGCTTGTCCAGCGCCTGCAGCCCGGCACAAGGTAACTCTGCGGTCAGCAGTCCTCAGCCGACCAAGAGCAGCCCCTGCGACTGCTCAGCAGGAGTCTGGGGCGGCCTGTCAGTGAGAGCAGGCATGTCCGGTGGTCCCCACTCCTATCTCCAGCATCACGACAGGCGTCCTGCCAGGCGGCTCTGCATGGTGTGCACGGCAGCGCAGCCGAGAGCGCGCAGCGGCGGCGGCGCGCCTTGTCGTCGATGACGCCCGACTGCGGCACGTCGTTGCCGCCCGCGTCCGCCTTGAGCAGGTCCATCAGCTCCTCCGCGCTCAGGGACGTCGCCTTGGCCTCCTCCACCACCGCGTCCTGGCCCGCGCGCCGGCCGGCCCCCTTGCCGCCCTTGAATACAGCACGGCAAGGAGCGACTTGGTCGTGGCACGCCGCCCTCAGCGGTTGCTGACCTGCAGCTGACCCCTAGGATGCTGTCGCTGTCAAGATAGGCGTTCAAGAGGAGCCAAAACTGCCCCCCACCGCCACATCGCCTCGTGCCGCTGTGGCAGCGCGCTACGGAACGGCTGGCAGCCAAGCCGGGCAGAGGAGCGCGGCTTCGGGCGGCGGCGCAGCGCGCGCGCGCACCTGGCCGGGCAGGAAGGCGCCCTTCTTGATGACCAGCCGCTCCAGCGCGAGCTTGGAGTTGGCGCGCTTCAGCAGCTTGCCCTCCACGCTCAGCGCGGTGGCCAGGCGGAACACGAGCACCGGCTTGCGCTGCCCGATGCGGTGGCAGCGGTCCATGGCCTGGCGGCGCGCGGCGCGCCGCGCCTCAGGCGCCGCAGCGCCGGCACGCGACAGGGCGGCAGGGCTGCAGGCCGCACGCCGGATCCCTGCTCCCAGGGGCGCAGCGCCAGCAGGTAGGCCCCCCCCCACATGCTGATGTGCGTGTTCCAGCACAGCCGCGACGGCGCCTCGCCCCGCGCACCGCGCGCTCAGGCAGGCCGCGCCGCGCGCGCAGCGCGGCACCGGGGCCCAGGGCCGGCGGCGGCGGCGGCGGCGGGCGCGGCGGGCGCGGGCGCGGGCGCGGCGGGCGCGCCTGCAGGTCGCTCTGCGGGTTCCAGTCGGAGTCGTAGAGGACGACCGTGTCGGCGCTGGTCAGGTTGATGCCCAGGCCGCCCGCGCGCGTGGACAGCAGGAACGCGAACATGCCCGGGTCGTCGTTGAACGCCCGCATGGCCGCCTGGCGCTCCTGCCAGCTGACGCCGCCGTCGATGCGCGCCGCGCGGTGCCCGCGCTGCTCTAGGTACGTGTCCAGCAGGTCCAGCATGCGCGTCATCTGCCGCCCCCGCGCCTAGTCAAGCGCCTCCTGCACCTTGTCAGGCACAGGCAGGGCCCCGTACAGCCGGTCGAACAGCGGCATGCGCACACGGCGCGAGCGCTCGCAGCCAGGCACATGCTCGGGCAGTGCTCTGCGCAGCAGCCGCCGCCCTGCCGGCGCTGGGGAGAGGCAGGCAGGGGCCCGGCGGGGCCCGCACCTGCGAGAAGATGAGGACCTTGTGGCCGTCGCGGTGCAGGCGCGTGAGGATGCGGTCCAGCAGCGCCAGCTTGCCGCACTGCGCGGCCGCGCAGCCGGTCAGCCGCCCGTGCGGGGAGGCCCTGAACAGGGCCTGTGGCAGCCTGCACATGCGACGACCTGTCCTGCAGCGGTCGACAAGGCGAGCCCCACAGCGCGCATGCCGGCAGACGCGTCTGCTCTGCCAGGCAACACCTGCGGCGCGCATGCTGGCAGGCGCGTCCGCTCCCCCAGGGTTAGCACATTATACATATATACACTCTAACATTTAATAGGTAGGAGCAGCGGACCTGCGCGACCAGCTCGTCGGCGGACGGGTAGGTCAGCGAGCCGTCGAACGCGCCGGCGATGAGGTCCGGGTGGTTGCAGTTCTTCCGCATCTGCATCAGCACGTTGTTGAGCTTGGCCACGGGCGCGCCGCCCATGCCCGCCCGCGCCTTGGACATGACCTCCTGCGGCGCCCAACGCGCGCTGTCAGGCCAGGCACGGGCCTGACGCCGCGCCGCACGCTCCACAGCAGCAATCGCAGCGCTGCCGCTGCCGTCCTGCCGTCCTACAACAACAGAAACCTGCCGACCACCCTTTTTCGCTCCAAGCAGCAACCCATATATCGGCCACGCCCCTCCCCACGCACGGCTGAACCCGTCAGCGCTCGCTGCACGGCGCGCGCATCCGCGACTGCGGCCGCCAGAGCGCGCGCGCGCGCGGGCCGGGCGCGCACGCTGAGCGTGCGGTCGCGCAGCTGGTCGTTGAAGCGGCGCTGCAGCGCCGACATGCCCGCGTACAGCACCACCTCCGCCTTGGCCGGCAGGCTGGTCTCCACGTCCGCCTTGAGCCGCCGCAGCAGGAACGGCCGCAGGATCGCGTGCAGCTTGCTCACCTGCCGGCCGGCGCGCCGCGGTCAGCAATCGGGCGCCCCGCATTGGGCAAGCGCAGGCGCGGCGCGCGGAGCCGCCTGCGCGACGCGGTGCTGCTTGGGGCACATCGGCTCGTGCGGGGTCACAGGCAGACATGGCCTGTCTGGCGCAGCGCAGAAGTTTATTGGGGCGCGCGCCGCGCCGCGCGCCCTGTCAGCTGCGACCGCGCGGGCGCACCACGCGGTTGCGCTGCTCCTGCGCCAGGATGTGCTGGTCGCCGCCGGCCTGGCCGACGCCGCTGAAGTCGAACCAGGACTCGAAGTTGGCCAGCGAGTTGAACACGTCCGGCAGCAGGAAGTTCAGCAGGCTCCACAGCTCGCTCAGGTTGTTCTGCAGCGGCGTGCCTGCAATGCACGCCGCCTCCGAGTCGGGTACGGGTCTGAGCGGCCCGTCCGCAGACTCGAGCCGTCCACACCACACCAGCAAGTGCCTGAGTAATGCATGGCAAGATGAATCGGACAGACAAGCGCAGCCAGGCACAGCCAGGGGACACTAACGACCCCGACAGCTCACTGCACACCGGTGTGTCGCGCTGACGGCAGGCATGCATGCCGCAGGGGCGGCCGCGCGGGGCGGCCGCGGGCGCGCGCCGGTCAGCAGCAGCTTGTTGGCGGTCGGGATGGTGCGCAGCTCGCGCAGCAGCTTGCAGTTGAAGTTCTTCAGCCGGTGGCCCTCGTCGACCACGATGTACTTCCAGGTGTAGCGCTGCAGGAACTTGACGTCGGCGATCACGATCTCGTAGCTCGTGACCACCACGGGAAAGTGCTCCGTCATCTTGCCTGCGCGGCATGGGGCAGCCTAGGGTGGGCGCTCAGCAGGGTGGGCGCCGCCGCCTGTGCAGACCGCCCCTGGGCAGACGCATGCAGGTGACTCCACCTCGTGTCAGCTGTGTGTTTGCAACGGCGGTTCTGAACGCCTTGCGAAGGGCAGCTGGTTCAGAAGCGTGACAGGGTGGTGCGCGGGTGGCGCCGGGGCGCGCCGGTCGGCATGCGCTTGCTGCGCAGCGCGGTGCGCTCCGGCTTGCTGCCGTGGTACAGGATGCACGGCATGGACGGGCACCAGCGCGCAAACTCGGATACCCAGTTGGGCAGCGTCGAGAGCGGGCCGACCACCATGAACGGCCCGTGCACGCCCTTGGAGCGCAGGTGCGACAGGAACCCGATCGTCTGCACCTGCGCGCGCGGCCGGCGAGGCCCACTGTGACAATGCAGAGCGCAAACCCAACGCACGTGCGCTCAGAGGTCGCACTACTGGAGCAGTCACGCATGCCTTTCGAGGCCGGTTCCTCAGCGTCCTAGAGTCCTGAGCGTCTCTCACTCTGCGACCTCATGGGGCATGTGGGCGCGGGCAGGCTCGCGGCCGCGCGCACCGTCTTCCCGAGGCCCATCTGGTCGGCGAGGATGCCGTTGAGCCCGTTCTGGTACAGCGAGATGAGCCACTTCACGCCCTTCAGCTGGTACTGCCGCAGCTCGCCCTCGATCAGCGGCAGCAGCTCCTGCGCGCCGCGCCGCGCTGGCGCGCCTCTTGCCGACATGCGATCGACGCTGCCTCGTTGCACCGTTTGCTACACACAGCACATAGACAGGAATACACCTCTCGAGGCGTGCGGATGGGTGCGAAACGCATGGGTGGGTCTGGCTGCCCATGCAGCACCAAAACGCCAGCACAACACCCAGGGCTGCAGCGGCAGCAGGCGCACATGCGTGCTGAGCGCCGCGGCTCCGGGCCCCTTCTTCCGCGCGCCGCCCGCGCCCTTGCCGCCGGCTTTCCGCTTGCCGCCCACGTGCGCCTCGCCCGCCTCCGCGTCTGTGCGCGCCTCTATCGCGCTCATCTGCTCGCTGCAGGCACAGCCGCACGATTGCTCAGCTCACCTGTTAGCATGTTGATCGATAGCATGTCAGGTTTGTCGATCATGACATCCACGGAGGACAACAGTCGAGGCAGAGCAGGGGCTGATCAGTGCAGAGCAGGTCTGCAGCAGAGCGGGAAGAGCGCATGCATGGCGCACGGGCCCAGGCGCTGGAGGCGCCAGGTGGTGGCAAGCGCGCCCTGCTGCGCATCACATGCTGGGTCCCCACCTGAGGAACTTGGTGTACAGGTCGGTCTTGCTCAGCAGCTCGTCCAGCTGCTGGAAGCGCGAACCATCTAGTACAGCGTCCTCGCTGCGGAACACGCCCTGAAGCCCAGCAAACGCCATTTTGGCGATGCTCAGACAGGCTGAGAATATCGCGCCGCTGTGCAGCTGAGGCACTGCTTATGCCTTGCACTGCGTGGGGCTCGAGACTACGCCCCACAGCACACTGTGACACAGGCAGCAGTGCCCAGCGAGCGCTGCCTGTGCTCGCTAACAGCAGGCGTCAAGGCCACCACAGTCACTGCGAGGTGAGCACCCCACCCTTGGCTTGCAGCCCACTGCCGCCAGCAGAGCCGCGTGCGCACCTGCAGCGCCCGCTCCGTATCCTGCTTCCGCTGCTGCCGCAGGCGCTCCTCCTCTTCGGCCGCGCTCTCTGGCGCCATGAGCTTTTCCGCCTCCTCCTCCTGTCGCACGCCAGTGCCCACTTGCTGACCGGTGCTCCACACAGCGCTGCAAGCACCGGCGCGTGCTGCGCGCTGCAGTAGGTAGCAGAGGCGTCTGTACGAGCAGACGCCCAGCACGGCGCGGAGAGCGACAGCAGGCCAGGCACACCGTGAGGTCGGTGCCCGGCAGCGCAACCGCCGTGTCATCAGAGTCTTTGCTCGCAGCGGCAGCAGACGTTTCGCCAGCAGGCCCAGCTGCTCGCGCAGCATCTGCATCCTTGCTAGACATCTGCGGGCCGGGCTTGCCCAGGTGCTGCAAGCGCGGCAGAATGTTGTGAGTTTGCGCCGCTCGCACCGTACACAGCGCCTTAATATATGCAGGACAAGTCAACAGGTCTTGCTCCGTGTACAGCTCGTGGGCGCACCCCCGACACGGCGCTGTTCATATAACCCCCTTGATGGCCGCTCTGCTTGTGGGTGAGCAGCCCCCGGTATGCAAGCACGGCACTTCCAGCGCAAGTGCAGGCTCGCAGTTCTCTGCTTATGATCTGGTCTGCAGTGCATAGAGATGGAACAAGGCTTGTCGTGGAGAGGCCTTGCAGCTGATTGTGAGCCCTGCAGGGTTATTCAAATTGGTCCACCAGCGATTGGTGCCAAATAGCATGGCATGCCAGCATGCCATGCTATAAACATCGACATGGCGTGGGAACCATCTGATAGTAACGCCACGTGCACGGCCATACGCATGTTTGGCACCTGATGTGAAGTGGCGAACTCGCACTTTCACTGCTGGTAAGGTCATCAACCTGATCATACACAGCCTGTGAACCACATGCAGCAGTGGCTCCACAGGCTGCAAACTCGAAGTATCCAGAAGCTCCCTGGCATCGGCTGTTAGGCAAACACGACCCAGCGCTGCGAGCAAGAGCGCATGGACTTGAGCCTCGGTCTCCTTCCTGTCACGTGCCACTGCCAACGCGCCGCCTCTCACCCGTCCACCGAGATGGTGAAAGACACATACGGGAACATCTCTGACTCGCCAGCGCCTCCATCCCCATCGTAGTAATGGTTGGTGCCTGCACAGCAGCCAACACCAGGGCATCGTCCCTGGGAGATACAGACGATGCGGTGAGCATGCATGCATGCGCCACTGTTGGCCCTCCTGGAGACCATGCCCGTCTGTGAGCACTCTCCCACAACACACCACTATGGCACTCTCCCACATCACACCATATGGGCTCTACATTTGTGTGCAATGCGTGATGAGCAGCAGCACAGTAAAACCCTGCGCATGAGCCACGTTTGCGCGTGAACCACATTTGGGTCATGCAGCGCTGCCGCACCTTGCGAGCCGAACAGGGACGCCAGGAGCTTGCGCAGCTTCGGCGCGGTCTTCTGCTGCGGCTTCATCAGCACGGCCAGGAACTTTGGCGGCAGGCCGTACCGCAGAATGCTCTCCACGAACAGCCGGACCGCACAGATGTGGATCCATGCGCTGAAGGCCTGCGCGCGCAGCGACCGGCGTCGCGCCGCGCTGCCCAGCCCGCCCGGGCCTCTCGCCGTTGCCTTGCCACCGCAGGCAGCAGCAGTGGCTGCAATGCACAATCAATTACTCAGGACAGCATATCGCTGCGCTGGCGTGCACGACGCACCTCGCCGTAGGCGGAGGCGCTCCACTGCTCCATCTGCCGCCGCTTGCCGTCGGCCTCCTCGCGCAGGCTGTGCCCGGACGCGCCCTCGGCCTGCTCCGCCTCCTCCGCCTTGCTGTACTCGCGCACCTGCGCCCGCGCGCGCCGCCTGACGCCGCCTGGCCGCAAGCCAGCGCGGTCCGCCAGCACAGCGCTCCGCTACCGTCGCCTTGGAGCATGTAAGACGCTGCGTAGGCACTGAAGCTGCATGTACATGACGCGGTCTCGCTGCTTCAGCGCAGCGCCTTGCTCCCGGTGCCTTCCCAATGTGAGCGTGTGAAGCTGCTACATAGGCCTTGAAGGTGCATGTACCACTGCTTCCGAATTGCTGCATGGGCTAGGTCAGCGAGGCGCTGCAAGGCAGCGCGCCTGGAAGCCCTTGGCGCGCGCGGCGGCCTTGAAGCCGTCGGCGACGCGCTTGAAGAGAGTGACCGAGAACAGCGCGAGGTCGGAGTCCTCCGCGATCAGCTTCGACGAGCGCGGCACCTGCGTCTACCATGCCTGTTAACACACCTTGCGCGCTGCGACCTCCGAGGCACAGGGCGCTTAGCTAATCACACACGGACGTTGGACGGAGGAATACATGTGTCGTTTTAGCGGAACACACATGTTGCATATCAACACAAAGAGGCAGACGTCTGAAAGCATTAATCAACAGCACACAGGACTGGGGGCGGGGCCGGGGCGCGGGGCGCGCGCCACAAAGTCGGACAGCGTCTCGTACGCGCTGAGCCACTCGCCCTTGGCGTGCGCGGAGGCGACCACGAACAGCGTGGCCAGGTTCTCGGTGTCCACCACGTCGCCCGGCTTCAGGATGCCGCCCAGGTCGCGCACCGCCAGCGACCCGCCCGCCTTGCGCGCCAGCGCCGTCAGCTGGCCCTTGAGCTGGTTGTACTCGCCCATGCGGACCTGCGCGCCGGCGCGCCGGGAGGCGTGTCACCACGCGCCGCAGGCCCGCCAGAGGTCGTTGGTGGTGCTGCAGCTCTTGCGCCCGAGAACCCAGAGTGAGAGAGCGACCGAGCGGGTCCGCGCTGTTGCATGCGCAGTGGGTGCGCAGGGAGCACGACTGACCGCTGCAATGCGCAGCGACCTTCGAAATAGAAGCATCAATCAGGGTGCAGCAGGCAGACTGGCGGAGCCCTGCCGCACACGCAAAGAAGTAACTGGCCTGTCATGCATGCCCATAGCAAGCGCCCATACCCGGCACTGACTGCACAGGCCACAGGTTGGTGCGCACGTCCGGACCCTATTGACTGTGGAGTGCGGGCGACAACAGAAGAGCAAGTAAACACCCTTCATAGGCTACAGGTACAAGCGACGACTGCGGTGCGCTCCATGGAGGTTTGTGCGTCAAGCTGCAACCCGCCGATGCCAGCCCAGCAGACATGCTGCGGGCAGCACAGGCACGGGCGCGCGCGCCTTGAGCTCGTCCTCAAGCTTCTGCGCGGTCTCCGTTATGGCGGCGACCGTCTCCTTCAGCGGCCGGCGCGGCGGGTACTTGGCCTCGTTCCAGGCAAAGCGCTCCAGGTATGTGTCGGGCGGCACGCCCTCCACTGTCACCTGCTGGCGGCCGGAGCAGGCGTCAGGCGCGGCTCGCGAGTTCGGCAGGGCCCTCACTGCCCCGCCTCCAGCGCCGCGCGTTGTGCGACCTTCACTTGCAGCACGGCCAGACTGGTGAACCTGAAGTTAGGGCAACGAGGCGAGCTGAGGGGAGCGGGGAGAGCGAGGGCCAAGGGGCGCGCTTCGTGGGTGTCGCCGCCGTTGATGGCGCCCATCTCGAACAGCTGCCGCCGGACCTTGTTCACCACCGACTCCACCAGGCCGTTGACCTTGACCAGCTCGTCGCTGAGCACCATGAGCGAGTCCAGCGTGCCCACGCGCAGCTCAGGCAGCGTGAAGCGGTAGTTGTTGCTTAGGTTGCTCTCATAGGTCGTGCGGTTCTGCACGAGCGTCCATGCGCGCTCCTCCGAGTCGTCCAGCAGCGGCAGGCTGACCAGCCAGTACATGGGCCGCGCCCCCGCTGCCGCCGAGCGCCGACGCGCCGGGGCCGCTCACGCCTGCGGTGGCGCCTCCACATGTTCACGTTCCGACAAGCGGCTAAGACAGGCCCGGGCCTGCGCTGCGTCGCTGTCTGGACCGCACGACGAGGCACACGCGCGTAGGGCACAGTGCTGCAATCTCCGCCGGGGCCCAGGCCTCGCGCACCTCAGGGCGCACCTAGCTCCTCTGTCGTGGTGCACGTGCAGTGCGCCTGCTTCGTGCACCTATCCTCAGTGGCGGGTCGCTCAGCCCTAAACGCCGCGCGATCTGAGCGCCTCTGCCAGTGGCTGCTTCGGTGCGCAAACACAGCAGGCGTGTACCTATCTGCAGCGGAGTACCTTGGACAGCGCAGAACAGGCTGTTCCTTTCACTCCTGCGAGACAGTGCAGGGCATGCCTGGGCGGGATGGGGCCCACATTTGGTGGTACTGGCACCACATGTACTTTCGCCCCAGCAGATCTGCTCTAGCTCTCTCAGCACTCAAAAGGCGTCCTCCTTCCTCCTCCTCAAGCTTGAGAGCAGAGGCATTGACATCAGCGCCTTGTGAGCGCCTCGAGGTTGTCATCCTGCGTTGCAATGCATTAACAGCCTGCCGCCCCAATGTGACTCGCTGTGTCGCCCCACATCAGCATGTGGCCTGCGCACCCGCGTATGCCAGGTACACGCGAACATGCACTCTTCGCACCAGCTTGGCTGCCGGCGCTGTGCTCGCGCTGCTATGTGACCTCCCGTACTGCTCAGACCGCTCGGCTGCTCCGCACGTGCAGCCGCAGAGCGTGCACAGGCAGGCAGCACGCGCGTGCTGCTGCGCCGCGCGCGGCTGGGCGCTCGCAGCAGCAGCCTGGTCTTGGCGAGGTCTGCGGCCGCATACAGCAGGCGTACTTCGAGGTGAGCCTCGGCACCAGCCAACCCAGAGTGACAGCAGCAGCAGCAGCAGACTTGAAGTGTTTCAGGAGTGCACATACCGAGGTATGCCTGCGTTTGCCGCGCAGCTGTGCCTGCAGAACAACGGGCGGCCGGCAGCCGTCGCGCTGGTGGAGCTGGTACGGGCGGCGTGCGAAGGACACGCGGCGGGCATCAGCCTGGAGCAGCTGCACCTGGAGCTGGAGCACGGCGGGCACGTGGACCACCAGATGCAGAGCCCAGGCTACTGGCTGACCGCTGCGGACCGCACGTACCGCCGCCAGTGGCTCAAAGCGGCACGCCCTGGGCTGCCTACGAAGTGCTCTGCACGGACCTCAGCCCCGCCGGCACCCTCACCCCAGCGCGGCCTGCAGGTGTACTTCACCCTGGAGGAGGCAGAGGCGGACAGGGGCTACCACAGGCAGCCGGACCCCGCAGATGCTCCGCTGCGCAGCCTGGTCTTGCGCACGCTCGCCGGCCAGGCCTCAGGCGAGGAGCAGACGCGAGTTGCGTTTGACCGCGCTCTGGCCACCTCGGGTGAGCCCGGTGCTCACCAGAGAGGTATTTAGTCAAGATATAAGCCTGTGCGCTGCTCAAACTAAGCAATGCCAGCCGCAGGCGCGTCTGGAGGCGCCGCAGCAGAGAGGCGGGTCATCGCGCCGCAGTTCATCCCCATTTCGCAGCTGGTGCTGCTCGCGCTCAAGTGCAGGCGCGAGCTGCGCACGTGACTGGTTTTTGCGAACGACAATGCCGAGCCGCGGCTGTCAGCGGTCCGTGCTTCAGCAGTGGTGGGTTCACATGGTCCTCTCAGGCTCCTGCCAGGCGCTGCAACTGGCCTGCAGGTGGCTCGCATGCCCAGCGAGTTGCAGTTAGCCACCTATGTTGTTCACCTTGTATGCAAGCTCTGCTCACTACATTTGAAGTTTTGGTGGAAGTGCGCTGGCATAGTGCCTGATTCCCGAGAAGCGGGCCATGCCAAATGAGCGAGCCTGGGGGCCATGCAAGGCCAGCATTGCTAGACTGCATTCATCAGACTGCCTGCCTCTTGTCCAGGTTGGCCCGCATCCGTTCAGATTCCATTGTTCAGTCTGTGTCCTTTTGTAGCATGCGTCCTGCTCAGGTGTGAACTGATAGAAGTGTATATGTGGACAAACGTGAGAGCTGCCTGGCTGCCGCTCGACTCCATAAGTGTTGGGGGCTGCTCCGTATTTGTGGAACTGTCCCTGGGAGCATGCGTGCTGAGTGGAATTGCCATGTGTGTTGAGTGCGTTATGTGTTGATGTGACGTCATGATGCTGTCTTCTGGAAGTGCAGAGTGGAGATGCAATATGCGGCGTTTGAGTGAGTGAAGCGTCGAGCTGTGTAGCCACATCACTTCAAACTGCACAAAATAAAGACCAATAGAGGCAGCATTGTCTGTTGTTTTTGCAGCTGCTTGCAGAGTTGTGGAAGCCCTTGCAGTTGCGATGAGCAGATGCATGAAGCTGCAGCTGAAGGTCAGCTTGCAAGGCCATGTCCATGCGTAAGTCCATGTTGCCAAAATCAGTACCTGCCATAAGCACTTGGCCATGCAGAGACACCCCTGCAGATCAGGCGCCGACCGACAGCCATACGCCAGCGCGCAGCGCGCCCTCTACTGCTTTGCAGTGCTCAGCCCCGCTCGCCATGCAAGCCCCAGCCACGCTGGCGTGCGCTGCTGGTAGGCCGCATATGCTGCCTTGCGCTCGGCCCGGCGCACCATGCGCCGCTCCACCAGCCGCGACACTTCCACCATGACCTGCGCCCCGCAGGCCGGGTCGCGCCGTCTGCACATGCCGCTGTAGCCCAGCCAGACTGGGCGTGGCAGCAGCAGGCGCATGCGCCGCTGAGGCAAGGCAGGCAGTCTGACTTGGCAGGCACCTCGCTGTGCACCCGACAGGCACGCCACGGCCCATGCAGGACTCTCTCGCGAGGCAGGCAGCGCACTCACGGGCAGATTCCTGGCACAGCGGGTGGCAGGTTTCGCGCTCATGCTGGCACATCAGGGTCCTGTGCCGTGCGAGACACACAGCATGCTTGACAGCGGTGCCCGCAGAGGACAGCACTCATCGTGGACATGGTTATCCTCACTGCCCAAGCCCCGCGCACTAGGCTGGTGAAGCGCGCCCGCCAGGGGCCAGAGTGCGTCGGCCGCGCTCGCGCCCGCCAACGCGAAGCCCCACCACCAGAGCTAACTCGCTGACATTTGCGGTGCAGGCTGTGCGGCCACAGGCCTGACGCGCGCGGCAGGGCGCTGGCCCACGCTAGCGCACAGCGCCAGCACAGCGCGCGCATGTGGCGGCGGGCTTCCGGCTGGCGCTGGCTGAGGCCCTATGCTGAAGCATTTGGGTATCAGCTAAATTGCACATGACGTACTCTCTGGGTCATGCAAGGTCTTCTACTGAGCGCTCTGTATGACAGGAAGGCAGTTGTGCTGTGTGTTCCAATGGCATCCTTCACGCAGCTAAGGCTGGGGATGAGCGCACCGGAGTCCAGGACCAGCTTCGGCGGCATGCCCTGCTGCCGCGCGCGCCTCGTTCGCCAGGCAGAGGGCGTGCAGCTGCGTGTCCGTCGCAGCCGCGGTCACCAGGCCTGAGGACGCCAGGGCAGGACGACCCTCAGTCATCCTGCGATGTTGACCGAAAGCGCCACACATTCACTGCACTACAGTGCAAACCATCCAGGAGTGTGCAATATACACCCTGACTCACACGGGACAACCAGGGCGCTGTCACTTTGGAGACAGCCGCAGCACCACCTCTGACAGGACCGCCTGAAGTCAATCCCTCTGCTAACATGTTACATTCCAAGCGGCAGCGCACCAGTGATGCACAGCAGCAGGGCAAGACCGTCCAGCGTCCACGCCTTAGCACGCGCACGGAAGTGCACCACATGCAGCGGAGCTGTGATGCCGATGAGCATGGCCTCCTGCAAGCGCCAGACCCTCAGGCTGCGCTGCAGGCTCTCCCAGCTGCACGCGCGGGGCGGCTGACGCGCACATTGTCGCTGTGTGTCGCTTGCACATCACCGCTGTCAGAGGGCCTCGCGGGCCTGTGCATGGGCCGTAACACCCAGCAGCACTCTACGCACTTGGGCACGCATGGTCTCATAGGGTTATGATAGGTTTCATAGGGTTAGGGCCATACCCCGAACCTGTTATTGAGACCCCACGAATTATTATGCATCACTCCCAACAGCGTAGGCTACCCTATAAGCGGGCGCGCCTAGAGGGACACCGCAGAGAAGGAGAGCCACCACCTGTCGCGCGGGTATGCCGCGCGCGCACCCGTACAGCGCCAGTCTTCACGCGCACCCAGCCGCCAGCGCTCGCTGCACAGGCGTGCCTCAGGACACTGTGATGCAGTCCACACTCTGGCTTGCTGCGGGCGGTCTGGTAAGTCCGCAAGAACGCGAGCGTGCAGAGAAGGCCTGCACAGCGGCCCCGCAGCTGTGCATCCAGGCAGCAGCTGCCGCCCCAGCAGGCAGCCCCGCAGCGCTGTGCTCAGCTGCAGCATGCGCCCGGTGCTTGGGAAGGAGTGCCTGCTGTGTGCAGATACGGGGCGCCCTCCATGCAGGACAGCTCGGGCACGAAAGACCACTGGTGGCGGCTCTGGCGGGCAGGCAAACAAGCAGGGAGCGGGCGGCCGCACCGCCTGAATTACGAGTGCGTCAGGCGCGCGGCACCAGGCCCACAGCAGCAGCATGCACGCATTGGCCCACGGGCTGCGGCGCGCGGCGGGGTGAACAGAACTGTGGTAGAACTGTGGTAGAACTGCGCGATGAGCAGCTGCGCGAGCGTCAAGTACAGGTCGATCAGCTGTGCTGACGCGCCGTGTCAGGCCTGGTGCCGCAATGTCCGCTGACGGTGCCACAAGCGCCGCAAGCGGCTCACCCAGGTGGCGCGCTGGTCGAGGCCGACGAGCCAGAAGGCGAGCACTCCGGAGAGGAAGTACAGGGCGGCAGCCGCCGACATCGGGCGCTGCAGGGCCAGCCTGCACAGGGGCGCTGCTGCGGCGGCAGCGGCTGCGCCGTGCGCGGGTGCCGCAGAGCAGCTGTGCGACAGGTAGAGCGCCAGGTGCGCCGACGGCAGAGGCGCGGCCGCCAGCAGCGCAGGTTGCTGATGCTCTTCACGTCCATACCCGGTGCTGCGCCGCGCGGGGCTCCTTCCGAGTGTTAGAGCACGCAGACGTTAGTTTTTTATGCAGCACACCTTGTTACTCTGCGGCGCTTCACCTATACGTCTATAGGCCAGTGCGGCGCGGCACGCCGTTCCTTGGCAGGGAAGCCACGGCAAATGAAGACCACTCACAGCAAGCTAGTGGCTACGCGTGGAGACTGCGAGGAGTATACACAGAGCTGAGCCTCAGCTTGAGCACTAGGAGAGTGCAACATTCTTGCACCGTGCCCCTGGCCTCGCCAGCATTTATGGTGAGGGTCTCAAGGACCCTGGCGCTTGCAAAGTCTTCTAGCTCAGGTGGACACAGCCAAGTCCTCTCTGCTTGCCCCTGCGCAGAAAATTTGCGCTGAGCAGCCTTCTAAAGGTGACCGCGGTTAGGGCAGAGGAATGGACACTCGGCCAGCCACCGTGACAGCCATGCGCGGCGGGCTCGCGGCCTCCCTCGCCCCAGACTTCCTTAGCGCTGGTGAGCCCTTGCGCCAGTAGGACTGTTTGACGCGCAATTAGGCACCTTTGCTGTAGATGCTTGCATGGTGCCTCAAGCGCACGCATGCCCGGTTGCCTGGGGTGCGGGAAGGCTGCCCAGGGGCCGGAACCGGCACGCAGCAGCCTGTGGCTAGGCGTCTGCCATGTTTCCGGCGCAGAGCTTTGCGGATGTCACGGAAACAATGCGTTGTGCCTACGCAGGCGGCCAGTCCTTCCCCCGGCCCCGCCGGGGTGGCTACGCCACCGCCTTCCCTGGTGAGCGCCATCCCGCAGCAGCCGTGCTGCAAGAGTACCCTGGGGTTGCTCGCCATGTCCAAGTTGTGTCCCCTGCCGAGAGCTGCTGCTCCCCGCAGGCCCGTCGAATGGCGCCGTCAGGATGCTGCAGCTGGCGGGGCTCACAGCGGCGGCGGCGCCATACGCGCGTGAGATGGAGTGGGAGGCCGCGCCGAGCTGGCCAGAGGCCATGGACTGGGAGGCCACGCCGGCGATCGAGGCAGGGTGGGCGCCCGCGCCGCCGCTGCCAGAGGCCCTCACCATGGACTGGGAGGCTGTGCTGGCGGGCGACATAGAGATCCTGGCGGCCGCACCGGAGCCGGCGGCGCCCCCGGCCCCCTGGTGCGGCCAGGGCGGCGCTGCAGCCCCGATCCTGCAGGCGCCCGTGCGCCTGTTCGCGCGGGCGCCGTGGCCCTTCAAGCAGCAGGCGGGCGCTGGCTGGACTGCGGCGCTGCCGCCGCCGCCGCCGCTGCCGCCGCTGCCGTCGCCGCCGCTCAGCGCAAACCCTTGGCCTTCGCGGCTGCCGCCCGCGCCATGGCCCTTCAAGCAGCAGGCAGGCGCTGGCTGGGCCGCGCCGCCGCCGCCGCGGCCGCCGCCGCCGCCGCCGCCGCCGCCGCCGTTTGGCGCACACCCCTGGCCGTCGCTGCGGCCCGTCGCTGCTCGGGCTGTGCAGCAGCAGGCGGTCGCTCGCTGGGCCGCGGCGCCGCCGCCGCCGCTGCTCAGCGCAAGCCCTGTGGCGCCGCTGCCGCCGCCCGGCGCCGGCCACCCTGCGCCCCCGCCGCCGCCGACGCCTGAGGGCCCTTGGCGCGCCGCGGCTGGCGGCCAGGAGACGGCAAGCGACGCGCGCGCCAGCAACGCGGCAGGTGCAGGCCCGCGCGCAGAGCTGCCAGTGCGGTGAGGGGCTTGGCCCACCTTGCGCACAAGCAGCCTGGGCGCTTGCACAACACAGTGCAGTGATTAATCTGCAGCTGGGTCATCGTGTGCCAGAACAACAGGGCAATTCAAGATGGACCTACTGACACAAGGTGCCCTGGCGCGCGCCGCGGGTGCGCCAGCGCACAGCGCTGCACGGCAGGCCTCTGACCGCGTGTCGGGGGCTGCGCGCAGCGGACAGCACAGCCGGTGGCGCCGCGCGCGCGGGGAGGCGCGCGCGCACCCGCCCCCGCACCCGCCCGCAGCAGGCCGTGCCGGGCGAGGACGCGCCGCGCCGCAGCGCGCCCAGCCAGCCCGCGCGCGGCAAGCGCCGCCACGCGGACGAGGGGCACGCATCGCACGAGCTGCCGTCGGAGGCGGGCGCGCCGGACAGCCCTACCCAGACCGGGCGCGACAGCCCGCCGCGCGCGCGCAAGCGCCGCACCGCGGCGACCGCCGCACCCTCGGCTGCGCACCTGTCGGCGCTCGCGGCGCAGGCCGCAGAGCTGGGCGCCGCGGCGGATCTCGCGCAGGCGCACGAGTCTGACAGCGCCGCCGTCGCGCTGCCGGCCTGCGTGCCCCGCCGCGCGCGCACGCGGTATGGCGAGTCCGGCGCAAGCACCCGGCCGGCGCGCCGCGTCGTCGCACGCGGCGGCAGCCCGCGCCGCAGCGCGCCGGCAGATGCGGGCGCGCGCGCGCTCGCCGCCGTCGAGCTCGGCGAGCAGGACACGCCGCCGCCCGCCGCACACAAGGAGCTCGACCAGGCCAGCCTGGAGCTGGGCGGGGCGGGAGCTGGCATAGACCTGCCGCAAATCGAGGCGGACCTGCACAGCGACGTGAACGAGGCCATTGCAATCGTGGCCGTGCGCGGCCTGGCGGAGTAGGCCGCGGCCGCGCAGGCGGACGCAGGCGCGGGGGCAGTAACGGGGGTTGTGGGGCGCCGGTAGGGGGGATGCGGGAACAGCAAGATGTGCGCACGGAAGCAAGTTGTGGGAACAGCCAGATGTGCGCTTGAGGGAAATGAATTACAAGCGCTGCTGGCTGAAACTTTCAGCCAGCACTTGCCTGGCTGAAACTTTCAGCCAGCACTGCCTGAAATGCATTTCCCTTGATTTGCAGGGAAATGAAGTACAAGTTGTCGAGTAAAACTTCATTCTCGATGTGGTTTGCCTCCCTGGATCTGGGCAAGGGAAGGGACGCAGGGCCATGTGCATGAGAGCATGGCCATGTGCATGATTTCATGTGCAAGGATAGCTACGTTGTGGCGTTGCAGTTGCAGGTTCTGATGTTGCTTGTTCCAGGTGTTGCAGGTTTTCTGCAACACCTGGAACAAGCCCCGTTGTTGTTTACAACGGGGCTGCACACTAAACCCTGATACATGTGCTTTGAGCACTCACTCAGCATCTCGTGATCTGCACTGCAACAACCCATTGTGCCATCAGGAGCACCTGGCATTTGTTGTATACTTGTGGCTTGTAAATGACTTGCTGAGCTGTACAGTGACTGTCCTGGCACAACCCTGCGCCCAGCTCAGCCCCCGTGTGCAAGTCCTCCTGTACGCCGCAGCCTGGCGGCGGAGCTCCCCTGTGCGGTGTAGCCGGCACCCCATGCGCTCCGGGCAGGGCGCGCCCAAGATCCCACCCAGCACGACGCACATGTAGCATGCCATGCTCACCACCACAGCGCGCACCCATGGATGCACTGGCTTAGGTATCGCGTGGCACAACCTGTCCAGCACGCAGAAGAGCGCATGCCGTGAGGCAAGCAGCACCCTCGTCCTCATGCGCTAGCTAGCGCAGGACACCAGGGAGGTAGACGCACAACACAGCAGATGTGCCTGCTGTGTTGCACTCTGAGCTATTATTCTCCTCAAAACGTGCTGCACCTAACTCAAACTCTGTTCTTTGGGTGCGATAGCGCGCTGCGCGCGCGCAAGCGCCGCACCCTCAGCGGCGCCTGTCGGCGCTCGTGGCGCAGGCTGCAGAGCTGAGTGCCGCGTCGGCGCCTGCGCAGGCGCAGGACCCTGACAGCGCCGCCGCCACACTGCCGACCGGCCCAGCTTACTGCATGCGCAAGCTGTGGGGCGACTCCGGCGCAAGCGCCCGGCCGGCGCACCGCGTCGTCGCGCGCGGCAGGCAGCTCGCGCCGCAGCACGCCGGCGCCGGACGCGGGCGCACGCGCTCTCACGGCTGTCGAGCAGGGCGAGCAGGACGCGCTGCCGCCCGCTCGCGGATTGCAGAGCTGCTGGAGCCCGACCAGGCCGGCGTGGAGAGGGCGGGGCAGGGGCAGGCATGGATGTGGCGCTCATGCCTGCAGACCTCCTGCGCCTGATGCCGCGCAGCAACGGCATGATCACAGGGCCGAGCCTTTTCAGGCAACTCATTTGAGAGTTTGAGCGGGAGCTGCCTCTCTCTTGGACGAGGCAGCGCCAAGACCCTAGGCCAACTAGTGCAAAAAATCAACAATGCCATTGTTGGTGCGCCACAGTGTGCAGAGCACCCTGGGCGGGAACGCAGGGCGGGCGCGCAAAGTCTGTGCTCCGCGCCTCGGAAGCAGTTCGCTGAGCACACAGCTTGCCAGGATTACGTAATCGCCAGCGCTCTCGGGGCTTGCGCGGCCTCATCTGGCACGCCCGCCTGCACCTGGTGCGCCTGTCCTTGGCCCCAGGCTGCTGATCACACGGTGTCCTGCTCAGCGCACATCACAAGGCAACAACTTTTGCAGAGCTCGCTGTTGATGGGCCAAGGAGGGCGCTGGCCGCGAGGACTACGTTGCACTCACTGTGGCTGAGCACGCCGGTACTCTGTTCCGCGCCTGACAACATCGAGTGACTTCACTCACTGGCGCGCCTGGTCTGATGTGCACGCTGCGGCGCAGATGGCGTGGCGTGGCGAGGCCTCGGTATTGCACCTGTTGTTCAGGACTCTTTGATTAACCTCATTAGCGTCCTTGGTGCAGCGTGGAGGGCTGCGCCACGCAGCTCATCAAGATGGACCAGCTGAAGTAGCGCCTGTGCCCCGTGCACTGCGCGTGCCCCGCAGTGCTGTACGACGGCGTGCCGCAGCATGGGCGTGCGTGATGCAGCCGTCTCACACGCTCAACGTCACACCCAGCGGCTGGTGCACGCCTGCCGTGCTCTGGTAGGGCGTGCTGCCAAGCCGCGCAAGCACCTCCCTGTTCATTAACACAATAGAGTGAAGCGGTGTGGCAATGTCGCCTGCTGAGGCCAATCAGCTGCTGGTCTGCAGAACGCCGACTTCGTCCAGAGGCGCGACCCCATGCCCATGATCACACGGGATCCTGAGCACCTTGCGTGCACCTCGTGGCAGGGCCTTGCTAGCCTGGATTGGGGCGCGCGCGCGCACCACCGGGGCAGCCGCAGCCCCGCGCGAGGGTGACGCGCACCCAGCAGTCGCGCCCAGCGCTGGACAAGCGCCCGCGGCAGCGCACTCGAGTGCGCTTGTTCAGGCCACCCCGGAGATGCATCAGGTGCAGGGGCACGCCGACGCCGGCGCGGCCGCCGCGCTGGGCCGCTTTGCGCATGAGGCTGCGCCTGCGCGGTCGCTCGCTGAGCGCGCGCGCGACGTAAGCGGCGCAGCAGCGGCACGCTCGGACAGCCACACGGCGGCCGATGACGCGGCTGACACACCCGGCTCAGGCCCCCGCGGCGCTGGCAGCGGGCAGCTCGGCAGCGCGACCCAGTCCGCCGCCACTCCTGGCGTCGGCCCACATGCAGGTGGGCCATGCACGCTTGCAGCGCGGCCAAGCCTACGTGTGCCGCTGGGACCCAGGGCATGGTCTGCAGCGAACTTGGGCTGTACTCTGTGCTGCCTGAGCGCGCTGGGCCTCTGCTATGCGCCTTGACACACACTTTGGGGCATGCAGCCAGCGGCGCGCTTGGTCTAACTGGCATGCTGGCACACAGGTGGCATGGCGTCGCGCAGCCGCGACGCGCTGCCCGTGCTTGAGGAGTGGTACGACGTAGCATGCACGGGCCAGTACCTATGTGACCGCCCGCGCGCGTGCGGCGTGGTGGGCTGCGCCGAGCCGCTCGTCAAAGCTCACCACCTGAGGTACCGCCTGTGCCCTGCGCACAAGAAGTGCCCCGCGGTGCTGCGCCGCGGCGAGCCGCAGCGCTGGTGTGGGACCTGCCGCCGCTTCCTCGCGCTCGAGGCATTCAGCGGCAGCCAAAGGTGCGCGCCTGCCTCGCGCTTGCAGCGTGCTCCGATCCCGTTTCACCCAAAATCCTATTTCACAGTTCCCTGCACGAGTTTCAGTGCGCCATGTAGAACGTTGTCCTGATGCGATTGTAGCCACCGACTGCTTGTGAACAATCGTGTCTGCATGCGCGCTTGCGAGCGGTTCCTGGACGATGTGCACGCTCCGTGGCAGGTGCTGCGTGAACAGCCTCAAGGCAATGCGCGAGCGCGCCGCGCTTAAGCTTCGGGCGCGCGAGGCGAGTGCCGCCGCGGCGCGGCCCACCGAGCGCAGAAGCGCCCATGCGTGCCCGGCCGCCGCGCCCGCAGCTGGAGCTGCCCTTGCGGCGGCGCAGACAAACCTCTTCGCCCAGGTCACCCAGCACATCATTCAGATGTACCAGCGCGGGCGCGCCGGAGGCAGTGCGGCCGCCGTGCCCGCCCGCTCTGCTGAGGATGGTGAGGCAGCATCCATGTGCTCGCCCGCTGCGTGCGAGCGCGGCATCGACGATCCAGCGGCGGGCGGCTTGTGGCACCGCACGGCGGCCGAGGACACGTCTGACGGCTCGCACGCCCGCGGCGCTGCCGGCAGCGCTGAGCCTGCCGGCATGGCCGGTGACAGCCTGCGCGCAGGTGGGTCATGCTAATGCTGAGCTTGGCAGGGCTGTTCAGTCTCAAACTTGCTGCCAAACCTCGACCCATTGTGCCTTCGCAACGCACAAATGCGAGTGTGCAGAGCTGCAAACAAACTGTGGTGCGGGTCTCAGGCAGCGATGGCAGCGGTGCGGACCCTGAGCGCGCCATGCCTGCCGTGGCAGCTACAGGCGCCAAGGCGCCCCACAAGCCCAACAAGCGGCGGGCTGACAAAGCCGCCGCCGATGCCGACGCCTTTGACCAAGATGCGCCCTCAGTGGTCACGCCCGGCAAGCGGCGCAAGGCCGCGGCGGCCGGGGCGCCCAGCGGCGACGGGGCTGTCATGGTGCATGCGGCGCTGGGCGCGGCTGAGGCGGAGGCGCGCTGCGGCGCCGGTGAGGCAGTTGAACAAGTAACGGGCGCGGCCTTGCGGCGCATGGGTGTTCGTAAGACGGCTCCACAGTTCGCCGCGGCGCTGGCGCATGAGCACTTGGACCATGCCGAGCAGGTGCGCATCTCATTTCATTCATCTGAAAAGTTGGCTGCACTTCAAGGCCTCTTTTTGCAGAGGACATGTTGCGCAGAGAGACTGTGAGAGTCAGAGTGCTGTGCATGCCGCGCGTGTGGGCAGCGTGGGGCAGGTTGTGGTATCTTGACAAGGCAAGGCAAGTGTGCCCCCTACAGTGTGATCCGCATTGTCGATTGAGTAACTGTGCGTAGGTGCACCAAGCACGCACTAAGGCGCGCGCTGCGGCCGAGGTAGCAACCGAGGAGCGCCTTGTCATGGCGCTGGCGCAGGAGCGCGCCGGGTTACAAGAGCAGGCATGACACCTATTGTGCTCGTGCGGCAGGTCGCTTGCACAGCCTTGACCTGGTGTGCATAGAAAGCAAGCAACAGATCGTGGATGGGACTGCCGTACATGCCACGGACGTGCCAGCTTGGGGGACATGGTGGTGGAGCTCAGCTGGAACAGTGCAAGCTTGCATTACCAGAATGCGCCATGCTTTGCTGACTTTGCATTCCTGCTCAGGTCAACCAAGCACGCACTGAGGGGCGCTCTGAGGCGGAGGCGGCAGCTGCGGAGCGCGCCACTGCAGCGCTGGAGCATGAGCGCGCGGAGCGTGACAAGCAGGTCTGCGGTTCCTTTTCTATTTGCGGCAGTCCGCTGCGCTGCGCCAGCCTGCTTTTCAGTTATGCAAGTAACAGACAGCAAATGAAAGTGCGCTGCACCACTGCGGCACGCTTGCGCTGATCTTGCTCAGCAGGTGTGCAGCTTGTTGTGCACATGAGGCGCTTGGTTGCACCGCCTGAGCCCGCTTTTTAAAGAGTGTATGCCACAGTATGCTAAAGAGACGGCTGCACATGCTACGCAAAGCTGTGGCATGTGGTGGTGGAGCGTACAGAAGAAATGAAAGCAAGCTCAAACTCTCTGAGATTTACCATGTTCTGCTCACTGTGGGCGTGTGCCTAGATCTCACAAGCACGCACTGAGGCGCGCGCTGAGGTGGAGGCAGCATTTAAGAAGCGCTTTGACACGGCGCTGCCACGTGTCTGCGCGGACATTGAGAAGCAAGTGCGCACTTCCTTGTGCCCATGCGGCAGCTGACTGCACTGCCCCTGCCTGACTCTGCAGGGAACGTATGCGACAATACATTGACAAGATCGGTGTACATGCTCTGCATGTGGCAGCATGAGGCATGGCGTGGTGGAGACGAGCTGGCGTGGAGTCAAGGTAACTCGGTAAATGACTCGCCACGCCCTCCTATGATGACAGGACAAAGCTACGTTGCCCAGGTGAACCAAGCACGCACAGAGGCGCGCGCCGCGGCGGAGGCAGCGACTGAGGAGCGCTGTGCAGCAGCGCTACAGCATCAGCGTGCGGAGCTTGTCAAGCAGGCGCGCAGCTGGCTGTGCACGTGCGGCAACAGGGATGGCCGCTGCACTCCCCTGTGTGTGCAAAGCTGCGTGGGCCGCTTTGCATGCCATGCGCGTGGCAGCGTGGCGGCACTGAACTTGGCGATAAGCTGCAGTGTCTGGAAGCGCCTGTCCTGCTAATGACGCCTGTCTGATTGACAGTTGTGCCTAGGAGGACCAAGCGCGCGCCGAGGCGCGCGCGACCGAGGCAGCAGCCGAGCAGCGCGAGGCCGCGGCGCTGGCGCTCGAGCGCGCGGAGCTTGTCAAGCAGGCGCGCGGATGTCCGCTGCACTGCCCTGGCCTGTTTTTGCGAACTGTGCTGAAGGAGACTGCGTGGAGCCGCTCTGCATGCCATGCCATGGCATGCAAAAAGGCTCCACATGATGTGCGTGGCAGAATGAGCAACGGTGATGCATATGAGCTGCAGTGCATGGGGCGCCCTTCCAGCTCATGATGCCTTGCTGATCTAGCAGTCGTGCCTAGGTGCACCAAGCGCGCACTGAGGTGCGCGCCGAGGCGGAGGCTGCCGCAGAGCAGCGCTTTGCCGCGGCACTGGCGTTCGAGCGCGCAGAGCTTGTGAAGCAGGCGCGCAGCCTGTTATGCACGTGCGGCGCTTGATCATGCCTTAGCCTGCCTTGCAGAGCTGAGTACGCGAAAGCCCGGAACTGCACATGTGATGCATGTGACAGCAGAGGACGTGTGGTGCTGAGCATGAGCCGCAGTGAATGTTCACAATCACAAAGCCTGTCTCAATGAATGTCAAGAGTGTTGTGAGATGGTACCGTATACGAGCCAGCAAGAGTCCAGGCGTCCTGGTACACAGCTTGGTCTTTTGATTGGAACCGCCTTTGAATCTCACTGAAATGTACACGGTACCTTTCTCATGATACGCTCACCATTTTTGGAGACAGGCTATGTAGTTGAATCGTCATAAATGCGCCTGCAATCAATGCAGGCGTTTGTCTTACTCAAACATGCATGCGCTGCTGACTTATGGCAGTGTGCCTAGGTGTTGCTCGCACGCACCGAAGCGCTCGATGAGGTGGAGGCAGCAGCCGAGCAGCGCTGTGCCGCGGCGCTGGCACATGAGCGCGCGGAGCTCGACAAGCAGGCGCGCAGCCAGTCGTGCACACGAGGCACTTGGCTGCACCGCCTGAGCCCGCTTTACGAAGACCATATGTGCATGAATGTGAGTGAGACGGCTGTACATGCCATGCGTGCGTGGCAGCATGGGACATGTGACACTGAAGCTCTGCCAGAGTGATAACAAGCTTGTCATCCCAAGATGGGCCATGCCTTCGTTAACAGGGATCCGCTGCCCAGGTGCGGGAGGCGCGCGCCGAGGGACGTGCCGAGGGGCACGCCGACGCGCGCGCTGAGGCGGAGGCGGCAGCCGAGCAGCGGCTGGCCGCTGTGGACCAGGCGCGCCGCAAGGAGAGGGAGGCCGCCGTGCGCGAGGCGCTGGCGCTGGGCGCCCGGCAGGTGAGCGCCTGCCCCGCACGCCTGCTTCCTCTGGCATGTGGCGCATGCGCACCTTACAAGCACAGCGGCCATGCCACCAAACAGCCACCAAGCATGCCCGCTGCGTCCCGGCATGGGCTGCGGCGCGGCTGTGCGTGCTGCACACTGATTGAGGCGCCTGAGACGCTGATCAGGATAGCATCAGGCGCTGCGGCGCCCATGTGGCACCAGTTGCTCACATGCTGCCTGTGCCTGTGCCAGGGCATTGAGGCTGCGACCAAGGCGGCAGAGGCGCGGCTGCGCGCTGAGCTGGAGGCTCAGGCGCGCGCGGCCGCGGCCGCGCGCGCAGAGGCTGAGCAGGCCGCGCGCGAGAGGGACGCCCTGCGGGTGTCAGGGGCGGTGCAGCCGGGCGCGCAGCATGGGGCCTCGGCCGCACCGGCGCGCTCCGGTGGACGCCACGGGGCGGCGCGCGTGTGGGTGCCGGCCGAGCGCGGGCACAGCGTCAGTGGCGCGGCGGCCGCCCCCGTTTCGGGCACTCCTGGGCGCACAGCGAGCCCTGCGCCGCCGCCGCTCTATGCCCGCGCGGACGCGATGTGGCCCAGAGTGGAGGCCAGAGTGGACCTCGCGGCAGGCATGCCACAGCGCGCACAGGCGACAAGGCCGAGCGTCTGACGGCGGGCGCACGCCACCCTGCAGCTGTTTAGATGCGGGAGACTTCAGTGGAGCGACGGCAGCAGTCATGCATGCGCGCGGCGCGGAACACCCATGCGACGGCCAGGGAGGGCAGCGCATGCGGCTTGGCCCTGCGCCCGCCACTGGCGAGGCGCGCCGGCAGCACAATCGGGTGCGACACCGGAGACCATGGCGCATGCGTTGCGCTTGCGCGCGCGAGGGGGCGCGGTTGTGGCAGCTCACAGGGCGCCATGCAAGGCCTGCCACTTTTTGCATGCGCCTGTGAGCGGAGGGCATCTTCGTGCTGTGCGGCTCTGGCCAGCCAGCTGCGTGGGTCGGGTTTGGGGTGAATGCGCACTTGTGTGAATGAGTGGACTTGGGCCTCAATCAGCTCTACCTGCCAGAGGGTCGACGTCTTGAGTTCGCCAGGACCCAGAGTTGGACGAGTCAGGTTTGCGAGCCGCACCGCATGGTACTTGTCCTTACTTAGTGCTAGGCTGACTCCATGTGCATTGCGGCACCCACTCTCACCAGCAAGTTACTGCCAGTAATGTGCTTTGTGTTCTTGTGAACAGCTGGCTCATGCAATGTTGCACCCTGCCGTGCAGCTGCAACAAGTCTGGGCTCTGGGCCAACTCGGCTCCTCAGGCGCCCAGCCCCGACATGGGGGCTGTCAGGCAGGTTATAAAGCTGAAACAAACGAAGCCAGTCGAGCTGTGGCTGTCAATATCGCCGACACAGCCCTATCTTTTCTGCTTCTTGACGATTAGTGGTGATAGTGAGAGCTGCCTTGCTGCCGCATGACTCCATGAGTGTGCAACAACGCTCTTTGTCAGTATGCCTGTCCCAGGGAGCGTGCGTGCTGAGTGGAATAGCCATGCGTACTGAGTGCTTCATGTGTGGATGTGATGTCCTGATGCTGTGTTTTCTGGAACAGCATGCAGAGGTCCGTGTTTGAAGGAGTGCAGCCTTGAGCTGTGTAGCCACAGCTTTGCTGCACAGCAGCTGTGTCATTCAATTGAACAACAGTCAATTGCTTGCGCCGTATATATATGTCACAGTATTTACGGCCATGTCAAAGCTTTCGGAGGACCCTCTCCCGGCCCTGCCTTGTTAGCTCATTTGGTTGGAGCACTGGCGGAGGAGGCCGCGGCCGCGCAGGCGGACGCAGCCGCCGAGGCGCTGACGGGGGCGGACTGGGGGGCCGGTAGGGTGGTGGTGGGGGCAGCGTGATGTGCGCTTGAGTGAAATGAAGTACAGGCACTGTTGGCCGAAAGTTTCAGCCAGCACTGCCTATAACGCATTTCCCTCAATTCGCAGGGAGATGAATAACAATCTCTAGTGAAACTTCATCAATGTGATTGGCCCTGCTGGGCAAGAGATGCAGGGCCATTGGCATGATCTACATGCTTTGTTCGAATGTGTTGGCGTTGAACTTGCAGCTCCTGATGTTGCTTGTTCCAGGTGTTGCAGGTGTTTACAAAGGGGCTGCCACTAAATCCCAATATAGGTGCTGCCACACATGCAGATTCAGCAACTTGTGATCTGCCCTCTGAGATTCCATACCTGATATTTGCTGTATACTTGTGGATTGTAAATGACATGCTGTGGTGTCCTTGCACAACCCTGCGCCCAGCTCTGCCCCAAAGTGCAAGTCTTCCCGCATGCCGCAGCCTCGCAGCACCAGCTCCCCTGGTCGGTGTAGCCGGCAGCCCATGCGCTCCGGGCAAAAGGGCGCGCCCAGTACCAACCAGCGTGACGCACATGGAGCATGCCGTGGTCACCACACAGCGCGCACCAAGTGACTGCACTGGCATAAGTCCCGGATGGCGCAACCTTTCCAGCATGCAGAAGAGCGCATGCGGTGAGGCAGCACCCCCATCATCCTCACGCGCTAGCTAGAGCAGGACACCAGGGAGGTAGCATGCATCACACAGCAGGCATGCCTGCTGTGTTGCACTCTGAGCTTTCATCTCCACGGTCTTTGCTGCTCCTTACTTAAACTCTGTCCCCTGCAGCCGGCGCGGACGCATAGGGCGTCGCTTGCGATAGCGCGGCGCACCCTCAGCGGCGCACCCCATGCGGTGCAGGCTGCAGAGCTGAGTGCCGCATCGGAGCCTGTGCAGGCGCAGGACCCTGACGATGCTGCTGTCGTGCGTAAGATGGGCCGGCCGGCAGCGCCGGCGGCGTTGTCAGGTCCCTGCGCCTGCGCAGTCTCACCCGCACGTTGTCACGCACTTACTGGGCGCTTGCGTAGGATTTGACCCAGTGTTTGCAAGTGCAGGTAAGACTGCGCAGGCGCACGACACCCACAACGCCGCCGCAGCAGTGCATGCGCAGCTGCGTGCGCGCCACCAGCGGCAAGTTGCTGCTGGCAACATAGAAAAATGTGGCAGTCGTGCACACTGACCGCTCCGATTTCGTGTAAGCAGGTACTTGCTCTTCACCCGCGCGGAGCCCTTTGGGCTAAGCAACGTAGCGCGACGCTCCAGGAGCTAGCAGAGTAGTCTCCTGCAAGATGCACAGGCAGTGCCAAAAGTGCAGAGCCTCCTGAGTGGGTAGGGCTGGGGCGTTCACAGGCAACGTCCAACAACCTTCGTAGAATGCTAAAGGATGCGTGAGGCATTCCAGCTAGGCCCCTGCAGAAGGTCCATTGCGGGTGCAGCACCAGTGTGAGAGCACCCTGGGCGGGAATACAGGGCGGGCGCGCAAAGTCTGTGCTCTGAGTCTCGGAAACAGTGCGCTGAGCACACAGCTCGCCAGGATTACACAATTGCTAGCGCTCTGAGCGTTCGCGCGGGCCCACCTGGCACGCCCGCCTGCACCTGGTGCGCCTGTCTTCGGGCCCAGGCTGCTGAGCACAGCCGTTTTCTGATCAGCGCATATCCAGAAGCATCAGCTTCTGCAGAGCTCACTGTTGATAGGCCGAGGAGCGCGCTGGCTGTAAGGACCACGTTGCACTCACTGTGGCTGAGCACGCCGGTCCTCTGTTCTGCGCCCTGACAGCTTTGACGGAGTTCAACAACTGGCGCGCCAGGTCTCAGGCGCACGGCGCGGCGCAGATGGCGTGGCGTGGCGAAGCCGCGGTACCATACCTGTGCTTTACGACTCGTTGATTGGACGCACCCGCGCCCTTGGTGCAGCGTGGAGGGCTGCGCCACGCAACTCGTCAAGAGGGACCACCTGAAGTAGTGCCTGTGCCCTGCGCACTGCGCGTGCTCCGCAGTGCTGCGCGGCGGCGTGCCGCAGCGCTGGTGTGCGCGATGCAGCAGACGCCAGCGCCTGGCGCCATACTCAGTGGCGAGCGGTGCGCGCCCGCCCCGCGCTTGCTGGGCGCGCTGCGACGCAGCGCTAAGCACCTCCCTCTTCCTGAGCACACCTGAGTGAAGCGGTGTGGCAAGGTCGCCTGCTGCACGCTCAGCCGCTGGTCTATAGAATGCTGACTGCGCTAGAGGCGTGACCCATGATCGCACAGGATTCCGAGCACTTTGTGTGCACCTCGTGGCAGGGTCTGGACAGCCCAGACGGAGGCGCGGGTGCGAGTCACCGGGGCAGCCGCAGCCACGCGCGAGGGGGACGCGCGCCCAGCAGTCGCGCCCGGATCTGGAGCACCGCCCGCGGCGGCGCACTCGAGCGCGCTTGCTCAGGCCACCCCGGAGATGCCTCAGGTCCAGAGCGGGCGCGCCGACGGCTGCATGGCCGTCGCGCTGGCCGGCTCTGCTTATGAGGCAGCGCCCGCGCGGCCGCCCGCTGAGCGCGCGCGTGACGTCGGCGGCGCAGCAGCGGAGCGCTCGCACTGCCGCGCGGCGGCCGATGACGGGCCGGGCACACCCGGCTCAGCCGCCCGCGGCGCTGGCAGCGGGCAGCCCGGCAGCGTGACCCAGTCCGCCGCCACTGCTGGCGTCGGCCCACATGCAGGTGGGCCAGGCACGCCTGCCGTTTGCAGTGCGGCTAAGCCTCAGAGCGCTGATGGCCCCGAGGGCATGGTGGGCACGGGCGGTGGCCTTGTGCTGCAGTCGCTGCTCATTGAGCGCGGCGGCCGCTTCCTGTGCGCCGTGGCGCTCGCCGAGGAGAGACAGCCGGCGGAGAGATCAACCACGGCGTACGCTGGCACGCAGGTGGCATGGCATCGCGCAGCCGCGATGCACTGCCCGTGCTCGAGGAGTGGTACGACGGAGCAGTGAGCAGCCGGCGCCTGTTTGACGGTTTTGACCGCCCTCGCGCGTGCGGCGTGGCGGGCTGCGCCGAGCCGCTCGTCAAGCTTACCACCTGAGGTCCCGCCTGTGCCCTGTGCACATCAAATGCAGCGCAGTGCTGCGCCGCGGCGAGCCGCAGCGCTGGTGTGGGATCTGCAACTGCTTCCACCCGCTCGAGGCGTCAACAGCGGCCAAAGGTGCGCGCCTGCCTTGCGCTTGCACTGCGCTCTGCTCCATACGCAAGACCGGACTCATAACTCCCCTGCAAACAATTCAGTGCCGCATGTGGGATGGTGTGCTAATGCAATCTAAGCAACGGGACCCCTTGCACACTGGATGCGCGAGTCCGCATGCACGCTCGCGCGCGGTTCCAGGGCGACGCGCATGCTCCGTCGCAGGTGCTGCGTGGCCGGCCTCGAGGCGGAGCGCGAGCGCAAGCGCCAGGCGCGCGAGGCGAGCGCCTTTGCGGCGCGGCCCACCAAGCGCAGGAGCGCCTATGCGCGCCCGGCCGCCGCGCCCGCGCCTGGAGCCGCGTCCGCCGCGGCGCAGGCGCCCTTCCTCGCCCGATCCACCCAGGACACCGCTCGGGACGGCCAGCGCGGGCGCGCCGGTGGCGGCGCGGCGGCCGCGTCGGCCCGCTCTGCCGAAGGTAGTGAGGCGGCGTCCACATGGCCGCCCGCTGCGCGCGGGCGGCGCTTCGACGACCCGGCGGCGGGCGGCGTGCGCCACCGCGCGGCGGCCGAGGACGCGTCTGACGGCTCGCGCGCCCGCGGCGCCGCCGGCATCGCTGAGCCTGCTGGCGCGGCCGACAACGGCCTGCGCGCAGGTGGGGCATGCTAACGCTGAGCCTGCAGGGCTGTCCAGTCTCACAGTACTGCCGAACCCCGATCCACTGTGCCTCTGCTAGGCATGACTGCGAGCGTGCAGAGCTGCAAAGAAGCCGGTGTGCGGGCCCCAGGCAGCGACGGCGGCGGTGGCGCTGCCGACCCTGAGCGCGCCATGCCTGCCGTGGCAGCTCCAGCCGCCAAGGCGCCCCACAAGCCCGACAAGCGGCGCTTGGAAGGCCGGGCCTCGGAGGCCGCCGCCGCCAACGCTGACGCCGGTGAACGAGGAGCGCCCTCCGCGGCCTCGCCCGGCAAGCGGCACAGGGCCGCGGCGGCCGAGGCACCCAGCGGCGACGAGGCTGCCACGGCGCATGCGGCGCTGGGCGCGGCTGAGGCGGAGGCGCGCTGCGGCGCCGGTGAGGCAGTCGAACACGACACGCGCGCAGCCTTGCGGAGTCTGGGTGTGCGCAAGGGCGATCCGCGGTGGGCAGCGGCGCTCGCGCACCTGTGCGCAGGCCACGCCAAGCAGGTGCGCTGTTCATTTCATGGCGGCCGTTCGCTGCACCCCAAGGTCTCGTGCAGGGCGGATTGCGGGGCAGATATGCTGTGAAAAGTGCGAGTGCTGTGCATGTTGCACGTGTGGGCAGAGTGGGGCAGGTCGTGGTAAGCAAGACAGCGCAAGGCAAGCGTGCCCTACAGTGTGCTACGCATGCCTAGGTGCACCAAGCACGCGCTGAGGCGCGTGCCGAGGCGGAGGCAGCGGCCGAGGCGCGCCTTGCCGCGGCGCTGGCGCAGCAGCGCGCTGGGTTACAAGAGCAGGCGAGTGGCCTGTCACGCTCATGCGGCAAGGGGCTGCGTTGCCACGTCCAGTTTTGCATAGAGCCCTGTAATGTACCGTGGATGGGACTGCCGGACACGCTATGCACCTGCCCGCCTAGGGCACAGGGCGGTGAAGCTCAGCTGGAACAGTGCAAGCTTGTACTACCAAAATGCACCATGCTTTCCTGAGTTTGCCTTCCTGCTCAGGTAAATCAAGCACGCATTGAGGGGCGCTCTGAGGCGGAGGCGGCAGCTGCGGAGCGCGGCGCTGCAGCGCTGGCGCACGAGCGCGCGGAGCATGACAAGCAGGTACGCATCACCCTTTTCTATATGCGGCAATCGGCTGCGCTGAAAATAGCCTGCTTTTGCACGGTCACGCAAGTGACCGACAAAAACTGAGTGTGCTGCACCACTGTGGCACGCTTGCGCGGACTCTGCTCAACAGGTGCGGAGCTTGTGCTCACGAGGCGCTTGGCTGCACAGCCTGAGCCCGCTTTCCAGAGAGTGTATGGCACAGAATGCCAATGAGACGGCTGTACATGCTGCGCATGTGAAACCTGTGACGTGTGGTGGTGGAGCGCCCAGCAAGAGTGAACGCAAGCTCACCCCTCTAAGATGTACCATGCTCTGCTGACTGTGGGCATGTGCCCAGATCTCGCAAGCACGCACTGAGGCGCGCGCTGAGGCGGAGGCAGCAGCCGAGCAGCGCATTGCCGCGGCGGTGGCGCATGGGCGCGTGGAGTGTGTCAAGCAGGCGCGCAGCCTGTCATGCACGCGCGGCACTCGGCACTGAGCCTGCTTTTCCAGAGATTGGTAAGCGACAGACACGATATGACTGCTGTAGATGCCGTGCATGTAGCAGCATGGGGCATGTGGTGACAGAGAGCTTGCCGGAGTGAACGCAAGCACTCCTTCAATGCTTGATGTGCCACGCCATGCTCGGCTGTGACTTCGAGTTGCGTAGGTGCACCACGTACGCACTGAGGCGCACGCGCTGGAAGCAGCAGCCGAAGGGCGCGCTGCCGAGGCGCTAACGCTCAACGCAGAGGTCGTCAAGCAGGCGCGCAATCTGCAGTGCTTGTGTGGCAGCAAAGGCTCCATTAGGAGTGCCATCTTGGCCTGAAATAGAGACAGGGTTTTGTAAGAGGCACATTTGCATGAGACAGGCGCCAGCCACACACACATCCATGCATGTAGCAGCATGGGCACGAGTACAATGGTCGATGTGAGCTGGATTAAATGCAAGAGCCCGTCCTGCTCACGGTGTGCAAACATCGCTGACTAAAGAAGTGTGCCTAGGTGCGCCAAGCATGCACCGAGGCGCACGCTGCGGCGGAGGCAGCAACGAAGGAGCGCTTTGCTGCAGCGCTGGCGCAAGTGCGCGTGGAGTTCAACAAGCAGGCGCGGATAATATTGCTTGCACGCAGTGAGGCGCCCGCTGCGGCGAGGGCAGCAGCCATGCAGCACTTCACGGCGGCAGTGAAGCGCACAGGGCATAGCAAGCATGCGCGGGGATGTTTTGCTCGTACGCCAGTTGGCTATACTGCGCTTACCTGCTTTTGTATGCGCGAGACTGTGAGTGTGGCCGCCGATATGCCAGGCATGCAGCAGCATGGGGCATGGACTGGTGGGGGTGCGCTCAGTGCACTCAAGTTCGTTCTGCCAAGATATACCATGCCTTGGTGACTGAGCACATTTGCGTAGGTGCACCAAGCACGCACTGAGGCAGAGGCAGCAGCCAAGGATCGTCTTGCCGCAGCGGAGGCAACAGCCGAGCAGCGGATTGCCGCGGCGCTGGCGCATGAGCGCGCGGAGCTGAGCAAGGAGCTTGGCAAGCAGGCGCGCAGCTACCCTACCCGACTTTGACCCAATGCGGGTGTACTAGCTTGCCTTCGCATGCACTTCCTGGTGACGGACTCATAACAGGGCTGCTGATCACCCCATGCACGCAGCGAAGTGGGGCGTGGTGTGATGGAGACAAAATGAAGGCGATCGATCCTCCTGCCCATGTTGTGCCAAGTGCTAATCTTGGCAAAATCCTTGAATGGATTTTGCCAAGATTTTAGGTGCGCCAAGCACGCACTGAGGCGCGCGCTGAGGCGGAGGCAGCAGCCAAGGAGCGCTATGCCACGGCGTTGCCACATGTCTGCGCAGAGCTTGACAAGCTTGTTGTGCTCATGCGGCGGCTGATTCCCCTGCCCTTGCCTGTATCTATAAAGGACATAGGCGACAGACTGCGGACGAGACCGCCATACATGCCAACCATGTGGCAGCATGGGCCTTGTAGTGGAGACGAGCTCGAAGTGGAGACGAGCAGGAAGGAAGGTCGAGGTATAACCCTAGATTGACTCGCCATGCCCTCCTGATGACAAAAGAAAGCAACTTTGGCCAGGTACACCAAGCACGCACAGAGGCGCGCGCCGAGGCGGAGGCAGCGGCCGAGCAGCGCTCTGCCGCAGCGCTCGAGCATCAGCGAGCTGAGCTTGTCAAGCAGGCGCGCAGCAGGCTGTGCGTGTGCGGCAGTGGGGATGCTAGCTGCACTGCCACAGGCTGCTCTGTGCAGACTCTGTAACACGCTGTGAGTGAGGCCGCTGTGCATGCCATACGTGCGGCGGCATGGGGCATGTGTGTTTTGGTGGGCTGCGGTGCATTAAGCGCCGTCCCGATCAAGTTGTGTCAGGCTTTGCTAACCGAGGGATTGCGTCCAGGTGTTGCAAGCACGCGCTGAGGCGCGAAACGAGGTGGAGGCAGCAGCCAAGCAGCGCTACGCGGCGGCGCTGGCGCATGAGGGCGCAGAGGCTGACAAGCAGGCGCGCAGCCTGTCATGCACGCGAGGCGCTTGCTGCACCGCCTGAGCGCGCTTCACCAAGACCATGTGTGCGACTGAATATGAGTGAGACGGCTGTACACGCCACGCGTGCGTGGCAGCATTGGGCGTGCGACATCGGAGCTCTGCCAGAGCGATGGCAAGCTTGTCGTCCCTACGTGGGGCATGCCTTCATGATCAGGGATTTGCTGCCCAGGTGCGGGAGGCGCGCGCCGAGGGACGCGCCGAGGGGCGCACCGAGGGGCGCGCTGAGGCGGAGGCGGCAGCCGAGCAGCGGCTCGCCGCGCTGGACCAGGCGCGCCGCGAGGAGAGGGAGGCCGCCGTGCGCGAGGCGCTGGCGCTGGGCGCCCGGCAGGTGAGCGCCTGCCCCGCACGCCTGCTTCCTCTAGCATGTGTCACATGCGCACCTTTACAACACACAGGGGGCCATGCCACCAAACAGCCACCAAGCATGCCCGCTGCGTCCCGGCATGGGCTGCGGCGCGGCGGTGCGTGCTGCACACTGATGGAGGCGCTTGAGACGCTGATCAGGATGCGCATCAGGCGCCGCGGCGCCCACATGGCTGCACGCTAAGCTGGAGGCTCAGGCGCGCGCGGCCGCTGCCGCGTGCGCAGAGGTTGAGGAGGCCGCGCGCAAGAGGGACGCCCTGCGGGTGTCAGGGGCGGTGCAGCCGGGCGCGCAGCGCGGGGCCTGGGCGGCGCCCGCTGCGCCGGCGCGCTCCGCCAAACGCCACGGGGCGGCGCCCGTGTGTGTGCCGGCCGAGGGCGGGCGCAGCGTCAGTGGCGCGGCGGCCGCCCGCGTATCGGGCACTCCTGGGCGCACAGCGAGCCCTGCGCCGCCGCCGCTCTATGCCCGCGCGGACGCAATGTGGCCCAGAGTGGAGGCTCGCGGCAGACACGCCGCAGCGCGCACAGGCGGCAAGGCCGAGCGGCCAACGGCGGGCGCACCCCACCCTGCAGCTGTTTAGATGCAGGAGACTTGTATAGAGCGACGGCGGCGGTCATGCATGCGCGCGCGGCAGAGACCCATGCGAGAGCGAGGGAGGGCAGCGCATGTGGCCTGGCCCTGCGCCACTGGCGAGGCGTGCTGGAAGCACGATTGTGTACAACACCGGTGATCACGGGCGGGCGGCGTGTGCGCTCGCGCGCGCGAGGGGGCGCACCTATGGCGGCTCAACCCGGAGGCATGCGGGGCCTGCCACATTTTGCATGCGCCTGTGAGCGGAGGGCATCTTTACGCTGTGCGGCTCTGGCCAGCCAGCTGCATGGGTCAGTTTGGGGGTGACTTGCGCCCTCGAGTGTGTGAGTGGACTCCGGCCTCAGTCAGCCCTACCTGTCAGAGCTGCATGGGTAGATGTTGGGTAGATTGTGGGGTAGATTGTGGAGTGCGCACTTGTGTAAGTGAGTGGACTTGGGCCTCAATCAGCTCTACCTGCCAGAGGGTTAAGTGTTCAGTTTGCCAGGGCCCAGAGTGAGACGAGTCAGGTTTGTTCTGGAACCGCATGGAACTTGTGCTGACTTAGTGCTAGGCTAGCTGGATGTGCATTGCGTCAACCACTCTCGCCAGTGACATGCTTTGTGATTGTGTAACAGCTGGCCTCTCCATGTACACCTTTTACGACACACAGTGCGACAGACATGCCACCAAGCCGCCACAGAGCACACTCGCATTGGGCCCTCGCACAGGGGCGCGCGCTTTGCATTGGGCGGCGCAGCAGGCGGCCGGGACTTGTTTAGCCAGGTCATGTGCACCCTCGGAGCACGCAGTACGCCAGTGCGCCGAGCAGCTACAACAGAGCGCGCCCGCCGGGGGTCCTGGCATGGTCTCCTAGCGCGGCGGTGCGTGCCGCAGGCTGCTGACAAGGGAGGGCCCTGTCACAGACATAATTATTTACGAGGTTACCCTGTCACACAGGAGGACATCGCATTTCGACTGCATTCATCAGACTGCCTGCCTCTTGTCCGGGGTGGCCGGCATCGGTTCAGATCTTTATATTTAGTTCATGTACTTGAGTGGCATGCGTCGTGCAGTTTGGAGGTGAACCAATAGACCAATAGAACTACATGCGGATGATTGTGATGGCTGCCTGGCTGCCACATGACTCCAAGAATGTGTGTGAATGCCTGTAGTCGTGTATGTGTCCCAGGGAGCGTGCGTGCCGAGTGGGCTAGCCATGTGTGTTGAGTGCTTTATGTGTGGATGTGATTTTCAAGATGATGTTTCTGCAGAGGTCGGTGAATGAAGGAATGCAGCCTTGAGCTGTGTAGCCACAGCTCTGCTGCACAGCAGCTGTGTCATTCAATTGCACAACAGTCCATCTTTCGCGCCGTATATAGTTTACACTATTTGCGGCCAAGTCAAAGCTTTCCGAGGACCCTGTCCAGGCCCTGCCTTCTTAGCTCATTTGGTTAGAGCACCCGTTTAGTAAGCGGGAGGTACTGAGTTCAACTCTCAGAGGAGGCACTTCCGTTTTGCCTCCTCTGAGGCATTGCTCTTTTTTATTGGCTTTTTATTCGCGTCTCTCTGCCTCCACCTTCTCGGTTGTTAATTCACTCTGTCTTGACGCCCCTCTGAACGCCCACGCATGCAGGTCGAGTTGCATGCGCACTTCACATGCTTTTGCCAGCCACGCAACTGCATGCATCGGATAAGCAGCATTGCAAACATCTTGCAAGGAAGACGGTGCGTATGGACGTATGAACGAATGAATGACTTTTGCGTTCCATGGAAAACCCTGAGCAGGAGGCCGACTGCCCCCTACATGAGGCCTGCTCGCGCTCCACATCGACTTTAGTCCTTTACTATCCCCGAGCCGTCCCCGGCGTAACCATGTGCAGCTCCCGGCGTGGGCCGAACAGGGCACACACGACCGGGCACCCCAGGCCATGATCCTCAGGCGCCGCGGCGGCGCCCGGGCTGGACGGGCGGCCCCGTGCTCGCGGGCCGCGCTAGCGCTGCTGTGCCTGGCGGCCGGCGCGGCGGCCGCGCAGCACCGCTATGTGTTCGACGAGACGGTGTGGACGCGGGGAGGCTGGCCCGCGCTCAAGCTGCGCTTCCCCGTCGAGAACTTTGTGGAGGAGCAGGCCGAGCCGGCTGGCTATGAGCTGCTCAGCAGCTCGGGCACGTACAGCCAGCCCGAGCTGCAGCGCCTGCAGGAGGCTGGCCGCGCGCGCCGGTGCGCCCATGCCCACCCGCTCTGCACCTTCTGTGTGTCTAGGCGCCCCATGTGGACTGCCTATTCCCGGCTGCACGCCGATCGCTCCTCCCCGGCTGAGTGGCTTTTCTACCGTGTGCAGGGACGCGGACAGCGCCACCGCCGCAGTGCAGGACGAGGCGGTGAGCGCGGAGCTGGCGGGGCTGATGCGGTGCGAGACGTGCCACGCGCTGGCGGCGGCCGCGTGGGACGCGGCGCGCGCGCAGGTGCACGCGCTCGGCCGGCTGCCGCCGGAGGGCGCGCTGCAGCGCCTGCTGCAGCACAGCTGCCAGAGCCAGGTCCGCGCCCGCAAGCTCTGAGTGCTCAATGAAGCACCGCCGCCGGCCTGACCCCGCACAGTCCTGAGCACCGCCAGCTGCGACCAAGTGCAAGTGCCCGAGTGCGCGCCGACAGCGCCGCCCCGCGCGCGCGCAGACGCCGGAGCGCGTGCTGCGCAAGTGGGCGATCACGCGCGCGGCGCTGCCGCTGACGCAGGCGGCCGCGCGGGGCGTGGTCAGCGCCGTGCTGTCGGGCACGGGCGGGCGGCAGGTCGCGCACGTGCTGCAGGCGCGTCCGCACGACGCGCCGCCGACCGACTTTGAGCTGGACACCGTGCGGCGCTCCTGCCTGGCGCTCCTGCAGGCGCGGCCCGGGCTTTTCGCAAGCGGCGTGGTCGGCAAAGGGAGTGAGCCGGCCGCGGAGCACGCCCAGAGACTCTGATGCGAGGGGAGCTGGCGTGGTGCTGTGCCCAGTGCTGTGTGATATGGCCTGCACCCTGCGAGCGGCCACGACTGTGCAGGGGCGCTACGATCCGCGGCGAGCTGAACAACGCCGGTGCACCACAGCGCGGAGTGCGCGCCCAGGGCTGTGCCGCCGCGAGCGGGTTGCCACGCAATGCCCGGCGGATCGGTACAGAGCAGGATGCGCGCAGCCAGTGACAGTTGCGTGCGGCTAGCAACTCGCGCGCGCGCCGCGCCGCGCAGCACGCCGCGCCCTGGAGCCAGCCGGAGTCCGCGCTGGCGGCCGCGCTGCGCGAGCAGCTGGAGGCGTACCATGACGAGTGGCGCCGCCTGGGCGGCCGCGCGCCGGCCGCGCCGGCGGCCGCGCCGGCCGTGCCGGACGGGCGCGCCTGCCGCGACTTCCATGCGGAGTGCGCGACCTGGGCCGCGCAGGTGCGCCGGCCCGGGCGGGCGCCGCATCTTGCCTCCTACGACACTGGTCTGGCGGCGCACGTGGCGTCAGGGGCTCTAACACAGTGTGGACCTTTGCCTGCTGCACGTCATGAGCTTGATCCGGTGTTGCGTCTGAAATCCTTAGACCGCTTGATTGCTGCACAGCCTAATAGCCTATGCGGTGCACATGTTAAAGCGGGTTGTTTGAAGCTTGCAGAGCCGTTGTGTGCGGCACACGGACGGCCGGCCAGAGCGGGTGCGCACTGCTCGGCGCGAGCTGCATGCACAAGCTGTGGCGCGGGGCGCGTCCGCGCGCGCAGCAAGGCCGTCCCAGCTGGCAGGGCGCGGCCGCGACGTGCGGGCGCGCGCGCAGGGCGAGTGCGAGGCCAACCCGCGCTACATGGTGGGCGACGAGGGCCAGGTGGACCACTGGGGCTTCTGCCGCCTGGCGTGCGCCGCGTGCGTGCCGGACGTGCCCGCAGGCGCGCCGCGGCCGGTCCCTGCGCCTTCGCGGGGGGGGGGGGCGCTGACTCTCCGCTCCCGCGACCCTGGTCGGCCCTGTCGCAGTGGGCGTGGAGATGTCTGCACGTGGTGAGTCGCTTTGTTGTATGTATCGAATCACAGCCTACACACAAAAGTCTGCGGACTCGGCTGTCCAGCCTGCATGGGCGCTAGGAGGATGGTGAGCAAGGGCTCGTGAACGGACATGGCCGGTGATGATAGCTTGAGCTTGTCAGATGAGCGATGCCATCTGCGGATGGGCGACGCCATGCATGCAGCCTAATCTTCTCTCTGAGGCCACGGGGGTTGAACGCCATGTCACATTGCATACATAGCCAGCAAGATGACTTCCGCAACACGTCATGCGCACTTCAGTGGCACAGCCCACAGAATGGCCGGTGCGCAGGCGCGCACGCAGGGAGAGAAAGGCGCTGTCCTGGAAGCGTTCTGGTTCCAGTGCCGCGCTGCGTCGGCAGGTCAGCAGGACTGCTGACGATTGCCTCGCATGGGCGCCGCGCAGGCGTGGGCGAGGGCAACCAGGCGGCGCTGGAGGAGGCGGCGGAGCGGCTGCGCGGCGCTCTGCTCGACCACGGCTGCCGCGGCACGTTCGCCTGCGAGGGGCACCCCGGCGCCATCAAGGTGCGTGCTTTGCCCGCGCACGCCGCCCGGGTCGCAGCCGTGTGCAGCGTGCTCGTGCTGCGAACAGGGCTTGCAAGAAGGGCTTGCGGGTCATTTTAACCTGGCCCAGGCCTACCGGGATGCTCCTACCACTCGGCATCCTTTAATGTCCGATTTATCATGCAGGCTATGGCAGCCTGCAGCCGGGCAGCTGCAGGCTGCGGCGGGCTCGTGGGCCGGCACCCGGCCCGGCGTGCAGGGTCCCTTGCCAGCCCAGTAGGCACGGAGGCTTTGCCAACCTGCTGCCTGCTTTGTTCCAGCTGCCCATGAGAACCCGCACCAAGCGCGCCCGCGGGCTGCGCAGGAGGCCATGGACAGCGCCGACAGCGCCGACCTGGGCGAGGGCATCGCGCGGCTGACCTCGCAGGTGGCCGCGCTGGCGGGCGGCGCGCCGGCGGGCGACCCGGACGCCGAGCAGCACGACCGGGCCGCGTGGTGCGTGCGGGCCCGCGCTGGCTCTGCCTGGCACGTGTACAGCTGACGGGGCCTGGCGAGCCGCGCTGGCCGTTTGGAGCTCGGCAAGGGTAGAATCCGACAGGGCCGAGCGTCTCGTGCTTTGCGGCGTGGCCTGGGCACCTGGGTAGGCGTGTGCGCCCACGGCATACATGCACAATGCGGCTGTGGTGTGATAGTGCACGAGATAGCAATGCTTGCGCTCGCCTTGGCAGATGCGCTGGCTCGTTGCCTTCCTGCCCGGGCAAGGGCGTGCATATGGCCAGCCGGGCGCTCGCGTGATATGGCGCGCGCGCGCGCCAGGCTGGCGCACCGCGCGGCGGCCGTGCCGGCGCGCGCGGCAGCGACGGGGCCGCCGGCGGCCGCCCGGGGCGCGCCGGGCGCCGCGCCCGCGCGCGCGCAGGCCGACCTGGCGCGCCACTGCTTCTATGCGCAGCCGGCCGGCGGCTGGTGGCGCGTGGAGGTGTGCCCCGGCGCGCGCGTGCGGCAGTACCACGCGTCGCCAGCCGGCGCGGTCCAGGCGGTGGTCGAGCTGGGCGCGTACGACGCGCAGGCGCGGGCCCCCGGCGTGCGAGCCATTGCCTGGCATGCTGCAGGGGCGCGCCGCAGCAGAGCCGCTCCCGTGTGCCCGCGCGGCTGTGCTGCTGCAACAGCACCAGCGTGGCCAGTGAGCAGTGTCTGGGTCGCGTCCAACAGCTGTGCTGGTCAGGAGCCCTGGCTGCGCTGTTTCAGACGAGCGTGGTGGCGGGGCTCCGGCGGTGCATGGGGCATGTTCGTGTCCTCGCTGGGCCCCGCGCTGGCGCGGCACTTTGTTGCCGGGTAAAGACAGAGGCGGGGCTGCGCCGCACGCCCACCTGGGTTCCCAGGTTGTGACCCTGCCTGGACGGCCTGGGACGAGGCGGCCTGTGAGGGCGCGCCTCGGTAAGCCTGACGAAGCAGGCTCGCATGCTGCGTGAGGCAATATGCACTTGTGCGCAGGCGACGCGCGACCTGCACCAGCGGCCAACCAAGCTGCCGGCGGGCGTGCGCATGGCCGAGCTGCAGCCCGGCACGCTCGGCCGCGCGGCGCCGCGCTTCGTCCGCCAGGCGTTCACCGGCGGCGACGCGTGCGAGCCGCCCGCGCTCGCCGCGGGTGCAGAGCGGGGCGGCGCGGGGCGCGCGCGCGCGGAGCCTGGCGCCGCGCCCAGGCGCCGCTCCGCCGAGCTGTGGCTGGGCTGCCCGCCGGACGTGGGCGGCGAGGCGGGCGACGCGTACCTGGTGGTGCTCGAGCCGGAGCCGTGCCGGTATGTGCTGGTGCTGTGGCACCCGCGCATGTGCGCGGTGCTGGCCGGGCGCCGCGAGGCCGGGCCGCGCGACGCGGCGGGCGGTCGGCGGGCGGACGGAGAGGCGGTGGGCGCGGATGCTTCATGGGAAATGGAGCAGGATGTCGAGCAGGCTCGCGAGGGGGCCGCAGGCGGCGACGCAGATGGTGCAGTGGAGCCGAGCGGCGCGGCGGGCAGCCGGCGGCCGCTCGGGCCGGCAGCTCTGGGGCATCGCGGCACCGAGCAGGGGCGCGAGGATGCGGAAGGCCGGGAGGCGGAGGCGGAGGAGGAGGAGGAAGGTAGGTTAGAGTTGCTAGACCCTGGGCTAGGGTTAGGGCACGAACTGCAAGACGCAGGCGGCACCAGCGCGGAGAGGGCCGCGGAGGAGGAGCGCGGGCTGCGCGAGATCGCCAGGGCGGAGGCGGCAGCGCGCGCGGAGGTGGCTGCCCGGCGCGCGCCGCCGCGGGTGGCCGCCGCGCAGGGTCGCCACATCGAGTTGTGAGTTGTGAGTGGCGTCACTTTGCAGTCAGGTAGGCCGTGCGCCTAGTCGTGCACTTGGTTGTTGTGGCCATGCATATGGCTACACGACAGCAATGGAGCAGCTGAGAGACAGAGAGAGAGGGGGGACAGGTGGGTGAGGTTCATCTTATGAACTTCCTGTACACCACTGCAAGTCTGGCACATCAAGGACTGTTGGTCAGTCACGCACTGTCAAGACTGGTCAGTGAGCGCATCGGACCGAGGTCTCCACCTGTACAGTGTGAGGCTGCTCAAGGTAAAAAAAGCAGACTGGTGGCAGACAATGTGGCATAGAAACCATGCCAACAAACACAGCAGCAGGCAAAAATCGCAACAGCGGGGCCCGGGGTCAGCAGCGCGCAAGCAAGTCTCGCGTGCGCGCGACCACCGCATCAACGTAAGGCCGCTGGCCCGGGTCCGGGCAGAGGCAGAAGCGGACCAGGTCGCGCGCGTCCTCTGGATACGGGTCGCCCGGCGGCCACGCGATGCGCCCGTTGACGACCGCCAGCGCCAGGCTGCCGCCCGCCTCACTCAGGACCTGCGTGCCCGCACCAGGCGCGCGTTACGGCGTTGATGTGGTGCAGCTTCGTGCGTTGGCCTGCCGCCCTGTGCGGCGCCAATGCAGGGACGCTGGAGGGCTTGCTCAGGGCAGCGCTGCCGGCGTGACTATAGCGGGTTTCAGAGCACAAGGCCTGATAGCACAGCCTGAGCAGGGCCCGCTGTCTATCCTGTGCATGACGAGCACCCGTCACGGAGCGCGCACACAGCGGCACAGCTTCGCGGCTAGCGCGCCCCGCGACAGACCTTCTGGGTGAAGTGCATGTGTTCGATCTGGTGCTGGACAGTATATGCCAGCTCATGCAGGGGCACGCAGTGGCAATAGACGTGAGTACGGCGTGGGGACACGGCGCGCCCGCTCGAAGGGCGAGACGCCGTGCATGGCGAAGTAGAGCAGGCAGCCCAGGCTCCAGACGTCCACGCGCTCGTCCAGCCGGCACGCGCTCGCCACGTCCCACAGCTCCGGCGCCCGGTACGGCGCGCTGCGCGCGGCAGCGCGGCGGGCAGCCTGAGCCGAGCGGAGCCCCTGCTAGGCGCGCTGCGCCTGCACTGGGTCGCAGATCGCAGTGCAGCTCCGCGCGGTGCACATGCGCGCGTCTGCATGCGCATGCAAGCCGTCAGCAGTCACCCAGCGCGCCCCGCTCTCGTATGTCCCGCGTCCCTGCTGTCGGCATCGGCGAGAGGCTGCCAGGCTCGCGCCATCTCTTCCATGGACAGCGCAGGCGCAGCAGGCGCATGGACCGGCGTAACGCGCAAGCCGCGGCCGGCCCCAGCGCGCCGGCGGGCGCGCGCCTGCAGTGCGCCTCCGCATCCTCCTGCGCCGCGAGCGCCTCCGCGCGGCTGCGCACGTCGACGCGCGCGGGCGCCGCGCTGCCAAAGTCCATGAGCACCGCGCGCAGGCGCCCGCCGCCCGGCACCGCCTCGTCGTCCTCCTGCGGGCGCCGGGCGGCATATGGTGCAGGCAGGCGGAGGAAAGGAAGCAGGCGCAGGGGCATAGGCATGCTGTTCAGCGTTGGCGCCTCTCAAACAAGCGATTGAATCCGTCACGTACCACGCAAATTTATTAGCCGTGCACCAGTCGTGCTGTCACTTTAAAGCACCATGCACATCCTTCAGGACGTCAGCAGAGCCAAATTGCACACTGGAAGTCTTCATGCGTGCAAGCAGCTGGCTGCTCGCCACGTCTCCATGGCTTGCGCAACGCATCTGCGGCTTGGCAGCAGCTGAAGTTTGCGGCGCGTCCGTCCAACATGAGGCAGCATGCGCACATGCAGACTGGCGGGTCTATGGTCCGTCTGTTGCCATGAGACGTACGTGATGGCGGGCCTTCAGCCCGTTCCAGAAGCTCAGGATTTTTTTTTGTAATACCAGCGAGCAGGCGCGCCTGCAAGGGCTGCGCGGCCAGCGCCTCAGCCTCGCCGTCTCCTCGGCCGTGCATGGGCCGCGCCTCCAGCAGCACATTGTGCGGCTTCACGTCCCGGTGCGCTACCGGCGGCTCCAGGCCGTGCATCGCCTGGACGCCCAGCGCGGCCTGCCGACCCCAAGCTCGAATCTGGCAGCGTGACATAGCCAGCCGGTGCGGATGGCCGCTGCTTCTCTCGGGGCGCCTAGCTGGGCACCACCGGGCAGCGCTTTGGGGTATAGCTTGATGAGGGCATGCAGCGCAGGTCATGCGCGACTCTCACAGCCCCCAGCAGCCGCAGCATGCAAGGGGCGCAGGAGGCAGAGCCGCGCACGGCAGGGGCCCGAACGCAGAGCAAGCAGCCGGGCGCGCCTGCAGGAAGATGCTGAGCACGTCGCGCAGCGACAGGCGCGTGCCGGCGGCGGCCTGCCGCGACAGCTCGTCCGCCAGCGACCCTGCCTGCAGCGCCCTGGGGCTCAGCTCATGCCGGCCCGGCGTCTATCAGGAGCTCTGCTGCGTGCAGCGTGTGCGGGGAGGCGCGCACCGCGTACAGCGGGAAGAGCATATGTACGACATACTTGCTGCCGTGCTCCTCGTCGGCCTGCGGCGTGACGGAAGCGGCGAGCAGCGGCAGCAGGCAGGGGTGGTGCAGGCGGCGCATCACCTCTATCTCGCGCCTCGCCATGGCCAGGCCCTCGGGCGTCACCGCCAGCACCTGGCAGAGCGCGCGCTCATCAGCAGCCCTTCTCACAACCCTTGCCAACACCACAAGGTACGGCCACTCAGCACGTGGCAAAAGCACACAAACATGGCCGGACGAATTGAAGCTGTGCTGGCTCACACGCCAGCCATCTTGAAGTCTGGATGCCGGACCCCAGCTAGAAGCATGTGAAGCAGGCACACGCGCATCCAGAGGCTATCGGCAGGCACCACACCTTTTTCAAGGCATACTTGCGGGTGCGGGCGTGCAAGTTTTCCGCAGTAGGCAGCTCTTGCACCAAGTAGACAAAGGAGTAACCGCCCTCTGCAAGCTGCGCAGGTAAGCAGCACTGTGCTCAGTGGTGGGCAGCGGCGTTTGCACTACAAAGAGCGGTGCACCTGCAGGTATGTGTGCAGACACAGAGCTATGCATCACCAGCTTCAGGATGCGAAAATGCCGTCCGTCAAGAGCAACTTCTCTTGCGCCAGCTGACTGTGCGATGCAGCTCCAAAAGCAAGAGTTCACCGCGCTCCACAGCTCCATGAAGGCCTCGCTCATTCAAGCGCCTTGTGTTGCTGTCTGCATTCTCCCAGCTGCTTCGTCTGGGTAGCTTACAACCTCGCTTTGCTTGCAGGACCCGGAGCTTGAGATGCCACACAAACCTTTCAAACAAAAGTTTGAGCTTCAGCAAGTTTGCTTTGTATTTACAGGAATACATTTCAATGTCCAGGCCCTTGCAAAATTAGCCTTTATTATGCTTAGCATACCAGCCCGGCCTATGCCCTTCCACCATGCATGCCATCTGTCACACATGTCAGCTGCAATGGTGCGACTTGCCTTCACGCGTTTGCAATAAGCTAGCTGAAGACTGCAAAACCACACGCTGCAAAACACTCATGGCAACAGCCAGCAAAAGGAGCCCTTGCTGGGCTGCTTCACAGCTGGCGTCACATCACGCAGCAGTATGTGGTCGCCACCTCGCTCCCCTTGACAGCCTCGCGCACCTGCGGCATGCACAATACCATGTGTCAGCACAGGCACAGTCCCATACAAAAGCATGGCGATCAGCCGCGTGACACGTGTTGCCACGCAGGTCCAGACGCGGGGACGCACGTCTGAGTCCTGCGTTGCGAGCGCCTTCAGGAGCAGGATGGCGTCGTCATCGTTGTCCACGCCGGAGACACACTCTGTCGCCTTGCCGTTGGCGGCAGCCTCCTCCTCCTGCGTGCCGACACGCACGTCATCACGTGTGCTGTTCGCCAGCGCAGTCAAAGCAGCGCCTGCTGGCCCTGCTGCGCCAGGTTGAGCAGAGCTTCAGAGGCGTTGTCGAGCAAGGTTCAGAAGCGTTGTCGAGCAAGGCGCGCATGCGCAGCATGTTGTTCTAGGTCTTGCTGACTTTGCCCTTGTGTGTCATAGCGATGCCGTGGGAGCGCCTGGCGCGCCTGCTGGCCCTCCTGGACCAGGCTGAGGAGGGCGTCCACGAGCGCGGTGCCCGGCAGGCCCAGGGGCCCGCCCGGGCGCAGCGCGGCGCGCGCGTCGCGCACGAGCAGCCAGAGCGTGTGCGCGGCCGCGTCCGCAACCGCGCCGCCTCCCGCCACCAGCGCGGCCACCGGCTTCAGGCCGCCCTCGTTCCGAACAAATTCCTGCGCATGGTTTTGGGTAGGTCAGGCAGGCAAAGTGCGGGGGAAGGTGGGCCAGTTGCCACTACTGAGGCCAAGACTCACTGGGGCTGCATCTACCGAGGGCCACAGTGCGAGCAGCCTGTCACAGTCTGGATTCCAAAGCGTACCCAACAGACATCCTCAGACGCCATGCCCAGCTGTCCTTAAATGCTCAGCCCCGCAACCTTGGCGCTCGGCACACCAAGGGGTGGTCATGCCATGAGTGGCTCAGCCTTCCAGGCAGCACCCTCCTAACTGATGAAGCACGCACCGCGACCGCGGGCCGCATCTCCACGATGGTGCCCAGGAAGCAGACGGCGGCGGCCTTCTCCTTGTCGCCGCCGGCCTCGATGAGCTTCAGCAGCGGCAGCAGCGCCTGGTCCAGGATGATGGCCGCGTCGTCCTGCCCGCCACCACACAGCCATGTGGACACACGGGCGCCAGCATGACCCCCGCAACCAGTGCGCACGGCACATGCTTGCGGTGCATGCAAGCACTGCAGCGTGCTGGCGCCCGCCGTTGCCCAACCCCATGCGCCTGTGCCTTTAAGGACTCAACCACCCAGATAGAGTGCACGGCTGGGAGGATATGACGGGCTCGGGCCGCGCCTTCAGGTCCAGGCTGAGCACGGCGGTATCCAGGAGCTCCAGCGCCTGCGCGCGGCGCAGCCGCTCATGCAGGCTAGCCCCCCCGTGCCCGGCTGCGCGCGCTGCGCGGGCGCGCGCGCGCGGCCCTGCAGGCGCGTCACCAGGCCGCGCAGGCGCAGGGTCCTGCGCTCTGCCGCAGGAGGCGCGCACCACGCGGGGACACGGGTCTCAGCCAGCGCGGAGTGCTGGCCACCCTACCATAACCCTATGCCTGGGGCAGGAGCGGGAACGCACATCCGAGCGAGCGCGGAACGCTCGTCTCTCGTCTTTCCTGGGGCGCTTATAGGTCAGGGGCTAACCCTATGGGGCGCGCGCCTGCGCCTTGCCGTCCAGCAGCGCCTGGACCAGCTCGCGCAGGTAGGCCACGCGCGCGGGCCGATTGTAGCATGTCAGCGCCTGCAGCGCGGCGCCCGCCGCCTCGCCCGCCTCGCCGGCGCCCCCCAGCTGCATCTCCGTCAGCGCGCTGCCGCGCACCCGCCGCGCCGCAGCGTCAGCCTCCTTGGGGATGGGGGTGGCAGTACAGCTGCAGATCCGAAATTGCATGCGTGCCACACCGGTTCAGGCTCGGGGCGCCAGTTGCCAAGTGGCTGCAGAGGGTGACTGCCTGACAACTACACCCACAGGCAGGCGAAAAGGATGCCTTGATGACCCAGTGGCTGTCCGATATGCAGGGCTGTGGCACGAGAAGTTAACGACCGCGCATACCCCGGTCGGCACGCCCACGGGGCCCAGCACCTGAGCACCTCGCGGTCGGCCAGCTCGGCCTGCGCAGGGTTGAACGTCACGCGGTCCGGCGTCTCCCCGAACCCAAGCGAGCTGCCGCGCTGCAGGCGCGCGGCGCCCGCCGCGCTCACCGCTGCCGGCCAACCCCCGAAATATGAGCCCACAGTCCTGGCTGCACAGGCTCGTTGCATATGCATATGCACGCAAAGCAGGCACTGCCTGGCATGCGCCGCAGGTCAGCGACAGCAGCTGGGCCAAGGCTCAGCGCCCCCTGCCCACATAGCAGTACACAGCAGCCAGCGCGTGCAGCGGCAGCCATTCCGCGCATTCGGACACGACGCAGACGCTGCCCTCACGGCCCGCGCCGCACCGGCAACGGTGGCGACGCAGCGCGCGGCGGCGACACGCACGGCAGGCGGCGAGGCCGGCGCGAGCAGGCGCGCCAGGAGCGCCACGAGGCCCTCGTCCACGAGCGCCCGCTGCGCGGAGTACGAGTCGTCGGCCGCGTCCACCAGCGCCTCGACGCGCTCCAGCGCCTGCGGGGGCCGCGCCGCGTGTCAGGCCGCGCGGAGCCTGCCTGCTCAATAAAAGGAAAGCTGTGTGCCTGCTCCACCAGGCCGTCCACTCTCGTGCCTGCAGCGACGCTGTCAAAGTGTGAAGCTCGGTGTGGGCGTCGAGTGACATTGCAGCATACATCCTTGGGGGATTACTTGCAGTGTGTGGGAGCCGTGCAGCTGCAGCCAACAAGCGCCAACAGCCCATCCAGCACTCTGAGCCACTGTAGCGTACCGTTGAAGTAAGTTGCTGCCATCTCAGCTCAGAAAACGGCGTTCAGCCTGGTCACGCCACTGCCTCCCCCCTTCGCCGGCAGAGTGGGCGCTAGGACGCCAAACTTCACTCTAGGCTCTCACTTGCCCGTCAAAGCGCGTGGCCCCCGGTCACGCTTGACAGGCCATGTAAGGCGTGCGGTTGGGCTGACCTGGATCTTAAGTGTATCAGAGTCACGATCGATCACGCTCTCCAGCTCCTGCAGCGCCTTGAACACTGCGTTGTCCTCCTCCCTCTCGCGTTTGCTTGCCATACCTGCGCCGGCTACGGCAGGCATTGGGGATAAGCAAGAGCAGCTGGCAACAGACCCAAGTAGAAGAGGTATTCTGGCAGGACCGATTAAGCGTCAGACAACAGGGGAGCATACTGTATCTGTGAACAGCCGCAGGACAGGAGGTGCAGAGGCTCGAAATGATGCTGCGGATGGCCTAGCGCACCCGGCAGCCTCAGATTCTGAAGAGGTTTCCAGGTAGCCGATAGGACGCTCTTGCTAAATAGAGCTGGCACCAGCAAGCGACTTTCCGTCTAATTGACGCCTCTATCAACCCCAGTAGCAGTGCTTCCGAGAGCGATTCCGGTAGTGCACTTTTTGGTAAGATCACAAGTGAGCTTGCATGTGCCTGGAACATAACAAACAGCACATGAGGCATCAGCAGGCCACACCATGCAGCCTACTATGGCGAGCATGCATCATTTTCCACCCGCGCATTTTCCGCACCCGCGCATTCTCATGTGGGTGTCCTTTGCAGGCAAGACCATGGAACATCCAATCACACACATATTCTGTGCCCTGCAGCTGGAAAATAAAGTGGTGGTCCCAGCAAAATCAGTTTAACACAGCAATGACTGCTGCATAGGTCGTCGTATGCGTACATGCTGAGAAACACGCACAGGACGCAAGTACCCGCTTGCTACCCAGACTTGGTCCATGACACAGTACCACCCTACTTGCAGCTAACTCCTCAACTTGCTATTAGGAAAGCCACCTACACGAGCGTTCCCCTACCATCTCATCTCGCACAAGCAGCTCGCATCCTGTAAACTGATTCGTGGCCATAGATGCCAAAGAGGTCAATCCATAACTTGTCAGCCGTCTGTGCACACACACTCGGAACACTGCCAAGCATCAAACAAAAAACAAATAACAAAAGATAAAGCTTGGATGTCGATCCCACATAGCAAATGCATGCCCGCCTGCTAGAAGACGCGCACGGAGCTGGAAACCCTGCTCGTGACCGGGGGTGTCTGCGCGGCAGCAGGAAGACAGCGCCGCTCAGGCCGCGCGCCTAGGCGCTGAGGCGCAGGCCGCGGCGCATGCGGCGGCCGAGCTCGGCGGCCACGAGCGCCTTCTCCTGCGCGACGCCGCCCAGCACGGTACTGTTCTCCTGCGCGCGCCTGATCAGGTACGGCAGCACCTCCGCCACCAGCCCGAACGGCACGTACTTGTACGCCTGCGCAGACCAGAGTGCAGCGGGGCTGAGCGCGGGCTTTGCGCTGCCGTCACAGGTGCGCACAGCACCTCACAAGGCCGTTTCTTTGCAAACACAAGGAGGCTACCAAGACTCAAGGGCAGAGGCTGCAGGGCATGAGCACCAGCTGCGCACACACCCATCAGTTGCCGGCCAGCAGCGCGCGCGTACACACACACAAACATGTCCAGCATCTCGAGCACACTGCCTGTCCCAGCGCGCCACAACCTGAGAGCAGCCTGGAGAGATGCGCAGGGCGGGCGGCGCACCCGGTAGCCGTTGCGGCCCAGCACGTAGGACAGCGGGTCGGCCATGCCCAGCAGCTGGCCAAAGTAGACGCCGTGCTCGCCCGGGTCCATGTCGGCCGCCTCCAGCAGCGCCACTGCGCGCTCCACCGACGCCTGCCGCGCGCGTGCGCTGCTGAGGCGGTGCAGCCGCGCGGCTCAGACGCACGGCCGCAGCACACAGCGAGCGCGGTGTCAGCTGGGCACCTGCGGACGTGGCGGCCCGCTGACATCCTCCAGTAACCTGCAAGAAAAGGCGCAATGCAAAACACTCCTATGCGCAAGGGCGATGGGGCCCGCTAGAAAGCGTAGTGAAGTCATACGTTCCGCCTGGAGGGGCGAGCGCACCTGGTTGTGCGACGCGATCATGAGCTCGCAGCCGTGCGGGATCACGCCGCCCAGGACCTCCTCAACACACCTGCCCACGTCGCGGATGCTGCATCAGATCAGGGCATGCCCACAGGGCAGGTGTGTGCATCTCAGGGCATGCCCACAAGTATGGATGCATCAGGGAGGCAGAGATACGGCTGTGACTTTGCAGGTCCCAACAGCACTCGCCACATCATACAACGCAGGAAGGCACATGGCAGGAGAGAGCGGTGCTTGCTGCCACTGCTCATAACATGCATGCGCGGCCACTGCTAGGCCCACAACTATCCAATCGACTCATCAACTGTACTATCTCGAACGAGCGGCCTCCTGGGCACAGGGCGCGCCGGTCAAAGTTGGCATGCGTCTGCTCAATGGTGGGCCAGATCGGGGAGGGGTAGCCCTTCTTCGCCGCGCGCTCGCGCTCCAGGTACATGTACGCGCCGCGCACCAGCTTGGCGCCTGCATGCGCCAATCAAAACTGCATGACTGACATATACAATCGGCTTGTCTGGGGCCTTGCACAGCAGTGTCTCATCAGCTAGCGTGCCATAGCCCATCGCTGTGGCATCGTTCACTGGCTTGGATGGTACACGCAATGCCACACCCCACACTGACAGCACATTGCATTCGCAGCAGCCAGCCTGCCTGGCTGCGCACCAGCAACCCGCGCAGAGTGGCCCCCTCGAGACACCCTGGCTGTGCTTACTGGCACAAACCCCCGGCTTTGCAGGGCGCACCAAAGTGCCAGCCCTCTGTTTGCGCGCGCAGCATGTCCAGCTGCAGCCGATCATGCGAGTCCTGCACGCATGCTCCTCACCCGCTTCACACCTTGACATTATGACATAAGCTCCCACACAACTGCAACAAAATTAAGGCCGCTAACCTCTTGCTGACACAAAAGCGCTGCGCGTGCAGAGGAACATGCGCTCGGCAGATGCTCCGTGAGCCTGCTCACGACCTCGTCACATGGCCCGACGGCAGGCCCTCGTACTTTGCATGGCCCCCAACAGCAAAAGCGCCTGGGCAGCATGGGCATGGGCTAGACACATCAGCACCCCGTACTCTACGCCACCCGCTTCCATACTGAAATGCCAGAACAGCATCAAGCTGGCCCCGTCGGTGTGAGTGTGACCCTGCGCGCCGGCGCCCTCGGCGGCGTCCCTGCACTCCAGCGGCGCGTCCCGATTGCCGTCCGCGGCGGCGCCGGCGAGCCGCGAGGGACCAGACCGCCGTGCCTAGGGCTAAGGGCGCCCGTTTCCATGCTGATCTGCCAGGATTGCTTCGAAGCGGTCAATCGCGTCTATGAACCTGCGCGCCAGAGCCCTCGGCGGCGGCGCCGCCGAGGGCTACGGCGCGCAGGTTCACAGACGCGACTGACAACCTCAAAGCGGTACAGGCAAATCAACATGGAAACAGAGCGCCCTTAGGTGTTAGCACTGCGGCTCCGACCCCCTCGCGGCCCGCCAGCGCCGCCGCGGACGGCGGTTGGGACGCGCCAATCGACTGCGGCGACGCCGCCAAGGGCACTGGCGTGCAGATTTGAAAGTGCGCCGGCTGCGAGACCGCCTCGACGCGACGTTGGCATCAACACGGTAATGGGCGCCCCGAGTGCGAGCACTGCAGATCCAGGCCGCCGGCACCGCCGCACATGGCGGACGGGTCGCGGAGCGCAATGGCGCGGAAACGGTAAACGGCCCGACCGCGTAGCCTAAAGCGGCCGCCTTGCCATCTATGCAAAACCACCGCGACATGCCAACGAGGAACGAGTTCCGGCAATGGCGCGTCGACAGAGACACGCGGCGCGCCTGCAGGTAGCACTGGTAGGTGTTGAGAATGGTGGGCTTGTGCTTGTTGTACGCGCGCTGCAGCTCCATGGCCGCGTGGTCGATTGCCGGCTGGAAGTAGCTGTGCTCCGCGTCCACCATCAGCCGCACGTTGGCCTGCGCGGGGCCGGATCGAGTCATAAGGATACTTCCTTATCACAAGCACTTCCAACCTAGCACCTCCATGGAATCAATGACATGTGCGCACAGGGCCTTGTGGTGCTTACGTAGGTGAGTAGTGACTATGTCATGGCAGTTCATCAGGCGCGCCTGATGTGGGCCATGCGATATGTGCAAGGCTGCTGCACGGGTTCCAGCGCACCAACAAGCAAAGGCCGCAAGGGCTAGGGTTACCCTATACCCTAACCTATATGTAGGGGGATACCCTATACCCTAAACTCTATATAAGATGCCGCAGGGGCTTGCGATGCAACCTGGACTCGCTGATGCCAGCAACACCCAACCCTACCCTATGCCCCAGTATCACTGCCCAGGCGCCAGCGCTCGCAGCGCTCGGCAAACTGCGACGTGCGGCGCAAGCGGGAGCCGCGCCTCAAAGGCGGCCCTGGCGCAGCGGTCCAGGCGGCGCATCATGGCCTCCAGCAGCTCCAGCTCCTCGGCCGACAGCGCCGACAGCGCCAGCGGGCCCGGCGCGCGGCACGCCTTGATGATCTGCGCGCGCTCAACCACGCCCACTTAGCACGGTGCGGCCTCCTGCGGCCTGCACTTGAGCTCTGCAGGGCAGCCGGGCAAGGCCAGCTTGGAGCACCGGCCCCACAGCAAGCCACCAGCGCGCCTGCTGCAACTGCTGGCAAGGACAGGCGCGGCCAGGGCTGGCAGCGGCCATGGGATGCAGGACATGCATTGGTTGCATGCAGCACTGGACTGTGCCGGCTGCAGATGCAGCACCAAGCCCTACAAAGAGAACCGCTCGGTTCCGGCGAGCGCACCAGCCGATGCTGGCGGGCGGGCTGTGCAGCGGGGCCTGCTCGACAACAGGCCTGACCGCGCAGTGCACGGTCCCAGCAGGCTGCTGTTGGCGCCAGCTACAAGCCCGTGGCAGGGGGGCCTCGCCTGCGGCACGTCCTGCAGGCGCAGGCCGCGCGACCAGGACAGGAAGTCCTGGGCCAACGCCGCGGTGCACAGCCCAGCAAGCTGCTGTTGGCGCCAGCCACAGGGCCGCGGCAGGGGGGCCCGCCTGCGGCACGTCCTGCAGGCGCAGGCCGCGCGACCAGGACAGGAAGTCGACCACGCCGCTGTTGTCGCGGTCCAGGTACTTGAACAGCGCCTCCAGCCGCTCCGGCGTCGCGTCGGTGAACAGCTCCGTGTAGACCTGCACGGACGCACCGTGCATGCTTTCTGCTCGCACCATGTCATGTACATTGCATGCGCGTGTGTGCGGCCGTGCCCACGCATTGCCTGCTTGCCGTGCAGCCCCTTACACCCTCATCCTGGAGTCTTACGAGACACCTCCCAAAGTTACACCGCCTGCAGAATGCAACACCCAGCTACGCCACAGTGCCTCTCTGCACGGCGAGTGCAGGGCGAGCAGGCGACGAGCGAGCCGCCCCTCCACATGCAGACAGAAGAAACGTGGCGGGGCGCCCACGGCGCACAGAGCGCAGGGGCTGCGCACGCTGGCAAACTCCTCTCGCGTGATGCCGTTGTCCTTGTTGACGTCAAACTGCGAGAACAGGTTGCGCATGGCCACGAGCCCCGACGACACGCGCTCCAGCAGCTTGGTGTTGCCCAGCGCCGTCACCTGCGCGCGCGCCGCATGTCACGGTCTCGCATGCGCCTCCCAGCACGAGCGGACTGTGCTGAGTGCGGATGCAATTTAACCTCAGGAGCAACCAGTTGCCACATGCGTGCACATATTGTTGCATGCATGAATACGTGGCAGGCTGTGTCCGCACTCAAGCAGACTCACAGCGCAGTTCACTGCGCCGTCCGCGGCACGCTCGGCTGCCGGGCGCGCGCCTTGATGGCGGCAAAGCCCTGCCCGGGCGCCTTGCCGGCCGCCTCGATCGAGCGCAGGAAGGTGCCCAGGTGCGCGTCGCAGGCCTTCTCGGTGTCGTAGCAGTACGTGCGCGCGACCACCTGGTCATGCGGCGCGCTGCGCGAGGCCGGCCCGTCCGCAGACGCCACGTCGTCCTGCGCAGCTCCACCGCCTCACAAACGCGCCGCTTCCACACCGAGGACCCAGCAGGTGTGTGCAAGTCCCGGCGCATGCGCCGGGGCACGCCCCTCGCGCACGTTGCACCGGCCAGCGCAAAACGCGCGCCCAAATGAGCGGCCGAGCTGCGTGCACGCACCCGGAGCGTTCAGGTGCAGCCAAACAAGCCAGGCGACAACGCACCTCTGCTGCATAGTCGAGGATGCTGCCGATGCCGTTGGCGTGCAGCCTCTTCAGCACCGGCTGCATCTGCTCTTGCGTCTCCCCTGGCCCCAGCAGCAGGTGTGAGCAACCGCACCCAAAGCTCCAGCCAATCCATGCAGCCACTGAGCGCCTCATACGTGGTAATGGGAGCAGCATGCATTGCTCAACGTAATGAAGCGGCTTGAGACAAGCCGCGGCCAAGCAGTGTGCGAGCAGCATAAGTAAGGAAGAGGCGGGCACGCATTGCTGGCTGCGCCCGATTGACACAAATATAAAGCGCGGGGGCGCACCGCCGCAGAAGTGCGCGAAGAAGGTGCGCTTCACGATGCCGTGCACGAGCGCCTCGGGCAGCAAGCGCTTGGACCAGCGCAGCAGCACGTCCGCGTTGCTCACAAACGGCTTGATCTGCGCCCGGAGCGCAAGCGCGTGAGGACACAGCACCCCTGTGTGAGCAGCGCATGGAGCAGGGGCGCCCCGCCCACGCTTGCGCCTGACGAGCCCCTCAACGATCAGCACCGCCTTTGCCAGCCTCACGCACATACACACACCGCTGCATTGCTCAGGCGGACTTCCCAGTTGAGTGAGGCACGCAATGAATGCGTCAGAGCGAGGCACGCACGCTGCCGCACACGCTCGCAACCCGCAGCCCAAGGCGCAACGCGCAGACATTACGCCAAAGCATACTTCCACAACAAACCAACGAGCCAGGCCGTCACGGCTGGCCATGGTGCTGCTTGCCAGTGCAGGGCTGCACAAAAAAAAAGATGCCGCGCGCCTGGCACGCGGAGAACACTGCCCAGGACAGCAGCAGCTCCCGCGTGGACTTTGCGCCGAACGCGGCTGTGGGGTCGTCAAAGTTGAGCGGCAGGTTCCGCGGCTGCCGCCGCCGCGGCACCGGGTGCGGCTCCAGCTTGGGCTGGGGGCTCTGGTACTCGCCCTCGTCCATCGCTGGCGCTGGCTCGGCGGCCGCTGCGAACCCGCGCGCCGGGCCGGCGCCCGCCGGGCGCCGGTCGCAACTGAGAGCACACCTGCGCAGCCCTTGCGCGTTAGCAGAGGCACCTGGCAGCACGAGCGTACACCGGAAGTGTGAAGCTGCTACTCACCATGCGTCGTGCGGCTGCGAGCCGGGCCAGCTGGCGCCTTCGGCACCGCAGGCGTGCGCGGCACGCAAGTGCGCCCTGCCCGTCGTCACGCTCCGCCGCAGCAGGAACCGCAGCGGGGCAGACATCGCAGGCCCGCCGCCCCCGCTCTAGCGTGCACCTGCGTGGTACGCAGTTATTGGTATTGCCGCCTTGTTTGCAACCAACGCCTGGGGCCACCAGCTGTGGCTCCTTGTGCGCCGCCACGCGCCGCCCTGCACCCCCCTCACTGGCAGAGCCACAGGCGGCACAATAGATTGAGGCTGCAACAGTTGCCCTATAGAAAGTGAACCCGGTCATACGTGCGCAAGTCGTCCGTGAGTTGCAGCAAGACAGACAATCTCATGTGTCTCTGCTTACCGTGCAGCGCGGGCCCACACCTGTTCTGCCTTTGGACGCGCGACTGGATGCGCTCTGCTTAAAACCTTGGAGCCCAGCAATGCTATCCCACAACAACTGCCTGCTCCTCTCGTGCACAGGCCCTACAGTCTCTGCAGGCCCACCAGTGCCAAGCCAAGCGCGCAGGTGCAATAGATCTTCGAAACAGGGAAAAGCTCAGAACCAGCGTGCTGCAATACAACACCGGGCTCGCTTGCAAGGTGCACCGGTCTGGTTTGCGCTGGTGCACAATCGTGCACCCTCCGAGGCACGGTAGGGCAGCGGGACCCTCTTTTCAGGAGCAAAGCAACTCTCCCTCCGCACTTTGCTTTGCCCTAGCACCTGCTGCCCGCCGCGCCTCCTGTGCCTGGTCCTGTGCTCACGCAGTTACGATGGAGGGCATCCACAGGCAGCTGTTGGAGGGCGAGCAGTGGGTCGGCGACAGCACCGGGCCCTTCTTCGGCTTCATGGGCGCCGCGGCAGCGCTCGTGTTTGCCTGTGCGCGGCCTCCTCGCGCCCTGGTTTGCGGCAGGCGCCTGCGCGCTTGCTTGCGCGCGCGCGGAACCTGCTAGGTTGGCGCGCCTGGCCGATCCTGGCCGCCCCGCGTGTGCGGCGCGGCGGCGCCGGCTGTTCACCCACCTGCCCTCCTGCTCTGGCCGGTCCGGCCGTGCCCTAGCCGAGTTTCGGCATGGACTGAACGTGGCGACCTACCCCTGTGGCCAGGCTTCGGAGCGGCGTATGGCACGGCAAAGTCGGGCGTAGGAAGTGCGGGCCCCTGCTGCTGCCTGTGCTCGCTGCCGGGCTCGAGAGCTGCAGCTCCCTGTGCTGGCACAGAGTCCATCACGGAAACCTGGGAGACAGGCAGGCTGAGCGCGTGCGCGCGGCAGTCTCCTCCATGGGCGTGCTGCGCCCGGAGCTGGTCATGAAGTCTATCGTCCCGGTGGTCATGGCCGGCGTGCTCGGCAGTGCGCGGCCCGCGTAAACTTTCCATGTGTTCGTCCTGGGTTTGCACCTGCTTGGTGTACTGCAAGCGGTGCAAGCTAACAAGGGTAGCCTGCGCGCGCAGTCTACGGGCTTATCGTGGCGGTCATCATCAGCACAGGCAGTGCGTGGCCCGGGCGCTTTGTGTAGGGCAGCCGACGCGGGGCGCATGTGCTGTCCGCATCCGTACTGCAACCTGTATGGAGCTGAGAGATGTGCTTAACAGTAGCAGTGGCTGTGTTGTCGACTTGGCTGTGCCCTGAAGGCACAACTGCTGAAACCTGCTCGTCGCTGCGCAGTCAACCAGACCGCGGACAAGCCCTACTACCTGTTTGACGGCTACGCGCACCTTGCGGCCGGCCTGGCGTGTGGCCTGGCAGGCCTGGCGGCCGGCATGGCTATTGGTATTGTGGGCGACGCGGGCGTGCGGTGAGCCCAGAGCCCGCCTTACACCGTTAGAGCCTGCCTGTGCGCTGCCGTGCGTTGACGGCGGCAAGACAGGCCGCTGCTAGGCGACTCAAAAGCTCCCTGTTGCCAGGTGTAGATGCGGCGAGACTGGATCCTGTTCGTTGTGCTGTGATGTTGAGACGGTGCTTACTGCGTATTGCGAGGAGCGTTTGATAGCAGGACATGGTGCCGTGTCCAGAGGCTGATTTTGGGCAGCGGCCGAGGGTGCGCGTGCGCGTGCGCAGGGCCAACGCACAGCAGCCCAAGCTCTTTGTCGGCATGATCCTTATCCTTATTTTCGCCGAGGCCCTGGCGCTGTATGGCCTTATCGGTGCGCTGGCTGTACAGAAACCAACATATACAAATTTCTGGAGTGTGTATAGGATTTTGCAACTTGGAATAGCTGGACTGAAGGGACGGGCAGTGTGTGCCTCACGACCACGTCTGCGTGTGTCTGTCTTTGCCTCGCCATTTCTGCTTGCTGCGTGCTGACGCTGTGCTTGACGCGTAGTTGGCATCATCCTGGCGGGTAAGGCGGGCAGCGCCAAGCCTGGCGCCGGCAACCCGTGAGCGGCGCGCACGCGCGGCGGATGCGAGCGGGCCGCGACACTGGCGGGCGTGCTGGGACGCGCAGTACCGCAGCGCTGCGTCTGCAAAGACCTGGCTGGCTGAGGCCAAGCACTGTCCTCATACCAGGGAGCGTTGTCGTGCTGCTGGTGTCCCCAGCTCCTCCTCGCTTGCGTGCGCGGACCGCAAGGGCGACGGGCTGTGGCTCTTCTGTCTTTAGTAGGAACTGCTCCGGCTGTAGGGATGCAGGGTATGGGGTGCCGCTCAGGCTGCACGTACAGACTACCAAGCGGTGCGTAAAGGCCGAGTGTGGGTTATCGAGACATGGGCGAGGGTTGCAGCGCGAGAGCGCAGGCAGGGGGCCACGTGCTCCGGGTGTATTTCTTTGACAGTCGCGTCAGCAGCATCTTCAAGCCGTCGCGCATGCAAACGCATGCTGAGCTGCCACGCCGAGCCAAGAGGGCGCGCGCGCGCGCGTGCATACCTTCTTGCTCCATGCTTTGACGGGTGTGCAGCGTGGCCTCGCTTGGCATGAGCGCGGACTTCTGCACAGGGGCTGGGTGAGTAAATGCCGTCTGTATAACCTGTAAGCGCTTCTGGCCTCTATGTTTGCCCTCTACTTTTCGGAATGTCTGGCTCCCCACAAATGCATCGTGTTGTGCAAGACACAAGTTGTGCACTTTCGACAAGTTTAGTCAGAGAAGCACTGTCGATTGGCAGTGTCATGTGCGCCGCACATTGTGCGGTTCGCACATCCTGCTAAAGGCTCCAAGCTCTGAACGTGAAGGGCAGTAATCCTGAAAGTCTTCTTGCTCTTATACAGTGATGCACATCCTGAGATGGTCCACAGCAGCCCCGCCTGTGAGAGGCTCGAGTGGCCATGGGTCGTGATCATGCATGCACAGTCCACAGGACTTTGAGCCTAGGGTTGATAGATATTTGCGCAGGTTGAAAACTTGCAGCGCACTTAGCAGCTGGGAGGCCTGCAGGCCCGGCAGATATGGAGAAGGTTGAGACATTATTGGCCAGCGCGGCAACGCTCCTGCAGGAGCTGCTGGTGGAAAAGAGGCAGAACGCGCGGCCGGGCCGCACACTGGGGCTGCCTGTCAGCGAGATACGGACGTGCGCAGGTCAGTGCGCAGCCTGTCGAGGCCCGCCTCGCTGCCGGAGGCGCGTCCGCAAGAGGGAAGACCTGAGAAGTTGAGCGAACGCAGGCCTCGCCTTCATCTTCGCCTTCAAGGCCGGCGCTATCGTGAGCTGGACGCACGGCAGCGGCATTATCATAAAGAAGGTGCGTGCCTGCGTGCGCAACGCCGCTGTGCGCGAGCGAGCAGGTTGATTGTGGTCGGTGACGATATTTTGTGCCTGCCGAGTCTGGCTTTGGGGGCTGCTGTGCGGCTGACTGCGCGCCCCTGTCTGCCCCGCGCAGCTGGACGAGCAGGCAGGAGCGCGGACAAGGTGGTCAGCCCCGCTGTTCTTCACCGTCAATGCCGCCGGCGCCGGGGCTACGCTGGGCGTGTCGGAGATTGCCAGCGTGCTCGTGCTGGACACGCCGCAGGCCTGCGACGCTTTCCTGCGCACCCAGGCGCGCTGCTTTTCCTGGCTCTCCTTGCAGTGCCGACGTAGGCGGCAGCTGCATGAGCAGCTGTGTCCCTCTTACAGCACCGCTTGCAGATGTGCGCACCAGTCAGTGCTTTGTCAAGTCGTGCTATTGTGCTTCGACAAATTATCCTTTACCTGCAAGCCTATACAACGCTCTGTGCGCACAGAAGCTCAGCGTCGCTACGCGTGTTGTCTCGGTGTTGCCCCGGTCACCAAGCGCTGTTTGGAAGCACGCATCACGCACTATTTGAAAAGACTTGTACGCTTAAACGCTGGTGGGCTTCTGCGTGCAGGTGACGCTGGACGCCGAGCTGGGCGTGTCGGCGGGCAGCCGCGGCGGGCAGGTGGACGTGACGGCCGTCAACGTGACCTGCCCTCGCGAGAGCTTCCACTCGTTCACGTACTCGCGCGTCTCGCGCGGCCTCATGGTGGACGTCAGCTGGAACGGCGCGCGCCGCGCATTGACCTGATGTGAACCTGGCGTGAGGGAAGCTGGGTGTTATCTGTTGGTGGTCACCTGGTCCGCTCTTGCGTGTGTCGCGCGGCCCCACCGTGGATGTGAGCCGAAATGGTGCACGCCCGCCCCTGGGTGCGAAGGAAGCTTGGCGCGTTGTGCCGGTTGTCACCTGGTCCGCAAGCGTGGGCAAGGACGCAGCGCGTGCGCGCACACTGGGGAAGCTAGCGTGTCACTTATGGCGCGTTTCTCCTGTGAAAAGCGTGTCACTTGGGATGCCTGTTTCGTAAGTGGAAGTCTCGTTCAGTTGAAAGCGCCGGGTGTGGCTCGCCCGGCGAGCTGCTCTTCTGCTGACATCCCAGGCAGCTTTGCTTGCTGTGTGCGGCCTTGCGCAGCGCGCCGCGCTCTTATGTGCTGAGTGGCTGCTGAGCCTTGAGCGCCGTCGTCGCAGGCGTGGGCCTGCGGGTGGACTCGGACAGCAACGCGCTGCTGTATGGTGGGGGGGTGGCGCCGGCAGCCATCCTGCGAGGCGAGGTGGCGCAGCCCGCCAACCTCATGGCGCCGCTGCTGCAGGTGTGCCCCGAGCGAAGCGCGCCGCACCTTGGAACGATATGGAAGGCAGCAGGCAAGCGAGAACGCAGCGTCTTGTGTGATCACGATAGCGTTGTGAGGGGGTTTATTTTTGGGCAGCCTGGCTGCTGTGTTCGCACATGCTGCCAGTGAGCGGGGCTGAAGCGCACGCGTCATCGCTGTGCGCTGTGGCGTAGGAGAGTCTGTTGATGTGGATGCAGTGTAGCCTTGACGGGGGACTGGTGCCTTCAGCCTTGTACGGATGGGGCGTGCAGGTCCTGGCGGGCGTGCTGGCCAGGACGTCGCCCGCTGCTGGCAACAAGGCCGAGGCCGGCGCAGCGCCGGCGCCGGGCGTGGCCGTCTCCAGGCCCCGTGCTGCCGGCGGCGCCGCCTCTGCCGCCGCCCAGCCAAAGCCGAGCGCGCGGTCGTGCCTGCGCCCAAGCGCGGCGCCCAGCGCGGCCCCCGCGCCCCGGGCGGTCGCGCCCGCCATGGCGCTGGCAGGCTCGTCGGTGGGCGCGTCGTGCGCGGGCGCTGTGCGCACCGCCAAGCCCCTGCGGGGCGGCGCCGCGGGCCACGCGCGTCACCTGATGGCGGTCGAGGAGGCGCCCGAGTCGCCGCCCGACATCGTCGCGCAGCTGCGCGCGCTGTCGCCGTTTGCGGCGCTGTCGCATGTGCCTATTGCTGACGCGTGAGTGCTGGCGCACACGGGTTGTCAGGCACCACCAGACGGTTTCTTCTGTGCCAAGGCCCGCACGCGTTGTGTTTGGTGGCTGCGGAGCGCTGTGTGCCCCTGCTGGGTGCGGACGACCCGAGCCACGCGAGCACTTGTGGCTCCATGGCAGGGCTTTTGTGGCGCGGGCCCGCCGCGGCCGCATGCACGTGCCCCGTATAATGTAGGGACATGCGGAGGAAGAGAGCGCTGCGGGGCAGCTAAGTGCCGGGTGCAGTAGGAGGGGCTGCCTGTGTCGCATGGGCTCCGGCTGGCCAGCCACAGCAAGGTGCGGACTGCGGTCTGCCCGCACCTGGCTGTGTCGTTGGCCGGCCGGTGTGCTGCAGATGGCAGGCCAGGGCTGCATGCGTGACCCGCTGGCCGCCGCACCGCCGTTTGCGCATGTTCCTGTCTTGTCAGGGTATTTTTTTGCGTTTCACTCGGGCAGTATGACGCAAGCGCGACTGTCCTGCCACCCTACGCCTCTTTAGTTCAGTGCTTATTCCGGCTGTCTAAACTCCGCTCAGTGTCCTCGAACCCCCTTCAGATCAGGCTGATTGTGCGACGTGGTAAGCAGTAGCGGGCGGGATCAGGCACCTCTCTTGTGTTGGTTCGCTGCTACGTATGATGGGTCGCACTCCCCCTCCGCGCATGTATTTATTGCACGGCCGCGAGAAGATGTTTCTTGCTCATCCCTTGCATAACCAACGCATTGGTTCCGTGCTTTCCATGCTATGCAGAAGCACGCATCAGGGGCGTTACGCTGTCAGCCCAGGCATGGCATTTTTTTTTATGGTGCAGCGGCATTGGTTTACATATCAGCTGATGAGGTGAACAGGGTGGCACGTTGTGGTTGCACTTCCGTGGTAAACAGTGCGTGATGTGGGACTTAGGCAGCCCGGGCAGTGGCAAACATGTACAATGGAGTTTCCAGACCACAATGTTTAGACCATGGCACTGGATGGTGTGCGGTAAGTCGCGAAGCTACAGCGCTGAGATGTCAACCAGGTGCACTGTAAGATAATTCCGTGAAATTACAGCGCAATAATGTCAACCAGGTGCATTCTGAGATAACAAGCGTGCTGCCCTGCACCTCGCAATGCGCATGCCAGTTGAGGGGAGCCGCCTCGCACTGGCCCGCACTGCATGTTCAGGCCCAGCGCTCCCCAAGCCTGGGGTGCGGCGCTGGGCCGTCAGAGTTGATGCAGACAGCCAGCAAGTGATCCCAGCCATGCAAAACAGGTCGCGGGGCTAACTGAAAACCATTAGCACTGCGCACACTCCGGGACCGGCGTGCGCACTCAGAGCATATCTCAAGGAACTGCATATCTACATTGCTGGCGCATGGGCACAGGTTGCATCTCAGGACAAACTTGCTCCGATTGATCAAGAGTGCAATACAGTAGCAGTGCGACAACATCATATGCAGGCCATGGGTGCCATGCCGCAGTGAGCACTGCGCGTAATAAAGCTACATGCGCTCGGCCCTGCTTGGATATGCCACTGCCGCTGGCAGGCGCTTGTCCCAGACTTGCTCTAACACATGCTGACATGACGGCTAGATACTGGCTGGAAGCGAAGATGCCTGACCATGCCAAGCCCTGACCATGCGTGCACAGCAGCCTCGCGCGGTATGGTGCCGGCCGGCAGGCGCTGGGGCCATACCCTACGCCTCCAAGAGGCGCTCGACCATGCAGCCGATCCTACCAGGGTGCAGCGCGCACTCGGCCGGCTTGACGCCCTTGCCGGCCAGCAGCAGCCGCACCTGTGCGCACCCGCAGGCCGCCGGTGACCGGCATGGCACATTTGCGGACCTCTCGCCGAGCTGCGGCACTCGGGCACGGACGAGGTCCGCGTGGCCATACAAGCGCTCGCCACAGGCGCGCGTGCCTCGCCCGCGCACTTGCTCGGGACACTTATCAAGCCAAACCCATGGCGCTGAAGTGAAGCACACAGGAGGCACACCGCCGGAGCGCGCACTAGCTTGGACGAGAAGCGACAGCCGGCCCCGCTTGCAGCTGGCCACGCACTGCCCGTGCATGTGCCCGGGCATGGGCTGCACGCACGCAGCGGGGACGGGGGGGCGGGGCGGGCGGGCCGCGCACGTCGTCCTCGAAGCTGAGCGGGTCGACGGTCGGGCCAAAGGCCTTCATGGGCTTGCCGTCGCGGCCCACCAGCGCCTTCCAGTAGTTCCACGGCACCTGGAACGCTCGCCAGTGGGCTTGTCAGCATGCCCTACCCTACCCTACCCTAGGATTACCACCAAAATAAGGCCAGGCAGCTTGTCACCTTTTACACTACCCCTTGAGTTCAAGGACACCTCTGCGCGAGCAGCCGGCTGCCACAGCACAGGTTGTCTGGGTCGGCTGCGGGTGGGTTTGGCAGCCGCTGCACCTTGTTGGTGTGCGTCTCGGCCTTTAAAAAGGCGTACACGGGGTGCGTATCTGGACCGTTTACACATACCTTGTCCTGCGCGTGGCGCAATGCCTCAGTTGCTGCAGAATGCAGGAACAGTGTAGCAACTGCTGAGCTGGCGGACAGCCCGCCACCAGTGCGGCGACTGCGCAGGCTGGGCGCACCATGACCGGCAGCGAGTCGATACCGAACTTTTTTATGGCAAATGCGCGCTCCTCCTCCGAGGTGCCCGGCGCTTGTCCTCCGAACTGGTTGCAGCTGAACGCTATGACCTGTAAACCGTCCTTGCCGTACCGCTCCGTCAATATCCGCAGCCCCTGTGAAAGAAGCTGGCCTTGTCTGGGCACTCCTCTGGTCCCACAGAAAAAAAATACCAAAGTGAAGTGAAGCAAGGAGCGCCAACCGGAAAGGCAGTGATCCCAGAGTGAAGCAAGGAGCACCAACCGGATACACGACGTTGCCGATCGGTCATTCGCTCGCCACGTTGACGACGACGGTCACGCAGTCGGCAAAGCGCTTGAACGGCACAGGCTCGCCATACTGCAGCGCGCTGAACTCGTATAGGCTCGTGGGCGCGGCCAGTGCACCTGCGCCAGGCGTTCCCTTAAGGAGCATAATGAGCACAAAGCATTAGCACAAAGTATTTGCAACCCTCCACGTGCGGTCCGGTCCATGACAAGAATATCGCAATGTGACTGCAACGGGGCTCTACGAGGGTAAGTGGCACCTCAAGATGGGCAGCGCTATGCTCCATATGTTGCTGTGTTGCTACATCTCTGAGGCGCGCTCGGCGTCATACGCATGCAGCTCAAGCAGGGGCCACAATCCACGGCTGCGGGAGGCAGGGGGGGTCAGGAGGGGGCTGGAGAGGCGCACCGCTTGGCAGCACCAGTGGCACAGCTGCTGTCGCTGCGAGCAGGTCGCGACGCGAGATGCTCGCACGGAGACACCGGCTGGCGCCCGCGGCGTGCAGGGCGCTGGTGCTGCAGAACGCTGGCGCGTGCGCTGCACACGGTGGTCGCCATCGGGACAACTTCCTGGCCCGCTGCGCTGCTGTTTGCCATCGATATCCCAGAGTCTGTTTCAGGGTCTGGCGCTGATGAAGAAGCTCCTTGATACGTCTGCATGGGTGCATGTATGAAAGCGCTCATGCACACTTGTGTACATGCCCGCACCCAGCCCAGACCGCGGACAGTCATTCAACAGTGCATTGTACAGACCATCTCAACCATGCAGCACCCTGCTAAACTTGCGCCCAGCGCTGCCGCCGCCGCTCCTCGGGCAGCGCGGCCTCGGCTGCGCCCTGCGTATCCCTTGCAGGCTCGCGCCCACGGCCCCGCTCCTCGTTGACAGCCGGCGCCTGCGGCTTGGCCGCGGCTGCAGAGCGGGGGCAGGCGCGTCCGGGCGCTGCGTCGGCGGCGACAGCGCAGACCTCGTGGCGCCCGGGGTCGCCTGCGAGCGCCTGCACGGTCGCAGCATGCGCAGTCGGGGCACGACGGGGCATGCAATCAGCAAAGCCGCACGCGGTGTCGGTGCTTATAGCCGGCAAGTCACGCTGTTCCGTTGCAAGTGCACACTCCAACGTGCGCTAGAGCCTTGGTCCAGGGAGTCACGGTGCTTTTGCTCAGGCGGTGGGGCTCCAGCTCGGGGCCAGCGCAGCCACCGGGATGCCGTGCAGCAAAAATAGAGCCTTTGGCGGACTCCGGCGCGCGCACCGCCGCGCCGGTGACGCCCAGCACGGCCAGCTCGGCGGCCAGCGCGGCCGCGCCAGGCCCGGCCGCGCAGGGCGGCAGCCAGCCGCACCCGCCGCCGCCGCCGCCGCCGGCCGCGGCCTCCTGCTCGCGCCAGAAACCCTCCACGGCCTCCAGGTCGAGCCCATCGGGGGTTTGGGCCGCCTCCGCGCCAGTCTCCCTGCGCGGCGCGCGTGGGCGGCGGGCCTGCGCCCCGCCGCGCGCGGGCGCGCCGGGGCTGGGCGCGTGCGCGGCCGCGGGCGATGCGCCGCACGCGCCCAGCAGCGCGCCTGCCGAGCGGCGCAGGCTGAGCGGCGAGCGTGGTCGCGGCGCGCCGGGGCTGCGGCTGCGGTCCAGGCTGCCGCGCTCGCTGCTGCAGGCGCGCTGCGCTGGCAAAACTGCGCCCGGCGCGCCGGCGGCGGCGCCGGCCGCGCGGCGCTGCCAGGCGCGCAGGCGCTGCAGCTCGGCGCGCAGCGCCTCCAGCTGCTCAGTCTTGTCAAACAGCTCGGCTTTGAATGCGGCCGCCGCCTCGCGCAGCGCCGCCTCGGCGGCCGCGCGCAGCGTGGCCTCCGCCGCCTCGGCCGCGCGCAGCTCCTCCACCGCGGCCACCAGCGCGCCTGCCGCCGCGCACATGATGTGCACGGCTGCAGACCATGCACCGCGCTGCAGAACGCACTGCACGATATGCATGCCGCGCGCCCGCTGCGTACAGAGGACAGGCGCCCCCAGGCCAAGGCCGTGCTCCGCCGAGCGCCCTCCGCCGGCGTGCCCGCTGCGCGCGCCGCGCTGTGCTGCCGCACGCGCCGCCGACCCTGGCGCGCGCCCCGCGCGGCGGCAGCGCAGGGCAGACAGGGCCCCACGTCAGCCGCCTCCGTCGCGCGGCCTTTCGCACCCCCGGGCAAGAGAGCGGCGCGGGCGCACCGCGCTGGCGCTCGCGCCGCGCCTCGCGCTTGGCCAGGCGCATGAGCCGCGCGGCCAGCGCCTCCATGCGCGCCTGCAGCGCGTCGCGCGCCGCCGCCGCCGCGCCCAGGCGCCGCTCGGCCGCGCCGGCGGCCGCGGCCGCCTCCGCGCGCCACGCCGCGCGCGCGGCGGCCAGCTCCGCGGCGGCCGCGGCCGCCTGCGCCGCGCGGCTCTGCGCGGGGCGGGCCGGGCGCTGGCAACCCCACTCTCGCGCGGGGCGGGAATGACATGCCCGGGCTGTGAGCCTCACGGTGTCGCCAGGGCGGCGCCCATCTCGGGAGAGGAAGCGGCAGCCGGGCCAGCCCTGCTAAGTCAGCGTCAGCGCAGCGAGCGCGCCGCGCATGCTGCCTGGCAAGCACGGGCCGGCCACGCAGCCCGCGCCGCCCGAGTGCCTGCAGAGCGGCCGGGAACGCGCCTCCTCCAGCTGCGCGTGCGCGGCGGCCAGGGCGGCCTGCCAGCCGCCGGCCGCGTCGGCCGCGGCGGCGGCGGCCGCGCGCTCCGCCGCCGTGCGCTCGTCTGCGCGCCGCGCCTCCGCCGCTGCCAGGCGCTCCGCCGCTTGCCTGCGCGCGCGCGCGCGCGGCTCGCAGGCGGCCCGCCCTTCCGCTGACAGCCACGGGGCTCGCTCATGCGCCAGCCTGACGCGGATGCATCGCATGTGCACACATGCACACGCTTACAACTTTCGACGACCCACACAGTCCGCCAGCAGTCTGCCCAGGCCAGACTGCTGTGCGCCTCCTGTGGGAGGCGGCCACACTGATCAGGTATTCTCTTGTTCAGGCCACACCGCTCGAGATCGCGGCGCTCGGCCTCGGCCTCCAGCCGCGCCGCCGCCACGGCCGCCGCCACGGCGGCCGCGACGGCCGCCGCCTGCGCGGCCGCGGCATCCTCGGCGGCGGCGCGCGCCGCGGCGGCCGCCGCCGCGCCCGCATTGGCCAGGCGGCCCTGCCAGGCGGCCTCCAGCTGCTGCAGCTGCGCTGCGGCGCCCTGCCCCGCGGCCTCCATCCTGCGGCGCCGCCACGGAGGTCACCGCACTCTGCAGCCGTGCAGCGCTGATACGCATGCGCATCGGCGTGCGCCGCGCTTCTGCCGCTGAGGCCCGGCCTTTGGACCCTGCGCCTGCGGCCGCAGCGGCGCTGTCACAGAGCGGAACGGCGCGACCAGCTGCATGCGGCTTGGCGCACACGCAAGGGTATGAACAGGCGATTCGCGCGTGGGGCGCACGCTCGGGCGGCCGCGCGGTCGGCCTCGCGCACGCGCTCGGCCGCCTCGCGCTCGTACGCATGCAGGCGCTCCGCGGCGGCCTCGTCCGCGGCGCCGCGCTCGGCGCGCTCGCGCGCGGCCGCCGCCGCGGCGGCGGC